>Ga0272441_10014955_pt1 | contig 10922 bp, 9 predicted proteins | sample SSMProp6N_FD_193582 | JGI IMG/M metagenome (GOLD analysis project Ga0272441, IMG submission 193582) | Marine sediment archaeal communities from Little Sippewissett salt marsh, Falmouth, MA, United States - SSM-Prop-6N | ecosystem: Environmental > Aquatic > Marine > Wetlands > Sediment ...
ATTCTAAGAAATCTGCCTGGCTGGAAATCATTGAGTGTAATATCCAACTAGATTACATGAATACGATAATAACAGTGCTGTCAAGCTGTAAAGCATTGAGGCAATAGGTAAAATAAATTGTCAAACTTCAAGTAAATTAAAGGAAAATATTTCATGGCTATTAGATGTATATTGGAAAGCAAATATCATTTGATCTCCCCCAATTACTTTGCCTTAACCAATAGGTTTAGATGGAAAAGAATATATTAGAATATGTCAAATATTCACGGACCAAGGATTCAGGGCAAACGAACCTTTGATTGTTCTAGATTATCAAAATAAATATATTTTCTTTTGAAAATTATTCAAATATAAATTATAATAATTAGTAATGTCGACATTACATAATATATTATACACTTTAAATTATTCTATATTATTTTTATAGAAAAAATGTTACGAAATTAAGAATCATGAGTTACTAAACCAGAAACCTTATCGTATTTCAAAAAGAGAAATTGTCCGGGTAGATATTGCTCCAAATACAATGTAAATATTGATGGAAATAGCTAAATCTTAAGGAGAAATTCACATGAAATATGATCTTATAATAAAAAATGGAAAAGTTATTGATGTTCTGGATCATTCTGTTCTTTATAAACCATGGGAACGGATGGATATAGGCATCAAAGGTGATCGTATTGTCGAAACAGGTCATCTCGAAGAATTGGAATCCAAAGAGGTAATCGATGCCCAAGATTACATTGTATCTCCTGGTTTTATTGATATTCATAGTCATTCAGATACATATTTGTTAATCAATCCCAAAGCAGAGAGCAAAATTCGACAGGGTGTAACGACTGAAGTTATCGGCAACTGTGGATTGTCTGCAGCGCCCCTTGGCGGGAAATATCAACCAACAAAATCTATTCTTTCGGATAACATAGAAGCTAATTGGACTACAATGTCGGGTTATTTATCTCACCTTGAAAAGAAGGGAAGCAGTGTCAATGTTGTTCCCCTGGTTGGACATAATAATATTCGCGGTGCAGTCATGGGGTATAAAAACGGTTCCCCTTCACCTGGAGAACTTGAAAAAATGAAAGAACTTACGCAGGAAGCTTTTGATGCGGGTGTTTGGGGTTTTAGTACCGGCTTAATTATGCCACCTGGTTCAAGTTCTGGAACAGAGGAAATTATTGCATTGTGTAAGGTTGTTGCCCAAAGAAAAGGGGTCTATCATACCCATATTCGCGGTCAGGGAGACAGATTATTAAGCGCTGTCATTGAAGCTATTGATATCGCCAGGAAAGCGGATGTCCCCTTACATATCCTTCATCATAAAGGGATGGGGGACGCCAATGCTGCAAAAGTTGAATTAACTCTTGCAATGATTGATGATGCGATTAGCCAAGGGATGAATATTACAATGGATATGTATCCCTATTTAGCTGGACAGGGTGGATTGGCAATGTTTCTCCCTTATTGGGTTCATGAGGGAGGATCAGAAAAATTAGTGGAAAGATTAAAAGATCATAAGCTGAGAAAAATGATTAAATGTCAGATGATTGAGCCCGAACTGATTCCCGGCTATCAAAGTTATGCCCGGGAATTAGGATGGAAAACCTGCTGGAATAAAATCCTCATTTGTAATACAACGACTGAGAAAAATGCAGATTTAATTGGAAAGTCAATTGCTGAGGTAAAACCGGATAATCAGGATCCCATTGAATTTCTTTTTGATCTCCTGATTGAAGAGGAAGGTGATTTACCGGTTGTTATCCCTGATTTAATTGATATTGATGATCGTTATTTTCAGATGGTCATAAGACATCCCAATACGATGTTTGGTTCAGATGGCTATGCCCTTGCCAATTATGGACCTTTGGGAAAAGGTGTCCCTCATCCTCGAAGTTATGGTTCTTTCCCCAGGATTCTAGGTCGATTTGTAAGACAGAGAAGGTTATTTACCTGGAAAGAAGCAATCAGAAAGATGACCTACCTACCCGCGAAATTTCTAGGCATCAAAGATCGCGGATTGATCAAAGAAGGAATGTACGCCGATATTGTTGTTTTTAATCCTGAAACAATTATTGATAAATCAACTTTTGATCATCCTCACCAGTATTCCGATGGAATTCATTATGTGATCGTCAATGGTGAAATAGTGATTAAAGATTCAAGTCATAGCGGAAAACTTGCAGGAAAAGTATTACGATACCATTCAAATTCTTTTTAAAAATTAAATAGATTGAAAATGAGATTGAACTATTAATTGCATTTTTATGAGTAAGAAATATATTACCGGAAAGAGACGTTTATCGCTAGAGAACAGAAAAATCAATGATATAGAGAAAAATTAATAAAAAATGTATTGCTAAATTCATATTTTATTCATTATAGGAGGAAATTATGAAAGAAAAGGTTATCGTTTCAGCGGTTCAAATGCCGACTGAATGGTTAGATGTCGAAGGTAATGTTGATTATATAAAAAGTGCTATTGCTAAAATTAAGACTGAAGAAAATGCAGATCTTATTGTATTTCCTGAATTGTCCAATGCAGGCTATATTAAGGAAAGAGACAAGGTTTTTGGTAGGAAATTTACTAAATTATCGGACAAAATTCCGGGACAATTTACCGAAGAATTAGGTAAACAAGCTAAAAAATTTGGAGTGCATCTGGTAGTTGGTTTATCAGAGTTGCATCCGGAGATTCCCGGTACCCTTTATAACTCAGCCGTTCTCATTGATCCGAAAGGTGAAATTGTAGGAGTACAGCACAAAATGCATATTCCGGGAGAGGAAAAGCATTATTTTATTGGGGGAACGAACTGCGAGACCTATAAAACAGATATTGGGAATATAGCTATGTCCATATGCTATGATGGCCAATTTCCCGAGTTTACCAGAACATTGGCTTTGAAGGGAGCAGAAATACTTTGTATGATTTGGAATATGCCGTCATTTTCAAATCCGCCGGAATTATTGGAGCACATTACGGCAACCAGAGCTGCAGAGAATAGAATGTTTGTTGTTTCTTGCAACCGGATTGGAGTTGAAGGGAAAGTAGAATTCTTTGGTCATAGTGTTATTTCAGATCCTGTAGGTAATTTTTTGGCGAAGGCTGGTGATGAGGAAACGGTAATCACGGCAACTTTAAAAGAAGAAGTGTTGCTTGAAGAGCGCTTGCAGCAACCGGTATTCAGGGATAGAAGACCGGAAATGTATTCTTATCTGCTGAAAAATATGTAGCGCCATAACAGATTATTACAAAATATATTGGTTAATCAGTAAAATTACAAATTTAAGCACATGTGAAATTAAAGATACAGGAGATTAAGAATTAATGAACAGATCAGAAGAAATGATGGGTGCGGGGATCCTTATTGATACGTGTGGCGTAGTAAAGGTTGGAGAAAAAGTGGTTATTGCATCTGACCGAATAAAAATTAAAATTGCCAATGTGATTGCCGATGCATGCATCGAGCGAGGAATTGAACCAATCATTCTGAATATGGTTCCGCGAAAAAGTCATGGCGAAGAACCTCCTTCCCCTTATAAGGCAGCCCTTAAGGCAGCTGATGTTGTTTTTGCAGCAACTTCATTTTCGCTTTTTCATACCAATGCAAGGATTGAAGCATGCAAAAATGGTGTTCGTTGGGTAAATCTTCCTGAATTTTCCATGGAAATGTTGCGAAAGGGTGGACTCTTTGTCAACTTTCATCAACAGAGAGAAAAAGCAGAGAAGATTGGGCAAATATTATCAACCGGTTCCATGGTTCAGGTGAAGACAGAAAAAGGAACAGATATTCAATTTTCTATTGCCGGGAGAGAAGCTATTGTAGAGTCGGGAATATCCGATAAACCTGGAATGGTAAATTCTCCTCCCGATATTGAGTGTTGCATCGCTCCAAAAGAAGGAACAGCAGAAGGAAAAATTATCATTGATGGAAGCATTGTTTTGCCTGGATTGGGTCCTCTGAAAAAAGAGGTTGTTTTAATTGTATCCAAAGGTTTTGTCGAAAGAATAGAAGGTTCAGAAGAGGCAATGCTATTTAAAGAAATTCTCCAAAAGGTCGCTGAGAAAGAGGCTTACAACATTGGAGAATTTGGTATCGGATTAAATCCCAAGTGCAAACTTTGTGGAAGCATGTTGGAAGATGAAGGCGTTTTTGGCACGATTCATTTTGGAATAGGAGATAACCATACGATAGGAGGATGCGTTGAATCTTCGATGCATACTGATGTGGTTGTAAAAGATCCAACAGTGACCATTGACAAAAAAATACTGATTAAATCTGGTGCACACATTAATAATTTATAAAATGCTTCTGAATAGTAATCAAATTATACTCAAGTAAGTCTTAATGGATAGACAAATGTTTTTGTGGTATTAATTAAAAAAGCACATCAAGATATGACATTTTAATTACGTATGTCAATTAATTTATTTAATTTACTGAAATGATAAATTTTTTCATTGATTAATAGAAAGAGAAATGCTTCATTGTGACCATTACAGGATAAATGATAAGAGGAGGTGATAATATTTAAAATGTGCTAAACTTATCGTTTAACAATAATGATAATACAAGTGAAAAAATTTTGTAAAGGAGGAATATTTCAATGAAAAGAGGTATAAAATTATTTGGATTGACTGCTGTGCTTTTGATATTGCTGGTATTTTCCTTTTCGGTAAGCGCTAAAACAATTGAATGGGATTTGCCTACTGTCTGGGCAGCTACAAACTATCAAAGTGTATGTCTTAAAATATTTGCTGATGAAATCTATGAGAGAACAGATGGGCAATTAAAGATTAATATCCATTATGGTGGAGCACTTGGTTACAAGGGGCCGGAAATGCTTTCTGTTGTAAGAGATGGTCTTGTCCCAATCGGTGACATTTTGAAAAATGCTCAAACAGGTGAAGAGAAATTTTTCGGAGTTACATCGCTGCCATTTTTAGCGCCGGGGGTTGTTGAATTGAGGATGCTGGAATTCTATACTCGCCCTGTAGAAGATATGTTATTAAAAAAGCATAATCAGAAAATGTTGTATCAAGTACCGTGGCCAAGCAGAAATGTATATTCCAAAAAAGAGATTAAGACATTAGAGGATTTAAAGGGTCTGAAAATCCGTACGGTAAGTAAAGAGGATAGTGATTTATTCACTCTTCTGGGAGCAAGCCCGATTCAGATGCCTTGGGGTGAAGTGGTTACCAGTTTAGCAACCGGCGTTATTGATGGTGTCGCAACTTCCAGTGCCTCAGGTGTCGATGGAAAATTCTGGGAATTTACCGGTTTTGCCAGCAAATGGAATTGGCATAGTTCAGAAGACATGGTCAATGTAAACTTGGATGCCTGGAACAGCCTTTCTCCGGAATTACAAGAAATTGTCGAAACAACTGCTAAGGAACTTGAACCACAATTCTGGAAATTAGCTGTCGATGAGAATAAAGCTAAGGAAAAAGTTCTCATTGAAAAGGGTATTAAAGTCTATAAACCGAACCCGGAACTTAAAGAGATATTCGCCGAACTTTCCAGTCAGATTTGGCAGAACCATATGGATGAAGTTCCAGAATCTGTTCAGGTTATCGAGGATTACTTATCCATCATGGAATAACATGAGAAGATTTGAACCATGTTTAATGTAAAGAATTAAATACCTGGAAATTAAAACGGCAGGTTAATAACAATAACGTAAAAGTTTTTTTAAAGGGTTATTAGCCTGCCCTAAAAAAGAGGGTGAGCTTAATGAAAGAAAAAATTATTGTAGTAGCAAAATTTCTTGATAATATTACCTGTAAATTAAATGGATTAAGCAGCATTTTTATAGGTATTATAACCATATTTATATTAGCGGAAATAATAGCAAGAAAGTTTTTTAGTTTCGGCTTTCTATTTGTTTTGGAAGTAAGTGTTTATTTATTAGCAGCATCCTGGTTTCTTTCGGCGGCTTATACTTTACGAACCGATGGTCATGTGAGAGTGAACGTTTTTGCGAATATTATCAGTGGGCGTGCAGCTCGAATTTTAGACATCATTGCCTCAATTTTAGGGATTATTTCGTGTTTTGTTCTTTTTAGGGCTATATTTATCCTTACAAGTGATTCATTCTTTTTTCATAAAACCTCTTTTAGTCCATTAAGGGCGCCTTTATATGTACCCCAAACGTTTATTGCTGTTGGTATGTTTTTTATGTTATTGCAAATGATAATGCGGTTACTGTTGCTGCTGATAAATGAAAAGCCGGATATTGACCTGAAAGAGAAGAAATAATAAATATTACTGATAAGAGAGGAGAAAGAAATGATTGCGGTCTATGTTACAATATTACTTTTAATTTCTATTCTTGGGAGTACTGTATGGGTTGGTTTAGGTCTTACTGGTGTCGGTGTTGTTGTTATCAGCTTGTTTCGCAGTAGCATGCCATATATCAAACACCTGGGTTTTAGCCTTTGGTCTACCGCTACAACACCTACGATGATTGCTCTGGTACTTTTTGTTTTAATGGCAGAGATTTTATTTCGAACAAAGCTTTCAGAATTAATATTTTCCGGTCTTGCCCCATGGGTCAATAAAATCCCCGGTAAATTGATGCATACAAATGTAATTGGTTGTACTCTTTTTGCTGCTGTTTCCGGTTCATCTGCGGCTACAGCGGCTACAATCGGAAAAGTAACTTTAGCGGAATTGGAAAAAAGAGGATATGATCATCGGTTATCGATCGGAAGTCTTGCAGGAGCAGGGACCCTGGGATTTTTAATTCCACCCAGCACCATGCTTATTATTTATGGTGTTCTGGCGGAAGAATCGGTGCTTAAACTTTTTCTTGCCGGCTTTATACCTGGATTAATTATTTCAGGATTATATGTCGGATATATCATGGTTTACTCTTTGTATAAAAAAAATATTACTCCAAGTGAAAAACTTCATTATACCAATAGAGAAAAATTGAGAAGCATTGTAAATTTAGGACCGATTGTTTTTCTGATTCTTTTGATTATGATTGCAATGTATGGTGGTTATGCAACACCGACTGAAGCGGCTGCAGTTGGCGTTTTAGGAAGCCTAATAATTGGATTTTTTCAAAAATCCTTGAGTTTTAAGGCAATTAAAGATGCATTGATGGCAGCAACTAGAACCGGTTCAATGATAGGATTAATTATTATTGGAGCTGTATTTCTATCTGAAATGATGGGATTTTTAGGAATTCCAGGTTTGTTAGCTACTAAGATAGCAGCCATGAATCTTTCTCCGGTTGCATTAATTACCTTACTTCTTATATTTTATATTTTTCTTGGATGTATTATGGAGGGAATGTCCATTTTAGTAATGACTTTACCTATTACACTTCCCCTGGTATTACAGGCTGGTTATAGTAAGATTTGGTTTGGTATTTTTATGGTTATTGCCATTGAACTTGCCCAAATAACTCCGCCTGTTGGCTTTAATCTCTATATTATTCAAGGCTTAACCGGAGACAATATAGGATATATTGCCAAAGCAACACTTCCGTTTTTTATTATCATGGCTTTATTTGCAGTATTTATTGCTTTTTATCCCGAAATTGTGACCTATATCCCTGACCTTATTGTTTTTACAGGATAGTTTTGCAAAATCGATTGGATTTATTGTGAGTTTTTTGTATTTTAAATCCTAAAATGCCTTTAATAAATAACAATTTGTTATTAAATTAATATAAATTTCTAAATTTGGAGGCTTTTGTTGTATAGTATTGCGGGCAAAGTGGCAAGAATTAATTTGTCAAATAACACAATAGAAATTGAATCTACGGAAAAATATAAAAAACTGATTGGTGGAAGAGCTGTTGGTTCATATATTGTTTTTAAGGAAGTTCCAGAAATAACTCATCCATTGAGCCCTGATAATATTATTACTTTTAATACAGGACCATTAACCGGAACACTTTCCCCTTCTGCAGGAAGAATTAATATCAGTAGTAAAAATGTAGCGACCCATGGGATTTCTTTTGCCAATGCCGGAGGTCATTTTGCGCCGGAACTCAAATACGCAGGATTTGACCATCTAATCATTGTAGGAAAAGCAAAAAAACCGGTGTATATATTCATTCATAACCATAAAATTGAAATAAAACCCGCTGAACATCTTTGGGGAAAAGATACCTGGGAAACAGAAGATATGATTATTGATGAGCTTAAAGATGATAGAATTCACGTGGCCTCAATAGGTCAGGCCGGTGAAAATCTAGTCACAATGGCTTGTATCATGTTTGATCGTTCCAGAGCATCCGGTTGGGGTGGTTGCGGTGCAGTTATGGGATCAAAAAACCTTAAAGCCATTGCTGTCAGAGGAACAGGTTCTCTCGAAGTTTACGATTCGGACTGTTTCTTAGAATTTAATAAATCACTTTGGAAGCGATTTATTCATTCAAAAACTATTCAGCTTTTTCATAAATATGGCAATTTTGGCACTTCCGGTGCTGGTGGAATTGACGGTAGGTTAGCCCAGAGTGTAAAAAATATGGAAGATGAAGTATGGGATGCCGATAAAACATCAAAGGTGAGAGAAATAATCTTTAAGGAAAAATACGAAGTAAGGCAATTGGCTGATTTTACCTGTCCGATTAATTGTAGCCGATTTTATCATGTTAAAGAGGGAAAATTTGCCGGTCAAAAACTTGAAGCATTAAAAACGAATATATACAGGGCTTTTGGAAGTAATATAGATTTAGCTGATAGAGAATATATACTTAAGGCGAATGAAATGGCTGATCGCTATGGCATGAATTGTGATTCACTTTCTGCTGTCATAGCATGGGCAATTGATGTCTACCAGAGAGGACTTATCGGAAAGGAGACTACCAATGGATTAGACTTGCACTGGGGAGACGGTGGCTTGCAATTAAAGCTATTTGAATTCATCGCCCTCAGGAAGGATTTTGGTGATATTCTGGCACAAGGAGTATATCGTGCATCTCAAATCATCGGGAAAGGTACAGAAAAGTATGCTATGCATGCAAAAGGCCACGGAATGTGCGAACAAGCGGTTCGTTCTCACAAAGGATGGGCTTTAGGCATTATGACCAGTCCCATTGGTGGTGGTCATCTCGCAGGTGCTCCGAATACTGAGCAGAAAAGAATGTCTCCTGAAGAAGGCAATCGCTTATTTGGTGTAAAAACCGCCGGCCAACCGACAGTATACGATGGAAAAGGACGATTAGTTGCCTGGTTTGAAAAATATAAAACCATTGCCGACATTACCGGTATATGCGTGTTTGCGACCTATTGGATTGATACCTCTCTGATTGGACCGGATGATTTTGCAAAGCTTATTACCTATGCTACTGGTGAAAAATGGACAGGTGAAGAATTGCTTCAGCTGGGAGAATATATTTACAATATTGAAAAGGCTTTTAATACTCTTCATGCAGGCTTTACTAGAAAAGACGATAAACCTCCTTTTAAATTGACTCAAATCCCCGTTTCTTCCGGAGAATTTGCTGGAGAAAAGCTATTACTAGAAAAATGGGAAGAAATGCTGGATGAGTATTATACAGCTCATGGATGGGACCTTAAAACAGGTTGGCAGACCAGGGAATGTTTGGTGAAACTTGGTTTAAATGAGGTAAAAGAACGATTAGAAAAAGCAGGTAAATTTCCAGAGAATAATAATTGTAATAAAGGTAAATAATCGATGATAACGAGTTTAAGGTATTTTATTGAAATTGATCGAGATAAATGTACAGGTTGCCAGGCATGTGTTTTAGCTTGCGCTTACCACCATTCGAAAAAGTTTGAGTTAACACGCAGCAGTTGTATAGATATATCAAGAAACAATAAAAATGGAAACATTGAAATTATTTTAGATCAAGCATGTTGTGATATGTGCCCCCATGAGGAGATTCCTCTTTGTATGCAATTCTGTGCTGTTAAGGCAATAAATTTTGTAAGAACATGGAAAAAAAATATTTGAATATCTCTCAACTAAAGACATAAAAAGACGAGAAGCAGTTTTTAAATAACAAAACAATGTCATTATCCTGACGGAGCAAATACTTTTTAAAATGTGATTGACTTGTATGGGAAAAGATACGATAATACCAAGATTCTTAATAATACAGAAAATTCGGTTCCAATCGCTATGAGCTGTTTTTGTTATTTAAATCCTATTACCTCGATAAGATCCCTTCTTCGGCAACCATGGATCGAATCAAGAAGCGCTATCCTTTGAATCCGGCCCAGAAAAAGATCATCAAATCCTATGAGAAGGTCACATCGGGGGAATTAGCCCATATCGCTCTAACTAAAGTATCCAAAGACCTTCGATAGTATTCAAGATAGAGGACTTATATATCGCTGCTCTTAAGGATGACTGCACAAGATTAACCTATGCAGAGATTCTAAAGGATAAGAGAACATCCTCTTTAACCTACTTTATGACTCGGGCTTTATCCTGGTTTAAACAGATCTATAACTTTGAATTTGAAAAAGTATTATCTGATAATGCTACGGAATGTAAAGGTTCTCTTATCAAAGAACATCCCCTTGAAACCAAGTGTCAACAGTTAGGAATCAAACATATCAATACTAGGTCTTACAGCCTCAGACCAATGGCAAGGTGGAAGCTTTCTGGAAAATTATCAAGAATGAATTCTTTTATCCCAATTCATTTGATTCTGTCAAGGATCTCATCTATAATTTAGGGAACTTCTTATTTGAATATAATCATCTAAGAGGGTATGGGGGATTAGCTTATATTACACCTTATGAAAAATTAGAAAAAGTTACCGAGTTATTGATCTAGCACAATAATCCTGCGTTGAATTCTGTCCAACATAAGCACTTAAATACTTAGATGCCTAAAATACATATGGATTAAAGAGTTTGCAGCATGTAAAGATTTAATGTGAGGCTGACTTAAAAATTATATTTTATTTTCTACAAAGTGGTGTTGATTTAT
>Ga0272441_10014958_pt1 | contig 10921 bp, 10 predicted proteins | sample SSMProp6N_FD_193582 | JGI IMG/M metagenome (GOLD analysis project Ga0272441, IMG submission 193582) | Marine sediment archaeal communities from Little Sippewissett salt marsh, Falmouth, MA, United States - SSM-Prop-6N | ecosystem: Environmental > Aquatic > Marine > Wetlands > Sediment ...
TCATGTTCAAAGAACTTCATGCCGCTCAGGTGTTGGTGAGTAGACCGGAGGATTTTCACCTCCAGCCGCTCGCAGAACCGTACGTGATACTCTCGCATCATACGGCTCCCATTATCCAACCATAGCCCGGCCAAACTTCTGCCAATGTACAAACCATTCAGGATTTCCCTTTGCGATTTGGTTCAATCTCCGCAAGCTTCTCCCGGTGTGACCCCACAGGTCCCGGTACTTGCGCCTCAGATAATATCCTAATCGCTCATCAAGATACGTGAACAGTTTAAACATCGCTGTCGGGTAATAGCGCCCATAGTACTGCCACCAACCTCTCACTATCGGATTGATGAAGCGAGCCACATCCCTCAATGGCATCAATGCGTGATCTCCAAGACGCCAGCTTCGGATACGCGCTCGCATTTCCTTGAGCGCCTGCGGACTGACTCCCGGCAAAAAGCTCGTAAAAACCTTTCCCTTGGGGTCAACCGCCGCCCGTGGTCTGAAACAAAAGCCCAAAAAGGTGAACTGGATCACGGGATAATCACCCCGCCGTCGACTGTCCTTACAGTATATCACCCGACTCTTCTCCGGATGGAGCGTCAGTTTACAGGCTTTAAATCTTTCCTCCAGTTCTTTCTTAAGCTCCTCCGCTCCGTTCTGGGTACCGCAGTGGCAGATCACATCATCCGCATACCGCTCGAACTGTACCCCGGGATGGTATCTGCGTATCCATCGATCAAAGGCATAATGCAAAAACAGATTCGCCAACAACGGACTAATGACGCCTCCTTGTGGAGTACCAGCCCGTCGTTCTTCCAGTTGGCCGTTCGGCAAAAGTACCGGGGCTTTTAACCACCGTTGCACGTACAGTGTTACCCACGTGTCCCGGGTATGCCTGCACAGGGCTTTCATCATAAGGTCGTGGTCAATTGAATCAAAGAATCCCTTGATATCAAGATCCAAGACCCAGTTTCTACGCCAACAGCGTTCTCGTGCCCTCCCGACTGCTTCGTGCGCCGACTTCCCTGGTCGGTAACCGTATGAGTCACAATCAAAACACTCATCCAGTTCCTTCTCAAGGTGTCGCTTCACGACAGTCTGGGCAACGCGATCGGAAACTGTTGGAATACCCAGCGGTCTAAACCCTCCGGTGCGCTTCGGAATCTCTACCCGCCTTACAGGTGGAGGAAAGTAACTCCCTGACGCCATCCGGTTCCACAATCGATAGAGATTATTGTCCCTGTCTCCATCGAAGTCCCTGATACTCTGCCGGTCCACACCGGCTGCCTTGCCTTTCCCTTTCACCTCAAGATATGCCTGCCAGACCATACGTTTGGTAATCGGTAATGATTTGCTGGATACTCCGCGGTTCCTCCCGTTCATAACGGTTGACCCCCAGTATCCTGCTGGATAACATGTCCCCTTCGCTCCACACCCATTACAGGTGCTTCTTCACTACTACGGGACATTCCGCCCCTGGGACACGTGAGCATACTATCACATCTCACCTGTCCCAGGTTCCCACGTTCCATGTTGAAGCCTGTACAGAGATCATGCCGCCTATACACCGGTTGCCGCTCAGGCCGTAAGCAGGTATCGCCTGAACTCATCAGGGTGCTACTGGCATCCACCCCTTTTGACAACATCTCTACCCATTTCGATGCTTCCTCAACGGTTCGCTTGCGCTCATCTTCTCTGAACACACCTGACAGCTTACTTGCTGCCTTTTCCTCATCGCTCACCACCACGCCTTTTGAACGCAGCAGCATGAGGTGGTTTGAAGCCTGCCCCTGCAGGCCGACTTCGGAAGGCCAATCTTCCATCTTCAACACAGTTCCTTTGGTCATGTGACCAAACGCCGTGGCGCACGCCAATATGGATTCTCCACCCATTCGGACACGACATCCTCATCACTGAGGTTGTACATGTACTTCAGATAGTGGAGAGATACCATCAGCCGTGTGCTGAGTGCCGGTCGGCCCTGGTCAGGACTGTAGGTGGCACCGAAGACCTCGTCCAGTCGATCCCAGTTCACCGTCTTCGCCAGTTTCACCAGAGGATGTTGGGGATTGATAATCTGTCCGAGTTCTGCGCGGAACAAGTCTTGCTGTCGATCATGTGTGGGAGATTTCTTTGGTTTCATACGCTCATAATTTGCAAGGTTTTGGGGTTAACTGATTGAAAATCCTGCAAATTACATAACAAATAATTCATAGAATATCCAGTAATATCTTATGGATAGAGGGTATTTCAGGGACGACTAATCACTCTTTCAACGCTTTCTTACTTTTTGGCTTATCACAGCAATAATTGCCAATCCGATACCGATAAAATCCGTTGTAAAATCAGGCACAAGCAAGAGCATTGCCCCCGTAAAGAGCAAGATTCTGTCAAACCAATTAGCTGGTTTTAAAAAGTACCCCATAAGAGATGCCGCCAAGCATAAGACGCCGACAAATCCACTGACAAATGCCAGCAGAATTTGAATCGGATGTCCTATCATAAGATAAGCAGGGTTGTATGCAAACATAAAAGGCACAAGATATGCCGGCAGAGCTAACCGTACGGCAATCCAGGCCGTTGGCAGCCATTCTGATTCCGCAAGCGCCGAACCCGCGTACACAGCAGCGCAGACGGGAGGACTGATAACCGAAAGAATGGCATAATAAAAAATTATGAAATGTGCAGCCAGTGGCAGTACGCCAATTTTAATAAGAGCAGTGCCCATAACGGTTGCGGCCAGCACATAAGCTGCAGTAGTGGGCATACCCATCCCCATTATCAAGCAACTTACTGCTGCTATGATTATAGCGGCACCAATGTTTTCTCCACCCAGCGAAATTACCGCCTGCGATAATTTAACCCCAATTCCCGTCATACTGATGAGACCAATCATTATCTGTACGCAAATTATCAGGCATGAAACACCTATCAGCATCTTTGCAGCAAATACCATGGCATTGGCAATTTTGATGAAGCGATTTTTTATGTCCACCGTTCCCCATTTATTTGTAAAACATAAAAATAGAATGAGAGCCGACAAAACCGAGTAAAATGCAGAAAATTGAGGCGTAAAGCCTTTTACTAATAAAATGATCAAGACGGTAACGGGAACAAATAAGGGGAGTATATTACTCCATGTCAGCATCTTTTTTGACTTTTTAATTTCTTCCGGATCCAACTTTCCAAGCCCCTGTTTTTTAGCCCTAAAGTGGATACCAAAGAAGACCCCTGAAAAATACAAAATAGCCGGTATTATCGCAGCCTTACAAACGCTTAGGTACGGGATGCCCAGGAATTCGGCCATTAGGAAGGCACCAGCACCCATAATTGGCGGCATTATTTGCCCACCCGTCGAAGCAGCAGCTTCGGCGGCCGCCGCAAATTCGCTCTTGAAGCCCTGTCCCTTCATCAATGGAATCGTGAATACACCCGTTGAAACAACATTAGAAACTGAGCTACCTTGCATCGTACCGGCAACAGCACTCGCAAACAGGGCAACCTTGGCACCTCCGCCGGTCAGTCGCCCTCCCACCACCGTAACTATATGAATAAGTGCCTTGCCACCTCCCGTCTCCAGCAATACGCCTCCAAAAACCATAAATATGGCGATAATAGTTGACATAATATAGGAAATAGTACCCCAATAACCCGTTGTACTGAGGTACAGGTATTCTATCATTCTCTGAAAACTAACGCCGCGATGCCCCCAAGGCGAAGGCACATATCTTCCCATGATTGTATAAAGTATTAATATGATTGATAATATAGGTATAATAGGCCCCATGGTACGGCGACAGGCTTCCATTACCAGAAGGATAAGCAGTCCACCCATGATAAGTTCAAACATATTTGACGTTGCGGGATAGAGCAGAATCTCTTCATGGTTTACACAAATGTGAAAAACAGCAATTACTGTTAATCCGATACACACCCAATCTACAACCGGTATGGAAGATTGAGACGAATTCTTTTTCATGGGATATAATGCAAAAGCCAAAACAAGGGCAAAACCCATGTATGTAGGTGCCTGAATTAACACATGAAAGGGCATTTTAGCAGTAAATATGACAAAAACAGCCCATAACAACATTATAATAAAGAGTATCTTTTGCTGAGTTCCATTAAGCTCTCTCATCAAAGTCACCTTTTATTTCGATATCGATTATTTTCTATACGGGCAAACGACCCTGCAATGACTAATCCATAATATTAACACGTTGACGATATAGAAAGTAGCCTCTTAACATCTCTGGTAGTAATTATGTGAAACAATACTCTTCTATTACTTTTCATTGTCATGGTAATCTATGAACGCAGCTATTGATTTTGCAGCACTGGTAAGAGAATTATAAACAGGGATTCCGGCATCGTGGCACTTGCGACGACATTCAGTTGCGACACGATACGTTTCATCCGATATGGGCATTGGTACTACCAGGACATTCGGTTTCTGGGAATCTTTGGTGGCTCTGATTAATTCGTCCACAGAATTGATGATTCTGTCGTAGATTCCGTCAAAGAAATTTCTGTAAACACTGAGGGTAACCTGCGATATCATAATATCTATTCCGGGATATTCCAGCATCGTTTTCGCACAATCATAGGTCATGCTCCAAACTTCCCCCGAAAGGTCCACCGGATTACCCAAGCACAATCCAACACCGCCCCTCATGGAAAAACTTGCCAGCGTATCACGCATTTCTTTCGGAAAACGAGGAACATCAAGGCCTTGCGTGGAACATATATCAGTAGCCAGCACACTCGCGCCCCCCCCCGTGCAAAGGAGGCCAACGTTATTTCCGGAAAGTTTCGGTAAATGTGCAAATGTGGTAGCCATATCTATTAGCTCTTCCAGACTATGTACACGCACAATTCCGAATTGTTTAAAAAGCGCACTCCACACTTGATCAGATCCAGCCAGAGATCCTGTATGCGAAACAACCGCGCGGGCGCCCGCCTCGCCGATGCCGCCTTTCAGCATTATAATCGGCTTCTTCTTTGTCGCTTCCCGCAAGACTTCGCAAAATCTCGCACCATCTTTTACGCCCTCAATATAGACGGTAATGACATCGGTATCAGGATCATGAGATAGATACTCAATTAAATCTGATTCGTTCACATCACATCCGTTTCCATAAGAAACGACCTTACTGAATCTGATCCCCCTTATTGAAGCCTCTCTTATCAAAGTGGTGGCATTCCCGCCGCTTTGCGTGACAAATCCTACGGTTCCGCTATCTGTTGGCACATCATTGTCAAATGCTAATCCTGCCTCAGGGCAATAAACCCCCAAGCAATTAGGACCAATGATTCGGAGACCACTTTCCCGCGCCAAAGACGACATCTTTTCTTCGAGGACCTTCCCCTCTTCTGTTCCGTATTCTGAGAAACCCGCCGTGTAGATATGGAGTGCTTTAGCATTCGTGGCAATGCATTCCTCAATTAAGGGAATAACAAATTTTAAAGCAATACAGCAAATTACAAAGTCGACAGGTTCCGGTATCTCTTTCAAACTTGTATATATTTTTAGGTTTGATACCTCACCGCCTTTCGGATTGACGGGATAGATATTTCCGGCAAATCCGCAATTAAGAAGATGCTGCAAATAAAGTCCACCGCCAAGGGCCGTTGCACCCGGTTTATTCGAGACGCCAACGACAGCTACAGATTTTGCTTTGAATATGTAATCCAAGTTATTCTGAGACACATTAATCCTCCTCATCCATCACCAAACAGTGACGTTAAAAAAGTAAATTTAGCTCTATTTACTCCGCAATGTCTAAGACTATTCGGGCATCGACAGCAATAGCTCCATCCTGAGATGCAAGTATGGGATTAAGATCCAATTCTGCAATCAAGGAATTATTTTCTACCAGGCGCGATACTTTTGTAATAATATCCTCTAAATATTCGATGGCAACGGGCGGTTGTCCGCGATAACCGCACAAAAGAGGATATCCCTTTATTTCCTTGATCATTGCTCGTGCATCTTTCTCATAGACCGGTGCTATCCTGAAGGAAACGTCTTTTATCAATTCAACCAGTATGCCGCCGAGTCCAAACATAATTACGGGACCAAATTGAGGATCTTTGCTCATTCCGATAATTACTTCAACGCCGGGAGGCACCATTTTTTGAACTGATACACCTTGAATCACAGCATCAGGATTAAGGTCCCCAACAGCCGACATGATCTCATCATAAGCGCTGCCAACCTGTTCAATACGTGATATGCCTAACTTCACGCCACCGGAATCAGATTTATGAACAACATCAGCAGAAAGTATTTTCATGGCGACCGGCAAACCAAGATCCTCACTAATGGCAATGGCTTCACTTTTCGTCCTTGCCAATTTAGTCTCAACGACAGGTATTCCTGATTCCCGAAGAAGTTCCTTTGATTCAAGTTCCGTTAGTACCGTTTTCTTTCTCATTGACATTTCCCCTTTGTCGATGCCCTTATAGCCCTAGATAGTTACAACCTAATCTTTATACTCGGGAGGTATTAATTTTCTCGGAACGTCGATGCCCGCTTCCCTGCAGTATTGAACCATCCCTGCGTGCAGAGGTATCTCTGCAAATTCAACGGCCACCTTCGGCCCTGACGTCAAAGAGTTCGGAAAAGCAGCCCCTCTATAAGCCGCTACCAACTCATCGACGCTCCCATAAACCGCCTTGCACATCTCGTATGCAACATCTTGTGGTAAATTCGTACTGGCAACGTCATACATAATGACAGGAAATGTAGGAACAGCTTCTGTCTGACCACGATAAGCATTGGCAGGAACATAGGCACGGGCAAACAATCCGGGATATGCCTCCTGCGCTTTTTTCAACGCTTCATCTGGAATTGGCAGTACTTTTATAGGTGTTGAGGCTGCAACGTCCAACACACTTGAATCAGGAGCGCCGCTTTTTGAATATCCAATGATCTGCTTGTTTTTTGTCGCATCTCTCGACGCCGCAGTGGCACCGCGAAACCACTTTGGCTTAATGTTGTTTGCTTTAAACAATCGAGTGGTCAAAGCCTCTGTCGCCGAGCCAGTTAAGCCTGATCCGAAATTTTTCCCGTCCAGTTCATAAATTGACGTAACACCGCTTTCGGCAGTAACGAATACGGTGTGCGGTGCCGTGATGTAAAGCCACAGGAGACGCGCGTCCGGATTGGCCGCACCCTTAAATTCATCAACGCCCGTGTATGCCCGTACAGCCACATCAATGCTTGCCAATCCATAATCAACATCTCGTCTTTTGAGGAGTCTCATATTTTCTATGGAAGCACCCGTTTCCATGACAGTTACATGTGCCTTTGTTGTTTTATCATTGATTGCCTTTGCGTGTGCAACACACCAAGCATATGTCCCCGAAGAACTCGACGTCCCCCCATAGCTCAATTCCATCTTGGAAGCCGCAAGCGTACTGCCTCCCAAAACGCCCAAAAACAAGAACATCACGCAAGCTATCATTATTACGATCTTTTTCATGTCATTACTCCTTCGCTTTTCTTCAGTAACGTTTCCCTTTTATCGAGACTCAAGCAGTCCAAGAATAATAGGGCTCTTACTTTTTATACTCGGGAGGTATTAATTTGCTCGGAACGTCGATTTCCGCTTCCTTGCAGTATTGAACCATCCCTGCGTGCAAAAATATCGCCGCGCTTTTGACGGCAGCTTCAGGACCCGCTGTCAGAGAATCTGGAAATCCCGCTCCGCGATACGCCCCGACTAGGTCATCGACGCTCCCATAAACCGCCTTGCACATTTCGTACGCCACCTCTTGAGGCAAATCGGTACTGGCAACATCATACATAACGACAGGAAACGTCGGGACGACTTCTGTTTGACCCTTATAGGCATTGGCTTTGATATAAGACCGAACGAACATACCGGGATATGCGGCCTGCGCTTTTTTCAGTGCATCATCCGGAATAGGCAGTACTTTAATCGGCGTTGTAACGGCAACATCCAGCACGCTCGAATCCGGCCCACCACTTTTTGAATAACCAATGATCTGCTTGTTTTTTGTCGCATCCCGCGATGCCGCTGTTGCACCGCGAAACCACTTTGGTTTAATGTTGTTCGCTTTGAATAATCGAGTGGTTAATGCCTCTGTCGCTGAACCCGTCAAACCTGAACCAAATGGCTTTCCGTTCAACTCGTAAATTGAATTAACACCACTTTCTGTTGTGACAAACACGGTGTGTGGATTGGTTACCCAGAGCCATAGGAGACGCGCATTCGGATTGGCCGCACCTTTGAACTCATCGACTCCTGTGTATACTCTCACGGCGACATCAACACTGGCCATGCCATAGTCAATGTCTTTTCTTTTGAGGAGCCTCATATTTTCTATGGAAGCCCCCGTTTCCATGACCGTTACATGCGCATTGGTTGTTTTATCGTTGATTGCTTTGGCGTGTGAGACGCACCAGGCGTAAGCCCCCGAAGAACTTGACGTTCCCCCATAGGTCAGTTCCATTCTGGCAGCAGCCAGCACACCATCCGCCAAGCCACCTAAAAGCAATGTAACTACACAAAGTGTTATTAATAAATGTTTTTTCATGATAATGCTCCCTCTTTCAGCTAACCACTGTTATCCGTTTACATAAACCTTACAACGTCTCTGCCTCTCAACGGTCCTCCTTTCGTCAATTTAACGAGCATTTAGCTTTTAAAACATTATGATTTTGAAAGATCACCACATCTTCCTCTTCTTCATATCTATACAACAGGAACTTCATCTGTTGGCAATTCTTCCCGTTTCGACACATTTTGAGTTCAATCTTCTCCCAAAGATCTTTTCAACGGTTCTCCCGATTTCAAGAGCCATCTCAATATCAATCCCCGTGTCAATACCCATTTCGTCTAATAAAACGATGAGATCTTCCGTTGACACGTTTCCCATAATATCGCTGGGAGTTGCTCTCTTCCCCACGCCAGGTATCGGTATTCTGTCCAGCATTGTCGATACCTGACCGCCAATGCCCCCCATGGACGCATCGAAATATTCAATGCCCGCCTCTAACGCGGCAAAGCAATTTGCTATTCCCCAGCCACGAGTATCATGGAAATGTGCAACATGATGAATGTCTGGAAGTCTTTTCTTTATCTCACTAAAAAATTCGTATGCTCGGTCCGGTGTTCCGTCTCCATGGGTATCGCCATAAATAATCGAAGTGGCACCCATTTCCGCCATTTTATCGGCAAGGATATATCCCTTCTCCAAAGGAACGCGTCCTTCCAGAGCACATCCAAAAACCGTCGAAATATTTCCGCAAAAATTCATTCCATTATCGAGCAATATTTTAGCCCATTCACCAACACGACCGAGGATCTTCTCAGAATCACCGCCAAAATTTTTCTTACTATACGCTTCACTCGTCGCAAGCCCTGCGACAGCAGTGGTTGGTCCGTAACCATTCTTGCAACATTCGACGGCACGTTTCACGGCAGAATTACTGAGCGTCAGGGCTTGATAATCAACCCCTTCTATGCGTTCAATGCCCTGCAAGACGAGTTCTGCATCACGAAAATGCGGCACGAATTTCGACGGAGCGAAGTTGGTTACTTCAATTCTCTTAAATCCTGCTTCTGCGAGACGATTAATCAGCCATATTTTTGCTTCAGTTGGGACAAAATGCTCTTCATGCTGGACACCCTCGCGTACGATGGATTCCCCTACAATTACTCTCTTCGGTAATGTCACTTTCATCTTAAATTCCGTTCCTTTCATCGTTTTCGCAGAGCGTCTTTACTCTGCAATGATCCAATTTTTGCGGAAATGAACTGCGCAGTTCAACACATCAAAGAATGTGCAACGTCCCCAAAAGCAATTTAATTTGCCCACTAAGTCATTCACTCTTACATAACATCACATAGTCAACCGACCATGGCTGACTAAATGATTATTTGCTATTGAACGCAATCATGACGCATAGACAAACACACTGATCGCCGTCACAGCTCTCGCCTATATGGGGTACGTTACCGTCAATGTAAAGAGCATCTCCTTCCATTGCATAAATGGTTTTTCCCCCATATTGGAATTTGAGCATCCCCGAAAGCACATAAATGAGTTCCTCACTGTCGTGCTGAGATATCAATTTCTTGTCTCGGTGCTTCGGAATTGTCAGAATGAAAGGTTCAGAATGCCGGTTGGGATACTGATTGGCAATGGATTCATAGAGATATTTTGATGTGGATGTGCCCCTCGTAATTACTTCGCGCTCATTCTTTCTAACGTGAGATATCATTCCTCCCTGCGGCTTTTCCCCCAGGAGATCTGATACACTACTGTTCAACGCTTTTGCTATATTATACAAGGTAGACAAGGGTGGTGGATCTGCGGCTCTCTCAATCTTGGAAAGGTAACTTTTTGAAATACCGGACGATTTGGCTAATTCATAAATTGTTAACTTTTTCTCCTTTCTCATTTCTCTAATTTTCTTTCCTATTGAAAACAATTTAACCATTATCTTGCTCGTTAATCATCTTTGATCGTTAATTTAAGACGTGATTGAATACATATTATATCAGTTTCCTAATCAGAAAATTATTCCACTAATCGGAAACAATTTACCGGGTAAAAGATTTTACGTCAAGTCATTTTTGAATCACTCCGGAAATGCGTAATCTTCCGGGGCGTTACAGCACAGTATCCTTTCGCATCAGAACGGGCATGGATATCCAGAGAAAGGCACTTGACCGGGTCGGGAAGATTTCACTCGATTAAGACCTATGGTTGGGAGAGAACTTAGATTAGCATCTCAACTTTCGGGTTTAAGTTTGGTTGATAACAACACTGTTCTTTGACAAATTGACGTATTTGAGAGCTGCCTCCATCAGCGCATCGAAGAAAGGCTGTGCCGTTTTTTCACAGAAGGCACCCATTGTACGCAGGTGATCTGCTGCCAGCGTGAGGATAC
>Ga0272441_10014959_pt1 | contig 10921 bp, 9 predicted proteins | sample SSMProp6N_FD_193582 | JGI IMG/M metagenome (GOLD analysis project Ga0272441, IMG submission 193582) | Marine sediment archaeal communities from Little Sippewissett salt marsh, Falmouth, MA, United States - SSM-Prop-6N | ecosystem: Environmental > Aquatic > Marine > Wetlands > Sediment ...
TTTGTAACGGGAGGCTGGGAGGGATTTAACTTAAATAATCCCCAAAAACCCCACTTTGCAAAGGGGGAGAACGATGGAGTAATATACAGAAATCACCATTCTGTCATTCCGGAATCCGCCACAGGCGGATATCCGGAATCCATTTCTTTTGTTGTGCTTCTATGTCTTTCTTTTTAACTTTGGAACTTTGGTGCTTTTTTCCTTTGTGCCTGTATTAAAAAAACGCCGATAAATCGGCAAGCTACTTTTAAGGTGTCAGCCTTTAGCAAAAGCTTTAAAAACAAGATTGCCACGCACGCCAAGGGCGTGCTCGTAACGACAGGCGTTAACCGTTTCACTCCTCCCTTTGTAAAGGGAGGCTGGGAGGGATTTAACTTAAATAATCCCCAAAAACCCCACTTTGCAAAGGGGGAGAACGATGGAGTAATATACAGAAATCACCATTCTGTCATTCCGGAATCCGCCGCAGGCGGATGTCCGGAATCCAGTTTTTTTGTTGTGCTTCTGTGTCTTTCTTTTTAACTCAGAAATTCGGCACTGTTTTCCTCTGTGCCTATGTGCCTTTAGGTTCTGGAACAGTTTTTCACTCAGGTACTCTGCGACTTTGCTGTTCTGCAACTTCTCTAATGTAGCTGCCTGATTCATCAGGCTTTTCGCGAAGCGAAGGATTCTTCGAGTGTGAAAAGATTAAATACGCCGATAAATCGGCAAGCTACAGTTAAGCTGTCAGCTGTCAGCCGTCAGCAAAAGCTTTTAAAACAAGATTGCCGCGCACGCCAAGGGCGCACAATGACATGCATTTACCACTTAATCCTTAATCCTAATTCATTCGGCCTTTCGCGTAGCGAAGGTATTTGAACACGAATATTTCAAACAATAACGTAATCGCAAAAACCCCTTTTCTTCTTGACTTGTACAGGATAATAAAGGCAGTATCACAAATGCTCTTAATACATTATCGGGCGATAACGCTATGCGGAAGTCTGAAAACATATCCGGGACGAATGACACGATCAGTATCATTATCGTTGAAGATGATATGAAAGTGATTCGATGCCTTGAGAAGGCTCTTGATTTTCCGTCATTCTCGATCATGCATGTATTCAAAAACCATGACGAACCACGCATTTATTTTTCGAAAAGTGACAATACCCCTCCCCGCATTTTGATGGTAAGCCTCGAAATGGTTCGCGTCGCTGCATCCTACAACCTCGAGTATATGAGAAACGTAAAAAGAGCTCTTCCCGACACGCGGGTAATTATAATGGCGGAGCGGTGCGTGGACGAAAGCGTTCTCAGTATCGTCAGGGAAGGCATCAAAGCGTTTATCCTCAAAAAGGACCTGAAAAAACATATCGCGAAATGCGTCAAAGTCGTCGACAAAGGTGAGGTGTGGCTGCGAGCCCCCATTGTCAGCAGGGTGTTCGATGAATTTCATGCCCTCCTCAATGAATCGGGCGTACATTTGACACCCCCCAATGAAGCCGATTTTGCAAAGCTTGAAAAACTCACCAGGAGGGAACTGGAACTCCTCGAACTGATCGCCGTGAGCCTGACAAACGAAGAAATCGCCGACCGAACCTTCATCAGTCCCGATACCGTTAAGACGCATGTACGGAATATTTTCGAAAAACTCGAGGTTAGAAACAGGGTCGAAGCCACCCTGCTCTATCTCGGCGCGACACGCACAGACAGGACGAGCTGATCAAAATCATTACAAAGTAGTATTTACAAAATCTATATATTCCGTATGATGTACCCACGACAAGTGGAAAAAGAGAGCAGGTGCTCATTTTTTTCTTGAAATATGTTTTCGAATTTTATAGCGTAGTCACTGTTTTTGGGTTTCTCCTTTTTTTGTGACAGTCTGTTGTGGACGGAGTGGTTCTCATGATTACTGTAACGACGGCAGGACATATACCTTTGAAGAACATCACTAATCAGTGTACCACTCGTCAAACCCTCGAGATAAAAAATCATAATATACAGTCATATACAGATAAGACTCAGAACGCACACGCTGAACATTATCTTTCAAACGATACGTTTTCCGCTTCACAGAGTGACGACTGCCTTCAACATGTTAAGAGTAACGGTGAAATGGACTCCGGCTTTTCCGGGGGCTTTCATACGCATCAGGAAATCGGAATAGTGGTTGGAAGGTCGGCATAGCGCATAACGGCCCTCCTGATTCTGCTCCTGGCGGTTCATTACAAGCATGATAGGGTGTAAATGAAGCTGATGGCTTTCATGTAAAGTATATGCATTTTCCTTTCATGAAATATGCAGATGCTTTGATGATCAGCTTTTAAAAACCGGATGGAGGAGGTGATGCCTGGGACGTACCGCGAAGTTACATTGGAACCATCAAAGACTTAACAACAAAAAAAAAGGAGAAAGTAAACTATGAAGAAGCTTATTACGTTTGTAGCTGTATTGGCAATGTTGATTCCTCTGTCAGCGATGGCAATGACGCCGGTTGCGGACAGCGAGTTGGCGGAAGTGACGGGTCAGGTCGGTATCGATATCGCAGTTGTCGACTTCCATATGGATATGTCGATTGGCAACGTGGCATGGGGCGATACTGATAACTATTCGGGCTCGGCTTCAGATCCCCTGCAGATGTTTGTCGCCGGAAGTCCGACCGATTACACCGATGGTTACATCAACATCAACAATATCGTGATGAAAGACATCTTTGTCACGATGAACGCCGTGAAAAGCCATTCGGGAACGACTGTCACGTCAGCCTTCGCCGATCCGTTGAAGATCGACGTGGCGACGCTTGGTGACGCAGCTGTGGGAACACAGATTTACAGTGGCCTCGCCAACAAGACCGCTATCGTCATTACCATGGGTGACATGCATCTGCAGATTGCCAGCATCGACGTCGGCGGAATTTATCTTGCTGACGAAGTTTACAGCGGTTCCTCTTCATTTGTTTCATTAGACACCGATCTGGGATATGCTGATGAATTTGTCTGCGAGGCGAGTGATGCCATGGCCGAAACCGAGAACCTGGGTACGCTGAATATTTCCTGTGTCGATGTTGTGCTGTACTCTTATGTTGAGGGCTACGCCAATGATGGATCAGGCCATATAAATCCGGATAATCCTGCACGCGTTTACATTCTTGCTCACTAAGGGCAGTGTAAAGGCAACTGACGTTTTTGCGTAAGAGGGAAGGCAGGGCATCGCGTCCCTGCCTTCCTTACTTTAAACGGTATTTACACGGGATGGACGATTACCCGATGCACTATAAAAAAATATTTGGCTTAATATTTATACTTGTAATGCTCTTTCATCCCACTGCGGGCGACGCCCAGATGAAGCTTCTCAATAACGAGGACCTGGCGGACATTTGTGCGGGAACGGGTGTCACCCTCTGGATCAAGGACATCAGTCTCGAAGTCACCATCAACAGTTTCAAGTTTACCGGAACCGACGGCAGTGCAATCGAATTCAAGGGCATCGCCGTCAACGGCAGTACGGTCAACCCCCTCACGGGGAGTTCCGACGGAAATTCGCATGCCGCCTACTTCAGCAACATCGATGACAATGTGATTACCTATGATATCTTTACCGTGGAGAACACCTCCACCACCATCGACGGAAAGACGATCCTTTCCATCGACAATACGAACTGGAACACGACTCATACGATTGCAAGCCCCAACTGGACCCAGCAGGTCTATTATTCCGTCGACGATATCGTCTTCTGCACGCACAGCCTCGGCAGCATGAATATCGGCAGCGTCAATCTGCACTCAACCTATACGATGCTTACGGCGAACGGGCGCGTGGGGCCGGCGTGGGAAACCGGCATATCTCTTGATATCGATGAGTTTAAATATGTATATAACACCGCTCCGACGTCATTGGCTTTTCAGAATATTTATCTCTCCGGTTCCGCGTCGGGGACTGAATCGGACCCCTCTACGTGGGCTTTCAGCGGGCAGTTCAAGATAGGCGATTTCGGCACCCCTCTGGGTACTGGATATAATCCAGCAGATATGAATATCATCACACGAGATGACAACGGTAAGACGGTTATCGTTCTGAATCTTCCGATGTCCGGCAGCTTCAGGGTTAAAGATGTCAATTTCGGAGGAACGGATTTCGGGCCCATTGCCATTGACGGTATCAATGTCCACAGCCTGAATGTAGAGATTTCCCCATAATCAAGCGTAAACAAGAATCGGATTTATTTTTTTATGGAAGTTATTGCAAGCATTCTTATCATCGTCGCAATGATTACGTCTTTTCATCCCCTTGCCGAGCGGCCGAATGACGAAATCATAATAGAGGCTGGTGCGCCCGGCATTGAGCAGGCGGTGCATTACCAGCGGGTAAAGCCGTTCATCGATCTTAAAAACGCCAATGTCATCAGACAGCAGTATGATTACAGCTGCGGTTCGGCGTCACTCGCGACGATATTGAATTACTATCTCGGTGAAGAGCTGACGGAAGAGGAAGTGGTGAACGGTCTTTTTGCCTATGGCAACCGTGAGGAAATAGAACGTCGGCGAGCCTTTTCCCTCCTCGACATGAAGCGCTTCGTCAGTGCACTCGGGTACAATGTCGCCGGCTATACGGCCGACATCGACGACCTCAAGTCGCTCGGTATGCCCTGCATAATACCGATTGACGTCTTTCAGTATAAACATTTTGTGGTATTCCGGGGTATTTACAAGGATCATATCTTTTTCGCAGACCCCTTTATCGGCAACACCAGTTACACATTGACAAAATTCAAGGACATATGGTACAGGAACATCGTTTTTCTGGTATCGAATGGGGGGAATGAACTGGATACTCTGATGCTTACCGATGAAGACCTCAGGATCGTCTCGTTCGATATGGAGAGGGATTTCTTTGAAAGTTACGGGCCGAGGTCTCCGCTGATGAACGAAAAGGAACTTCTTGAATCGACGGGTAAAACCTTCTTCTTGAAGGAATATTGATCTTTTCAAGATAGATACATTCAAGCCGTTGTCATTGCGGGTGGGGCAATCAAATCTTCAGTCTACGGCCAGTTTAATCGAGGATGAAACTTGAAGTTTCATACAGAACTGAAGAATGTAAAAGCTGTTATCAAGGTTTTTATTCCTCCCTTTGTAAAGGGAGGTCGGGAGGGATTTAAAATCAAATCCCCCTTAATCCCCCTTTATAAAGGGGGAAATTGAGAGCGGGCACCAATTGTCAAAAAACTGAATTTTCATACAGGTCATAATGTACTTTTTACGTATGATGCAGGAAATAACCAATCCATATTGATGAGAGGAGATCCGGATTGAAAAAGATATGTGTCTTCATGCTCACAATGCTCTTGTGTCTCTCGTCATGGACATTTTCTCCGGCACAGGAAAATGGCGATGTCAAGGAGTTGCTTGATAAAGTAAAGCAGTTGGAAGGTCAGGTACAGGATCTCCGCGAAGAAGCCGATGTACGGAACAAGCTGAAAATTACCCGCGAAGAGGAACAGCAGAAGGAAGAGGAAATTCTCACGGCGGTTGACCGAGAGGAATACACCCTTACAAAGAAAAAATCCATCAATCTGACCTACAGCCTCGGCTACAGTTATTCATCCTATGACAAACTGCAACTCGATGAAAGCGACATATTCGGTGAACACCTTTACAATCATTCGATAGATCACAAGATCTCAGTATCCTACGGTATTCTCAATAACCTGTCCGTCAGTTTCGGGATCCCCTTCAAATACCGGTACTATCAGACTGGGGGCAATGAATCGCGCGATGTCACCGACATCGGCGACATGTCGCTCGGTGTGGGATTTCGACCATTCAAATCAGCGGGATGGATGCCCACGATATCATTTAACGGATCGGCAACCCTTCCCACGGGCAGGAGCCCTTACAAGATAGATCCTAACACAGAACTTTCGACTGGAGGTGGACTTTATTCCGTAGGTGCCGGAATAAGCATGAGCAAACCCATCGATCCCATCGTCGCGTTCGGAAGCCTCAGCTATTCATACAAATTTCCCAAATCCGACTTTACCCAGAACGTGAACGGTTTGATACTCGAAAAGGTTGAGCCCGGTCCAAGCCTTGGGTTCAAACTCGGCGTCGCGTACGCCCTTTCCTACAGGACGTCGATCAACCTTTCATTCAACTATACCCATGGGTTCAGTTCCACCTATTATTACAAAGGCGGTTTTGCGCGTGAAACGGCCGTCGGTACCAGTGCAGGATTTTCCGTAGGGACGGGATGGAAAATATCTCCCAAGACAACGATTTCACTCGGTGTCGGTATCGGCCTCGTCGGTGATGAGAATTTCAGTCTCTCTTTCAGTGTACCTTTTGAATTCTAAGGATGTATGAATGCATGATCGTAAAACGTCCACCACTTCTCGTCATATTCTCCGTCATAACGGTTATCGTGCTTATTTTTCCGTTATCTGTTCACAGTGCGCTTTTTGAACAGCTCGCCGTATCGGTAAAAGGCGGTGCCCTGGGGAATGCCGTGACGGCCTATCCCCCCGGCCCCCTTTCAATCCATTACAATCCAGCAGGTCTCTCGCAGCCTTCACTCGAAGGGACCCACTTCAACCAGGGCGTCTTCTGGATTCCGATAATGGAAAAAACGGGAAGCTTCAATCAGGCGATCGACCCTGAAACGGGTGAACTCTGGGCGCCCTTTGGCGGCTGGTTCAATGAGGGCAAGGATCCCCTCGACGGCACGTCGGGAACCACGACGAATGGAACCATGATCCTTCCTATCATCGGAGACCTTCCAGTCCTTATTGCTCCCGACATAGGCCTCAGTTACCGCCCCGAGGGTTCGCGCTGGACTTTCGGTGTCGGTCAGTATGTTCCCTTCGGGGTCGGCATGGAACACGGTGATGAGGATGACCCGAACCGTTTTATCGGCAGCAATGTGGGTATCCAGCGCCTGATCGTCGCCGCTCCGGCCGTTTCGTATCAGGTCACTGATACATTATCCTTCGGTGCTTCATTTGGTATCGGCATCAATGCCATGAAGTTCACCACATCGATGAGAACACCCAATGATCTGGTCGCCTTGACGGGTGCTCTCGGTGAAGTCACCGAGGGACTCGAAATTCCCATAATTTCCGAACTGACGCTGCCCCCTCCCTGGTTCGGAGGCGGCCTTTCTCCCTATGAACAGGCAGGGGCGCTCGACTTTCTTTGCGAGGATTTTCATTCCACGTCATACAATTTGGGGATGCTCTGGGAACCGAACGACTGGTTTTCCTTCGGCGCCGTCTACCAGAGCGAATCGAAAACGGATATGTCCGGCCATTTTGAAATGGAGTACGGGGAACGCTTTCAAAGAATGGTGCACTGGATGGGCCGTTCGCCCCTTACCGTTATTATCGCCGCCATTTTTGGTTTGCCCTATCAACCAACGGCCAAGCAGGAGGGAACGATGACCATCGAGGTTCCCTTCCCTGCACGCGCACAGTTCGGTGTGAAACTGCAGCCGATCAAGCGCCTCAGGCTGCTCTGCGACGCGAACTGGACCCAGTGGTCGGCCTGGGAAGCTATGGAAATCAAGTTCGACCAGGATATCCAACTTCTCCGCTTTGCCCGTTTGATGGGATATAGCGGAGGACCCAATGCCTTGGTAATGAAAACCGGCTTCAAGAATACCTGGCACCTCGGCTATGGTATTGAATTCGACGTAACCGACCGTTTCTGCCTGCGTCTCGGATACGAGGCACGCCCCTCATCGGTTCCCGATGAGTACTTCGGCCCCGTGCCCATGCCCGACATGGTAATATACTCCTGCGGCTTCGGTCTCAAACTAAGCGACGAACGGATGCAGAAACCCAAAAACGCCATGGAATTTCAGCACCAGCTCATGACGCCTGTCAGTGTCGATGTCGGGTTCACCTACCTCACATCCGAGTATGATCTTCCGAACAATACCAGTAAAAACTTCAATTCCACCAACTTCACCATCCCTGTCTACAACCCCTACGCGGGACTCGATTATCATCAGGAGATTGTCTCCTATGTCATTTCAATCAATGCAAACTTCAGGTGGTAAAAAATATAATCTTTCCTGAATGAAAGGACGTAACTCATGAGAAGATCGAGGAGAATTGCATTTTTTATCGGCACGTTATTCCTTCTAATTTCCGTACTCGCTTTTTCCGGAACGTCAGGTAATGCCGCTGAAACGGTTTTTGATGAACACGTTACCGCACTCCAGACAACACCCGAAGGATGTATCACCTTCATATCATCAGTCAAAGTCAGTCCCGACTCAAATCACATAGCCGCGGTAATCAAAAAAAATAATAAGTATGCGGTCATGAATAACGGCACTGCGGGAGATCTCTATGACGGTATTGACGCTCAGACGCCTTTATTCAGTCATGATTCAAAACGTATTGCCTATGTGGCAAAAAAGAGAGGGAAATGGTGCGTTGTGCTGGATGGAAAGGAACAGACTTTTTACGATTCTGTAACCGTTCCTATCTTTGCTGAAGATTCATCACATTTTACTTATATCGCACAAGATGGTGGCAAAAAGGTTGTCGTCCGAGATGGAATTGAAGGAACTGCATATGAAGCGCTCTATTATAAGCATCGTCCCCACTTCAGCCCTGATTCGAAACATCTTGTATATATCGCATTAAAGGAAAATAAAGCATGCGCCGTGGTTGACGGCATCGAAGGTGAACATTATGATCTGATTTCACAGCCCCTCTTCAGCCCTGATTCAAAAAGACTTGTATATGCCGGAAAGACAGACAAGAGGTGGCACATAGTTGAAAAAGGAACCATAAGAAACCAGAGTTATGACGCGATTATGTTGTATCTTTTCAGTCCGGATTCGAAGAAACTTGCCTGCGTGGTAGTGAATAAATCAAAATTTTCAGTGGTCCTGGATGAAAGCACCGGTCCTTTTTTCGACCATGTCGATATACCCGTATTTAGTAATGATTCCAAGCATTATGCCTATTACGGAAAAACAGGAGAAAAATACAAGCCTGTGATTGATGGGAAGATCGGTAAAGGCTATGACGGCATACAAAATATGATCTTCAGTCCCGATTCATCACGATGTGTCTTTATAGCAACCGAGCATGGCAAAAGTTTTATTATGGTCGATGGGAGTGAGGGGCATCGATACGATAGAGTGGCCCTTCCTCTATTCAGTCAGGATTCGATGCATTTTGCATATGTCGTGATGAAGGGTGAGAAGTGGGGCGTTGTACGTAACGAAAAGGAGGGATCTCTATATGATTCCATAGGATATCCACTTTTTAGTAACGATTCAAACCATTATGCTTATGTAGCGAATAAAGGTGGAAAATGGTTGGTAGTCGTTGACGATCAAGAAGGTCTCTTATATGATGCCGTAGCTTTCCCTACTTTTAGCCCCGATTCAAGGCATCTGGCGTACATGGCAAAGAAAACTGGCCGCTGGTATCTCGTTATCGATCAAAAAGAAAGCAGCAATCATTTTATCGGTTTCATTAAAGGGGCAGCTCTGGTCTTCGATTCCCCAACAAAGATGCATACACTCGCTATACGTAATAAATTCGATGATTTCGTCCGCGTGGAGGTTGACATTAAGGAAGAATGACATAACTTTGATGCACCTTCGCAGTTGCACGACTCATCAGGCTTTTTCTTCTCCCTTTGTAAAGGGAGGTTGGGAGGGATTTAAAAAGCTAAATCACCCGTAATCTCCCTTTTGCAAAGAGGGTGACCAGATTTAGCCGTCAGTTATGAATATGGATACTGGAACCTCCAACCGAATTTAAAAACGCCGATAAATCGGCAGGCTACAAAAATATTACAGAACAGCACAATGTAGCTGCCTGATTCATCAGGCTTTTCGCGTAGCGAAGGTTGAAAGAAAAAACTACGGTTCAACTACCGATAAATCAGTAAGCTACAAAAAGATTTTGATACTTACTGTAGCTGCAATCTTAAAAATAGATTCGAGGTTACACTATTTGAAAAATCAGGAGTCGAAGACAGCTCCCATAAAAAAGATGACGTTCAATAATCATAACGCATTAAAAACGCTTATCGGGGAGCATGATAAAAATATTCGCATAATCGAAAAGAAGGAGAACGTTAAAATAACGGCACGGGGGAACCAGATATCCGTGGAAGGGGAAGAATCGGCCGTCAACCTCGCATCCAACCTTCTGTCCCAGATCTATGGGTTGATCGAGAAAGGGTACCCCGTGTATCCGGCCGATATCGATTACGCCCACCGGATCCTGAGCCGCGAACCTTCCGTCAATCTTGAAACGATCTTTCTCGATACGGTCTTCGTCACGTCGAGCAAGAAGGTTATTGTTCCGAAAAGCATTGCGCAGAAAGAGTATATAAGCTCAATCCGAAGGAGCGATATCGTCTTTTCCATCGGCCCGGCCGGGACGGGAAAAACCTATCTCGCAATGGCAATGGCCGTTTCAGCTCTCTTGAAAAAACAGGTAAACCGGATCGTCCTGACCAGGCCCGCCCTCGAGGCGGGAGAAAAACTCGGCTTCCTCCCCGGGGACCTCGCTGAAAAGGTCAATCCCTACCTGCGGCCGGTCTATGACGCCCTTTACGACCTGATGGATATAGAGAGGGCGTCGGCCCTCATCGGCAAGGGCATTATCGAGGTGGCACCACTGGCGTTCATGCGGGGACGAACATTGAACGACTCCTTTGTCATTCTCGATGAAGCACAGAACACCACATCGGAACAGATGAAGATGTTTCTGACGCGACTCGGTTTCGGATCAAGGGCCGTTATTACGGGAGACGTCACACAGACCGACCTGCCTCCCGATAAGAAGTCCGGCCTGATTGAAGTTGAAGGAATTCTCAATAAAATTGAAGGGATTAAATTTATTTACTTTTCCGAGATTGATGTGGTAAGACACCCTCTCGTTCAGGAAATCATCCGTGCCTAT
>Ga0272441_10014962_pt1 | contig 10920 bp, 8 predicted proteins | sample SSMProp6N_FD_193582 | JGI IMG/M metagenome (GOLD analysis project Ga0272441, IMG submission 193582) | Marine sediment archaeal communities from Little Sippewissett salt marsh, Falmouth, MA, United States - SSM-Prop-6N | ecosystem: Environmental > Aquatic > Marine > Wetlands > Sediment ...
AAACCTTCCAGGCGATGGAAAGCGCTTTGCAAAGCGCTTCTCGAAGTATCTATCTTTCAACATTTATCTATCATCCCGACGAGGTGGGTCGTCGGATACTCGATATCCTTATCGAAAAAGCCAGGGCGGGCGTTGATGTTCGCCTGATGATGGACGGGGTGGGATCGCTGCATACACGGAGTCGTTTTTTCAAACCGCTGGTTGAGGCGGGTGGGCGGATTGCGTTCTTTCTGCCGGTACTGCATCGACCGTTTCGCGGACGGACGAATCTGCGGAACCATCGCAAGATCACGATTGTTGATAATCGCACCGTTGTGGCCGGCGGGGCCAACATCGGCGTTGAGTCGATGAACATGTCGGATCATCCGGCCCAATGGAAGGATCTTGCGTTTGTGATGCAGGGGTCGGCGGTGCGGCACTGGCTGAATATCTTTGCACACGATTGGGAATTTGCGGCCAAAGAGACGCTGACTGAAGAGCAACTAAAAATTCCGGAGGACAATACGCCCGGAGACGGCAATCGGAGCGGTATTGTACAAGTGGTTCCGTCGGGGCCGGATGTGGCAGGCGATGCGCTGCGTGATACGCTGCTGTCGATGATTTACGCGGCGAAAAACCGGTTCTGGGCGGTGACGCCGTATTTTGTGCCGGATGATGCGTTGTGTCAGGCACTGGTATTGGCGGCGCGGCGAGGTGTGGATGTGAGGGTTGTTTTGCCGGTTCGTTCCAATCACATTCCGCCGGATATTGTGCGGGGGATTCCGCTGCGGCAGATTCAGGAGGCCGGCGGGCTGGTGATGTTTTATACGCCGAAAATGCTGCATGCGAAAGTGGTTCTGATGGATGATGCGGTGGCGGTGGCGGGATCGGCGAATATGGATATTCGCAGCTTGCTTTTGAATTATGAGACGGCGATGTTTGTTTACAGCGCCGATGAGATCCGCGAGGTTGAAGAATACATCGAAGAACTGATGGTGCAAAGCCGCTGCGGCATTGCCGACGCTTCGCTGTTACGAACGCTGGGAGAAAGCATCGTCCGCCTGGTTTCACCGTTGTTGTGATTAAGAATAACCTGTGGAACTGTTATACGCTATTGAGAAAGGACCCCAATTGATCAAAGAAAAATATACTTCGGTTGCTTTTATATCTATGCTGGATATGATTTACGCTTTAGTATTAATTGTTTTAATTTTACAGCATACTTATGAGGCATCGATTCTGACCGCTTATGTGACGGGTTTGTGGTGTTTTCTAGTTTTATTTCTATGTATTATAGGTTTTTGGAAAACAAAGAACACTTCTATGAAAGCATTCTATGTGTTCCATACCGCCTGCTCAATTGCTTTGTTTATTGCTGCAGAGACAGGTGTGTTTTCCTCCTACTGATTTTCTTGTTGTAGAAAAATCGAGCAGCCCGAGCGGTAGATTTTATCCCTGCGCTAGCGCTTCGGGCTGTTGTTTTATTCCGAAGCTGAAAGCTTCGGCCAATTGAGGCGTAAACCTGAAAGCCGTATATTTACGGGATGTTAGGGAAAACTATGCCTGAAATGGATTTTTGTTGACCCTGCAACCGTGAATTTAGTAAAATTGTTGCTGTCGATCAGGAGAAATTACGTTTTAAACCGTGTATTTGGGAAATCTCAGTAAAGAAAAACTTCTTGGAGTTCGGGATGTTGAATAACAAGGAAGGCCGTATCGAAGAGCAAAAAAACAGAAGAAAAGTATTCGGGACTCTGCTTCTTGTCATTATTGTGGTCGGCGCTGGATTGCGTTTCCTGCAATTGGGACATGAAAGTCTCTGGCTTGACGAGACGGCCTCTGCAATACGTGTCCAAATGTCATGGCCCCGAATGTTTCGGGCATTGATTCAACTGAAGGCCCATCCGCCGCTTCATTATATTCTTCTCAAAGCGTGGACGGATGTATTCGGCTATTCTGAGTTTTCACTGCGATTTATTTCTGCGGTTTTCAGCGTCCTTTCGATCATTCTTTTTCATCGTATTGCCAAGATGCTGTTTTCCGAAAAAGTTGCTTTGTTGGCCGCAGCGATTCTCATGATGTCACGTTACCACATTGATTTTGCCCAGGAAGCACGTTGCTATGCATTGATGGGTTTTTTGGTGTTATTATCGATGTATTTTTTTATTCGTTTGTGGAAAACCCCCACTTGGGGATCCTATACAGGATATGTCCTGGCATCTGCGGCAATGCTGTACAATCATTACTACGCTCCGTTTATTATTATTGCTCAAAATATGTTCATCCTGACAATGTACTTCTATCGAAAACCGATTCTGTGGAAACACATCATGTACTGGTTCGTTGGCCAGGCGCTGATCGGACTTTGTTTTACCCCCTGGATCAGTGTCCTGCGAAAGGCCATTTATAAGATAGAATCCGTTCCCACGGTGTTGAAAACACCGGGGCTGGCAAATGTCCTTTCCTGTCTTAAAGCGTTTGCAGGAGGGCAACGATGGGCAGCCATCATTTTTCTTGCCCTGGTATGCTTATCTTTCTACGGAATCCTGAAATCAGCCCTCCGTCGCTCCGGCAAAAATAAGATCGAGATCTTCTACCTGATAGCGGTTTGGCTGGTGGTTCCGGTGGCACTGCCTTTTCTTTACTCCGTGTACCGGGCGCCGATATTTTCCGACCGTTATACACTCATTAGCTCATATCCCTATTATTTGCTGATGGCCGTTGCGGTTTTCAGCATACAATCGAAATCCGTCCGCTATTTTTTGGTCGGCGTCATATTGCTCACTTCTCTCTGTACGCTGCTGCCTCGGTATTTCTCTCACGATAACGAAGCGTGGAGGGAGGCGGCTTCTTACATTGAATCAAAAGCCCAACCGGGACAGGCCCTTCTTTTTCATGCCGGCTTTTGCGGGAACACCGCCTACGGATTTTACGCGAAACGAACTGACTTATCAATTTTGGGCTTTCCCAATAATCCTGAGAGCGGCTATGCCGTTACAGAATCAAATATCGATCAGATTGATTCGCTGATTGACGGTTACTCACATACATGGCTCATTCTGTCTCACTCAAGAGATAAACAAGGACTGATTCCCGAAAAGATGCGACACTTGGGTTCTCAGCAGGAGCATGTGTCATTCAAGGGGATTGAAGTGTATTTGTTTGAGATGGACCCGGCCCCCGGTTTATCGATTCCCGTGAATTAATCTATCGGTAATGCGATGTGCGGCGTTGCCGACGCTTCGCTGTTGCCAACGCCGGGAGAAAGCATCGTCCGCCGGGTCTCACCGCTGTTGTGATTGGCTCCCAGGAAAGAAACCGCGGATTCCACGGATTGACGCGGATTATACTCAGGATTTAGGATTAGAATCGTTTTTTTTGTCAATGATGGCCAAGGCAATGAGGCCTGATCCCCAAAGAACGGCACAAGCAATAAGGGCACCTTGCGTTCGGGGAACATCTAAAAGGCCGAATAATGCCATAACAACCGCCACTGCAATGCTTAAAAGAATGATTTTTCTGTAGTCACTGATAAGTTGCTTGAAAAAAGAGTCACCGCCGGGCTTTTCCTGATTCATTGTGAGTCCTTTCGAAGAAACAGTCTTGTATTCAGTAAGATAGATGCGAATATAAGGGAAGCGTTTCAGAAAAAACAGAAATTTTTGGGTATATTCCGAATCTGGAGGCCCCCGGGTTCCCGTATCCAGTACGGGGCCGGCTCTGTTCGGGGTGATGTTCTTCGGCTGCATTGCGGGCGGGACGCCCGCGCTCCCAGTCAGGACAAGCGGGATTTGAAGTCGGCGTAGGTAAAATGGCGCTGGAGTTTGTACTCGTTGGTGTCCGGGTGGTAGAGGATGATGTCGGGCAGGTTGATTCCGTTGAACATGGTGTTTTTGACCATGGTGTAGTGGGCCATGTCGCCGAAGACGAGTTTGTCGCCGGCTTTTAAGGGCTTATCGAACGAATAATCCCCGATGACATCGCCCGCTAAGCACGTCGGCCCGGCCAGTCGATAGGTGTGATTCTTTTCGTTTGGCATCGCGGCATCGGCGATGTTGGGCCGATAGGGCATCTCCAGCACGTCGGGCATGTGGGCGGATGCGGACGTATCCAGAATCGCGATATCCATCGTATTGTGGACGATGTCCAATACGGAGGCGACAAGTACGCTGGTGTTCAGGGCGATGGCCTCGCCGGGTTCGAGATAGATCGTTTTCAGGTTCGGATAACGTTTACCGAAGTCCGTTATCAATTTGCATAACAGGTCTATGTCGTAATCCGGTCGGGTGATGTGGTGGCCGCCGCCGAAGTTGATCCAGTCCATCCGCCTGATGAATTCGCCGAATTGTTTTTCCACTGCGGGAAGTGTTCTCGCCAGCGAATCGGCGTTCAGTTCACAGAGTGTGTGAAAGTGCAGGCCGGAAATTCCATTTAATTGGTCGGGCTGAAATTGGTCGATTGGGATTCCCAGTCGGGAACCGGGGGCACAGGGATCGTAGATTTTTGTTTTGACCTCCGAATGCATGGGATTGATACGCAGTCCCGCTTCGATCCGGCGGGGGATGTTTTGCACTTTGTCCTTGTATCGCTGCCATTGGGTGAACGAATTAAAAACGATGTGGTCAACGATGCGGATGTATTCGTCCATGTCATCGTCGCGATACGCCGGAGCACAGAGATGAACCTCTCCGGGAAAGTATTCAGCCCCAAGCTTGGCTTCGTGCAGCGAACTGGCGGCGGTCCCGGCGAGATATTGACTGCACAGATCATACGTACTCCATGCGGCGTAGCCCTTTTGTGCCAGCAGGATTTTGCACCCGGTGCGCTGCTGAACCAATTGAAGCACTTGAAGATTTTTTTCCAGCAGCCCCAGGTCAATCAAATAGCAGGGTGTGTCCAATTCGCCTAAATCATAACTCACGGCAACACCTCATAAAAGAACAAGTCCCTCTCAGTTTATCACTGATAAGGGAACTTGTATTCAATTTTATGGAAAACGCTATGCGGATGCTTCAGTGGTTTCGGCCGGTTTTTCTTCTGCTTTCGGCGCGGCTTTCGCGATTTTAGCACGTTCCTTGAGTTTGTCTCTGTCGCGCGAATTACCGAACGATCCGCGAGCGCGTTTACCTTTTGCGGTTCTCTTGTCACCTCGACCCATAGGGGTTCCTTTCACATTCACTTATATTGGTCTGTATTATTCACTAATCAAGACAGACTATTATACTGTTTGTCGTGAAAAATGCAAGCATCAGCTGGTCCAAATGAGCCCCGGACGGTCGAAAATACTCTCGACGAGCCGTGGAAACGGCGTTAAAATGGGAAAATATGCGTTTTTAAGGAAAAAGAGCGGCAATTGGAACAGAAAGATAACTTATATTCACAGTATCGTGAACGGGTGGCGGATTTTGTGTTTGATGATGCCGTTGCGGCGGTGTTTGACGATATGATCCGGCGATCGGTACCGGGGTACGCAACAGTAATCGGGATGACGAAAGTCTTTGCCGAACATTACGCACAGCCAAACAGCGTCTGTTATGACCTGGGCTGCTCGCTGGGGGCGAGTACGCTGGCCATGCGGAAAGGCATCATCCATTCCGGTTGCGGCATCGTGGCGGTAGATAACTCCGCGGCAATGGTCAAACAGTGCAGCGAGGTGGTGGCGATGGATAAAAGCGATGTCCCGGTCGAGGTGGTCTGTGCGGATATTCGGGATGTCGCGATTGAAAATGCGTCCGTGGTCGTGATGAATTTTACGCTGCAGTTTTTGGCGCCCGACCAGCGGGATACGATGATTCAGAAAATCTATGACGGCCTGCGTCCCGGCGGAGTGCTGCTGCTGAGTGAAAAGATTTCTTTCGACGATACGGACAAAGACGCTTTCGAGACCGATATGCACCACGAATTCAAAAAGTTCATGGGCTACAGCGATCTGGAAGTGGCACAAAAACGCAAGTCGCTGGAAAACGTTCTCCTGCCGGATACACTGGACATTCATCGCAAGCGACTGAAACAAGCCGGCTTTTCCAAAACCTTCCTTTGGTTTCAATGCTTTAACTTCATGTCTTTAGCGGCATTTAAAAATCATGATTGATTATTCAAACTTTCTTGCATACTTGAAAACAACCGCATTGGCGGATATTGCGGAGGAGATTGCCGGGCGAACGGATACGGCGATGCGCGAACTTTCGCATGGCGATTTTGAAAAATGGCAGACGGCGATTGGGGCGATGCCGGAGGCGGGGGCGCATGATGTTGATCTGGGGGCAGCGACGGTGACGATTGGCACGGCAGGGGACCTTAGCAGTATCGAGCAGGACGCGCTGCGTGAGAATCTAATGCGGCTGCATCCGTGGCGCAAGGGACCGTTTGAGTTGTTCGGGATTTGTATCGATACCGAATGGCGGTCGGATTTGAAGTGGACACGTTTGCAAATCAATAAGCTCTCCCCCTTAATAAGGGGGAGTACCCCGAAGGGGGGAGGGGGTATTGACCTGAAGGACAAACTCGTCCTCGATGTCGGCTGCGGCAACGGGTATTACCTGTTTCGGATGCTCGGCGCCGGGGCGAAAGCGGCGGTCGGCGTCGATCCGTTTTTGCTGTACGTGATGCAATTTCAGGCGATCAATAAATATGTACAGACGAATCGCGCTGCGGTGCTACCGCTGGGAGCCGAAGACATTCCGGAAAACTGCGGTTGTTTTGATGCGGTCTTTTCGATGGGACTTCTCTACCACCGCCGCGAGCCGAAAGAGCATTTGCAGCAACTTCGCGGTTTTCTCAAGCCCGGCGGAAAGGTCGTGCTGGAAACGATTGTCCTCGACACCCAAAAAGAAGAACTGCTGGTACCCAAAGGCCGCTATGCCAAGATGCGGAATGTCTGGGCGATTGCCTCGTCGGCGTTGCTGACACAATGGCTCACTGAGTGCGGCTTTGAAAATATCGAAGTCCTCGACATCACCAAAACCACACTCACCGAACAGCGCAAGACCGACTGGATGACCTATGAGTCACTGGACAACTTCCTCGACCCCAGCGATAACACCAAAACCGTTGAGGGCCATCCGGCACCTGTCCGTGCGATCTTGCTGGCCCGGAAAGCTTAATCAGGGTTTAATGTTTACCGCTCCGTTGTTTTTCTGAGGCGTTCCGGGTGTGCTTCGTCCCCGGTCAACATAGTCCTGCAGCAGGGTTGTCAATCGCTTGACTACGTCCGGGTGTTTATCCTGCACGTTGGTTGTTTCGCCGATATCGCTGCTGAGATCATAAAGCTGTATGGCCGGAAGCTGTTTGGCCTGCGCGCTGCCGGGTTTCGGATCGCTCCATCCGCCGGACCCCGGGCACAATTCCAGCTTCCATTTGCCCTGACGAATTGAGAATGAACCGTTAATCGAATGGTGAACGGTTGCTTCCCGCACTGGTGCGGTCGCCGTACCCAGCAGGTCCGGCAGAAAACTCACACTGTCTTCTCCGGCATTATTGGGCAGTGTGTACCCGGTAATGTCGGCGGCGGTTGCCATCAGGTCGGTCAGACAGATGGTATCGGCGCACGTCGAACCGCCCTGAATACGCGCGGGCCAACGGGTGATAAACGGGATATGGTGGCCGCCTTCGAAGATGTCGGCCTTGTGGCCGCGAAAGATATAACTGGGATCATGATCGAACGTTTCCAACTCCGCAAAGTCGGCCTTGGGCGAACAGCCGTTGTCACTGGTGAAAATAATCAGGGTGTTTTCTTCCAGACCATGGCGTTTCAGTGCTTTCATAACCTGCCCCACGGTCCAATCGACCTGTAAGACAAAATCGCCATATTCATTGGTGCCGCTTTTGCCCTGGAATTCTTCGGTCGGCAAAATCGGTGTATGCGGCGCGGGCAGCGGGAAGTAAAGGAAAAAGGGCTTCTTGCCTTCGGCACGCTGATCAATATAAGAAACAGCTTTTTCCGTTATCTTCGGAAGCACCTCGATATGTTTGAAGTCCGATCCGATCGGCCCTTCACGCCACATTTTTTTCCCACCGCTGGCGGCCACAACCCGATCCGGAGCAGCAGTTACCTTGTCGTTTTCCACATAGACATACGGGGCCATATCCAGTGAGGCGGGAATAATGAAGCTGTAATCAAAGCCATTGGTTATTGGACTGTATTTAACGGGCTGTGAGTAATCAACGTCTTCCTCGGCGTCAGACTTTTTATGCCAATCCAATCCAAGGTGCCACTTTCCAATACAGGCACTGTGATATCCGTAGGGCTGAAGCATCGAAGCCACCGTCGTCCGTCCGTCTTCAATCAAGTGTGGAGAATAACCATATAAAACGCTTCTTTTTAGGCGGCTTCGCCAACTGTACCGCCCTGTCAGAATCCCGTATCGTGTCGGTGTGCAAACGGCAGAACCAGAGTGCGCATCGGTAAAGATCATTCCTGCTTTTGCAAGTTGGTCCAGGTTCGGTGTGTGAATCTTCGAGTCTTTATTCAAATAGGACACATCTCCGTAGCCCATGTCGTCGGCCAGAATGTAAACGATATTGGGCGGGTTCTTTCCTGAAGTCCAAGCCGATGATTGAGTTTTACTGCCGGCACAGCCAACCAGCGACAAAGCACCCATTGAGAGGGCACAATTTTTTAAAAATTGTCTTCTATTCATTTTTTTCCTTTCATTTGTCTGATATCATATTCCGACTCGGTGATCCATGTCAGGTGGTCCCAGTATCCGGTATCATTTGCCTGCACCCTGCCCGGTGTGGTACGGCCGTTGAGTACGATATCCGCCGCTTTCTTAGTCAACCGCTCAACATGGTCAGGATATTGCTTTGCAATATTCTTTTCCTCGGCCGGGTCAGTTCCAAGATCATACAGCTCAAAGCCAGCGTTATCAAGCGGGAAAATCAATTTCCAGCGGTCTTCGGTGATTGCGAATCGACCCCCAAAGCCATGATTGATCAGCGGCAGGCGGTCATAATCAGCATTAGGATTTGTCAGCACAGCCGCAAAGCTCTGGCTGTCCGGAGCAGCCGTTTCCGGCAGCGTCACATCCAGCAAATCGGAAAATGTTGCCAGCAAGTCAATCTGGCCGACAACTTTGTCCCACCTGCGTCCGGGCTGTTCAATCCCAGCCGGCCAGCGGACAAAGAACGGAACGCGGTGACCGCCCTCGTAAATATCCCGCTTGCCGCCGCGGTAAATCTGGCTGCTGTCATGGTCGAACTCTTTGATGCGCTGCTGCCAGGAACTTTCAGGTCCGTTATCGCTGGAAAAAACAATAAGTGTATTGTTGTCCAGGCCGGATTTTTTCAAAAAGTCCAGGATGCGGCCGACATGATAATCGGTTTCGACCACAAACTCACCGTAGCCGCCGCAGTCACCCTGACCCCAGAACTGCTCTAACGGACAAACCGGATAATGCGGCGAGGTAAACGGCAGATAGAGAAAAAACGGCTTGCCGTTTTTGGCCTCGTCGGATTTACCTTGCATCCATTCAATCGCCTTGTCGGTAAAGCGTGTCAGGCATTGATTGTCAATAAAGTCAGGCGCCACTTCCAGCCCGGCCTTGCCCAGCACCTTTCTCGTTTCTTCCGGCGTATTCTGATACGGCGGCATAATGCGGTAGTCCACGTGACGATCATTCTTCTTTTTCGCCGTGAACATCGTCGGCGGCACCTCGGCATAGCGCCCCTCGAACCAGGCAAGGACGCCGAAATTCAGAGAAGCCGGGATGCCGTAGAAGTAGTCAAATCCCTTATCCAGCGGCATGTCTGTGACCGGTTTGGACCAGTAACGGTCGCATTGGGTACCCGGAAAGTCCATCCCCAGGTGCCACTTGCCGACCATCGCGGTATTGTAGCCGTTGTCGCGCAGTAATAAGGCCAGTGTCATCCGCTCATCGGTAATCAGGCCGGGGGTTTCTGCGCCCAGCACCCCCTTTTTCAATCGCGTTCGCCAGCAGTACCGCCCGGTCAGCAGTCCATACCGCGACGGGGTGCAAACGCTGTCTGAACAGTGGCCATTGGTGAAGATGATTCCCTCTTTGGCCAGGCGGTCCATGTTGGGCGTCTGAAATTTCCCCTCAGGGTTCAGACAACTCGCGTCGCCAAATCCCTGGTCATCGGTATAGATAACGATGATATTGGGACGTGAAATATCGCTGCCCTTTTTGGCATCCATCGATTCCGCAGCATTACAACCGCCGCAAACAACCATAATCCCCAACAATACGCTGAAAACCCATGCTGAAATAACCCGTCGATTCATAATGGACCATCCTTTCAATAAAAACTGTTTTAACGAAGTCTGAATATACCCGATTTATTCAGTAATGACAAGAGTTTGCCTTGAAACCAATCCCAACGGTATCAGGCCGATTTTCAGGCAATAACACTACTCAAACAGCATCTCGCTTTTGTATTCGTAGGTTTGCTGCAGGTAGGTCAGGGCTTCTTCGGGGCTGCGGAAGACCTTGTTCGCCGTTTGGGTGACGAAGACGGACGGTTCTTTTTTGGGCATCCAGATCACATAGACCTGTTTGGCGGCTTCGTGGGCGTGCTGGAGTTCTCGCTCTACGCCGCTGGACAGGGCGGGCATGCCGTCGGGCAGTTCCGGGATGAAACTGACGATCATATCGGCCTGGTCAATCAGGGCAAAATCGCGGGCGTAGATCTGGCTGTTGATGTCCGGGGCGATCTGTTTGACCTCGGCAGCGTCCAGTTTCACTTTTTCGCCAAGCACCTCAACCTCAACAAAATCTTTCCCGGCCTGCTGCGCCTGCTGTGCGTAGTAGGGCAAGTAGGCCTCTTCCAGATCCGCGGGATCAAAGCAGGTCAGGAGGGTTTTCATGGTGTCGCGGAACTCCCTGATGACCGACAGCATGTTAGGCATTCCGGCGACATGCGTCATTGGGAAGCTCAGGTAGGCCTTTTTCCGTTCGGGCTCAAATACCAGTTGGTAAAACG
>Ga0272441_10014963_pt1 | contig 10918 bp, 3 predicted proteins | sample SSMProp6N_FD_193582 | JGI IMG/M metagenome (GOLD analysis project Ga0272441, IMG submission 193582) | Marine sediment archaeal communities from Little Sippewissett salt marsh, Falmouth, MA, United States - SSM-Prop-6N | ecosystem: Environmental > Aquatic > Marine > Wetlands > Sediment ...
GCCAGCAGGCGGTTGCCGCGGATGAACTCGAAGAGGCGGTCGTAGTGGAACATGATGGGCTTGACATAGATCATGTAGTGGGGGAGGAAGTTGGCGGCGGTGCCGCGTCGGCGGCAGGCGTAGTCGCGCCCGAACGGCCCCACCTCGTGCGCCGCGTTCGAGAGGTAGCGGGAGTAGTCGAGGCTGGGGAAGGCATAGGCGTAGCGCGCGAGGGTGAGCGCCGCGTCGTGGATGTCGTCGTAGCCCCCCGACTTCTCGCCGAGTTGGATGCTGCGGCCGATGCCGCGGTAGTACTCGCCGTAGACGCGGTGGACGCGCAGGCCGATGGGCGACCACACCCGCCCCTTCGCGGGGTCGGCGGGGTCGGGGAAGAACAGGCCGGCCCCGTCGTCCTTGAGCGGATAGGGATCGGGCAGCGGGCGGCCGGCGCGCAGGTCGGCCACCGTGTAGAGGAGGCCCAGCTTGGGGTTGGCCAGGAACACGTCGTGGGGCGTCGTGCCCTCGGGGAGGACCATCTCGCGCGTGTGGCGTCCCCACGCCACCCACGGGCCGTGCTGCTCGATGATGGCCTTGCCGTCGAGCGCGTCGGAGCCGGCCGATACGCCGCGGATGGAGCCGTAGCCCCCGTGGCCCGGCGCGATGCCGCTGCCCTGCGCGTTGATGGGCGGGAAGGCCCGCCAGATGCCGGCGTCGCGGCTCAGCCGCTTGCCGCGATCCAGGTCGGGCGGCGCGGCTGGGGCGAGGGGCTCGGCGGTCGTCGTGCGGGTCTTCAGGGCCCGCCGTTCCGTGCCCGCCAGCGCGTCGTCCAGGCACACGTTGTGGACGAGCAGGTCGACCTTCGAGCCGCGGTCGACGGCCAGCTCCGCCGCGTAGCGCCGCCGCACGGGCGCGTGGAAGTGCACCTCGCCCACGCTGTAGAACTCGTCGCAGTAGGGCAGGCGGATGCGGTAGTGCGACGTGCCGCCGTCGGCCCCGTCGTTCACCTGCATGCGCAGGAAGAGCGGCTGGCGGAAGGGTCGCAGCGCCTTCGTCTCCACCGCCCCGATCACCCGCACGGCGTAGAGCCCGACGGGCAGCTCGCCGAAGTCGAGCTTGAGCACCGGCGCGTCCACCCTCATCCGCACCACCGGCACCGGCTTCATGAACCGGCCCGTGGGGCGACGGTCGGCGTGACGCGGCACCCAGTAGACGGGCGCGGCATACTGCTCGACCTGCGAGCGGGCCGCGCCCGGCAGGCCGGGCGCCACGAAGTTCCGCACTTGGCTCTGCACGTCGAACATGCTGCGAATGGGCATGTACTTGAACATATACGCCCGCCAGTGCTCCACCGAGTCGGGGGTGAGCTGCATCTCCGGCCCCTGCCCCTGCGGCCCCCATTCCCGGTAGGCGTTCCCCATGTCGTTCACCACTTCGCCCTTGGCGGCGAGCTCGGGGATGGAGCCAGGGTAGCCCGCCGGCTCCCCGTGCTGGGTGGCGAAGAGCGGGAGCTTCCGACCCGCCAGCGGGCCGCCGACAAGGTACTCCGGCTCCGCCGCCCGCGCGGCCGACAGGAGCACCGCAAGTGCAACCACGCTGCCCACACCCCTGGCCATTCCGCTCCTCCTACGCGCTCAGGAATCCGCGATGTCGGTGAATCGGACGGGCTCCACGCCGTGGCTCGCGCACCAGCGCAGCACCTCGGGGGCCGTGAACTGCCGCGTGTCGCCCTCGCGCTCGACGGCCACCTGGCCCGCCCGCAGGCCCTCGTGGACCAGCCGACGCATCTCCGGCGTGTCGTGCCCCGGGTGGCCGACAATCATGTAGGTACCGGGCTCAGCGGCCTCGAGGCGCGCGATGAACGCCGCCGCACGGTCGGTGGGTGCCCCCTCGACGCGCGGCAAGCCGGGCGCCCGCCCCCACACGAGGCCCTCGCGCTCGACGAGCGCCTCGAGCCGCTCGCCCACGCCAGGCAGCCAGCCGAAGCCCATATGCGTGTCGAGATACTCGATGCGCAGCCCCGCGTCGCGTGCCCGCGCGAGCTGCGCCTCCAGCTCCGCCAGCACCTCGTCGGGGTTTGCCCCGTGCTCGTGGACCACGTTGGTGTTCCGGTAGAAATGCCCCGCGGGGTCGGCCAGCGACGGCACGCGTTCGGGGGGCAGCACGGGGCCCCACTTCGGCTCGTCCCACTCGGCCGTGATGGTGGCGTGGAGGCCGGTGCAGATGCCCTCGCGGCCCGCGAGCATGGCGGCGGCCTCGTCGAAGAACGGGCAGCAGGCCATCACGCCCACGTTGCGCACCAGCCCTGCCTCGACGCACTCGCCGATGGCCACGTTCGCCGTGTGGCACGAGCCCGCATCGTCCGCGCGGGCCGCCAGCAGAACCCTCGGGGCGTTCACGTCGTGTGTCTCTCCTCGAAGTTGGGGCCTCACGGCCAGTCGGGCTTCCCGTCCCTGTGGAAGCGGAAGCCCTTGGGAAACAGGTCGGGGGTAAGCGCGGGGTCGCCGATCTCGAAACGTTTGCCCGCCGTCACCGCCTCGGCGTGGTCCTGGAGGAACTTCAGCCATCGCGCCTTCAGGGCAGGGGCATCGGCCGCATTGAGGCCGCTCGCGCTCGAGCCGTTTGTCCCCGTCACAAAGCCATTGATCAGACGCCACATACACTCGGGGCCGATGCCGCCCTCGTCCAATCGCATCGCCAGGATGCGCATGCTCTCCAGGCGCCCGCCGAGTGCCCGCGCCGCGTCGTCGGCCTGCCACAGGAGCCAATGGTCGCGGGCGTTGCGGACGACGTCGAGCACGCGCCCCCTGAGCTCGGTCGCCTTCGCCCTCACGGCCGTCTTGCACGCGGCCACGAGCACGTCGCGATCCGCATTGCCCAGGCACTCGCCGATGAGCTTCACATACGGCTCGGGCACAGGCTGGGGCAGGTTCTCGAGCGCCGTGCGCCGCACGAACGGCAGCGGGTGCTGAAGCGCCTTGGCAAGCTCGGCCTGCCAGCCTTTGGGCCGGAACTCCTGGCGCAGGCCGATCCCCCTTGCGAAGATGAGCGCCTCGCCGGGCGTCGATGGCGGATACGGCAGGTGGAAGCCGTCGCGTGCCAGGGTGCCCACGAGCCGCATCAGCGTCTCGCAGGGGCGCCTGGCGCGCTCGTAGGGGGAATCGGCGGATGGGCGGGCGTGGCCCTCGCTCGGGGTTGGCTCGAGCGCCGCCGCGGCCTGGTCGAGCGCCCGGGCCACCGCCACGATGTCGCCGCCGCTGCCCACGCTCGTCAGAAGCTCTGCGCCGCGGCTCAGGCCGTCGGGGTCCCCGCGCAGGAGGAGGCGCCTGGCATGCTCGCGCACGGCGGGAGCAAGCTCGGCCCGCCAGCAGCGGGGCACGAAGTACTCCCGCTGCCGTTCCATGTAGGAGAACTGCCGTCTGCTCGGCTGCGTTCCCGGGGGCGAGGGCAGGCGCATCTGGAGCAGCTCCGCCGTCTTCATCACCACCTTGGGGTTCTCATGGCCCAGAAGCTCCAGGAGCGCCCGGGTGGCTTCCAGCGTGGGAATCCGGGCCATGCCCTGCACCGCGTCCGCGCGACCCCCCTTCGCACGCTCGAACAGGATGGGCAGATACACGGGATGGGCGAGGGCCGTCAGGTCGGGGTAGGGCGCGCGGCGTTTGCCCCACACGCCACCATCGTTCTTGAGCCTGGCCATCGCATCAACTACGCCGCGCGCCTGCTCCGGCGTGGGCATGGCCAGCTCGAGCTTCGCTTCGGCCACGGGGCGCTTGCGCTCGGGCGTCTCGCGCCAGCCCAGGTCGTGGCTCACGCGGATCGTGTAGACCCCCGGCCTCTCGATGCGGCAGTAGCGGATGAGGGGCAGCGAGTGCACGTCCTGCTCGCCAGGCTTCAGCTCTCGTGGCCCGCCCATGCCGCCCATGCAGCGATTGGCCGCGTGGGGGTCGGGGTCGGGCACGGCCTCGCCGTCCTCACCGACCGCCGTCACCCGGAAGCGCGTGTGGCGCGACGTGCCGCGGTAGTCGCCCCCCGTGTCCACCTTGAACGGCTCCTCGCCCGCGTTCTCGATGCAGAATTGAACCAGCACGTTCTCGCCCAGGAGGTGCACCGGCTTGTCGAGCAGGAGCGAGACGCGAGCACCCTCGGGCGCGGGCGGAAGCTTGGCCTGCTGGCGCGCCAGGGCGCGCTCGTAGTCCTCGCCCGAGGAATAGCGGGCGAGGTCGGCGAGGAGCTTCTTCTCCCGCTCGAGTTCCTCCCGGCGCGCCGCCTCCGAGAGAGGGGGCAGCCACACCATGGCAGCCGGCTCAGCCCCGACCGCCACCCCCGCGAGCACACATACGAGCAGACATTGCCGCATGACCATGTCCTGACCCCTCCTCATCGTCGGCTGCTTCCGGGCGGCCTACAGTTCCGCGCCTTAGCGCAGTTCCACCCCGTCGGGGCAGTCGACGCTCGCGTGGATGCGGTCGCCCTCGCGCCGCCATTCTACACGAATCGGCCCTCTGGGGTGAGGGTAAACCCCCTTCGCCCATCCGAGCGTGCCCGGGTGGGGCATCACGCGGACGACGTCCGGATTCCCCGGCTCGGGGAAGCGCACGCCGAGCACGTGGGCGGAGAGGTGGTACGTGGGCGCGGTCGACCACGCGTGGCACAGGCTCCCCGTGCCGGTGAAGTGCTCCCACGCCGTCCACGCGCCGTGGTCGAGCATGTGGCCCCAGCACGTGCGCATGAACTGCTCGGCCTCCGCCACGCGGCCGAACTCGTAGAGGGCGGCGAGGGCGTAGTAGGAGAAGTAGGACGACACGTTGCAGTCGCCCCCCTTCGCAGGCTCGGGCACGCGGAAGTTGTGGACCATGGCGTCGGCGAGCCAGTCGAGCACGGGCTGGGTCTGGTCGCACTCGGCGATGCCGTAGAGCAGGGCGAGAGCGTTCCCCGCCACCGACGGCCCGGTCTCCGGGTTGTCCTCGCGGAGGCGGTCGAGGAACACGCGGCGCTCGGGGTCCCAGAACCTCACGCGGATGGCCTCGGCCAGGGCGTCGGCACGCTCGCGCCAGTTCCGGGCGTCGCGGCCGATGGCCTCGCGGCAGCTCGCGCCGTCGCGAAGGGCCTGGACGACGAAGCCGTTGAGGGCGCAGTTGAGCCCCGCGCGTTCGGTGCGCGCGCTGTCCACGTAGGGCTCCAGTCTCGTGCCGTCCACGAGGCCGAGGTCGGGCACGATGAGAGCCTCGAGGCCCTCGATGAGGCGCCGCAGCCTGGGCTCCATGGCCTCGACGAACGCGGCGTCGCCGGTCGCGGCGTAGTACTGCCAGAGCGAGAGCACGAGGATGGCCGAGTAGTCGGGGTGGCGCCCCGGCGGCAGGCCGTGGGGACAGGGGCAGACCAGGCCGTTCTCGCCTTGCGAGAGGAAGAACAGCTCGATGCAGCGGCGGAAGAGCGCGGTGTCGCCATAGACCGCGTGGTTGCTGAGGAACTCGACCAGGAAATCGCCGGTGTAGAGCCCGCGCTCGCGCCACGGGCAGTCGAGGTAGGCGTCCTCCATGCAGGCGCGGAGGGTGGGCGGCCCGAGCGCCCAGATGCGGTTGAGCAGGGGGTCGGAGCACTCGAAGCTCCCCGTCTGCTCGGTGGGGTAGGCGGCCCAGGTGAGCGCCACGTCGTGGAGCTGGAAGGCGGCGAGGTCGCCCCGCACGAGCACCTCGAGGTAGCGGCAGCCGCGCGGGTGGAGCGTCTGCCACGTCTGGCGCCCTTCGCGTGCGACGCAGCGCTCGGCCATATCCACGAAGTAGCGGCGATTGACGTCGGCCGAGCCGTCGGCTTGCAGCCGCTCGGTGTAGGCCACGTCCACTACGGTGCCCTCGGCGGCCGTGAAGTCGACCACGGGCCGCCCGAGCACCTCGGTGCCGAAGTCGAAGAGGAGCGCGAGCGCGGCCTCGCCGGCCCGTGGGGCGAGGGCCGCCACGTCGACCCGGGGCGGTCCGCCCTGGGCGATGCGCTCGAACGCCCGCCAGGCACGCTCGCGGCACGGGGTCTCCGCCCGGCGGCCTCGCGGCCACCGCTGCCACGGCCCGAGCTCCTCGGGAAGGTCGTCGGGCGAGGCGAGCGGCCAGGCCACCGCGTCCGCCGCCTCCGCCAGCTCGTCCTCCCACAGGCCGCCGATGAGGAAGACGTTCGGCGAGCCGATCTCGCACTCGGCACTCAGCTCCAGGCCGGCCGAGTGGGGCAGAGCCAGGTAGAAATCCCACCAGTCCTGCTTCCACGCCTCGACCACCTGGAGGGTGTTCCAGCCCTCGTGGAGGGTGGCCGTGAAGTCCTGGCGATACATCGAGTCGCCGTGGGGGATCGGCTCGAGCGGCTCGCCGTTCATCCAGTAGCGCCCCCACCAGGCGCCGAAGGTGACCTGCTGGTCGCGGGGCGAGTGGATGTGGGTCATCACGGCCACGCGCGCGTCGGTGTGGAGGCTCTTGCCGCCCCTGGCGATGACGAGGAGCGAGGCGACCTCCTCGTCGGGGTCCTCGCGTGCGGCCCACGCGCCCAGGCAGGCGCCGGGGCGCACGGGGCTTTCGTCGAGGAGCGGGATGGAGCGGGGCTCGAGCGGCCCCCAGTGGCCGGGGTGGGCGTGGAGCACGGCCTGCGGCCAGGCGCCGTCGTCGAACTCCGCCTCCGCCCAGTCCGCCGGCAGCTTCCGCGCGTCGAAGCATTCCGCGGGGTTGAGTGCGAAGGACATGTAGTGCGTGTCGCTCCGGTGCGCGGGCGATTCGAGGGCTCGCCACGATTCGCCGGTGGCCAGGGGAACGGCGTTGCCCGCGGCGTCGCGGGCCTCGCCCCAGGCCACGAGGCCGCCCACGCTCGCCTCGGCGTGGAAGGCCACGCCGCCGGTGCTGTTCACCACCACGGCCACGGCGTTCCGCCCCTGGCGGAGGACGGGCCGCAGGTCGTAGGTATCGTACTCCGGCTTGGCGGTGAAGAAGCGGGCCGGCCCGTGGCCGAGTACGGTGCCGTTGACGAGCAGGCGGTAGCGTGTGTCCGCAAACAGGTGCAGCTCGCCGCCGGCCGGCTCCTCGGGCAGCTCGAAGGTGGTGCGGAACAGCACGGTGCGGTTCCGCCCGACCCCCTCGGGGTCGCTCCAGATGAACGCGGCATCGGACATGTCCATTGCGTCATTGCTCCTGCCAGGTGGCCTCGAGGAGGCGGAAGTCGTGGGGCGGCACGGTCAGGGTCGCCGTTCCCGTTTGCGGGTCGAAGGGGATGCTCCTGTCTGCCGCGGGCTCGTCGAGAAGCGCGGCGGGGTCGGCATCGCCGAGCTCTCCGAGCGCGGGGGCGTCGGGCGTCTTCGGGCGGGGGCCGAGCAGCGCGGCATCGGGGCGGGGCCAGTCGTCGGCGTCGCGCAGGCGGACGAGCTTCCGCCGCGCCTCGGGCACGCCCAGGGCGGCCAGGCCCAGGCGCAGCCGCCCCTTCACGGGCACGCGGGCGAAGTTCACCACGACGATCAGCGCACGTAGCGCATGACCCTTCCGCCGCCACACGCTCGCCTTCAGCGGGTTGCGCGCCAGGTCGGCCAGGTACTCGGCGCTCCACGTCCAGCGCGGCCCGTCGCGGGGCAGCAGGTCGCGCGGCAGCGGACCATCGAGCACGGGCTCGACGGTGGCCATCGCCGCGTTGTCCCAGTAGGGGTGGAACGTCGCGTCGGCCGTCGCGTAGTCGTCCACCACGCGGAGGCAGGTGACGGGCTTCCCGTTCACCTTCTCCCAGCGGGGCTTGAGCACGAAGTCGTGGAGCAGGCGCCCCGCGTACGCCGCCCGCCACGCCTGGTAGACGTGCTTCGCCGAACGGCTCGCCAGGGAGGCATAGTCCGACTTGAACATGAACCGCGTCACCAGCCCCGTCCGCTCGGGGTTGTTCAGGGTGTGGAACCGCTCGAGCGGCCAGGCGTCCAGGAAGTCCCACTTCGTGCTGCGGAACCGCCCGCTGTCCTCCCCGTCCCAGATGAGGTCGGCGAACGAGAGGGCAGGGACCATGATCGTGCTGGTCATGTGGATGGTGACGAGGGAGCGGCGGCCGTGGGCGTGGAACACGCTGCGGAGGCGCTTGAGATAGTCGCGGAAGCCGAACATCGAGACGCCCGGCTGCACCCGCCCGTCGTCGAGCACGTAGGCCGAGCCCGTCGCCGTGTTGACGTTCGGAGCGGGGAAGGCATCGTCGATGTAGAGGCCGTTGTAGACGCCCCGCCCGATCCACTGGTCCATGTGCCACACCCAGGCATCGACGAGGCTGGGCGTCCAGCACCAGGGATTGCGTGGGCCGCTCTTCCACTCCCAGGCGAAGCTCGCGTCGCGCGGGGCGATGGGACCCCACACCTTGTCCGTGTAGAGCATCAGCGCGGCGTGTGGGCGGAAGGTCCGCTCGGTGGCCACGCAGCGCTCGGCCCGCTCCCAGTCGTGGCCGCGCGGCCAGTAGTCGAACGCGCCGTCCTTCGGGCACACGCGCCAGGGGCGGAAGGCGTCGCAGCTCGTCAGCGGCCCGCCGATGAGGCCCACCTGCTCGTTCCGCCCGCGGTTCCACAGGCGGTGGTCGGCGGGCAGCGGTTTCGACGGCGTGGCCAGCAGGCCGAAGACCACCGTCCTCGGCGAGCGCAGGACGAACGGCTCGGCGATGAAGTGGAGCGAGAGCGTCACCACGTCGTTGTGCCGCGTGATGGTGATCGCCGGCTTCCGGTCGCTGGGCACCCAGCCCTGGTCGCTGTCGGCGAACCAGCAGAGGCCCCGCACCCGTCCGCCCAGCCACACCATCGGCACGAAGTTGCCGGCGGTGGGCTTGAGGATCGGCTTCCCCTTGAAGCCGCTCAGGCTGTCCCACAGCGGCCCGTCGGTGGCGGGGAGGCAGCGGGTGACCTCGTAGTTGCGGAAGTCGCCCCCCAGCGGCAGCGCGTGCAGATAGCGGCCAACCGTTCCCGCCAGCGGGATCCGAAGCGTCAGCGCATCGATGGCCACCGGGCCGGCGGTGGGGCGGAGAACGACACGCCAGCGGGCCATGCCGTCGTATTCGAGTCGCACGCGGCTCTCGATGCGCAGGCCCTCGGCCTGGGCGGCGCCGTCCCAGCGTGCCTCCACCTTGCTGCACGCCCCGAACCGCACGTCGCCGTGGGGGCCTGGCACGAGCGTGCGGCCGCCGGCCGTCAGCTCCCACCGCATGGGGCTGGCGAGGATCTCACGGCCGTTCACGCGGATGGCATCGAGGAGCCCCGTCGGCCCCACTGCATAGACCCGCCCGATGCACCTCGCCTTGCCGTCCGCCACGGCCACGGGGGTGAACGGCGGCGGGGGTGCGTCGGCGATGCCAATGCGGTTGTCCAGCCAGGGGATGGGCTCGCGGCGCCAGCTCTGCTCGAACCGGTACGCCTCCTTGCCATCCTTGTCCATTACCACGCCGCTGCACACGTAGTCGCCCTTGGCCAGGCGGCCCACGTCGAGCTCCGCCGCGCCGCTCCCGCCTGCATCGAACTGCTCGACGGCACCCTCCACCGTGCGCCCCGAGCGCGGGTCGCGGAAGGCCACTTTCGCTCCAGCAGCGGCCACGCCCAGGGGGCAGTTGAGCGACACGATCATCCGCCCCACGGAATGCCGGTAGCCGAGCGTGCAGAGGATCGAGGGGATCCGCTCGAGCGGCTTGCCGGTGAGCTCGGCCAGCGCGTTCCCCACCAGCTCCGCCCCCCACGGCTGGTCGTAGATGCGTATCGCGTCGTAGGCCGTCTCCATCGCGTTGCCGATGCGGATGAAGGCTGGCTCGCAGGCGGCCCACACCTCGGGCCTTGCCACGCGGGCCACGCTGTGGCGGATGTCCCACACCGTGTGGCCGCCGTCGACGTAGAAGTGCGGCTGGTAGTAGGGCAGGTGCTCGCCCCAGGTGAGCACGGCGTGCGCCCACCTGTTGGGGAAGAGGTCGAAATGCGGCGGGCACTTGGCCGAGCGGATGCGGTCGACGGCGGCGCTCATCAGCTCGCGGGGACCGCCCTTGCCGTCTCGGGGCGTTCCGTAGAGGGCGATGAGGTTGAGGCGTGCGCCCTCGTAGGTGGCGCCGCGCTTGCCCACGGTGAGGTCATCCCAGTCGCCGGGCTTGAAGAGCAGCTCGATCGCTCCGTTGCGCAGGCTCAAGCCCTTTGGCAGGTCCACGCGGGCGCCGCCGGGGAAGCCCCGCACCACGAGCGCCTTGCCTTTCGCCCCGGGCTCCAGGCAGAGCTCGCCGCCGTCCGCCGCGGCGTTGCTGGCGCGCAGGGCGGCCAGCGTGGCATCGCGCTCGAACGACTCGTGGAACACGGGCGGCGGCAGGCCGCGGAAGAACTCGGGAGCGTGGACGATCGCGCGGCGCCCCTCGGGATCGAGCCACGGCTGCTCGGGCAACTCGTAGTAGCGCCGCTGGCCTCGCGAGACGTGCAGCTCGTCGAGCCAGCCGTCGAACCCCGCATCGAACGCCACGGAGTTGCCGAAGGCGAGTGCGGGCCGAAGCTCGCGCGGCGGGAACTCGTGGTAGCTCCCGTCCGCCAGGGCCGCGACGGCGAGCCGCCCGTTCACCAGGGCCGCCGCCCCCGTGCCCCGCACGAAGATCCGTGAGTGCCCCGCGCCGCTCGGCCAGTAGTCCACGTGGGGCACGATGGCCACGTGCACCCAGCGGCCCGCCGGCACAGGCTCGGCGGAGCGGCCGGGCTTCAGGCCAAGTCCTCGAAGCGACAGGCGGCCATCGCTCTCCAGATCCAGGCGGATGGCCGACTCCCCTGCCTCCGCAGGCAGCTCGAGCAGGCACTGTGGCGCCTTCGGAGCCGCCGCGCACCGGAACCAGAAGTCGATGCTCAACTGCTCCTCGTTGCTGCGGACGCGGGGGAGCGAGAGCCCTCCGATTCGGGTGAGCACCACGCCGTCGCCGCCCCCGTGGACGCGCAGCCCGTGCCCGAAGC
>Ga0272441_10014964_pt1 | contig 10918 bp, 9 predicted proteins | sample SSMProp6N_FD_193582 | JGI IMG/M metagenome (GOLD analysis project Ga0272441, IMG submission 193582) | Marine sediment archaeal communities from Little Sippewissett salt marsh, Falmouth, MA, United States - SSM-Prop-6N | ecosystem: Environmental > Aquatic > Marine > Wetlands > Sediment ...
GCAAGCCCAAGGGAGCGCCTGCAGGACTGGTAAACGTGAGAGACACGGATACACTGACGATTGATTTGGAAGGAGAAGATGCATGAGTGTGGATGCGATTCTGCGAGTGGTTCTTTCCTTGGTTGCCGTGGTTCCGGCCATTGTCTTGCACGAGGTGGCGCACGGATTTATGGCTCTACGTCTTGGTGACCCGACGGCGAGGAACCTCGGACGCCTGACTCTGAATCCGTTGGCGCACGTGGATCCCATTGGCACGATTGTTGTCCCCGTTGTTCTTGTTCTGCTTGGCGGGCCTGCGTTTGGATGGGCCAAGCCGGTCCCCATCAATCCTCGCTATTTCCAGAACCCCTTCAAAGGCATGCTTTACGTTGCGATTGCCGGTCCCGGGACGAACGTCGTTTTGGGATTGTGTACCGTGGCCATTGGCAGGTTGCTTCTTCTTTGGATCCCGTTCTCTAAGCTGGCCTACTCGACCTCATTTGGGGGGAGTTTGCTGCGCGCTCTGTTCTACATGTTGGGTCTATTCGTGTTGCTCAATCTCTTTCTTGCGGTCATCAACATGATTCCCGTGCCTCCATTGGATGGCTCTCGTGTCCTAACCTACTTCCTTCCGACAGAAGGAAAGCGGGTCATGCTGACGTTGGAGAGGTACGGCCTGATCATCGTCGCCGGGTTGATGTTTCTTGGCGTCTTCCGCGGTTTGTTCGGTGTCGTCATCAATCTCATCGAGAAGCTTCTGGGACAGTCATGGATTCTCTTAATGAATCTGTTCTAGTAAACCGCGTCATTGCTGTCTCCATCGGGGATTCGTATAATTCGTCCATCTACAGAACCTTGGGAGTTGCCGTTTGAACATGAGTGCCAAAGCAGACTATCAAATCACAGATCGACAGGACATCGAAGCAACCATTCAGATCTCGATTCCAGTCGAAGGAATATTGCAGCAGATTGAAGCCGTCTATAGAGAGTATGCTAAAGAAGTTCGCGTGCCCGGATTCCGAAAAGGTCGCGTCCCAAGGAGTTTCCTCGACAGCCGTTTCGGACGCGAGGTCTTTCTGCAAGAGGCGCAAGAAGACTTGCAGCGCAAGCATCTTCCGATCGCTTTGACCGAACTGGAATTGCGTCCTGTTTCCACACCCCAGCTGGAGATTGTCTCGTTCGACGAATCCGAGCAGTTTGTTTTCACTGCCACGTTCGCTACGCTTCCCAAGGTTCAGTTGCCCGAGTACAAGGGGCTGGAAGCCACGGTCCCGCCATTGAAGGCAGTGTCTGAGGACGATATCAAACAATCGCTTGACGATGTACAGCAGCAGTTTGGCGTCCTGGGCGAGATGGAAGGCGATGAGGTTTCGGATGGAGATCTCGTCCGCGTCAAGGAAGGCGAACAAGAGTGGGACACGCGTGCCATGAACGACAACCCCATTACACGGAACCTCGTGGGCGCGGCGATCGGGGCGACGGTCGATATTGATGCCAATCTCCCGGATGGGAAGCCGTTGAAGACGTCGCTGGAAGTTGTCGGGCTACGCCAGGTAATCCTCCCGGAAATCGACGATGATCTCGCCAAGGACGCTGGCTATGACGACCTCGACACGCTGAAGAAGGACATCGAGGAGCGAATCGCCAAGCGAAGAGAGGATATGCACCAGCAGTGGATTCAATCCTCGTTGTTGGAAGCCCTTCTCGCCAAGATGGACATCCCTCTTCCTGAATCGTTTGTGAGTGATCTTGTCGACGAAGAGACAGAGCGACTGCAGAAGTCATTCGATGGACCCGAGTCAAATCGCAGCTTCGCTGACTATCTTGAACAGCGCGAGATGACGGAGGAGGACCTCAAGGTAGAGATCAAGGCATCGATCGAGGCGCGAATGCGACGAGAGCTCGTGTTGCAGCAGCTCGCCGTGGATCTTGAGATCAGCATTGACGACGAAGAGCTTGGGAAATTGGCAGAGCAGGACGCAGCCACATACGACGAAGATCCGGTGCGATTCACCGCGCGATTGAAGGCAGAAGATCGCTGGGATGACTACCGCCTTGGCAAGATCAACGAGCGAATCTTCACAGCTCTGGCTGAGTCAGCGAGCATTACAGAGAAGGAGGAAGGATGACAGCGCAGATCCCTTTTGTCATAGACCATAACGGGCAGTCTGAGCGATCGTATGACATCTATTCGCGATTGCTGGAAGACCGAATTATCTTCCTTCGTGATGCGATTGATGATGACGTGGCCAACGTCGTGATTGCCCAGATTCTGTTCTTGGCTTCCAAGGATCCAGCCAAGGACATCCGCCTGTACATCAATTCCCCCGGTGGCATTGTGACCGCTGGATTGGCCATCTATGACACCATGCGGTTCGTGAAGTGCGATGTCGCCACCATCTGCATTGGCCAAGCCGCTAGCATGGCTGCGGTTCTGTTGGCGGCGGGGGCTGCGGGCAAGCGTTCTGCCTTGCCCAACTCTCGTATACTCCTCCATCAAGCATCGGGAGGCGCACAGGGTCAGGCTTCGGATGTGGAAATCCAAGCGGCCGAACTGCTGCGAATGCGCGATTTGCTCGTGAAGATCCTGGCCGACCATACGGGCAAGCAGAAACGAACGATCCAGAAGGACACCGATCGTGACAACTTCATGTCCGCCAAAGAAGCGGTCGAATACGGACTGATCGATCGCATCATCCCGCCGCGCGCGTAAGCTCAATATCGATAGCGGGCAGCCTAATTCAGATGTGCCCGCTATCGATCTTTCTCATTCCTGTCTGCGGGATCTTCTGGACGCACGACCTGTCTTGCAAGCTGACCCATTCTATCGCTAGATGGAGATTGCCTCCTGTACAGTGAATCATGCGCACAGGAACCTCAGATCTGCCTCTTCATCATGGCCGTGCACCACGATGGCTGTTTCAACGGATGACACAGCTGGCTGGCTCGATCACTGAGTTGATCGTGTTGGAGCACGGCGTGTCCGGGCTTTTCAGCCGAATCTCCGATCCGTTTTGGTTTCAATCGCTGGGGTGCGTGTTGGGGTTCGATTGGCATTCCAGTGGCGTAACCACGACCACCTGTGGTGCGATCAAAGAGGGCGTGAAGGGCAAGGAAGAGGAGCTTGGGGTGTTTGTGGCAGGGGGGAAGGGAGCGGCTTCTCGCAAGACGCCAACGGAGATTGTCTCGTGGGGAGAGAAGACAGGCGTCGACGCAGAGATGCTGGTCGACGCCAGCAGGACGTCCGCCAAGGTGGACAGCGCCGCTGTGCAGGACGGGTATCAGATCTACCACCACGTGTTTCTATTCGATCGCGACAGCAACTGGGCGGTCGTGCAGCAAGGAATGAATGAAGCGACCGGATTCGCCCGCCGCTATCACTGGCTGTCATCGTCGGTCGACGATTTTGTTAACGAGCCCCATGCCGCCATCTGTTGTGATCAACGAAAGCCGAGTCTCAACTTGGTGGCTCAATCAAGCGAAGCCACGCGAACGGCGAGTGCCGACCTTTCAAGAGAGAGACCCGTATCTCTCATCGGCGAGTTGGTCAAGCTAAAATCGCTATCTCTCCCTAAGCGCCACGAGATTCTGATGTCCGATATCTCGCCGAAACGGCTGGATCGCATCTTCCTCAAGACCTACGAAGCGCAACCAGCGGGTTTCAAAGAACTGCTCTGCCTACCGGGCGTGGGGGCGAAGACGATTCGCGCCCTGTCGATGATTGCCGAGTTGGCGTATGGTGCCGAGCCCAGTTATCAAGATCCAGCAAGATTCGGATTTGCACATGGCGGCAAAGATGGAATCCCCTATCCGGTCGATCGGCCGCTGTATGATCAAACGATCGGTTTAATGGAACGAGCGATTCGCAGAGCAAAGCTGGGCCAATCCGATCAGTTGCGAGCCCTCCGACGAATGGAGCGGTACTTCGGAGCGTCAGCCTGGCAAAGCCCCCAATGCCAGGGCTCGTTCTCCACGGGCTCAAAGCCTGCCGAGGGGCGATCGGGATGAGACTCCTCCCAAGGGTCAGCGGCTATTGCTAGACGAAGGCAGTGGAAATGGCTAGTGCAGATTCAGTGCCTATTGCCATCGGATTGCCGATACGCCGTACCAGAGGTGCGTGAGCCCCCTCAGCAAACGGCAAATGTCGTTGTAACATCATTTATGAATCGTCTTCATGAATTCGGTGATCTCGGGCATGCCGCCCTGGAAAACGAGGTAGCCGTCATAGGGTTCGCGTTCCGTGATCTCTCCACATACCGGTGTCAGCATGATGTCGCGGACACGTTCAAGATCATCGGTCTGTCCCAACGCCCAAGCGAGCTTGATGTAGGCGACTTCAGGCAGCATGTTCTCAGCGGGAATGATTCCCTTGGCCATTAGATCGCGACCGGTGTCATAGACGAACATGTGCACGAAACCCCACAGCGTTTGCACGGTCATGTAGATGGCTACGCCTGCTGCTGTGGCTCGTTCGATGGCTGGGTAGATGGGCTTGTTGATGTGTCCTAGTCCGGTTCCAGCGATGACGATGCCCTTGTATCCCTTCTCCACGAGACCATCGATGATGTCTGGATGCATGTTGGGATAGTAGTAGACCATCGTAACGCGATCTTCGAACACAGCATTGATATCGACGTCGTGATCCTTGCGGCGGCGGCGATAGTCCTGGCGCAGGGGCACTACGCCGTCAGCTGTCACTGTGGCTAGTGGAATGTCACCGATGGTTCGGAATGTCGAGCGATAAGACGAGTGCATTTTCCGCACGCGCGTGCCACGATGGAGCAATCCGTAGTCGTCCGATGTGGGGCCGAACATACACACCATCACTTCGGCAATGTCCGATGTTGCCGCCGTCGTAGTTGCGTGGATGAGATTTAGCGCAGCATCCGACGATGGGCGGTCTGACGATCGCTGGGATCCGACGATGACAATGGGAATGGGTGAGTTTTGCACCATGAACGCCAGCGCACTGGCCGTATGATGCATGGTGTCGGTTCCGTGTCCGATGACGATTCCGTCTACACCCTTCTCGATCTCCTCTTTGATTGCGTTGGCTAGGGTGATGTATTGGTGAGGCCCCATATTCTCGGAGAAGACGCCGAACAGTTTCTGTGTTGTCAGATTGCAGATGTCGGCCAACTCGGGAACCGCTCCATACAGCTCGCCTGGCGAGAAGGCGGGAATGACTGCACCGGTGCGATAGTCGAGTCGTGAGGCGATCGTTCCGCCCGTTCCCAGTAGCGTGACATTGGGCTTGTCCGGGGAGAAGGGGAATGCCTTTTCGGGAATCTTGTAATGAGCTTCTTTGGATCCAAGCACGGTTGCGCCTGTGATCGTGCGGATGTCGATTCCCACGTTGTATCCAGTTGCCAGTTTGAGCACGAGATGGCGCGAGTCGTCAAACTCAGAGCGCGGAAGAATGATGCCCCGGAACTCGCCGCGCGTGGTCGTGAGGATGACGTCATCCCAAACGCCAATGGCGAACTTCCGAAGTCCGTCCAAGGATTCGCCGCGATAGCCCTTCGTTTTCTCGTTGTTCACTGGACGCCTCCGTCTGCCACTTGGTCTGCGCGGTCGGCAAGCTCGGCAAGAGACATGTTCCCCAACGCGTAGGATCGCAATCTTCCCATCAGCCAGTTCCGTCGAGCGTGGGCGTGATTGCGGCGGGGTTTCGGGTGAAATGCAGCAACAAGTTCTGGAATCTTCGCGAGGATCTCCTCATCCGGAACCGACGAGTAGCCGCTCAATGTGAGCCATTCATCAAATCCCGCTTGAGGATGAGCATGCGCAATACGTAGAAGTGTCTTGAGAACGTCGGACTCAAGGTCTCGTTTGCGAGCCTCGCGGACCAGATCGAGGACCCACTCGCAGTCTCCCGGCCGGTCACCGGTGGCACTCCGAAGCTGGTGCCCTAGAAGTGTTCCGGCAAGTCGCGGCTCCAGGTTCTGTTCGTGTACGAGTTTCTCAAGCAACGGGAACAGGGTGCGCTTGAGGATGAAAGGATGGCAGTCATCGGGGATCTTCCAGTCGCGCAGCTGCGCTGTGCAATCGCTAACGCTTCTCGGAAGTGCCGCTCGGATGCTTTCGATGAGGGTCTCGTCGAGGGGGATGGGGGCCGAGTCTGTATCTGGATACATACGATCCGGGCCGGGCAGCACACGTTCGAACAGTGTCGTTCCATCCTCCAGTGCCTTGCGAGTTTCGTTGGGCACGCCTTCAAAAGCCATCTTGCAGCGTTCCTCAATGGTTTCGATGGCCGTATCCATATCCGATTTAGGCCCCCAGATGAGCAACTGCGCGTCGCCGACGCCACTGGACAGTTGGTTGCGAATGCGTTGCCACAGGCTTGAGGGTGGCTCTGTCGTACGTTCTTCTGAATGAGCCAGATTCGGTTTGTCGATGCAGGCAACGACCTTGATGCGGTCGGATAGCTCATCAGCAAAGCAACGATTGGGACTGGTGAAGAACGACAAAACGCTCTCGAAGCCTGGCAGATTCACTGCAAGTAACGCCTCAGGCTCGCCGTCTGTGGGTAACGACGCGACCACATCCTTGGGATCAAGAGACAGAGACGTCAGGCGCCACGATGCCGGTTCGGTTACGTTGGCCTGCAGCTGGGAGCGGATGGCGAGCAACGCCTTCTGCCGGAAGGCTTCATTGTGCGTGAGGTCAGGGATCCAGCGGATGTGTTGCACACCCTTGATCTCGACACGTGTGCCGCCCTCGATACTGACGTTGACGTCTTCACGTCCGGCTCCGATTCCCACATTAACGTGGTCTGTGCTGCGATTGAGAAATCGGATGTACTGAGCGGCTTCTGCAGCTTCATCGGGAGTCAGCAAGTCAGGATAGGTTACGGTTTCGATGAGTGGCGTTCCCAGCCGATCGGTGCTGTAGGTTCGTTCATGCCCAATGTCTGATATCTCCCGACAAGAGTCTTCCTCGATGCTGAGCTGAATGATGCGCACGGTCTTGTTGGCCAGGGGGATCTCGCCATCGATACCAACGATGGCTGTCCGCTGGAACCCTGTCGGTATGCTTCCGTCCAAATACTGCTTGCGCGTGATATGCAGCTCGCCAACCAGTTGGCTCCCCAGGAGCAAAGCGATTTCCATGGCGATAGCCAAGGCTTGTCTGTTGATGGGGAACGGCGGCGTATCGTCGATATCGTAGGTGCAGGCAGTCTCGCTCTTGATGCGATAGATGATGTTCTTCTTGGTTTTGAACTCCATCAATGCCGTGCCGTCATACTCGCCAAGTTCACTCAGCGTGGGGCGCATGTGACGTACCAGTTGTGCATCGTAGTCAGCGCCGTCTTGATACTGGGCAGCGGGGCAACGGCAAAACAGCTTCTGGTCCGTCTTCAGTTGTTGATGGACTTCCAATCCGCAACGAAAGCCCAACTGCTCATACAGGGATGGCGCTGCTTCACTCCTGGGGAGATATCCGACACAAGCCTTGGACGACTCATAGACATTGACAGGATCACTCATCTGCGCAGGCCTCATTCCCAGCCCAACTGGGGCTTCTCGGTGGTGTTTGGAAAGGGTATTTCACCAGACCTGCTAGGGCAAGCAGAATCGGCCAAGTCATTGCCTCGCCACTCTCCAGTGTAATCCTCGTAACTCTGCGGGACAGAGGAAACCTGTATACTGTATCAGCCTGTTCTGCTGCCAATCTGCATTGAGGAGCGGTAGCGGGGGCTGGTTCAGCATCTTGGAGGGAGGTACGGGTCGGATGAGCACAACATTCTGGACATGGGTGATTGTAGCTGCTGTGGCGGGTGGGACGCTCTTGTTGTTGCTGGGAATGCCTGCTGCTGACGAAGAGGCTCCGTTGGTGCTTGAAAGCGCACCCGCAGAGGCTGCTCAAGCTGACAGTGTGGAGGGAATTCAGTATTGGGAGGTAGTCACGAGCAGTCCGGTGGCGACCCCCACGATGGTCAGTACAAGCCAACCGTGCAGTGCTTGCGGCGTGTCGCAATCCTCACCTGTCATTCCAGTCAGCACAGCTGCAGTTCCGTGCTATCAACAGCCTCCGAGCCCCTGTGGAGCCGTTCCTTGCTCTCATCAGGTCCCCAGTCCTTGCGGACCGGTCCCCTGCGTTAGCTTGCCTACAAACTGCAGGACTGTGTGTGACACGGGCTGCCCATTGGTCAATCCAGGCATCAATCGAAACCTGGACCCCTGCGTTGACGAATGCACATTTGTACAACTGCACACAACGATTCCGCAGCCCATTTGCACAGACGTATGGTTCAATTGGTCTGCGAGCAAGGGGTCGTTCCTGGATCCGACGATACCTGATCCCATCTTCTACGTTCCGAGCACCCAGTTCACCAGCGGCGAAGACGTATGGATCGTGCTGACCGTAACGAGTGGCGACGGTATCCAGTACACGGATCAGATGAAACTGCACGTCGTCGATAGTCGCTAGATTAAGGCTGGCTTGTCCCTGTGACTAACGAACCCCGATGACACGTATTGTATTGCGTCCGTCGCGGCAGCGATTTCACCCATGAAAGGATTCGATTTGCACAGCTGTTGCGCGCTGTTTGATATGGACGGAACCATCTACGACTCCGGGATCGACTTCCTCGCGATTCGTAAACACCTAGGGCTGCCACAGAACGGCACGCCGATTCTCGATCAGCTGGGAGAAGTCTCTCCAGAGGATCGCGCCATCGGGCTGAAGTTGCTACACGAAGCAGAAGCGGCGGGCGCTGCTAACGGGAAGCTGATTGCCGGGACAGAGAAGCTGCTATCGTGGCTTAAAGAACAAGGCGTTCGTAGCGCGCTTGTCACCAACAACTCACGCGCGAGCGTTGATGCAATCGTCGGGAGACACCCAGCGTTGCTGTTCGATACCATCTTGACGCGAGATGACGGCATCGCCAAGCCACAACCGGATCTGTTTCTCAAAGCATTGAAGCATTTCGAGATTCAGCCGCTCCAAGCTGTGGCCGTCGGGGATACGCATCTCGATGCCCTGGCGGCACATCGAGCGGGCATTCGCAAGATCCTGCTCGTTGCGTTACGCGATTGGATGTCGGCGCTGATTCCGAGTGATGTCTCCTACCAACGAATCGAGAGCTTGAGCGCCGCTCGCGAACACATTGCTGGTTGGCTGAGCGGACACATTCGCTAGCGGCTTCGAGCGCGAGGCGCGGACCTAGGAGCGAGTCCAGAGGGTGCCTTGCGCCGTGTCCTTCAGAGTGATACCTAATTCAGTCAGCTGATCTCGAATGAGGTCGGCCAGTTCGAATTCCCGCTTGCCTCGCAATTGCTTGCGCAACTCGACCAGCAACGCCATCAGCCCCTCTTCGACGCCACCTTTGCTGGGCGATGTCTCCGTGAACAAGCCCAAAGGCTGGCCAAGCTTCTTGATTAGAGCCACTGCATCGAGCAGCGCCAGCCGATCATCTCCCGCCGCTTGGGCGCGGAAACGGTTGGTGGCGGAAGCCAGCTCTTGGAGCACGCCAATGGCAGCAACGGTGTTCAAATCATCGTCCATCGCTTCAACAAAGCGTGCTCGGAATGCGCCGAGTGAATCCACGAACATCTTACCAGCGGGTCCATATTCTCCGCTGGGATCACGAAGCTCTGCTTCTACATCCGACAACAACGTTCGGATTCGCGCGATCGCCGTGTGCGCTGCCTGCAAGCCTTCTTCTGAGTAGTCCAGTGGCTTGCGGTAGTGTCGTGACAAGTAGAAATAGCGGACCGTTCCAGGATCGTAGGATGCCAGCACGTTGTTGGCATAGTCGAAATTGCCGAGAGATTTGGACATCTTCTCGCCACCGAAATTGAGCATGCCGTTATGGAGCCAGAAGCGGAAGAATTGCTTACCGGTTAACGCTTCCGCCTGTGCGATCTCGTTCTCGTGATGAGGGAACACGAGATCGTTGCCTCCGGCATGAATGTCTCGGTGTTCGCCTAAGTACTGATGAGAAAGTACGACGCACTCGGTGTGCCAACCAGGCCGGCCTTCGCCCCACGGAGAGTCCCATTGCGGTTCGCCAGGCTTAGCGGCCTTCCATAGCGTGAAATCGAATGGATTTTCTTTCTGATCCGAAGTCGCAATGCGAGCACCGGCCTCTTGATCTTCCAGCTTGCGGCCCGATAGCTTTCCATAGCCTTCGAACTGACTGACACGGAAATAGACATCGCCGTCTTTCTCATAGGCATAACCTGCCTGTTCCAAGTCCTGGATGAGCTCGATCATGGCTTCAACGTGTTCGGTGGCCTTTGGCGTATATGTGGGGACCAGCACACCCAATCCGCTTAGCAGCTTGAAGAATGAGTTGGTGTAAGTGCGGGCGATCTCCTCGACTGTCTCACCTGTTTCGATGGACTTGGTGATGAGCTTGTCGTCAATATCGGTGATGTTCTCGACGTGAATGACGTTCCAGCCCTTGAACGTTTCGAAGTAGCGGCGCAACGTGTCAAAGACAATGACGGGGCGCACATTGCCGATATGAAGGTGATCGTAGACGGTGGGGCCACAGACGTACATTCCTACGGTATTGCCGTCCTGCGGTTGGAACGTCTCAGTCTGTCGTGTGAGGGTGTTGTAGAGTTTCATCTGTCCCCACCTCCTTTGGCGTCGATTATAGGAGACGTGTCTACTCGTTGCTACCGCTGACGATCTCTGGCGGCTAGACTATGGGCATGAATTTCTGGAATGCCTTGCTGACGATCGGGGTATCCGCTGCTCCTGTGATTGAGCTTCGTGGTGCTATTCCGCTGGCTTTGTCGCAAGGATTGACTCCAGCGGTGGCATTCACGCTAGCGTTGGTTGGGAATCTCGCTGTTATCCCTGTTCTACTGTGGGGATTTCAGTGGATAGAGAGTCTCCTCTTGCGATGGCCGTTCACACAGAGGATCTTGGAGCGAATCTTCGCACGGAGCCGTCACAAGGGCCGATGGATCGAGCGATG
>Ga0272441_10014967_pt1 | contig 10914 bp, 8 predicted proteins | sample SSMProp6N_FD_193582 | JGI IMG/M metagenome (GOLD analysis project Ga0272441, IMG submission 193582) | Marine sediment archaeal communities from Little Sippewissett salt marsh, Falmouth, MA, United States - SSM-Prop-6N | ecosystem: Environmental > Aquatic > Marine > Wetlands > Sediment ...
TTTTTCCAGATAATTTCTGCGACCGTCGATAAGGGCTTGCCAGCGGTGAAGTTATGCCTCTCGCAAAGACGCAGAGATCGCCAAGGTTGAAGGGTCTTTTCATTGACGCCTTCTTTGCGCTCTTTGCGCTCTTGGCGCTCTTGGCGCTCTTGGCGAGAGGGTATTTGGTTGCGGCCGCAGGCCGGGCTGGGTTCATCTGCACTGCTAAGTCGTAACAACTGGAAATTCTCTCCAGATAATTCTATCGAAGGTTGATAAGCCATTGCAAACATTAAAGTTATGCCTCTCGCAAAGACGCAGAGATCGCCAAGGTTGAAGGGTCTTTTCATCGGGGTTTTCTTTGCGCTCTTGGCGAGAGAGTATTTGGTTCCGGCCGCAGGCCGGGCTGGGTTCATCTGCACTGCTAAGTCGTAACAACTGGAAATTCTTTCCAGATAATTCTATCGAAGGTCGATAAGCCGTTGCGAACAATGAAGTTATGCTTCTCGCAAAGACGCAAAGATCGCCAAGTTTTAAGCGCGTTTCTCTTAGCGCTCTCGGCGTTCTTCGCGAGAGCCCTTTCGGTTGCGGCCGAAGGCCGCGCTAGGTTCATCTGCGGTTCCGAGGCGTATCTCGTCGTTCGTGATCCGGGGCTTTGAATTGATGGAGGATGATTGATTATTGATTATTTCTGGCTCATCCGGTTTTTGGGTACTTCTGTGTTTCCTGGGGGCTCTGCCCCCAAACCCCCGGCATTTGCCGCTTTGGACCAATGACATGAAGAACACCCCGGGTCTGCGCTTTGGCGCGAACGTCCGTCGCCCCGGCCCGCCAGGACTGGCGCAAAGCGAAGAATGCCAGGGGTGCGCCGGCAGCGTCCCCCCGGTCGTTGCCTGCTGTCGATCCCAAAGTACCCGAAAACCGGATGAGCCTGATAATTTCTTCTGTCCGTCTCTGAACTCCATCCGGGGGCACCCCCGGCGCGCCGGGGCAATTGTGCTCTTTGATTTGAGCTCGTCGGATGGGCTTGAAGCCCGTGCGAATTTTTCAATTCAAGACAGAAATAAGTAAGGTGTCCCCGGATTTCCTCAGATTTTCCCCGAAGAAACTAAAAAGCCTGACCCCAATGGCACTATGAGAGAATCCTAAAGAGTTCCTCCGTTTCTTGCGGCCGGCTATAATCCGCGAGCTCACTGCCAGGGTGCAGGTTGCTGCCGGCAGCCGTATGCGGTGATAGGCGTGGCGGGTGAGACCGACGCACCCACACGAAATTCACAAAGCCTGGGTTGAATGACCTCTGTTCTCCGCATGCACGTGATTGTCAGTCGGATGTATCTTACATCAACAGGCTCGAACGTGTCGACGACAGGATCCAGTTCGGTCGCCGGTTCTGCAAGGTCTGTTCGATCCACGATCGTCTGATAGACCCCGTCACGATCCTCGGCACCGTCGATCTTGAACTGGTACGACTGGGGGGAGTCTTCAGTATGGAAGATCAGTTGTGTGCGGTCGATCCGGTAGAGGTCGCCCAAGTCCAGTTCTAACCATTGCGGCAGTGGGCCAACCGACCAATATGTGGACGGATCGCCGTCGACCGCGTTTGCCGCCGGATGGTTGGCATTCTGGGCGGAGAACCGAATGTTTGCGCCCAGCGCCAGATTGGTGTTCTGCTCGAGCAGGGTGAGGCGGTCTATGCATACGTCGCTTCCATGGCAGACTGCGGTGACCGTGTTTTCGCCGCAGTCCAGATGCGTGTCCACGACGATACTCCGCCACACATGGCTCTCGTCGCACCGCAGGTTCTCGACGGGCGTGTGATCGTTGACCAGAATGGACAGGTACGCCGTCTCGGCAGAGGGATTCATGTATCGCAGATGAAGCCGCCGCGGACCGGGCCGGCCGATTACAACCGGCCATGTCATCGATGCTTCTTCAGAGGTATTGACAACGACATAGCCGGCGCCTGAGTAGCCGGGGTGAACCGTCTGGGGCAATGGGCCGGTATCTTCGGCTTCGCAGGTCACTCGCTCGTATTCGATGACGTAGCTGACGGGGATGGCAAAGTTCTCGTCTCTATCGTTCCAGAACGGCGAGGGACCAGAACTTAAGGAGAACAGATGCAGGAGATCTTCCTGGATGCCGTTGTTGAAGCCCGTCGGCTCGCCGGGCCACCAGTTTGTATACTCGAAGGGTTCGCCTGTGACCCACATCCAGCCGCCATCCGGCTCGGGGGCGCCCTCTTCTTGATACCCACCGAGCCATGGACCGCAACTATGGCCTCGACAACTCCAGACATACCAGCAATTTGATCTCTCACAGGTCAGATCGAAGACGAACTCGTTCTCCCGTTGCGAGGTGATCGTCGCCAGGTAGCCGCCGGCCAGATCGGCACAACGTTTTGCGTCTCCCCAGTAGATCGTCTGAGGGACATAGACGGCCTGGTAGCAATGGCCGTTGCCTCCCACCTGCAACGGCCATTCGCTTGCCACGGCGTCGGTCGAAATGAAACCCACAGTTACTGCCACCGTGTCCGGGCGGCCCCAATGCCGGCCATCGCTTACGACCAGCTCGAACTCGTACCGTCCCTCCACTGGGGGAGTAAAGGTCGGCTGCATCGCCGCAGGATCGCTGAGCTGTACGGCCTGCCCGGCAGTCTGGGACCACGCGAACTGCCGCAGAGAGTCAGCGTCGTAGACATAACTACCACACCCATCCAGCGTGCATGGTTGACCGGCGTAGGGGAGGTACTGGTCCGTTCCGGCATCGGCAATGGGACGGACGTATCCATCGTACTCGTCAAACCCGATATCCACCCTCCCACCTAACAGGCGGGGCTGTCCGTCGATGTCCGTCGCGTCCGGCGGGGGCACGAAGATGGGGTCGCCCGATGACACGCAGGGCGAGTCTACCAGGAGGTGATAATCGTGCGTCTCAGGGTCTGCGAAGAGCGGGTCTTTCGAGATGTTTCCATTGACTCCTGTCTGGTCTGCGATGCCCTCGTAATTGACCCCTTCGTTGCCCCAGACGTTGTTGTATGCGATCCTGGATGTGCCTCCGTCGTCCATCCAATAGACGCCGGCGTCCCCGACGCCGTTGCAGATGATATTGTTAATTACCGAGGTGCTCATGCTGGACAGGTCTTGTGAGAAGGCGAAGAGGTTCGCCCCTTGATCGGCAGAGTTGACGACAAGCGTGTTGTTGACGACATCGCTGCCGTAGCCCGCATGGACCCCGCCTCCTGCAGACGCGGTGTTGTGGTACAGGAGGTTGCCCATGACCGTTGCTTGGAACGATACAACACCACCTCCACTGACTTCTGCGGAGTTGTCACGCAAGGTGTTCTGTATGATGCTCACTGCGCCACCCGTAGCGTAGATTCCCCCTCCTTCGTGTGCCCGGTTATTCTCAATCATGTTGCCAATGATGAGCGCATCCGAATCGATGCAGGCTATTGCCCCGCCATACCCATACGCACGGCCCGTTTGCTCAGGGAAACTGTTGTTTTTCAGGACATTGCCGCGAATCGTAGGGGATGCCCCCAGGCAGAGGATTCCGCCCCCCCAGTAATATCGCGAATCGTCGTACCGGAAGGTGTCAATGGTGCCCTGACCACCGGTGATGGTGAAGCCTGTTATTACGGCCGCATTTGTCTCGCCTTGGTCGAATGTGACGACGCTCCCTTCGGCCATCTTGACGCGGGTGCGCATGTGCATACGCATCTTTGCAGTCAGAATCGTGGCTGCGACAACAGACGGATCGTTGGGGGCGGTGCTCGTCAATGTAACACCTTTGCCGGAAAACCGCAGATTTTCGGCATACATCCCAGGCGACACGGTGATCACGTCGCCTTCCTGGGCATCAGTCAACGCCTCCTGGATCGTTTCGTACTCTTGGGGGACCTTGAGATCTCTGGCGAGCAACGGAGCGCAGAGCGGACACAGCGCTAGCACAAGTACGATCATCGGTTTCATGGTATTTCTCCTTTAATGCATGGTTTCTGTTATGTGGACTGGCTTACGTTTACCGATTGACGCCAGGCCACCATCTGGCTGAAGACTTTGCCCAAGGCGTTCTGTTGCAGATAGAAACCGTCTATTCATCCCCGGTGGCGCCGCTGAGGCAACCTTATTGGGATCACGCGGATAACGGCGGTTCCTCTACCCAAAGGATCACCACGGAGGGCACTATGTTGACGATTTTCGTCAATAGGTTGACAGCCTCCTTGGGACAACTTTCAACGTCGATGACAAGCAGGTCGCAGGGCGTCTTGTGCAACTCGCGAAGGCACTCGCGATGCTCGGCGAAGTACGAGATGGACGGCCTATCCAACTCCAGGCAATTCTCCAGCACCGCTTGCAGGTCGTCGAGGCGCTTCCCAGAAATGTAGATCCGTTTGTAGAGGCTGCAACCTATCATCTATGCCTCCCTTTGCGGCAGGGCCGGTCGTCAGCCGTTGGACGCAATTCGTCCTGGACTCCGTCCCCATCGGTGGGCATACGCCGTCGATGCCTCGAGCCCGCGTCGCACCAAGGCTCAGATGCATGACTGGAGACGGCAGTTTTTGTTACAGCTTTTCCACCAAAAAGACGGCATGGTTAAAAACAGAGTAGTACCCTCTATTGAAGGATGCGCTGCGGTGGTCTCTGTAAAGGCTTGCAGGGGAACGCTTTACCGTTTCCATGGCGGTATATCGCATGCTGCGCGCGTGTTGCATTGGCTCTCCTGCAGTTGAACCATGCCCCCAAAGAGGATGTGGCGCACTTTGTTGGAGGAAATCGTCGAATTTCCCGGAAATCCGGTAACGCCGCGCCGCGCTCGTCGTCTCTCTCTGGGAAGGGCACCGAATCGCATGGCGTGCGTTTCTGGTGGTTGGATTCCCCGACCGGACTTGACCAGAGGATTGCACTGGATTGGCCGTCCCTTTATACTCATATTCAGGGCAGAGGTGGCATGCGGGTTGGCAGTCGTCCGGGCAGCAATGAGAATCGGGCATCCGGAAAATATGAAGCATGAAAGCGAACGAAGAACACCTGGATTGGCCGGGCTTGGTTCGCGACGCCCAGGCAGGTGATCGGAAGAGTCTTGACGTTCTGATCGTACAGGCGAGGTCTAGGATTCTCTCCTACATCCACCGATTGACGCTCGATTACCATTTGGCGGAAGACCTTACTCACGATGTTTTGCTCAAAGTCATGGAGTCGCTGAGCACTTTGCGCTGCCCTGAACGTTTCTGGCCCTGGGTCTTCCAGATCGCTCTAAACAAGGTTCGGGACGATTCCAAGAAGGTAGGTTACCGGGCCGCTGCGGCGCGTCCTCTCGCGGTCTTCGATCGCGTGTATGTCGCACTTGATGAGGGCCACAAATGTCCTTTCGAGGCGGCGGCTGAGAAGGAACTGCTGGCGATTGTTTGCCAGGCGCTGGAGACCCTGGACTTGCCGATTCGCAACATTGTGGTCTTGCGGGTCCACGAGAAGATGTCTTACGCGGAGATCGCTGAGATCACCGGGCACAGTCAGGCACGGCTGCGTGTCAGATTCTACCGTGCCATGAGTGCTCTGAGGGGCGAGATGAAGCGAAGTGGTTTCAAGAAATCAGCGATGGTCGCCGCCTTGGCCTTGTTCGGTCGCTCGACCAGCCATCTCCAGGCAGAGTCTACCCGTGCGGCTGCCGTTGGTGGTACCTTTTCGGGCGTCCTGGCAACGAGTCCAGCGGTGCTCAAACTTGGGCTGACAGCAACGGCCGTAGTCGCAGTGGTTTCGCTTCTATTGGGCGTTGTGCACCTGCCGTCCAACGGGGCCCGACCGGTCGAAGGCCCCGGGATTTCCAATGCCTCCAGAGTTGTTCGAGACCCAAGTGACGATCTGAGGGATCGGGCTTTTCCTATACCCACGGAGGCATCAGTCGATGGTAATCCCTCGCATCCGGCTCCGCCCGTGGCCCTGGCAGCGGGCGAGGATATCTCTTCGGTCGTCGCAGCGTCATTTACGACGTTACAGGCCGCGATCGATGCGGCTGAGAATGGCGATACGATCACTGTGCCTGACGGTCGATACACAGGGTCCGGCAATTTCAATATCGATTTTCGGGGCAAAACGCTCATCCTCCGCAGCCTCAGCGGGCCGGACTGCTGCATCATCGATTGTCAAGGGCGTGGACGCGCTTTCCACTTCAATGCGGTCCAGAACGCCGGCTCCGTGATCGAAGGTTTCACCATCATCAACGGCAGGGGCCATGATGGAGGGGCCATCTATTGTGAAAAGAGCGGGCCGACGATTCGCAACTGTATCATTGAACGAAATGAGGCTACCCGTCACGGCGGCGCTATCTCGGGTTCGGCTGGTGCCATCCGCGATTGCGTGATACGCCTCAACAAATCCAAACGCAAGGGGGGCGGGCTACACGCATGCAGCGACCGGATCGAAAGATGCCGCATCACACGCAACTCCGCCGGCAACCAGGGCGGCGGTCTTTCGGACTGCCACGGGAGCATCGTTGACTGCGAAGTGACAGAGAACATCTGCCGCATGAATATGGGAGGTGGACTGTGGAACTGCGATGGGCTGATCGATGGCTGTACGGTCAGCTCGAATGTTACTGGGCACAAAGGCGGTGGTTTCTACGGGTGCGATGGGACGATCCGCGACTGCATCGTCGCTTGGAACCAGACGGGGACATCCAATACCGGCGGCGGTGGTGGGTTCTACGGCTGCCATGGAACAATCGTCAACTGCACAATTGCTCACAATTGGGGCCTTGGGAAACCCGCGCCAGACCCGGGCTGCACCTGTGCACCGGACTCGCACAACATCGGCGGCGGGGTGCTCGCGGTCGGCAACAGCCCACGGATTGTCAACTGCATCCTCTGGGGCAACCTGCCGGACCAGCTCAGTTCCACCAGCGCCTGCGGGCCGGTGTCGATCTCCTACAGCAATATCGAAGGGGGGTATCCCGGCATGGGGAACATCGATCTGGACCCGCTGTTCGTCGGCATTGGCGAGGATTACCGTCTCGGGGCCGACTCGCCGTGCATCGACGGCGGAGACCCGAACGCAGCGTTCGCAGACCGTGAGGCCGATTATGACGGTCTCCCACGAATCCTGGGCGAACACGTCGATATCGGGGCATACGAGTACTTTGATTCGACGGGCCTGACTGCCCATGCAGGGCCCGACCAGCGGTTGCACGAGGTTGAGCCGGTTATCCTCGACGCCAGGATGAGTTGCAGTCTGAACTTCGCGAAGAATCTCGTCTTTTCGTGGCAGCAGACCGCCGGCCCGATGGTTACCTTGAGCGATCCGACCGCTGCTGAGACCACATTTGTGCCTCTCGTGCCCGGCCAGTACCACTTCGCCCTGATCGTAGGGGACGGCCACAGGCTCAGCGAACCGGACGAGGTTATCATCGAGGTCGGCCGCAATGCCCTGCCGGTCGCCGACGCTGGGGCCGATCAGCACTACAACGATGTGCCCCAGGCGATCGCTCTCGATGGCACGGGGTCGACCGATTCTGATGGCGACGTTCTTACGTATTCGTGGCGTCAGATCGAGGGGGGGGCGGTACAAATCACGGGCGCCACGAGCAGGCGACCATCCTTCAGGCCTGATTCGCCGGGGGTTCACAGCTTCGAGCTCATCGTCGACGATGGGCGTGACAGCAGCACCGCTGACGTGGTCACTGTCGTGGTCGGCAGCGACGCGCTGCTGTATGCCGATGCCGGGATGACCCATTATGTCGCTGGCGAAGCCGTGCAGCTCGACGGGAGGGGTTCGCATAAGGCCGACGGTGGACTGCCGAACCGGTACGCTTGGCGCCAACTCAGCGGTCCGTATCCGGTCACCATTGATCAGCCTGACAGTCCCATGCCCATGGTAGCGGGCTTTGAGCCAACCGATACGCTGCAAGTTTTCGAATTTGAGCTCATCGTCGGCCATGGTCCACGTGACAGCCATCCTGACAGTGTGCAAGTGAAGGTGGTGCCCAGCTTCAATCAGAACAAGCTGCGACTTGAGAATGAGGCGTTCGACCCCGGCAAGCCCACGATTGTCTACTTCGGCAGTGCCGCGGATGGGTGGATGGAAGAAGGCCCGTACTGGGACTGTCCGCGGTGGCAGAAACGGGCGAATATTCTCAGTTGTGATTCTCACGTGGACACTTGGCCGGATATGATTGCGCCGCGGTCGTTCAAACGATGCGGAGATATGCTCATTGCTTATCTTTCCGCGACAGCACCAGTGTATGATCAGCCGATTCAGCTTATCGGTGCGGGCGCAGGGGCCGTAGCGGCAGCGGACGTCGCCTGCTACCTCAATCAGACCTATGCGGATTCCAGGTACACGGTCAACCGGCTTACACTGATCGATTTGTGGGGTGTGGCCGTGTTTCCGTTACTGGAGACCGTCGAAGCCTATCTGGCGCATCCTGTGGCCGATGAGGCCTGCTGGGTGGACAATTACATCCTGGACCTTGAAGTTCCCGATTACCATGCATCCGTTCTGCCCCATGTCGTCAATGTGGCATTTGAGGCCGAGGACATGGATTTCATCGTCGAATGGTACAAGAACTCGTTGACCGGTGGCCGGGTGAATTGGACAACTGAGGGCATCATGGCAGGCGCCCGACTGTCCGTTGTCAGCCCTATTCCTGGAATATGCCCTCCGCCGTACCCGGAGACACCGACATACTACTTCCGCTGGGACGGTACGTCGCAAACCGGCCGGTTGTCGCTATACGACAGGCAAGCATACCCCGTCACACTGCTCGATAGCCATGCAGACCGGATAGCCGATTATTGATTCGGCACAATGTGCGAATAGGCGTCTTCACAAGCTACATCCTCGTGATTATCGGCTCTTGACCACGGTTTTGTGATGCCATCGTCTGAACCTGACCCTTTCATGCGATACGGAAGAATGAACTCATTTTGCTCGGTCCTCTCATACTCACCCAGGACGGGCGAATAGGTGCACACCTCGATGCGATCTTCCGCAGGAACGAATGTCATGATTCGAAGATATCCGTCTCCTCCGTTGTGCCAACTCTGATAGTTGCTTAGAACTTGATGAACCAGGTTTCCATGCTTGCCCCTGCTTGCGAGCCGTCCCACATTGGTGTGTCCACACAGAACCATGAAGATGTTCTCATGCTCCTTGACGAACTTATCCCACATCGCTTGGCCGGTGTTGCCCTGCACGGCGTAATTGTCCTTGGCGATGCGTTCATTACTCCTCAGATAACTGTGCGTTAGGACAATGCAGCGCCGATCGCGATGCTGACTGACAATCTCGTCCGCCCACGCCAACACTTCATCCCTCGGTTTGAACTCGAGGGAGATGATCAGGAACTTCATCTCCCCCGCGTCGAACAGACAGTAGCTGTTGTCGTTGCCCTTATCCATGTGTCCCCCGTACCACGGGTACGGCTCAAACCGCGTCGGGCCGAAATACTCGTTGAACAAGGTATCACGGGACGTGGCACTCTTGCCCGTAGCGCCAGGATGGGATTCATGCCCCATGTCATGGTTGCCCAGGCAAAGAATATAGGGGACTTGCCCGTCGAGCGTTCGAAAGGCCTTGTTGGCAATCTCCCATTCGTCACGGTAGTCAGTCTGAACGATATCTCCCACGTGAGCTACCATCACGATGTTGAGACGGATCTTGTTGTCCCTGATCCACTCGGTTTGTCGGAAGAAACGGTCTCGCAGGTCGCCGTTGCCCCAACGGCTATCTGCGTAGGCAAGCCGCGTATCCGCATAGTTCTGAGTGTCGGGCAAAACCACCAGTGTGAAGGGCTTGGGCGACCCACATCCTCCAAACAGAAAACAGATTGTGGAGGCCATCAATATCGCTGAATAGGAGAGAGCCTTGTGTCCCGTCATGAATCACCTCTATCGTTGAACAACATTCTCGCAGACGGTCTTCGGCGTCGCCGTAGTTGCCATCTTACGGATTTTCCGTATCCTGTATCCTATGCAAAGCAGTCGATTGCGCATAAGGAAAATTGGAGCATACGATGGTGACGGAATTAAAGGTGTCCGGTACATTTTTTGTCCCTGATAGAAATTACAAACAACGCTATTACAATGCTGTAGAACACGACCCCCCTTGCATTAGCAGCTTGCGTCGACAACAACAGACCATAGAAGCTTATAGCCATCAAACCAACAGAGCCAACCATGGGACGGTAAAAATACAATGCCGCGGAAATGGTTGCAGCAAAGCAAAGAATCTGTGTTGCAGTGGGAACTCTGCCATCGATAAGGGAAATATCCATCGCTATGTATCGTGCCGAAGATATGCCGCAGAGAACAAGAAAGCAGCCTGCGATTAAGGTGAGGTACCATTTCCTGATCAGTACGTTACTGATTCCCATGTTTGTTACCTCGCAGCTAACGTTGCGCCGATGAGCGGCTTCGGATATCCGGGAGCACCATACACATTTCTCCCTTCCTTTTTGGGAAACTCCGGGGCTCACCTGGTACGAGCTTGAATGCGGCTCGCGCCGAGACTTTACCTTTTCCTCCAACTCTGGCGTTCACTTCGGGGCGAAGAGGCTCTGTGTGAAACAACCGCCTGAGCAGCCGGTGCTCGGCTTGGAGCGTCCGTTTCATGGTGTCGCACCATCTGAATCTCCCGCACGTACGCCGTCAATCATAGCACGGCCGGTCGCGTCAATCAAGCATACTGCCATAAAACTCCTACTACAATGTGCAAACACCTTATCTCCCCGCCGTCGATCCCAAAGTACCCGAAAACCGGATGAGCCTGATAATTCCTTCTGTCCGTCTCTGAACTCCATCCCGGCGCGCCGGGGCAATTGTGCTCTTTGCATTTTGATCTCTGACCCATCTTCGACACCATGAAATTGTATTTCCTTTTGCGAAAGGGACTTACGGTTTGGCCAGTGGCTCTTGGCACTACGTCTGGTTTTCTGGTTCGG
>Ga0272441_10014968_pt1 | contig 10914 bp, 9 predicted proteins | sample SSMProp6N_FD_193582 | JGI IMG/M metagenome (GOLD analysis project Ga0272441, IMG submission 193582) | Marine sediment archaeal communities from Little Sippewissett salt marsh, Falmouth, MA, United States - SSM-Prop-6N | ecosystem: Environmental > Aquatic > Marine > Wetlands > Sediment ...
AAGCTTGAGATATTTCATCCAGTGTTCTTGGTAGTCCACATTGTCTGCAGGCTAAGTAGATTGCGGCGGATGTTACGCCTTGAATTGATCTGCCACGTATTAGTCGCTCTTTTACTGCTTTTCGGTAAATGACTGAAGCAGTTTCAAGTATGTTTTTGGGTAGGTTCAGGTTGTTGGAGATTTTTGTGATTTCAGACAAGGCAAAAGCCAAGTTTCGTTCTGTGGCGTCTGAGACTCTTATGCGCCGTTGCCATTTTCTGAGGCGGTAAACCTGGGCTTTTTGACCTGGTGAAAGGCTTTTACCGTACACGTCGCGGTCGTGCCAATCTATTGTTGTGGATAACCCTTTATCGTGAATTGTGTATGTTAGTGGAGCGCCAACTCTGGTTCGTTTTGATCTTTGTTCGTCGTCGAATGCTCTCCATTCTGGTCCTCTGTCGGCTATTTTGGCTGCTACTACGAAACCGCAGTCCATGCAGACTATTTCTGCGCATTCGTAGTCGCGCATGAGTCTGGTGCTGCCGCATTCGGGGCATGATTGGACTTTGACTGGTTCAGGGCTTTTAGTTGATGATGAAGGGTCAGTAGGTTGGTGCAGTTTGTTATCTTTACTCATGTTTTTTGCTCCTTTTCTTTTTCGAGAGAAGCAAGTACAACTGTTTTGCGGTTAGTTTTTCAGGGTTTTTAATTGTTGGTTTTACAACTGCGTAGGGTGAAGACACTGGTCCTATAACATCGAAGACTTTGCCAACGGTCTTCAAGTTGTCGTTAACAACTGTTGAGCCAATTTTTGGGGTTTTGTCAGCTTTAACTACAATATTCTGAGAAGGAGTCACATGGAGCATTTTACCCAGTCTTTGCAAACACATTCCCCTCTCGAAAAACAATCAACGTCAACGTGATAGCGTATTTAAAGCTTTCTGCGTGTCTTGATATATGAGATTCCACGTGGACTGCTGAACACGTTCTTTAGAACCCAAAATTGATGTTTTCCTCTAATGCTTGGAACAGTCTATACCCCCCTTATATAAAGAGAACACTGTAGAGTCTACTGGTGGTTGACTGAGACTGGCGGGTTTGCAACTGTCTGCTCGGAAAAGTCTATAGCTCCCTTTTTAAAGGAACATAAGGGCGCAAGGGGGTGTTTTTGGGTCTTTTTTGTGTTTTGTTTTCTGATTTTTCAGTGTGTCTGTGGGATTTTTTGGTTTAGCTGTATCTGAGTTGAAACATGTTTTTTATGTGGTGTTTCCTTTTCTTGTTGGTTTTTTCATAGTTTTCCATAAATTATAAGTTTAAAGTAATTTCATAGTGTTATCCGAATGGAGTTAATGAGTCTTTGAAACGATGCTGTTTTGGGTTCTCTTCATCGATTCGTCGGATAAGTTTTGTCGTTGCGTTAGCGTTTATCATTCTGTTGAGTTTTTCTGTTTCTTTTTCGTGGGCTGCTTTTGATGCGCCTTCGGTTGAGTGGCGCCAGACATACGACAGTTTGGAGGTTCTGTCTGTGGTTCAGGCTTCGGATGGTGGTTATGTTATAGGCGGTAGAGCTTCAGCGTTGGGGAACGCCACGCTTGTTAAAACGGACTCGACTGGTAGCGTGCAATGGCAAAAGGCGTATGATACTGTCGCGTCCGTGGTGCAAACTAAGGATTTAGGGTACGTGTTATTCTGCCAAAACGATACAGTTAAGATTGATGCTGATGGAAATTTTGAGTCGAGTTTCTCTATAGGATTAAACGGGTCGGGAACTGTTGAAGACGGGATTGTCACTCGCGATGGGGATTATCTTTTGGTGGGTAATAGTTTTGGAGCGGCTGGTGATTATGCTTGGTTGTACAAGTTTGATGCGCAAGGTAACCTTCTTTGGAACAGCACGTATACTGGCGGTGTCTCTGTTTACACTGTCACGGAGACTGCTGACCGCGGTTGTGCAATTGCAGGAAACTCAAAAAACAATTTTTGGCTATCCAAGATTGACTCAAACGGTAACCTTCAATGGAGCCACACATATTCTGAGGGTGACACTCTTGACAGGCATTTTGTTTATTCTATGGTGCAAAGTAAAGATGGCGGATTTTTGCTTGCAGGGTCTGGAGATTGGCATGAGAGTGGTGGATATGTTCCATGGCTGCTTAAGGTCAATTCTCAAGGGCATGTGCAGTTTAGTCTCCCTTACGGGCATATTCCGAACGACGTTTTCTGTGAAGTATTGCAGACCGAAGATGAGGGTTATGCTCTGGTTATGCGCCATAGTCCAACGTTGGTGAGGACTGATTCGTCTGGCAGTGAACTATGGCAATTAACATTAGACAGTGAAGAAGAATGGGCGTCAATTTATCGAGCCTCGTCCCTCATACAGACAAGGGATGGCGGATACGCCATTGCTGGTGCAGTTTTTGTTGACACCGCTTTTATAGTGAAGGTTTCACCAGAACCTGACACCCAGCCCCCAGTGATTACCATCTCAAAACCTACAAGCAAGACGTATGAGCATAATGAAGTTCCATTGGTAATTACTACTAATGAGCCTGTTTCATGGATTGCCTACAGTCTTGACGGTGAACCTGTGGTAACCATAAATGGAAATACAACTCTATCTGGATTAACAGTTGGCACGCACGACCTGAAGGTTTCCGCCCAAGATTTAGCTGGACTGGTGGGTTCTTCGTCAACAATTCATTTTACTATAGCTGCTCCTTTCCCAACCGAGTTGGTTTTCGCGGGTATAGCCATTGCAGCTGGCTTCATTGTTAGTTTTCTTGCTTACTTCAAGAGAGAAAGCATTTCAGCTTACAAGAAACAAGGATTAACTAGTTTCTTAAAGCAGCACCTCACCGCATTAGCAAAAAACAGGACTCTATGGACCCTAACAATAACTGGTCTATCCATCCTTTTAGTGTTCACTCAAATATTCTTTCCTTACGCTTACTTTTCAGCCGCGGCAGGAAATTCGAACTCAAATTTTGAAGTGGGTGTAACCTATGTCTACGAACAAGACAACATCGGGATGATATACGATGAGGTATCCCACATCAAAGATGTCGGGTTCGATGTGATTCGAGTGAATATGATTTGTGTTTCAATAGATCCTAGTCATTACCTGAACACTCTCACGGATGTGTTCTTCAGCGCTGTTAAGCAACTTGGCATTAAAGTTGCCCTTATAATTAACAATCACGAAAGCTTTGAAGACATAAACTTTTACCTTGACAGGTGGGGCAGTTACCTCACCTACATTCAAGTTCTCAATGAACCTGACGTTGCGTCCTCATGGGATATGGGCGCGTTATTTACAGACGACGAGGCAGGTTCTAAATTCGAAGAAGTCTACACAATAGTTGACCAGCATCACCTTTCAGCACAATACTACACTAACTTCGGGCCATCCTTCATGCTCCGTACGAACCTCCCAATAAAATTCAGTGAAAAACTTGACTTCGTAGGGTTCGACGTTTTCATGGATTCATTCCTAACTCTTTCTCCACGTATGATTCAGCTTCTTCAAAAAATAACTAACAAAGACATCGTAATTGCCGAATTTGGCATGTCTACAAGCGACGACACAGAGCAAAGCGACTACATCATAAAAGGTCTAAACCTCTTCAAAAGCATGAACCTCAAAGGTTGCTGGCTAGTCTACTGGAACAGCGTCGACAACATTTACGGAATACGCGGGAGACTTACAGAACAAAAAGTAGGTGAATGGATTGCTCAAAACACCTAAACTCTCCAAACAAATCTTCATTCACGGCTTAACAATAGTGGTCTCCCTAGTTGTTATTCAACTGTTTCTGGAAGTTACCCGAAACGCCATCCTTCTTTTCATGCCCCCCATAGGCTTTGCCCTCTTCCTGTTCGCCACATACGGCATCCAACCGCTCATAATAGGCACCTTAAACACCACAATCCTTCACCGTTTATACAACTATGAAGGATGGCAAATAGGCTTCTGGGCCAACGGCTTTTTCCTTCTACTTGTCTTCTCCACCATAAACTTGATGATACACACAATTGCAGGAATACCCTTTTCCTTATTTGTCGGCATACCTGAAATATTTCTGCTATCCTACCCTTTCGGTTACCTAGGAAAATTCAGCAACCGCGGCACAACAACTAACACAATCCAGTGACCCAAGCAATAAAATGTAGTTTCTTATCTCCATTTCATTTGTTCTAAATGCTCAGTGCCGCCATTATTCGCTTCAATTAAAATAAAAAATTTCATATACAAGTCAATTAATCTACAACGAGGTGCAAACTAGTGAGTGAGTCATACTTCAACAAAAAACTTGAACCAATAAAAGTTAAAGAAAAAAGTGTTTCACAACTTCTAGCGGAAATGAGCCGAACCGCTTATCAGGGAAGAAAACTCGGAGAAGCAGTTGAGGTCTGGGAAAAAATGATTAACGACCCAGATCTGACTATTGTTATGGGCTTAGCCGGCTCCATGAGCACCGCCGGCCAATGGACCATAGTAAACTGGCTTATGGAGAACCGCTTCATCGACGTGTTGGTTTCCACGGGCGCTAACGTTTCCGAAGACATCGTGGACGCCATGGGCTTCGGCTACTGGCAAGGCAGCCACATGGTAAACGACGAGGAACTCTTAGAGGCGGACGTGAACAGGTACTATGACGTGTTCGGCAAAGAAACTGACTACCGAAAAATGGAAGAATTAGTGACCGACTTCGTTATGACCTTGAAAACCGATTTCGTTTACTCAAGCGCAGAATTTCTGCATTTACTCGGCAAATACCTCGGCGCGAAAGGCATACCAAGCATAAGCGCTGTAGCCGCACAAAACGGCGTTCCAATTTTCAGCCCCGCCATGAGCGACAGCGCCTACGGAGAAACGTTCCTGATGGCTAAAAACCAAGGACACCCCATAATCTTGGATTCCGTGAAAGAGTTTGACCAGTTCGTGACAATCGGCACCAAAACAAAAGACGTCGCCGTAGTCTACATCGGCGGCGGAGTGCCAAAAGACCTAACCCAGCTTATAGCAATCTCAGTTTCACCCCAAACCAACGACCAAGGTGTAGCTGGCAGAGACGGTCACCTCCGCAAAGGTCTACAAGAATACTATTACCCGCACAAGTACGCCATACAAATAACCGCGGACGCGCCGCAGTGGGGCGGATTATCAGGTTGCACGCTGGAAGAAGCAGTCAGCTGGGGAAAAATCAACAGCGAAAGCGGCACACGCGCCGTATGCTACTGCGACGCCACAATAGCATTGCCTTTGATAACGCACGCGCTCAACGAAAGAGTGAAAACAAAACGCAAAGGCCCAGACATGTCCTGGCTCTTTAAAGGCGTAACCTAAGCTTTCCCAAGCCTAGCCACAAGCGAACTCATCATCACAGGCAACAACAGCGTCGCATCCCCCTCAACCATAACACGCTTAGCTTTCTCGCTAATTTTCCCCCATGAAACTGCTTCCCGCGGTCTCGCGCCGCTGAGGCTTCCATCCCACTCGTCCGCCGTACTCACGTACACAACGTAGTCTAAACCGTCTTTGAACTGGTTCCACCATATAGTATGATGCTTCGAGATTCCTCCACCCACAATCAACGCGCCAGTCTTTTTCGCCGTGAAAATCAAGTCACTCATCTCTCCCTCATCCTTAAGCAAGTTAACCCTGAAGTCGTGGTCTTGGCTGAAAAGCCACGTTTGATAACCAACTGCGCCATCCGTGATTCCCGGAACGAAAACTGGTATGTCATTTTTAGCTGCCCAGTACAAAATTGAACTTTCGTCGCAACAGCGCAAACCTATCTCCCTGCACAGTTGTCTGCCTGAAACCTCTTTTATTCCCTCTTTCCAGAGACTCTCCAGCAACCCTTGCATTTTCTCTTCTATTATTGTGCCGTAGCTGTCGTTTGGAACCAGCACGTTTCCCAAGCGGTTCACGCCTTCCTCATGAAGCTTAGCGTCATCCATGAAGAAGGAACCCTTGTAGTAGTATCTCCAGCACCTCGCCACGTCATGGTCCAAAGTCCCACACGTCGTGACAACAACATCCACAAGCTTCCGCTTCACAAGCTCCTTGAACACGCCTCGCGTGCCCGTTGCCACAAGGTTTGCAGTGAACGAGAGAAAATTCACACAGTCCTTCGCCTTGAACATACGTTCTAGAATGTTCACGCCCACAGAGAGGTTTCCAGCCGTGAAACCCCACGCCTGCTCCATCTGCTCCACAAGCTCATCAACAGACATGTCTCCGCGGAACTCGTAATCCTTCACAACTTCTTTCAACATAACCATACTTCTTCACTTACACCTGTGTGATTATGGAAGACGACATAAATATGTGTCGAAACGTGAATACAGTTAAAAGCGATTTGCCTAAAGAAGTCTTGCTGCACTTGTTTTTTCCGCGACAAGTTAATAAGTGCTTTTCGCGTTGAATTCTGAAATAAGTTCAAATAGTGTACATGATAAATTGTACGGTAAGGGGGAAGGGTAAGTAGTGAAAGAATTAGAACGTAAGTTGCTCTCTGAGCTTATGAAAAATTCTCGTAGAAGCGACAGGGAACTAGCTAAAGCAATAGGGGTTTCACAACCCACCACAACACGGCTTAGAACTAAAATGGAGAAAGAAGGATACATCAAAGAATACACGATTATCCCCAACTTCAACCAAATAGGCTACACCATAATGGCTCTAAACTTTGTGAAGCTAGACCCCAAATTAACCGACAAGGACGTTGACGGCTTCCGCGATGAACATCCTGGAACAATAGGCAAAGACCCTTTTGGAGTTGTAATGATCCACCGCGGAATGGGCTTAGGTTACGATGCAGTAATCGTTTCATTCCACCAAACATACTCCTCCTACGACGCGTTCAGAAACTACATAAAACACACCATGGGCGCAACCATAACCGAAATGAACGTGTTCTTAATCAACCTAGACGAAGAAAAAAACACTCTGCCTCCAACCTTCGCGTTTCTCTCCCGAGAAATCATTAAGTCAAAAAGCAAAACAAAATAAAACAGGTGAAAATGTAAGAACTGCAAAACGCTCTTAACTGCTCTTTTCACTCAAACGTTTTCTTCTAAAGGAACCCTGTTTCCCTTAATTTCAGCGCCAGACCAATGTCACCTTTGAACTTGAGTTTTCCTGTCATAAAGGCTTTTTCCGCGCTCATTTTACCATTCATCAGGTCCATGAAATCCTGTTCCGCCATCTTTAACTCCAGTGTAGGCGAAGAATACGTTCCTTCTTCAACTTCCAGTTTCTGATCTTTTATTGTAACTACCCAGTCGCCGCCGCTAGAACCAGCGATGTTTATTTGCACTGCAACATCAATGCCCGCGGCTTTTTCTGGCTTAAACTTGTTGGGCAATATTTTTTCAAAAAAATCTTTAGGCGTTTTAGCTTCAACCACTGTTTAATCTTCCCTTTCCCGTTTTCTCCTATTCTAAAGTGTTCTCTGTTTTGAACTTTTCCTTCAGCTTAACCAAATCCAAAGCGTCTCCACCCACAAGTGTCATAGCTACCAACTGAATCTTAGCTGCTTCTTCCACCATTTCGTTCAGGTTGCACGCCGTTTCTATGGTTGAGCCAACAGTTACGATACCATGATTTTCCAAAATAACCGCGTCATAATCTGCAATCTTTTTTTGAACAGCCTCAGCAAGTGCTTCAGAACCTGGAAGCTCAAAAGGAACAACGGGAACCCCCTTCGGCAGAAGCATAAACATTTCCACTTGCAAAGGCAGAATCTCCGTTTTGGCAATTCCAAAAGCCGTGGCTGTGGGCGCATGCGTGTGCACAACTGCTTGCACATCACTGCGCGCCCTGTAAATAGCCGCGTGTATCGGCGTCTCCAAAGAAACGTTAAATTCGCCCCTGACCTTGTTCCCTTGTAGGTCTGCTAGAACCAGTTCTTCAGGCTTCAAGAACTTCAGTTGCGCACCAGACGGTTTAATCAGGAACGTGTCTGTGCCTGGGATTTTCGCGCTTATGTTTCCGCTGGGTCCCCTCACTAATCCGTTTTCGTTAAGTTCTTTCCCTGCTTTCACCAGTTGTTCGCTGATTTCTTCAATGGCGTTTGTGCTCATTTCTTGTTTCCCGCCCCTTTATCTGAACAAATCCTTCTCCTTTGGTCTTGTGAGTTCAGTTGCTGAAGCGTTTTCCGTTTTCTGATACTTGTACCCTCTTATTATGGCGACGGGTATCCCCTCGTTAGCTTGGCCAATCACAAGCTCCGCTGCGGATGATAACTCATCGGCAACTGCGGTTCGTTTGATTCTCAGCACGTAGCCGAACAGGTCTTTTTCTCCGCGTCTATCCCTTATCGGTTTGATTCCCGCCACGCCTATCGCCACGTTAATTTCCCCCATTCTGAAGGGTCGACCATGCGTGTCCGAGACAATCACGGCAACATCACAGCCTGTTAGCCTCCTTATTTTTTCTCTGATTCTCTGAGCTGACGCGTTAGCGTCTTTGGGAAGTAACACTATGTTTCTTTCGCCTTCAATATTCGACCTGTCCACTCCAGCGTTTGCACAAACTATGCCGTTTTTGGTCTCCGTGATTATGCTGTTGCGACGCATGCGCACGATTTCTTTTGTCTCCCTAAGAATCGCCTCAACTAACGCGGGGTCCTTATCTGTTTCTCGCGCTATTTCCTTTGCCCGTTCCGAAGGCGACACTTCGTCAAGGTTAACCACGTTCCCCTCGGCCTTAGAAACGGCAACATGTGTGATGACTATAACATCCTTTTCCTGTAGGGGCTTTTTTTGTTTTTCAGCCGCGTTGCAGATGAGTTCAGCTAAGTCGTCCCCTTCCTTTATTAATGGTAAATTTTCAACAGCAATTACCTGAACTGGGTTCAAAGTCGGAAACCTCGATTTCTTAGGTTTGAATGGCTAACCCTGCAATGAAACTTAAGTTTATCTGCTTCAAGAAAACGCCTTTCGTACATAAGTGCTATCCAATCCATTGTAAGTAATTTACGTGGATGTTCCGAGAAGTTTTAAAAACCGTGTGAGATTTATACATTTATTCAGGGAGAAGTTACTTCTCCAAACGAGGGAACAGCTAAACTTGGGAATCGAGAATCTCAACCGCATTTTCAATCCTAAACGAATCGCCGTCGTCGGCGCAAGCAACCGAGAAGGCTCTATAGGTGCAAAAATCTTCAGCAACTTAACAGGAGCAGGCTACGAAGGTGAGGTTTTTCCCGTGAACCCTTTCAGACCGACAGTTCAGGGAATAACTGCTTATCCCAGCGTCAACAAAATCCCCTGCAAAATTGACCTCGCGATTATAGCTACGCCAGCACACACGGTTCCACAGGTCGCCGAAGAATGCGGAAAAGCTGGCGTCGCTGGGGTCATAATAATATCCGCTGGGTTAAACAGCACAGGTGAAGATGGCGCAAGCCTAGAGAAGCAGCTTCTGGAACACCAAAAGAAGTACGGTATGCGCATAATTGGACCTAACAGTTTAGGTGTGATTAGACCTAAAAACGAGCTCTACGCAACTTTCGCTGATAAAAAGGCGCGCCCTGGAAAAATCGCGTTCATCTCACAAAGCGCCGCTTTATGCGCTTCAGCTATAGACTGGGCTTCGGAAGCACAAGTTGGATTCAGCGCCGTGGTTTCAACAGGCTCAATTCTCGATGTAGACCTCGGTGACCTAATAGACTACTTTGGCATCGATGCTCAAACCAGAAGTATCGTGCTCTACGTGGAATCCATAAAAGACGGCCGAAAATTCATGAGCGCAGCGCGCTGCTCCGCCAGAACTAAGCCTATAATGCTGGTTAAAGCTGGACGTTTCAAGGAAAGCAGTGAAGCCGCTCTTTCACACAGCGGTTCTTTAGGCGGCGAAGACTCGGTGTACAGCGCCGCTTTCAAACGTGCTGGTATCGTTCGTGTTGACGCTATAAGCGACCTTTTCAACTGTGCAGAAGCATTGGCAATGCAGCCAAATCCCGATGGTTCAAACCTGACAATAATCACCAATGCGGGAGGACCAGCTATAATGGCTACAGATCACCTTGTAGCAAGAGATGGAAAGCTTTCCAAGTTGAGTAGCGAAACTGTTCAAGCCTTGAAGAGTGCTTTGCCCTCCTACTGCACCATAGCAAATCCCATCGATATTTACGAGGAAGCTACCCCCGAAAGGTTCAGAAGCGTGATGGAGATATGCCTGAAAGACGCCAAAAGTAGCGGTTTCCTTGTTATCTACACGCATCAGGGTGCCACGAAACCCGTTGACCTAGCAAACATAATACTGGACATAGCTAAACAAACCCGAAAACCTGTTCTCACGGTTTTGATGAGTGAAGATGAAAGTTGCTGGAAAGCGCGCCGTATCCTTCAAAAAAACGGGATTCCCTCATTTACGTCTCCTGAAGAAGCTGTCTCCACCTTCATGTACATGTACAATTACACTCAAAACTTGGAGCTTCTCTATCAGACTCCTGCCGCTCTACCTGTGGCACAACCAAACTCAACTTCACTAAGAGGTGTTCTCAGGGAAGCCTTCCGTGAGGGACGAAAAATCCTAAGTTTACCTGAGTCAATGCGTTTTCTTGAAGCTTACACAATTCCAACTGTGAAAACGCTTGTGGCACAAACCCCTAAAGAAGCCGTATCTGCATCTGCTGAAATAGGTTACCCTGTTGTTCTGAAAGCGTTGTCTCCTCAGGTTTCGCATAAATCCCGAATAGGCGGCGTCATCTTGAATGTTTGTTCTAAATCAGAAATAAAATCTGTCTTCGGAGAGATAGCAAACAGGGTCAAAAAATATAGTCGCACTGCTGAATTCCAAGGTGTTACTGTGCAGCCCATGGTACGCGAAAAAGGCTTCGAACTGCTTATAGGCTCTAAAAAAGACTCCCAGTTCGGGTCCACGATACTCTTCGGGACGGGCGGAACCTCCACTGAACTGTT
>Ga0272441_10014969_pt1 | contig 10913 bp, 6 predicted proteins | sample SSMProp6N_FD_193582 | JGI IMG/M metagenome (GOLD analysis project Ga0272441, IMG submission 193582) | Marine sediment archaeal communities from Little Sippewissett salt marsh, Falmouth, MA, United States - SSM-Prop-6N | ecosystem: Environmental > Aquatic > Marine > Wetlands > Sediment ...
CGTCAGACCATGACCTGGGTTTCGCGGACGACTTCCTCGATGGTGGTGAGGCCGTCGTAGATGTGGAGCATGCCGGCTTCGCGGAGGGTGCGCATGCCTTCCTGGCGGGCGACGGCGCGCAGGGCGTTGCCCGATTCGTTGCGCATGATCATCTCGCGGAGCTGGTCGCTCATCTGGATGATCTCGAAGATGGCGATGCGGCCGCGGTAGCCCGTGTTGTTGCAGCGCTGGCAGCCCTTGCCGTAGCAGAAGTTCTTGCCCTCGAGGTCCTCGGGCGCCAGGCCGATGGAGGCCAGGGACTCGGCGGAAGGCTCATACTGGGTCTTGCAGTTGGTGCAGATGGTGCGCACGAGGCGCTGGGCAACGATGGCCTCCACCGTGGCGCAGATCAGGAACTCCGGCACCCCGATGTCGATGAGACGGGTGATGGTGGTCGGTGCGTCGTTCGTGTGGAGGGTGGAGAGCACGATGTGGCCTGTGAGCGAGGCCTGAATGGCGATCTGGGCGGTCTCGAGGTCACGAATCTCGCCGACCAGGATCTTGTCGGGGTCCTGGCGGAGGATCGAGCGGAGGCAGCGTGCGAAGGTCACGCCGATTTCCTCGCGGATCTGGCACTGCATGATGCCGTCGAGGTCGTACTCGACGGGGTCCTCGGTGGTGATGATCTTGATCCCGATGTCGTTCGCGTAGTTGAGCATCGAGTACAGCGTGGTCGTCTTGCCCGAGCCTGTGGGGCCGGTGCTCAGGATGATGCCGTGCGGCTTGTCCACGAGGCCCTTGACGGTCTTCATCTCGTCGGGACGCAGGCCCAGGCGGTCGAGGTCCAGCGAGACGACGCTTCGGTCGAGCACACGCATCACCACGCTTTCGCCGTGGAGGCACGGGAGGGTCGAGATACGCAGGTCGATCGGGTTGCCGCTCATGTTCAGCTCGATACGCCCGTCCTGCGGCAGGCGGGTCTCCGCGATGTCGAGGAGGGACATGACCTTGATGCGCGAGGTGATGGCGAGGGCGAGGTGGCGGGGCGGCGGCATCATTTCGTAGAGCACGCCGTCGACGCGGTAGCGGACCTTGAACTCGTCCTCGAAGGGCTCGAAATGAATGTCGGACGCCTGGTCCTTGATGGCCTGGATCAGGATGAGGTTGAGCAACTTGACCACGGGCATCGAGTTGGCCAGTTCCTGGAGCTGCTCGATGTCGATCGACGTCGATTGCTGGCCGTACTGGATGTCGTAGGCGATCTCCTCGCGCGAGTCCTCGATGTCGCGGATGAGCTGCTCGACGGACTCGCGCTGTCCCGCGTAGTACTTGGTGATGGCGCGGTCCACGGCCGCCTCGGTGGCCACCACGCCGTCGACCTCGCAGTTGAGCATGAACCGCAGGTCGTCGAGGGCCTGGACCTGGAGCGGGTCGGCCATGGCCACGGTGAGCACGTCGTTCTCGTACTTGACGGGCGCGATGCGGTAGACCTCGGCGATCGAGAGCGAGACGCGGTCGACGACGTCGGGGGGGACCTGGATGGCATCGAGGTCGACGACGGACATGCCGGCCTGTTCGGCGAGGGCATTGACGAGCTGCTCGTCGGTGAGGTATCCGCGCGCCACGAGCACGTTGCCGAGCACGCCGCCCTCGGCCTTGGCCGCGATGGCGCACTCTTCGGTCTGTTCCTCGGTGGCCCAGCCCTTGTTGCGAAGGATCTCGCCGAGGGTCTTCCGCCCGCGGTGGCGCTTTCGGGACGACGCGGTGTCCTGCGTTTCGGGCTGGGACATTACTGGCTGCGCTCCTTGTATTTCCGCTGAAGCTCGTCGGGGCGCTGAGCGGCGGTGATCATGGTCTTGTAGTCGATGGCCCCCTTCGAGAAGAGCTCGTAGTAGAGGAAGTCGTCGAGGAGCACCATGCCGCGGCTGCGCCCTGTCTGGATCTCGGAGTCGATGCGCTCGACCTTGTTCTCGCGGATCAGGTTGGAGATGGCGTCGGTGAGAGCCATGATCTCGAAGCCGGCGATGCGGCCCTCCCCGTTGGAGCGGGGCAGGAGGACCTGCGAAATGACGCACAGGATCGAGACGGCGAGCTGCGAGCGGATCATGCCCTGCTGCGTGGTGGGGAAGGCGTCGATGATGCGGTTCACCGTGCGGGCCGAGCCCGTGGTGTGGAGCGTGGCGAACACGATGTGGCCCGTCTCGGCGGCCGTGATGGCGGCGCCGATTGTGTCCAGATCACGCATCTCGCCCACCAGGATCACGTCGGGGTCCTGGCGCAGGGCACGCCGCACGCCCTCCTTGAAGCCCGGCACGTCCACCCCGATCTCGCGCTGGGTGATGATGCACCGCTTGTGCTCGTGGTAATACTCGATGGGGTCCTCGATCGTCACCACGTGACGGTCGAGGGTCTCGTTGATGAAGTCGACCATCGTGGCCATCGTGGTCGTCTTGCCCGAGCCGGTCGGGCCGGTCACCAGGATGAGGCCGCGGGGGCGCGTGAGGAGTTCCTTGATGTGGTGCGGGAGCCCGATCTGCTCGAAGGTCAGCAGCGTGTTGGGGATCAGGCGCAGGGCGACCCCCACGTGGCCTTTCTGGTGGTAGACGCTCACTCGGAAGCGGGCCTGGTCGGCGAAGGCGAAGCCGAAGTCCGACGTGCCGACCTCCTGGAGCTCCTGCTGGTGGCGGTCCGGCGTGATCCCCTTCATGAAGTTCATCGTGTCTTCAGGGGTGCACACCGCCGTGTCGAGCTTGAGCAGGCGGCCGTGGAGGCGCACCGTGGGGGGGCGGCCGACGCACAGGTGGAGGTCGCTGGCGTTGCGGTCGACGACAAACTGAAGCAGACGGTTGATCTCGATGGGCATCTTGCCTCTGTCCCGGATTCCCTGGGTTGTGGGTTCAGTGGATGGCGGAAGCTGCCCGCGAGACCACTGGGGGCATCAGACGGCTCCGACCGCCGCGTCGCCTGCCGTCACGCGGACGACTTCCTCAATGGTTGTAACGCCCTGGAGGACCTTGCGGATGCCGTCCTGCTTCAGCGTGCGCATTCCCGAGGCGACGGCTTGGTCGCGGAGGCGGTTCGTAGGGGTCCTGTTAAAGGCCATCTCGCGGAGCTGCGTGTCCAGCTCCATCATCTCGAAGATACCGACACGCCCCTTGTAGCCGGTGCCGTTGCACTCGGCACACCCCGCTCCCTTGTAGAATTGGACGCCACCCGCGTCCGCCGCGTTGATCCCCGCCACCTGGAGCTCGAAAGCCTTCGGTTCGTAGGGCGTCTTGCAGGTCTGGCACACGCGCCGCAGCAGCCGCTGAGCCATGATCGCCTGGATGGACGACGAGACCAGGAACGGCTGCACCCCGATGTCGATCAGACGTGTGATGGCGGACGGTGCGTCGTTCGTGTGGAGCGTCGAGAAGACCAGGTGGCCCGTCAGGGCGGCCTGGATGGCGATCTCCGCCGTCTCCAGGTCACGAATCTCACCGACCAGGATCACGTTGGGAGCCTGACGCAGCATGGCGCGCAGGATGCGCGCGAAGGTCATGCCAATCCGCTCGCGCACCTCGGCCTGGTTGATGCCGCCCAGGCTGTACTCCACGGGATCCTCGGCCGTGATGATCTTGCGGTCCGGCGTGTTCAGCTCGTTGAGTGCCGCATACAGGGTCGTCGTCTTCCCCGAGCCTGTCGGGCCGGTGACCAGGAAAATGCCGTTGGGCCGCTTGATGATCTGCTTGAACCGCCGGTAGTCGTCGTCGCCGAAGCCGAGGTCCTGGACGCCCAGGAGCACCGACTCCTTGTCGAGGATACGCAGCACCACGCTCGGGCCGTGGCTGGCGGGGAGTGCCGAGACACGCAGGTCGATGTCGCGTCCCAGCAGCTTCATGCGGATACGCCCGTCCTGCGGGCGCCGCCGCTCCGCCACGTCCATGTTCGACATGATCTTCACACGCGAGACGATCGAGCCCTGGAGGCTCTTCGGCGGGTTCTCCACCTCGAAGCACACCCCGTCCACCCGGTAGCGGATGCGCAGCCGGTTCATCAGCGGCTCGATGTGGATGTCGCTCGCGCGCGAGCGGAGCGCCTCGGTGATGATCAGCGTCACCAGCCGGATCACCGGGGCATCCTCGGGATTGTCCTCCATGTCGTCCAGGTTCGCGTTCGCATCGTCGAACGTGATGTCGCTCTCGGTGAACTCCTGGAGCATGTTATCGACGGTCTCTTCGCCGACCTCGTATTTCTGCGCGATCGCTTCCTCGATGGCATCGCTGGCGGCGATCACATAATCGATCTCGCAGTTGGTCGCGAAGCGCAAGTGGTCGAGGGCATAGAGGTCGAGGGGGTCGGCCACGGCGACGGTCAGGCGGCCGTCCTCGCGGGTGATCGGGATGAGGTGGTGCTCGCGGGCCATGGCCTTGGGCACGGCGGCCAGCGCCTCCTCCGGGATATCCAGCGTGCGCGGGTCGACCACGGTGCGGCCAAACTGCATCGAGAGCGCGCGCGCGATATCGGCGGGAGTGCAGTAGTTGAGCGAGAGCAGGGCATCGCCCGTGCGCACGCTCGTCTCGCTCTGGAGGGCCAGGGCCTCCTTGAGCTGGTCTTCGGTCACAACGTCGAGTTCGGTAAGGATGCTTCCGAGGAGCTTGCGCCGATGGGCCATGAATACACACCTCAGCCAGATTGCCTGGCCGCAGTTCGCCGAGTGCCGGGGCCTGGGCAAAGGCCCAGGGTAAATTCTAGCGCACACAAGGCCGCAGGTCAACTCCGGTTTGCCGCGCAGTGGCCGGGCCTGCCCGGCCGCGGCAGAGGGGCCGAGGAATGGCCTGCCGGCCGGTCCGCTCGCCACGACCTGCTCGGCTGCTGGCGCCCTCCGCGCGGCGCGCGCTGGCGAACGCGGGTCCGCGAGAACGGCGACGCTACGGTAGTTCGGCAGAATAACCTGCTGATCGCCGAGAGGTCTTGACACCGCCGCGCGGAAGGATAGGATCGGTGCGTCTTCAGCAAGGGGGCATGCTATGGCTCACAGCACCGCCAGGAACTCCGCTGCCAGCCCTGCCGAGGCGGAGCTTCCCGACCAGTTGACGACTGCGGTTGGCGGCAGGAAGGGGCACACGCCATGAGACCAGGCCCAGCGGTGGTGGTGACGATTCTCGTGATGCTCGCGGGTATCGCAATCTGCACAGTTGCTGCTCACACACCTGGAGGACGAGCACTCCTGAATGTCCTGAACACCGTCGCATTCTTCGCTGGAATTGCCTACATGATTATGGGAGGCCAGCAGAGGAACGTGCTGCGGATCGGATTCGGTCTGCTGCTTGTCATCTCAGCCGTAGGGCACATTGGGCTTCCGCAGCCCATCGAGGCTGGCGCACAGCTTTTCCTGGCAGTGGGCGGGGCTTTCATTCGGGCACCCCGAGGCCCGCAATGAGGAGAGTAGCGAGCAGCTGGCTGTTGCGGACGCCGCAGGGCCGGGCTCCTCCCCTGGCCGGGTCCTGCTTGCCCCTGTTCATCCGCGTTCTTGAGCGCGGGCTACCGAGGCCCCGAGGCCGCGGGGCGGCGCGAGGGGCTCGAGTCGCGAGGCCTCGTTCGGGGGGATGCCGCAATTGAGCCGATGGCTGGGGAGCTCGGGGCCGCGGATCGGCGTCGGAACCCCTTCGGCGAGAAGGGCTCCAGCCACGCCCGCCCGCCGGCGCCGCGTCCCTGAGGCTCCGGCGCATCGCGCGCGAGGACGCGGAGTGGATGGCTGGGAGGTCCCGCCGGCGCGTGCGAACCCTGGACGGGGCTCTCAGTCTGCTTTGCCCTTGGCTGGCGGGAGGCCGAAGCCGGCGCGGATCCAGTTGACCACGGCGCGGCCGGTGAGCCGCGGGTCCCAGGCGTAGTCGCCGGTCCAGGACGGCTTGCCGGAGGCGGGCACGGGGCTGGCTCCGCCTCGGCGCATGTTCGTGGCCACGGCCATGAACGTCTTCAGGCCGGTGGGGTCGTAGCTCTCGCCGGCGGCGGCACTGGCATACGCGGCCACCGTGTTGCCCGGCTCGGCGCGGCTCCCGCACGTCAGGCGCCCCCTTCCCACAGCACGGAGACGCCCGGCGAGGGCGGGGTCGAGCATACCGCACGGGGGCGGGAATGCAGCGGGGCCTGTGAGCCATGGAACGTGCATGAGGGGAAAAGCGTTTTGCTTTGGGCACGCTTTCTGGTATTATCTTTTCTCTGCCGACAGGGTCTTTTTTCACTGTGATTTCGGGTCGCTTTGCGTGGCCCACAGCGTGGTGCTGTGTGGACTGGTGGCCCCAGGAGGAACTGAATGGCTAGGCACGTGTACTCGTTCGGCGGCGGCAAGGCCGAGGGCAACGCGACGATGAAGAACCTGCTCGGCGGCAAGGGCGCCAATCTGGCCGAGATGGCCAGCCTGGGCGTCCCAGTCCCCGCAGGGTTCACGATCACGACCGAGGTGTGCACCTACTTCATGCTCCACAAGGAGACGTATCCCGACGGGCTGCGGGAGACGGTGCACAAGGCCCTGGCCCGCGTCGAGAAGATCATGGGCACGAAGTTCGGCGACGTGGCGAACCCGCTGCTCGTCTCGTGCCGGTCGGGCGCCCGCCAGTCCATGCCGGGCATGATGGAAACCGTGCTGAACATCGGGCTGACGTCCAAGACGATCGAGGGGCTGATCGCGAAGACCCAGAACCCGCGCTTCGCCTGGGATGCGTATCGCCGCCTGATCACGATGTACTCGGACGTGGTGATGGAGAAGGCGGGTGGCATCGAGCCCAAGGAGGGCCATGGGATCCGCCATCAGCTCGAGGTCGAGCTGGACAAGATGAAGAAGGCCCGTGGGGTGGAGCAGGACACGGAGCTGACGGCCGAGGATCTCGAGGAGCTCTGCGGGACCTACAAGGCGAAGGTCAAGAAGGTGCTCGGCAAGGCGTTCCCCGACGAGGCCTACGAGCAGCTCTGGGGCGGCATTGGCGCCGTGTTCAGCTCGTGGAACGGCAAGCGTGCCTGCGAGTATCGCCGCATCGAGGGCATCCCCGCCGAGTGGGGCACCGCGACGAACGTGCAGGCCATGGTCTTCGGCAACATGGGCGCCTCGAGCGCCACCGGCGTGGCCTTCACCCGCAACCCCGCCACGGGCGACAACCATTTCTACGGCGAGTGGCTGCCCAACGCCCAGGGCGAGGACGTGGTGGCCGGCATCCGCACGCCGAACCCCCTCAACGAGGTCACACGCCCCGAGGGCACCGAGCACCTGCCCAGCCTCGAGACCGCCATGGCGAAGCTCTACAAGCAGCTCGCCGGCATCCGCAACAAGCTCGAGAAGCACTACAAGGACATGCAGGACCTCGAGTTCACGATCCAGGAAGGCAAGCTGTGGCTCCTCCAGACGCGCACGGGCAAGCGCAATGGCCCCGCCGCGGTGCGCATGGCCGTCGAGATGCACAAGAGCAAGCTGATCGACGCGGCGACGGCCGTGATGCGCGTCACGCCGAACCAGCTCGATGAACTGCTCCACCCGATCGTGGACCCGAAGGCCGAGAAGACGGCGACCGTGATCGCGAAGGGCCTCCCGGCAGGTCCCGGCGGCGCGGTCGGCCAGGTGGTCTTCACCGCCGACGACGCGGTGGCCTGGGCCGAGAAGGGCAAGAAGGTCGTCCTCGTGCGCGGCGAAACGAACCCCGAGGACGTGCACGGCATGAACGCCGCGGAGGCCATCCTCACCTCCCGCGGCGGCATGACGAGCCACGCGGCGCTCGTCGCCCGCGCCTGGGGCAAGTGCTGCATCGTGGGCGCCGGCGCGATGGACGTGGATGTGGCCAAGAAGCGCTTCACCGTGGACGGCAAGACCGTGAAAGAGGGCGACGTGCTGACGCTCAACGGCACGAAGGGCCTCGTGTATGAGGGCGAGCTGCCGATGATCGAGGGCAGCGAGGAGAACCCCAACTTCACCGCCTTCATGAAGGTCTGCGACAAGGTTCGCCGCCTGGGCGTGCGCGCCAACGCGGATACGCCCCGCGACGCCGAGCGCGCCCTCGAGTTCGGTGCCAAGGGCATCGGCCTCTTCCGCACGGAGCACATGTTCTACGGCGAGGGCTCCGAGGAGCCTCTCTTCCTGCTCCGCAAGATGATCCTCAGCGGCGGCGTGGACGAGCGCAAGGCCGCCCTCGACGAACTGTTCCCCTTCGTGAAGTCCGACATGAAGGCCACCCTGGCCGCCATGAACGGCCTGCCGGTTACCATCCGCCTCCTCGACCCGCCGCTCCACGAGTTCGTGCCCAACAGCATGGACGAGCGCAAGAAGCTGGCCAAGAGCCTGGGCATCAAGGTGGCGGACATCAAGGCCCGTGCGGATGCACTCCACGAGACGAACCCGATGATGGGCCACCGCGGCGTGCGGCTCGGCGTCACCTACCCCGAGGTGAGCGAGATGCAGATTCGCGCGATCCTCGAGGCCGCGGCCGAGCTCAAGAAGAAGGGCAAGAAGCCGCATCCCGAGATCATGATCCCTGTGCTGGGCGAAGTGAAGGAACTGGCCGACCAGGCCGAGCTCGTCAAGCGCGTGCACAAGGACGTGGCCAAGAAGTACGGCATGCGCAAGGTGCCGCACATGGTCGGCACGATGATCGAGATCCCGCGGGCGGCCCTCCTGGCGAACGAGATCGCCGAGGTCGCCGAGTTCTTCTCCTTCGGCACCAACGACCTGACCCAGATGACGTTCGGCTTCAGCCGCGACGACGTGGGCGGCTTCGTGCCCGACTACATCGAGAAGGGCATCCTCCCGGCCGACCCGTTCAGCATCCTGGACCAGAAGGGCGTTGGCGAGTTGGTGGACATGGGCATTCAGCGTGGCCGTTCGACGCGGCCGAAGCTCAAGGTGGGCATCTGCGGCGAGCACGGCGGCGAGCCGGCTTCGGTGAAGTTCTGCCACAAGGTGGGCATGAACTACGTGAGCTGTAGCCCCTTCCGCGTGCCGATCGCGCGCTTGGCGGCGGCTCAGGCAGTGGCCGAAGAGGCCGCTGCGGCGGGGCCGGCCAAGAAGCCCCGCAAGAAGGCCACGAAGAAGGGCAAGAAGTAGCCTCGAACCCTCCTTCGCGTCCGAAGGTGGAAAGCGATGATCCGCGGCTTCTGTTCGGTGTGCGGTCGCGCCTTCAAGGTCGACGACCGGTTCGCCGGGATGACCGGGCGCTGCAAGTCGTGCGGCGCCAACATCCAGGTGCCCGGCGAGGCGGACGAGGGCCTCGATGGTCTGCCGCAGGCCGCGGGAGCCGGTGACCAGGAATCGGAAGCGGCGCCGCCCAGCCCGACCGCGGGTGAGGCGGCGCCGCCCACTTCACCGCCATCTTCCTCAGCATCGAGCCGAGGGCCGTTCCCCCGCGAGGCCGCGCCCGCTATGGAGGCGCCGTCTCCTGCGGCCGCTCGGTCGCCTGCCGGCGACTTGGCGCCCCACGACGCGCGGTCGCGCTACGAGCCCGACCACGGCCCCACGGCCGTCGAGGGCGGCTGGCTCAAGGAATCACCGCAGGAGCCCGTGGCATCGGAGGAGCCGGCCGCCACGCCTGAAGAGCCCGAGAAGCCGCCTGAAGCCAGGAAGGCACCGAAGGCGCGCGACGTGCTGCTCAGCTCGAAGATGCTCACCGAGGTGGAGACCGCGGGCGCCGCCGGGCGGCCGAAGCTCCTCGTGGTCGCCTGCGTGGTGGTGGGGCTGCTCGCGGTCGGGTTCGTCGTGCATATGATCTCATTGGGCACCCTCGGCCTCGCGGCCGCAGGGATCGGGCTGATGCTCGCCGTGATGGCCATCCTGCGGCTGTGGACGGGGTTCGCGGACGGTCTGGTGCCTGCCATCCTCCTGTGCCTGTGTGTGGGTGGGGGAGCGTTTCTCCGCTCGGAGGCACCCGAAGCCCAGATAGCCCTCCTGTCTGGCTCCGCGCTCGCGCTCACGCTCATCCTGCTGGGCGTGCTGCTGCCGTCGGGTCGAGAGTACTTCAGCGACTGAGCCGCCCCGCAGAATTCCCTCACTGCTGCCTTGCCGCTTCCCGCTTCCTCATCACGTCGGCGCCGATGGCATCGGCCTTGTCGCGGTACGTCGTCCACATGGCCTTCACGAAGGGGCGGGCGCTCTGGGTCTCGCGCCACCAGCGGTCCACGTAGTCGAAGAATGCCGGGTGGTTCCAGCAGGAGGCCATTCCCGTGAGGCGTGCGGCGAGGGCCTGGCCGACCCACGTGGGGCCGTTGAGCTTGCGATAGCCCTCGGCCTTCAGGCCGTTGTTGCCCTTGGTGTCGCCGAACGTCTTCCACGTGGCGGGGTCGGCCTCCTCGTGGCAGCGATTGGGATTGCCGGGAGCGATGGTCCAGAGCGCCTTCTGGCCGCGGAAGCCCTTGCCGTGGTAGGTCTGCTGGTCCTCCTGGAACGTGGCCTTCACGTGCATCATCCCCTTGTGGCCGAGCAGGAGGCCCGCGAACAGGACGGGCCACTTGCGGCCTGAGTTGTGGCCGCCGTTGGCGATCCACAGGTTCGCGTCGGATTGTGTCACCCCGTAGGTGTCGATGCCCTTCTGCACGTAGCGCAGCAGGAGCGTCTCCCGCTTGTGCTGCGGGTCCTCGAGGAGGAGAAGCAGGGCCACGTCGGACACGATGTTGGTGATCTCGCGGCCGTAGTCGGGCATGTTCTCCAGCGGGTGCATCTTGCGGTTCACCCACTGGCGCAGGTGGTCGAGCCAGATGCGCTCGAGGTCGCGCTCATAGCGGGCGACGTCGGGCACCGCATCCGGCGCTTTGAGTCGGGGCAGGAGGTGGCGGCGGAGCTGCGAGGCGGCGAACATCTCCTTCCATGTGCCCACGTAGGCGGGGCGGAAGGCGTCCTTCGGCGGGGCCTTCCCGAGGCAGGTCAGGACGACCGCCGTGCGCAGCGGGCCGCGGCAGTACTGGCCGCGAACCGTCTCGGG
>Ga0272441_10014970_pt1 | contig 10913 bp, 8 predicted proteins | sample SSMProp6N_FD_193582 | JGI IMG/M metagenome (GOLD analysis project Ga0272441, IMG submission 193582) | Marine sediment archaeal communities from Little Sippewissett salt marsh, Falmouth, MA, United States - SSM-Prop-6N | ecosystem: Environmental > Aquatic > Marine > Wetlands > Sediment ...
GTACAGGATCGCCGTATCCTCGCAGTCTCCCTCGCGATCGACAAGGGTCTCGACCGGGTACAGCGGCCATTCGGTGTCGGGAGGGTCGGCCTTGTACGAGACCACGCCCTGAACGAACGCCAGCGCCATCTCCGCGAACTCGAGTGGGCCGCCGGCGGCGAGCGTCCACAACGCGTCGGCGAGGTCCTCGAAGGTCGGTTCGTCGAGCGGATCGGCCACGAAGGCGCCGTAGTCGTAGTTGTCGACCAGCGGCGTCCGCAGCCGACCGCGATACGTAAGGTACAGATTCCATGACAGCGCGAACTCGAGTCGCCATTCCTCTTCGCCCCAAGTCCAATCGAACTCCAGCACGACATGTCCTTCGGGGATGTCCCGTACGTCGATCGTCTTCATCGTGGCGTCGTCGAGCCCATCCGGATCGGTCACGCGAAGGATTGCATCGTAGCGTCCGGCGTGTTCGTACGTATGCGTCGCCGTTTCTCCTGAAGCCGTCATCCCGTCGCCGAACGACCAGGTGTAGGTCAACCGATCACGGTCCGGATCGGCGGATTCGGATGCATCGAACGTCGCCGTAAGCGGCTCGTAGCCGAACTCCGGCCTCACGGTAAATGCGGCGATCGGCGCTCGATTCGCTTGGAACAGCGCGCAGCCTCCCAGCAGAACGACGCCAAGGATCCCCATCGCAAGGGCTTTGATCCGTCGGTGACACGTTCCCCTCATCATGGCAACGAGCGATTGTAGTGTCTCGGTCGCCCTCGCTCAACAGAAAGCCAATTCCATTGCTGGTTCTCCGCCGTTTCGGTTTTGACCGGGGTTTCGGTGTATGCTACCATCGATTTCGCCAGGGGGGCGCCGTATGTACATGATCATCGTCGGGGCAGGAAGCATTGGAGCCAGCTTGATCGACCTTTCCGTCAAGGAGAGGAACAACGTCATGGTCATCGAGTCGAACCCCGAGCGAGGCCGGGAAATCAGCAACCGATACGATGTCACCGTGCTGACCGGAAACGCCACATCGGCCGAGACGCTGCGGGAAGCGGGGTCGGAGCGGGCCGACGCGGTGATCGTCACCACCAGCGACGACGCCGTCAATTTGATGGTCGTATCGATCGCAGCCGATCTCGGCATTTCGTCGATCGTGTCGATCGTCAACGACGCCGACCACGCCGATTTCTTCCGGAAGCTCGGCGCCAACGTCATGGAGAACCCCGAGGATGTCGTCGCGCATCACCTGTACAACGCCGTTCGGCGGCCGAGCGTCCAGGATTTCGCGATGCTGCCGCAGGACGCCCAGATCTTTCGCCTGCAGGTGGGCGCCGAGTCCCCGTTGATCGACCGCACCGTAGCCGATGCGGTCAAACGGGAGACCCTCCCCGCTTCGATGCGAATCCTGGCCATCGACCGGGACGGCGAGCAATCGATCCCATCGGACGATGCCCTCGTCGAGGAGAACGACGTGCTCACCTTCTTCTCCCTCGAGCCGGTCGGAGATGACCTGATCGAGAAGCTGACCGGATGAGTCCTTCCATCTTCCGCGGAAGACAGGACCTCTATATCGTCCTACGCGACCTCGGGCTCCTCGTCCCCGTCGTCGGATTGATGGCGACGATCTCCCTGGTCGTACCGCTGATCTTCGGCGAGCACTTCGCCGTCGCGCCGCTGGCGATCACTGCCGGGATCTCGTTCGCGCTCGGCGCGGCGTTGTACTTCCCGTGCCGGCACGCCGGCGAGGCCGAGCTGAAGCACGGGATGATCATCGCAGCGTTCGGTTGGCTCCTGGTCGCCGCGCTCGGGTCGCTCCCGTTTCTGCTGACGGCTCTGTTCGCCGAAGGGCGCGGCGCGTCCGAAACGCTCCTCTACTTCACGGATCCCGCGAGCGCGTTCTTCGAGTCGATCTCCGGCTATACGGGGACCGGATTGACGATGGCCGCGCGCGCCGACCTGCTGCCGCGGACCCTTCAGTGGTGGCGCAGCTTCACCGAGTGGATCGGCGGAATGGGCGTCATCGTGCTAATGCTGTCGATCCTCGCCGGTCCGCGCCCCGGTGCGGCGCGCTACTCGCTGTACTACGCCGAGGCACGCGGAGAGAAGATCCATCCGAGCATCGGCTCGACGCTGCGCACGATGTGGTGGATCTTCTTCTTGTACACGTTCATCTCCGTCGTCGCACTGTGGGGCGCGGGGATGCCGATCTGGGAAGCGATCAACCACGCGATGACCGGCATCTCGACTGGCGGCTTCTCGGTGACCGACAACAGCATCGCGACGTACAACTCCGTCGCGATCGAACTCGTCCTGATTCCGATCATGCTCCTCGGCGCGATCAGCTTCGCCGTGCACTACGAGATGATTCGCGGGCGGGGTCGGATCCTGTGGGAGGACTTCCAAACCCGCTGGTTCCTGATCATCGCGCTGATCGGGATCGCCGCTCTGACGCTGGAGAACCTCCTCGGGATCGGTGGCACCGAAGCGCCTCGCCACTCGGCGTTTCAGCTCGTCTCGGCGCTGACGTGCACCGGCTTCCAATCGACGGATCTCTCCGTCTGGAGCGCAACGGGGAAGCTGCTCCTCGCCGCGGCGATGTTCATCGGCGGCGCCGCCGGATCGACCGCCGGAGGGATCAAGGTCATGCGGATGCTGATCCTGCTCAAGGGCGTGCAGTGGCGGTTCCGCAAGATCGTCTCGCCACGTCGGGCGATCGTGCCGTTCCGCCTCGGGGCCACGACCGTCGACGAATCCGAAGTCGGGCAGCGGCTCGAGGACGCCTCGCTGATTACCTTCCTGTGGCTGATCCTCCTCGGTGCCGGCGTCGTGATCCTGCTGCACACCGTGCCGCCGGACTACACGCTGTCCGATGTCGTCTTCGAAGTCGCGAGCGCGCAGGGGAACGTCGGCCTCTCCGTCGGAATCACCGCGCCGACGATGACGCTCGCGAGCAAGCTGACGCTCTGTTTCAACATGTGGATCGGCCGGTTGGAGATTATCCCCGTGTTGATGCTCGTGCGCGCGCTGTTCCGCGGTGTCCAATAGCCTTCTCGCCGCAAGCGGCGAGGGTGAGGTGCGGCTTTGCCACACCTCACGGGTCCGACTCCGCGAAGACCGTCCGGAAGGCAGGGGTGGGGGAGGGGAAGCGAAGTGGGTGTCACACACGAGAGAAACACGGAATCGCCACACCTCGGCGCTATACTTCGAGATAGCCACGCTGGGAACGAAGGAGGACGCGTGATTCGAAGAAGTCTACTTGGTTTGTGTATTGCACTGATCGTCGCCGGCTCCGCGGCGTTCGCCTACGATCGATCGGAATTCCTCTTCCTCGATGAGATCGAGGTTGGGATGACAGGCGTCGGGAAGACGATCGTCTCCCAAGATGTGATCGACGAGTTCGCCGCCGAAGTCCTCGGGATCATCGACCAACCGGGCGAGCTGTCGGACTTCATCGTGGTCCGCGTCTCCGGCAACGCAATCGGACGCGCCGGCGGCATCGCACAAGGCATGAGCGGCAGCCCGATCACCATCGACGGGAAGCTGATCGGGGCGCTGAGCCGCGCCGCCAACTGGTCCAAGGAGATCACGCCGATCGGGCTGGTCACGCCGATCGAGCAGATGCTCGAGGTCGTCGATGCCGCACGGGTCGCGGTCGCGTCCGAGCCGGCCGCGGTCGCCGTCCTGCAGGACGTGGCCGTCGTCGACGGACTCCTTCCCGCCGGACCGGACCTCGTCGCCGCATCGCCCGACACGATCTTCGCCTACCCCGTCGACACCCCGTTGATCGCCGCCGGGTTCTCCGGACGCTCGCTCGATCTGCTGATGGACGGCGCCGGCATCGAGGACGCGCCGGCCGGATGGATCGGCGACTACCTCCCGATCGACGTCGCACCGGCGTTCGACGGCCTGTCGGCGCTGAACCTGTCGCTTCTTCCGCTGGCGGCCAGTCAGCCGGCCGCTTCTTCCGTCGAAGCCGCGGACCTCGTGCCGGGCAGTTCGATCGGGGTCGCGCTCGCCACCGGCGATCTGTCGCTCGGCGCCCTGGGGACGCTCACCTATCGAGACGGCGACACACTCGTCGGCTTCGGCCACCCCTTCATCTCGAACGGGTCCTCGAATTTCCCGATGTCGACCGTGTCGATCATCGACACGATGAAGACGTATCAGGCATCGTTCAAGCTCGGAACGCTCGGGGAGACGATTGGGACGATCTTCGAGGATCGCACCGCCGCGATCGGCGGACGGATCGGCCCGGAGGCCGATACGATCGAACTGCTGCTCGGAGTCCACGATCTCGACCGAGACGTCACCAAGGACTTCGCCATCGGTCTGGTCGACGAGTCGCGACTGATGCCCGAACTGCTTTTGTCCACAGGATTCGAGGCGATCGACAGGACGCTCGACCGGATCGGTGCCGGCACGGTCGAAGTGACCTACCAGATCCTCGGCGACGGCCTGGAAGCGCCGCTCGAGCGGACCGACGTCTTCCTCAGCACGGTCGACATTGCCGTCTACGCGCCGTGGCAGCTGGCGGGCATCGTCTCGTTCCTTCAGTACAACGAGTTCGAGGATCCGCAGATCACCCGGATCGCCGCATCGATGTCGCTGACCGAGGAGATCCGCGCGATCCAGATCCACGACCTCGAACTCGACCGTTGGATCTACGCGCCGGGCGAGACGATCCGCTTCACGCTGACACTGCAGACCTATCAAGGCGAGACGCAGATCGAGACGGGGGAGATCCTGATCCCCGAGGATCTCTACTCCGACTACGTGATCGTCCGTGCCTATGGCGGGCCGCGCTACCTCGAGGGCGGCGAGACGCCCGCGGTGTTCGACGATCTCCCGGATCTGATCGACGCCATCGAGACATTGCCGAGCTACAGCCAGCTGACGGTCGAGCTGTTCGCGGTCGACCCGTTCTCTCCGTACGGCGACGCGATGTACGGCGTCAGCGAGATCACGTACGACTTCCCGGGACACGTCGTCTACAGCGAGCGAGAGGTCAGCGCGGTGCTGACCGAGTCGCAGCCGCCGGAGGAAGACGGCATTAACGACGACAAGACGCAGACGGCGCCGAACTGGTAGCGGATGGATGCGATCGGCGAGCTCGCCAAGACGCTTCGCGCGGACGTCGTGCGAGGCGACGGCGCAGTGCCGATCCGGATCGTTCATGATTCGCGCGAGATCGTGGAGGGCGACCTGTTCGTCGCTCTCCACGGTGGCCGCGTCGACGGACACGCCTTTCTCCACGATGCGTTCGCTCGCGGCGCTTGCGGCGCTCTCGTCTCCGACCCCTCCGCAGCGCCCGACAGCGCTCGAAATCTGATCGTCGTCGACGACACGCTCGACGCACTCCAACGACTTGCATCCGCCCGGCGACAATGTCTCGACGCCACGATCGTCGGGATCACCGGGAGCAACGGGAAAACGACGACCCGCGCGATGCTCGCCCACCTCCTCGGCCGGCTCGGCGAGGAAGGCTCCGTATTCAGCGTACCGAGGAACTACAACACCGAGGTCGGCCTCCCTCTGGCGCTCCTTGCGATGCCGGACTCCGCGACGATCGGCCTGTTCGAGCTCGGCGCCGAGCGCCCCGGGGACATCGCGCTGCTCGCCGATCTCCTTGCTCCGGATGTCGGCCTGATCACGTCGATCGGACCGAGCCACCTCGATGGCTTCAGGTCGCTCGGCGCGGTCGCGAACGAGAAATGGGCCCTCGTCGAGCGCCTCCCGGGAGACGGCCTGGCAATCCTGAACGCGGATGCGCCGGCGCTGCGCGAGCGAGCGCCGGCGGCGCCCTGTCGCGCACTGACCGTCGGACTGGAGCACGGCGCGATCCGCGGCCGGGTCGGACGCGCGGTTCCCACCGTCCGTCTATCGATCGACGATCCGCCGATCGAGCTCGACTGCCCGATCCTCGGCGTGCACCATGCGACGAACCTCCTCCTCGCCGCCGTGGCCGCTTTGCAGCTCGGCGCCGCGCCGGACGAGATCCGGGAGCGGGCGAGGACGTTCGAGCCGGTTCGACACCGCCTTCAGCCGATCGAGGCACCGTTCGGCACGATCCTCGACGACAGCTACAACGCGAATCCGGCCTCCACCGCCGCGGCATTGCGGGTCCTGGCGGCGCTCGGCGAGGAGCCGACGCGGCGAACGTTCGTCTTCGGGGAGATGCGCGATCTCGGTCCCGACAGCGATCGGTATCACCGTGAGGCACTCGATCTTGCCCTCGATCTTGGGATCGATGCGATCCACCCGATCGGCGAGCGTGCGATCGCTGCCTGCCAACCGAAGACCGCAAGCGCGATTCGGATCATTCCACGGGACCAATTGCCCGCCCACCTCCGGGCGCCCCGTCCCGCCGGAACCGATCACATCCTCCTCGTCAAGGGCTCTCGAGCCCTCGCGCTCGAACGGCTGGTGGAGCAACTGCGGGTCTAGCGATCAGGCCGCTACGCCGGGATCGTCGACAAACCCGAGTCGCCCGAGGACGTCCCGGTCCGAGTGTGGCACGAACGCATCGCCAACGATCTGTTCTCGCTCGTGCCCCTTTCCGGCAACCAGCACGACATCCCCCGGGACCGCAAGATCGACGGCGTGCGCAATGGCATCGGAGCGATCGAGGATCCGATCCCACGGCGCCCCGGCCCGCCGCAGACCGGCCTCGATCTCGTCGCAGATCGCCGCCGGATCCTCATGCTTCGGGTTGTCCGCGGTCACGACCGTCCGATCGGCAAGCGCTCCGGCAATCTCTCCCATCACCGGACGTTTGGCCCGATCGGATTCGCCCGGGCAACCGAATACGACGAACAGCCGCCGGTCGCGAGGGCGAACGATGTCGAGAACTCGGCGCAGTCCGTCCGGCGTATGGGCATAGTCGACGACGGCCCGAACCCCGTCGGGGCGTACGAAGAATTGCAGGCGTCCGTCGACCGTCGGCGCGCTCTCGAGGCGCGCGGCGATCCGCTCGAGCCGCCCGCCACGGCACAACGCGACCGCCGCCGCCGCAAGGGCGTTCGACAGGTTGTGCGGCCCGGGATGCGGCAGGCGAAGCGTCGCGGCTTCGCCGTGTCGAACGACCGTGCACCGTGTCTCCCGGGCGGCGTAGACCGGATCGACAGCCCGTAGCTCCGCCTGATCGGCGAGGCCGTAGCTCATCACATCGGCGACGCATCCCGCAACGACGGCCTTCCCGGCGGGATCGTCGGCGTTCACGATCGCCGTCGCCTCGGGCTTCAGTCCGCGAAACAGGATCCTCTTCGCGTCGAGGTAGGCCTCCATCGTCCCGTGGAGGTCGAGATGGTCGTGGCTCAGGTTCGTGAACACCGCAACGTCGAAGTCGACGGCATCCAAGCGACGCTGCGCCAACCCGATCGACGACGCCTCCAGCACGAGGTGTTCCCGCCCGTCGTCGCGCACGTCGGCCGCGACCCGTTGCACGATCGGGCTCGACGGCGTCGTCACCGCCTTCAGACCCCGTGCAGCGTTCGCAACGGTCCCGACCACCGTGGTCCGATCCTCCCCAAGGAGATGGGCGATCCAACGACAGACGGTGCTCTTCCCGTTCGTGCCCGTCACGCCGACGGTGAATAGCGACTCGGTCGGGCGTCGGTAGAATGCGGCCGCAAGCGCCGCCAGCGCCGCGCGTGCGTCGTCGACACGGAGATGCGGGACCTCGACCTCGCGATCCGTCGACGTCGCAATCGCCGCGGCTCCGCGCTCGATCGCGTCGTCGAGGAAATCCGCCCCGTCGCAAACCGTGCCCGGCACCGCGACGAACAGCGCGCCGCGCCGAACACATCGCGAGTCTTCGGTGACGCCTGTGATGTCGATTCGCTCCCACCCGGCGGACGGCCGCAGCCCGATCGCCGCGGCCAGCTCAGCGAGCCGAACGACCAAGGTCATCCCCCATCCGGTACACGTAGATCGGATGACCGCCCCGTGCCTCGCCGACGATGTCGGGCTGCCACCCCCAGATCGGATGGTAGTACGAGACGATGCGTGCTCCCGGGGCGAGCTGCCGACGCAGTCGCTCCTGTAGTCGGAAGTTGGACGTCGCCGACAGGAACAGCACCACGACGTCGGCATTCGACACGTCGGCGGTGTACATGTTGCCGCGGCGAACGCGGGCCCGGTCGGACACGCGAGCGAATCGGATCCATAGATTGGCCAGCAGAACGCGAAACGGGTCGATCTCGATCCCCGTGGCACGAGCGCCGAACTCCTTCGCAGCGGCGATGACGATCCGTCCGTCGCCACAACCGAGATCGACGACATGCTCTCCCGGCTGCACCTCCGCGAGGAACAGCAGCCGACGCAGCGTGACGCGATCGGTCGGCTGCCACAGCGCATCGAGCGTCAGGTTCCACGCAATCCAGAGGACGGTCAGGCCGCCCAGAACGATCCCGATCGTCCAGGCCATCTAGAATCGGAGGAGCAGACCGCCCTCGAAGATCGGACCGTCGCTCCATCTCCCGTCGGCTCGACGCAGGATATACCGCGCCTGGAGGTACAGTTGAACGATCTCGGTCGGTGCAAGGCGCAGGCCGCCCACCGCTTCGAGGATCATCCCGGTGGAGTACGGCGGTGGCGTCAACGCCACGCCAGCACCCAGGCCGACGAACGGGTCGAGCGGCGGAACCGGCCAATGCGCCAGGGCGTCCATCGAGATCAGCATGAGCCCCGTAATACCGGGGGTGGCGAATCCGATCTGCGCTCGAACGTCGACGTGCTCGCCGATCGGGACCTCGGTCAAACAGCCGATCAGGACCAACCCGGTGATCTCGTACCCCACGCCGATTCCGACGGTAATCGCCTGGAGCCCGAGCGCAAGCACCCCGACGATCAGAAGAGTCGCCAGCATTGCGACTGTCGTCCTCATGCTGCCCCCTTCACGAGTCTCCCATCCTCGCGCGACGCAGCGGCTAGATGTCGAGTGCCGTCGTCTTGTCGCTGTTCTCACGAATGAAGTCGCGTCGCAGCGCCACGTCGCTTCCCATCAGCGTCGAGAAGATCTCATCCGCTTCCAGTGCATCGCGGATCTCGACCCTCTTCAGGATTCGTTCCTCGGGATCCATCGTCGTCTCCCACAGCTCCCTCGGGTTCATCTCCCCGAGCCCCTTGAACCGCTTCAACGACAGATTGCCGTCGTGTTCGGCACGGTACTGCTCCAGCTCCTCGTCGGAATGGAGGTAGGTGACCTTCTTGCCGCTCTTGATCTGATACAGCGGCGGCTTCGCGATGAAGACGTGCCCATCCTCGATAAGCTTCGGCAGGAAGCGGAAGAAGAACGTCATGATCAGCGTGCAGATGTGGGCTCCGTCGACGTCGGCATCCGCCATGATGATCAGCTTGTGGTAGCGAAGCCGGTCGATCGAGAATTCCTCGCGGATCCCGGTGCCGATCGCGGTGATCATCGCCTTGATCTCCGCGTTGTCGAGCAGCTTCGCCAAACGCGCCTTCTCGACGTTGAGCACCTTCCCGCGTAGCGGCAGGATCGCCTGGAAGTTGCGGTCTCGCCCCTGTTTCGCACTCCCACCGGCCGAGTCTCCCTCGACGATGAACAGTTCGGAGCCCGCCGGGTCCCGGCTCGAGCAGTCGGCGAGCTTCCCCGGAAGCGCCGTGGCCGCAAGCGGTCCCTTCCGCCGGGCCATCTTGCGCGCCTTTGCCGCCGCGAGGCGTGCCCGGCTAGCCCCGACCGACTTCTCGATGACGGTCCGAGCGATCTTCGGCTTCTTCCCGAAGACCAGCGCCAGCTGTTCCTGAACGATCCCCCCGACGAGGCCGGCGACCTCCGGATTGCCCAGCTTCGTCTTCGTCTGTCCCTCGAACTCGGGATTCGGGATCTTCACGGAGATGATCGCGACCAACCCTTCTCGGATGTCCTCGCCACGCAGGTTCGTGTCGTTCTTCTTCAGGATCTTCTTGTCGCGTCCGTAGTCGTTCATGAACTTCGTCAGCGCGCTCTTGAACCCGGTGAGGTGCGTTCCTCCATCGACCGTGTTGATGTTGTTGGCAAAGGCATGGATCGACTCGTCGTACGCACTGGTCCACTGCATCGCGATTTCGATCTCGATCCCCGACTCGCTGCCCTCGATGTGAATCGGCTTCGGGTGCAGCGGCTCCTTCTTGCCGGCAAGCTCCGAGACAAACGAGGCGATCCCGCCCTTGTTCTGGAACTTCCGCTTCACCCCGGCGGCCTCGTTCTCGAGGATGATCGTCAACCCGCCGTTCAGATACGACAGCTCTCGCAACCGATGGGACAGCTTCGACATGCTGTAGTGGATCTCGCCGAAGATCTCCGAGTCCGGCAGGAACGTCGTCACGGTTCCCGTCTTCTTCGTTTCGCCGACGACCTCCAGCTCGGTCATCTTCTCGCCACGGCGAAACTCCTGTCGGTGCACCTTCCCTCCCCGGTGAACCTCGACCACGAGGCTCTCGGAAAGGGCATTGACGACGGATACACCGACGCCGTGCAGCCCACCGCTCACGTGATAGCTCTTGTTGTCGAACTTCCCGCCCGCATGGAGGGTGGTCATGACGAGTTCGACGGCGGGGAGGCCTGACTCGGAATGGATGCCGACCGGCATGCCACGGCCGTTGTCGACGACCGTTACCCGATTGTCGGCATGGATCGTCACGCGGATCTCATTACAAGCGCCGACGAGCGCCTCGTCGATGCTGTTGTCTACGACTTCCTCGATCAGGTGCATCAGGCCGGCCGGCCCGGTGCTCCCGATGTACATCCCGGGGCGAAGGCGAACCGGCTCGAGACCTTCGAGTGCTTTGATTTGATCGGCCTCATAGGCCGGAGTCACTTGCGCTTTTTTGGCCATCTCACCACCCTGCTGAATTCTATCGAAACGCTGATGGGATTTCAATCACAGCCGTTTCGCTTGAGTCGATCGCCTCTTGCGCGTAAGATG
>Ga0272441_10014971_pt1 | contig 10913 bp, 4 predicted proteins | sample SSMProp6N_FD_193582 | JGI IMG/M metagenome (GOLD analysis project Ga0272441, IMG submission 193582) | Marine sediment archaeal communities from Little Sippewissett salt marsh, Falmouth, MA, United States - SSM-Prop-6N | ecosystem: Environmental > Aquatic > Marine > Wetlands > Sediment ...
CGGGCACTTGCTATGAAGGTTTTCTCCATTTGGTCTGCAGCATCAGTGGCCGTGGCCGTGGCGTTGATCCCCTGTATCCCGGTCGTAGCCGATACGACCATCCGTTGTGACATCCTGCATGATTTCGCCGGCGGTGCAGACGACGGGATCAACCCCCAGGGCAGTTTGATCCGAAATGGCTCGACGCTTTATGGGATGACCCAGTATGGCGGGCCCGGCAACTACGGCATCGCGTTCAGAATGAACATAGACGGAAACAACTTCGAACCCATACATCGATTCGCCGGCGGCCCCGACGACGGCCCTAACCCACGAGGTGATCTGACGCTGGGAGACTCGAAGCTCTATGGGATGACCGAGTATGGAGGGCCTAGCAACCATGGCATCGCGTTCCGAATGGACACAAACGGCGGCAACTTCGAGCCCATACATCGATTCGGCAACGGGGCGAATGACGGGGGCAACCCCTCGGGAAACCTGACGTGGAGTGGCTCGGTCCTATACGGAATGACCCCCTATGGCGGCCCCGCCAATCTGGGCACGGTGTTCCGCATGGACACCGACGGCAGCAACTTCCAACTCCTGCGTACATTCACCGGCGCTCCTGACGACGGCGCCAACCCCCTGGGAAGCTTGACGTTAGATGGCTCGGTCCTCTACGGGATGACTGCGTATGGCGGCGCCAGCAACGGTGGCGTCGCATTCCGCATGACCACCGATGGCGGCGGCTTTGAGGTGATCCACGACTTCACCGGCGACGCCGACGATGGCCTCAATCCATGGGGCGATCTGACGTTGCGGGACTCGACCCTTTACGGCATGACGAAGTACGGTGGACCCGGCAACTGCGGTGTGGTGTTTCGCATGGACACGGATGGGAATGACTTCGAGGTCATACACGGGTTTGCTTCCGGCCTCAACGACGGCTGTAATCCCGAGGGAAGTCTGTTGGAAAAAGACGGGGTGCTTTACGGAATGACGGAGTATGGCGGACCTGGCAATTACGGCATTGTCTTCCGCCTCACGGCCGACGGCAGCAAGCTGCCACCCCTCAGCGACGACTTGCCCCCCGTTGAATCTGACTTCGAGGTCATACACGGATTCACCGGCGCCCCCGACGACGGCGCCAATCCCCGAGGTAGTCTTACGATGGGCGACTCGGGCCTCTATGGAATGACGACGTATGGCGGAGAGTATAACCATGGCACGATCTTCTGGATCGTTCCCGAACCCGTCACGCTTTCGCTCTTGGCCTTGGGCGGGTTGACGCTGATCCACCTTCGCCGCCGTTAACGCCCACAGGCACTCACTCACCACGCCGGTGGACACCCGGGTTCTCCCGCTCGCTTCTGCGCCGATACTGCCTCGAAGGCCACCGGACGCATAGAGGCAATACTGACACAGTGTTTTCTGGTCCAGTAGGCATCAGAAGCATCCTGATGTCCTCCTTACCTGGCTCGTTCGATGCCGTCGATTCGAATGACCCGTGAGGTACCGTTGAGGGGCGGAAGGGCAGTCTGCTGTCCGCGATCTCCGCGGCCCACGGCAAGAAGGTCGCTGAATACCTGCCGGCTGAGTCGCCTGTCTGCGACGGCAGGGCCGCCGCCAACGGCCGGTTGTTCATCTCGACCACCGGCGGACAAGTCGTCTGCATGGGTTCCCGCCGCTAGGCGCCTAAGGCAGGGGCGTGTTGGGCTTGACGGCGTCCGGGGGGCGCGGGTTGTCCGGGCCGAAGACGAGCAGGTCCTTGTACTCCTCGGGGGTGACGAAGGACTCGTCGATCTTGCCGTCCTTGCCGCGAACCCGGGCGAGGTCCAGCTTGAGGTGCCGGGCCAGGAACGGGTAGGCCGCCCTGCGCTTGGACTCGCCGTAGTCGTGGCCTTCGTCCTTGAAATGGGCGTTGGCGACCTTGTCGGCGGCCCCGTAGAGCGTGTAGACGTGGCGGACGTACGGGTATTCCGTCTCGGGCGTGTGTTTCGTCCAGTCCTTGCCGTTGGACACCAGCAGCAGCGGGCGCGGTGCGGCGAGGGCGGCGATCTCGGCGTTGTTGGTCTTGTGGGTCGCGCTCCAGTGGATGGGCATGCCGCTCTCGCAGACGCACCCGCCGAAGAAGTGGGCGGAGACCTGGCAGACGGGCACGGCGACGGCGACGCGGTCGTCGACGGCCGTCAGGAGAAACGTTTGCGTCCCCCCGCCGGAGCAGCCCGTCATGCCGATCCGCTCGGGATCGACGCCGGGCAGCGTCAGCAGGAAGTCCAGCGCCCGGATGCTGTTCCACGTCTGAAGCCGCAGAACCTCCGGCGTCTTGCCGTGGGACCAGCCGGCTTCCTTCCAGTCGCCGTAGCCGACCATGTCGTAGAGCAGCACGGCCGCCCCCATCCGGGCCAGGACGGCGCAGCGAATCTGCCGCGCGGGGCGGAACCGCCCGCCGTGGCCGTGGGGGCAGAGGATGCCCGCCAGCGACTCGCGGCGGTCGGCGGGGCGGTACAGCGTGCCTGTGACGTAGAAGCCGGGCGAGCTCTGGAAGGCGACGTTCTCGACGACGTAGCCGTCGTACGTCCGCTTCTTGAAGAACCGCGGCTTGAGCGGCGTCTTCTGCGGCAGGGGGACGAGCTTCGCCCCCTTGAGGATGCCTTCGCGAATCCGCTGCTTGCGCTGTTTCCAGCCGGCCAGGTCGGAGTACGAGCCCTTGAACTGCTCCAACTCGGCCTTGGCCTGCTCGGGCGTCTGCGCGTTGCCCCTGCGGAGCCTGGGCGGACCGTCCCCGGCTCGGGCCATCATGCAGATGGCGCCGATGAAAACGAACAACGCAATCCCTCGCATGATCCGACCTACCTTTCTTGCCCGGTCGCGTCGGCGGCGGCCCGGGTCATCCGAGCGACCAGCCCTTGCGGTACTCCCGGTGGAGCAGGCGGTTCGCGGCCTTGTCGTTGGTCACCTTGAGGTTCGGCCCGTCCCAGCGGAGCTTCCTGCCGGCCCGCAGGGCGACGTTGCCCAGCAGGCAGGCCTCCGTCAGCAGCCCGCCGTGGCGGACGAAATCCGACCCCGCCGGCGGGCCGCCCCGGCAGGCGTTGATCCACTCCTCGTCGTGCCCGGGCGAACGCGGGAGCGTCTTCGGCGGCGGGCCGAACTGCTTCATCCTCGACTCGGGGATCAGCCGGTGCCCCATCAGCACGCCCTTCTCGCCGACGTAGATCACGTCCGCCATGCGCCGGCCGGGCTCCAGTTGTTTGGGTCGCGGCGGCTTGAGCCCGCCGTCGTACCAGGAGAGAGTGACGGGCGGCAGGGCACCCCGTGCGGGGAACTCGTAGCGTGCGATCACGCCGAGCGGGTAGGTCTCCGTGCCGAGCCTGGTGGAGGAGGCCTCGACGGTGACGGGGTGGCCCAGTTGGAGGGCCTTGAAGACGGTCGAGAGCTTGTGGCAGCCCAGGTCGCCCAGCAGCCCCGTGCCGAAGTCCCACCAGTTCCGCCACGTCCAGGGATGGTACGCCGGGTGGTACGGGCGGTGGGGGGCCGGTCCCAGCCAGAGGTCCCAGTCCAGCCCGTCGGGGACGGGCGGGGTCTCGGCGGGCCGGCCGGGCGCGTCGGGCCAGCTCCAGAACCGCGCCGGCGACCACACCTGCACCTCGCGGACGGGCCCGATCGCCCCGGCCTGGATCATCTCGCGGACGACGCGGGCCTGCTCGGTGGCCTGGCCCTGGTTGCCCCACCGGGTGGCCACGCCGGCCCGGCGTGCGGCCTCGGTCACCTGCCGCGCCTCGCCGACGGACCACGTCAGGGGCTTCTCGCAATAGACGTGCTTGCGGAGCTTCAGCGCCGCCATCGCCACCACGGCGTGGGCGTGGTCCGGCGTGGCGATCATGACCGCGTCGGCGTCCTCCCTGGCCAGCAGCTCGCGGAAGTCGCTGTAGGCGGCGCACCCGCGGGAGTGCCCGGACCGCTTCTGCTGGGCGTAGTAGGCGTCGACCGCCCGCCGCGCCGGCTCGCGCCCGGCCGTCCTGCGGTCCTTGCCGTGCAGCCACGTCCACGACAGGTACCCGCCGCCCTCGCGATGGACGTCGCAGACGGCCACCACGCGGACCTTCGGGTGCTGCTGCATCCGAAGGACGTTCTGCGTGCCCTGTCCCCCCATGCCGATCCCCGCCAGCGTGGTCTTGTCGCTCGGGGGCGTTCGGCCCGGCCCGCCCAGCACGTGCCGGGGCACGATGGTCGCGGCCGCGACGGCGGCGCTCCCGCGCAGCAGCCGGCGCCGGGAGAGGGCGTGTTCGCGGGGTCGTGGCGTGTGGGGTTCGGGCGTGGTGGGCTCGTTCATTGTCTTCCTTCTCTCACGGCGGCACGGCGAAGGCGCCAGGGCAGGGGCGAGACGCCCCTGCGACGCACGGGCAAGATGCCCGTGCCACGCAAGAAGCAGCTCTCATACACGTTCTCACCGTCCCCAGGGCTCGCGGTAGGGGCGGGCGAGCAGGCGGTTGGCCTCGTCGTCGCCGGGGAACTCCTCCCGGACGGGGTCCCACTTGAGCTTGCGCCCGAGGGTCATCGCGATGTTGCCGACGTGGCAGACCGTCGCGCTGCGGTGGCCGACCTCCACGGGGGCCGATGGGTCCTCCCGCGTCCGCATGCAGTGGAGGAACGTCCCCATGTGCCCGCGGCTGGTCTGGTAGAGCCGCACGTCGTCGGGGCCGATGGCCGACGTCAGCAGGGAGGCGGGCTCGGCGGATCGCCCGTCGCCGGAGACCCACCCCTCGGTCCCGGTGAACCGGACGTACGGGCCGCTGTTGGTGCAGATCAGCTTCGCACCGCACGCGTACGTCCACTCCACGCGGAGGCGGGAGAACGTGTCCCACAGCCCGTCGGGTTGGCGCTGGCCGGCGGCCTCGATCTCGACGGGCCCGGTGTCGTCGGCGCCGATGCCCCACTGGGCGATGTCGAACCAGTGGGCGCCGGTGTTGGTCATCTCCCCGCCGGAGTAATCGCGGATGAAGCGGAAGTTGTAGTGGCAGCGGTTTGTCGTGTAGGGCGCCCACGGCGCGGGCCCGAGCCACATCTCGTAGTCCAGCTCGGGGGGAACGGGCTCGGGCTTCCAGGGCATGGGCTGGCCGGGGCGCGTGGAGATGCTCGTCTCGACCGTCCGCAGGCGGCCGATCCGCCCGCTGCGGACCAGCTCGCAGGCGAAGCGCCAGTTCGGGTCGCTGCGGCGCTGCGTACCGGTCTGGAAGACCCGGCCGTGACGGCGGACGGCGTCGATCATGGCCCGGCCTTCGCGAACGGTCAGGGTCATGGGCTTTTCGCAGTAGACGTCCTTGCCGGCCTTGCAGGCGGCGACGGCGATCGGGGCGTGCCAGTGGTCGGGCACGGCGACGACGACGGCGTCCACGTCGTCGCGGGCGAGCACCTCGCGAAAATCGCCGTAGCCCCTCGTGGTGTACGCGTCGCCGTAGGCCTGCTTGGCGCTGTCCAGCCCGGCCTGGCGGATGTTGCGGTCCACGTCGCAGATCGCCACCACGCGAACGTCCCGGTTGCGCAGCAGCGCCCGCAGGTGCCCGCCGCCCATGTTGCGAATGCCGATGGACGCGAGGTTGATCCGGTCGTTCGCCCCGCGCCGGCCGGGCCCGGCCAGGGCACCGGACGGGAGAACGTAGGGCGCCAATGCGGTCGCGATCGCCCCCTTCAGCACCTGACGACGCCCCAGTCCCGAGTTCGCAGCCATGTCACGCCTCCAGTCATTCGCGCTCTGCGGAATGCCGCATCTGGTGCATGCACTACCGATCGGACCGCATTGTCCGCTCTGGACGGCGCCCTGACAAGAGAGCGGGACGGGCCGGCCGGGGATTGCTCTCGCCGCCGCGGCCGGCGATACTCGTCGCCTGAGGTCTCGACGTCCCGGTTGCCCCTGCCGTCGAAAGGACTCGCCCATGCGGTGCGCACGCACGGCCGGGCCACGTGCCCTGGCTCTCCTTGCGGGCCTGTTGTGTATCTGCCCGTCGGCTTCATGTGCGGAGCCGACGCCGACGGAGGCCCCGTCCGTCCGCGTCTATGACGTTCCCCGGGAAGCCGCCGCGTCCCTGTCGGCGGAGAAGCTCTCTCGGCGGCGAGGCTGGCGCGCGGTGGGGCAGGGCGATATGGCGCATCGCTTCCGGGGATGCGCCGTGCTGACGAACGACCGGCTCGCGGTCGTGCTGCACGCGGACTCGCCCGACGTGGACCTGTACTCCCGGCGGGCGGGGAAGCCGGCGCTCTGTGCGCGGCTGCGGCCGATCCGCAGCGACGGAGAGGCCCCGACGCGGGCGTCGTTGTCCGTCCAGGGCGGCGCGGCGGGCGGCGTGTCGATCCAGGCTGCCTTCCCGTCGGCGGGCGCCAAGGGCTGCCACGTCGTCTACACGCTGGGCGTCGGCAAGGCGTTCCTTCAGACGACGGCCTCGGCGGGTGTGGCCCGGCTCCGCGTGCTCGCCCCGTGTCGGTTTGCCGTGCTGCCCGACTTCTTCGCCGACGACATCGTCGTGGACGCCGCGGCGCTCCCGGCCGGCACGGCTGCGCTGCCCGGCGAGAACTTTCTGCTGCACATGATTCCCGGCGGCGGGGCCGTCGTGATGACGGTCTCGGAGGCACGCGGCAGCGACATCGGCGTCGCCGTGTCGAAATCCGCGCCGCGGCGGATCGAGCGCTCGGACGTCTCCTACGGCGGCAAGCCGAACGTCTGGGTGGCAGTCCTGGCGGAGAAGGGCATCTGGCACGAGCGGCGGGTCCGTCCCGCCGACGCCGGGAAGGTCCTTCCGCTGGCTTGGCGGGCGCCGTTCGCCGCGCTGTGGCGCGTGGACTGGACGGCCGCGGACAAGCTGACCGACAGTTGGCAGATGCTCCTCCAGCACCCCGAGGGCAAGTACGTCATGCAGGGGTGGTTCGGCGGCGACCCGTCCGCGGGGCAGAGCTTCGGCCCGGAGTTCGGCCCGCGGGACTGGAACAAGCCCGGCCGAAAGCGATGGAACCCCGTCCTCGGGAGCTTCGCCTACCCGTGCTGGATCGACCGGGCCGGCCGGGGCTATCTCCAGCCGCTGACGAGCCGCCGCTACGTGGAGCGCGGCGAGGTGTGCAACTTCGACGGCCCGGCGATCGTCTACCCGCTCGACCGGGCGCGGGCCGCGCCGTTTCGGACACCCCTGGACAAGCTGACGGTCGTGGACCTCGTTCGCGAGACGCTCGGCGTGGGGCCCTGCGAATACATCCTCGACCTCGAAGGGCAGAAGAGGAACTCCCGGGGCGTGGCCACGTGCTACGCGCGGGACGTGATCCACGCCATCTACAAGGAGGGCTCGCAGCTTCGGCAGGGCCCCGAGATCGAGAAGCACCTGGCCGCGGCGGTCGCGTTCATCCGCAACGTGCGGGAGCGGATCGACGAGTACGTGGCGTTCGGGAAACAGACCGAGGCGTACCTGGTCGAGCAGAAACGCCTCCACCCACAGCACGCGGAGTTCCTCGACGAGCTGCTCCGGGTCACGAAGAGGCTGGACCAGTTCTACGAGAGCTCCAGACAGGCCATCCACACGCCCGAGTACGCCGAGCGGGCCGCGGCCGAGTTCCGCAGGGAGCTGCTGACGTACACCGGCGACGACGCGTACAAGAAGTGCGCGGAGCGGATGAAGGTCTTCACGGGGATCGGCGGCCGGCAGGACGGGCTGGTCGCCTCCTGCCGGATGATCGTCAAGGTGCTGCGGCAGCGTTGCGGGCTCGCGATGGCCACGAATCCGGGGGTGAAGGCGCTCGCCGCCGAGGTCCGCGCGCGGACGCAGAAGGTCCTTCGCAACCCGACGGCCTACGAGGCGCCCCAGCACTGAGGCCGGCGGGGGGACGCGGAGAATCTCGGGAACGGGCCCGGGCCGGCCGGGGGGAGGCAGTATAATGCGCGGCACGTCAAGAGCCCCCTTCCCCTCGCATGGAGGCAGCGATGCGACACGGTTCGGTGTGTTACGGTTCGGCAGCGATGGCCGCTCTTCTCGCCGTTTTCCCCGCCGGCCCGGCGTGGGCGGAGGCGATGCCCGAGAACCTCGCTCCCCGGGCGAAGGTCTCGGCCAGCAGTCAGTTCAGCCCGCAGTACCGCCCGCGGATGGCCGTCAACGGCACGATTCCGTCGGAGTTCCAGCAGGACAGCGATTGGGCGGTTCGCGGCACGCAGGACGGCGAGTTCACGCTGCAATGGCCCCGGCCGGTCGACGCGGCCCAGATCGTCTACTACGCCCGCGTGACCAGCTCGCTGCTGGAGGTTTTCAAGGACTACGAGGTCTATCTGAACGGGGAAGCCAAGCCCGTCGTCGCCGGCCGGTTGGAGCGTCGCCGCGGGCCGCAGATGATCAACTTCCCGAAACGGCAGGTCACGAGCATTCGCATCCAGTTCCTTTCGTCCTGGCCGGACTCGCCCAACCCCGGCGCGGCCGAGATCGCCGTCTATCCCTCGCCGATCACGAAGAAGCAGCTCGCCGAGATGCGCATTCCGGCCAGCGAGAAGACGCCCGCCGCCCAGGCGCTCCGCCGGGAGCTGCTCGACGGGAAGCTGGGCTTTCGCGAGATCCTCCTGGTCCACCGCAAGCCGCTGAACATCTCCCACGTGTACGTCTACCACGTGGAGGGTTTCCGGCCCGGCGGGGGGCTGTACCGCTACCGCCCGGCCGACGACAAGCTGACGTGCCTCTTCGACGCGGGCGAGGGCATGATCACGACGGCCGACCTGTCCTACGACGGCCGGCGCGTGGTCTTCGCCATGCGGCGGGGGGGGCACGTCGGGTCGCACCCCGTCGCCCACATCGAGGACATCTCCCGCTACGAGGACGAGAAAAGCAACTACCAGGTCTTCACGATCGACATCGACGGCACGGGCCTCAAGCAGATCACGCACGGGGCGTACAACAACCTCGACCCGGCCTGGCTGCCGGACGGGGGCATCGCGTTCATCTCGGACCGCAAGCCCGCGTACGCCTACTGCTACGTGGTCACCTCTCCCGTCCTGTACCGCATGGAGGCCGACGGGTCGAAGCAGAAGCGGCTGTCGGCGAACTACCTGATGGACTTCACGCCGTCGGTGCTGGAGGACGGGCGGATCATCTACACGCGGTGGGAGTACGTCGACCGGGCCGCCTGCCCCATCCAGAGCCTCTGGGCGATCAACCCCGACGGCACGGTGCTGAGCGGGTATTACGGCAACCGCGTGATCTCGCCGGGCACGTTCATGGACGCCCAGCCGATCCCGGGCACGAACCAGGTGATCGCGACGGCGACGAACCACAACGGCTCGTGCCGCGGCGGGATCGTCGCGATCGACCCGTCCAAGGGCGCCAACGCCCCCGAGGCGGTCCGCAACCTCACGCCGGAGGTCGACATCTACGCCCACCGGATCGGCGGCGGGCCGTGGGGCAACGGCATGCTCGACCGCCGCATCGGCGGGACCTACGAGAAGCCCCTCGCCCTCGACCCCAACCGGCTGCTCGTCTCGAAGGGCGGGACGATCCAGATTCGCGATTTTCGCGGCAACGCGGCCTCGGTGCTGTTCCCGCGCGGCGGCATGGGGTTCTACTGCCCCATGCCGATTCGCGCGACACAGCCCCCGGCCGTGCTGGCGGGCACCGTCATGGACCGCAGCGCCGTCCTGCCGGCCGACGGCAGCGTCTCGGGTGCGTGGGCGACGGTGTACGTCCAGGACGTTTACGAGGGCCTCGAGCCGGACGTGAAGCGCGGCGAGATCGAGCAGATTGCCGTCGTGCAGGAGGTCGAGAAGAGCACGCACACGCCGCAGAACAACAAGCGCCTCGACGGGCCCGGCATGCGGAACATCGCGGTGTTCGGCTTCCAGTTCCCGCTGGTCTCGTGCGGGGCGACCTACGCAGCCAAGAAGGTCTGGGGCTTCGCCGACGTCGCCGAGGACGGCAGCGCCGCCTTCCGCGTGCCCTCGGAAGTGCCCATCTACTTCCTGGCGCTCGACGGTGAGGGCCGGGCCATTCAGCGCATGCGGTCGTTCACGCACCTCATGCCGGGCGAGGTCCAGGGCTGCATCGGCTGCCACGCCGACCGGAACCTCGCCACGTCCCGCGCGGGCCAGCCGCTGACGATGAGAGGCCGGGCGCAGGAACTGCGGGTCCCCGCGTGGGGCGTGAAGGGCTTCAGCTACCCGGAGGTGGTCCAGGGCGTGTTCGACCGGAACTGCATCCAATGCCACAACGAGCGGCGGCAGCCGGGCAACGTGGACCTGACGGGCGACCGGACCGACTTCTTCAACGTCTCCTACGACATCCTCTGCCGAACCGGCACGCAGGCCGAGACGAACTGGCGCCGCCACGGCAGCCCGTCGGGGCCGGAGTACGACAAGGTCCGGGGGATGAGCCCGTACGTCGAGTGGATCTGGACGATCAACGGCGCGGGGCACAACGTGCTGGAGATCGCCCCCCGGCGGTGGGGCAGCCCGGCGAGCAAGCTGGCGGAAATCCTCCGCACCGGGCATCCGGACGAGAACGGCCGGGCCCGCGTGAACGTGCCGGACGCCGACCGGCGGCGGGTCTACCTCTGGATCGACCTGAACGTGCCCTACTACGGCACGTCGTCGTCGAACCACAAGGCCCGGTTGGGCAGCCGGCGAATGATGCCGCTGGCACTCGACGCGATGCTCAAGGACGTAGCCGCCCGGCGCTGCGCGAGCTGCCACAAGGGCGGGATCCCGCGCACGTTCTACACGCGGATCACGAAGCCGGAGAACAACCGCTTCCTGCTGGCGCCGCTGGCCCGGGCCGCCGGCGGGACGCAGCGGTGCGGCAAGGCGGTGTTCGCGTCGAAGGACGATCCCGACTACCGCAAGATCCTGGAGACCTTCGAGCCGATCCACGAGTTGCTCGAGAAGCGCCCCCGCGCCGACATGCCGAACTTCAAGATGCTCTGCG
>Ga0272441_10014975_pt1 | contig 10911 bp, 6 predicted proteins | sample SSMProp6N_FD_193582 | JGI IMG/M metagenome (GOLD analysis project Ga0272441, IMG submission 193582) | Marine sediment archaeal communities from Little Sippewissett salt marsh, Falmouth, MA, United States - SSM-Prop-6N | ecosystem: Environmental > Aquatic > Marine > Wetlands > Sediment ...
GGGCGAGACGGGCCGGGTGCTCACGGCGAACGGCTTCGTTGTGGTCGAAGGCACGGTGTACGCGATCGCTGAGGTGCACGAGTTCTTCTCGCGATCCGACGGCTCGCTGCAAGCGAGGTTGGAGGAGCGGGCGGGGCGAAAGACCCGCTACGGCCGGCTCGGCTGGGGGCGCCTGGCGCGTGCGGTGAAGCCCGAGGGCTCGTTGGGGCCGATCTTCTGGCTCGTCGACGACCCGCCCGAGCCCCACGAGGGCGCCCCGGCGTCCCCCTCGTCGTCAGACCCCAGGTTCGCCGACGCGGCTCGCGAGATCAGCCGCATCAAGGCCCAGCCGCTCCGCATGTCCGCCTGGGATTTCCGCACCCACACGAACTGGACGACGGCGGTCGACGGGCACGTGCTGTGTGAGCCCACGGTCTTTCGCCGCCCCGACGGCGCCCTGGTGAAACTCGGCCGCGACAAGCAGGGCTCGCGTCGCATCTACGCGGCACTCAGCCGCGACGAAGGGAAGACCTGGGACGCCGCCGTGCGCACCAATATCCCCGACAGCCCGTCGAAAGCCGTGAGCGGCACGCTGCCCGACGGCCGCATCTACCTCGTCGGGAACCAGGTGATTGGGGGCCGCCGCGACCCCCTGGTGATCGCCCTCTCGCGCGACGGCGTGAGCTTTGATTGGGCAGGGGCGATCCGCACGGGCGCCCCGAAGATCCGCCACCCCGGCCGCGCGAAGGGTGAGGGCTTCCAGTATCCCTCTGCCGTGGTGGCAGGCGACGCGCTATGGGTCATATACTCGATCGGCAAGGAGGATGTGGCCATGTCCCGCATTCCCCTCGCCAGCCTGAATGGAGAGTGATGTGAACCACGTGGAGCGATTCCGCAGCCTGATGGCCTTCGAGCCCGTCGACCGCCTCCCGATGATCGAGTGGGCCGGCTGGTGGGACAAGACGGCGACGCGGTGGCGCGCCGAGGGCCTGCCCGCCGAACTCCCCGACGCAGCGGCCATCCGCGAGCACCTCGGCCTCGACCCCTACCGCCAGCTCTGGATACGCCCGCGCCACTGGAGCTGTCCCGGCCCCAAGAGCCACGGCGCCGGGCTCCTGACGGACACACGCAGCTACGACGAGCTCCTGCCTTACCTCTACCCCGAGCCCGCGTTCGACCCCGAGGCCATCGCGGCGTGGGCCGAGCCCCACGAGCGCGGCGACCTCGTCGTGTGGCTCACCCTCGAGGGCTTTTTCTGGTACCCACGCACCCTCTTCGGCATCGAGCCCCACTTCTACGCCTTCTACGACCAGGCCGACCTCATGCACAGGATGAACCAGGACCTGGTCGACTTCAATCTTCGCGCGCTCGATGAGTTCTGCCGCATCGTGACGCCTGAGTTCATGACCTTCGCCGAGGACATGTCCTACAACCACGGCCCGATGCTCTCGAAGCCTGCCTTCGACGAGTTCGTGGGCCCCTACTACCGCCAGATGATCCCCGAACTCACGAGGCGGGGCATCGTGCCCTTCGTGGACTCGGACGGCGACGTGACGGACCCGATCGCCTGGTTCGGTGAAGTGGGGGTGGAGGGGATCCTCCCGCTCGAGCGGATGGCGGGCGTGGACGTGGCTCGCATCCGAACCGTGCACCCCCGCTGGAAGATGATCGGCGCGTTCGACAAGACGGTGATGAAGCACGGCGAGGCGGCGATGCGGCGCGAGTTCGAGCGGCTGCTGCCCGTCGCCTGCCAGGGCGGCTTCATCCCATCCGTCGACCACCAGACCCCGCCCGACGTCTCGCTCGATACCTACCGCGTCTACGTGTCGCTCCTGCGCGAATACTGCGAGCGTGCCGCGAGCTGACGGTCTCCCCACCGCTCCCTGGCCGAGGCCCGCGCCTGTGGCGGCGCCGGTGCTTGTGCACGGCGGGGCTTGGAGTATAATCGGGCGCCGCGCGTGGCGGCATCGTGCTCATACACACAGCGGAGATCAGCTATGACCGGACTGGCAGCCCTGGACTGGGTGGTCATCGGGGTCTACTTCGCGGGGCTCGCGGGAATCGTGTGGTGGTCGTCGAGGCGGCAGAAGTCGTCCGAGGACTACTTCCTGGCCAGCCGCAACATCGGGTGGTTCGTGATCGGGGCGTCGCTGTTTGCCTCGAACATCGGCTCGGAACATATCGTGGGCCTGGCGGGCTCGGGTGCGAAGAGCGGCATGGCGATGGCACACTACGAGCTCCACGCCTGGTGCCTGCTGGTGCTCGGATGGGTGTTCGTGCCGTTCTACTCGCGGGCGGCCGTCTACACGATGCCGGAGTTCCTCGAGAGACGCTACAACCCTGCGGCGCGCTGGATCCTGTCGCTCGTGAGTCTGGTGGCCTACGTGTTCACGAAGGTCAGCGTCACCGTCTACGCGGGCGGGGTGGTGTTCCAGACGCTCCTGCCGGCCGACACGTTTGGGGGCCTGGATCCCTTCTGGGTCGGGGCGGTGACGGTGGTGGTGCTCACGGGCATCTACACGGTGCTGGGCGGGCTGCGGGCGGTGGTCTACACGGACACGGTGCAGACGTTTGTTCTCATCTTCGGCTCGGTGTGCATCACGGCGATCGGGCTGAGCAAGCTGGGCGGCTGGGGACAACTCAGGGAGCTGTGCGGCAGCGAGCATTTCAACATGTGGCGGCCGGCCAGCGACCCCGATTTCCCCTGGGCGGGCATCCTTTTCGGCGCGCCCATCGTGGGCTTGTGGTACTGGTGCACCGACCAGTATATCGTCCAGCGGACGCTGGCGGCCAAGAACATGCAGAACGCCCGCCGCGGCACCATCTGGGGCGCCTACCTGAAGCTCTCGCCCGTCTTCCTGTTCATCATCCCCGGGATGATCGCCTTCGCACTCGCGAAGTCGGGCAAGCTTACGCTCGAGAAGGCCGACCTGGCGTTCCCCGCGCTCGTGCGCGAGCTGCTGTGGCCGGGGCTTCGGGGACTGGTCGTGGCGGGGCTGCTGGCGGCGCTGATGAGTTCGCTGTCGTCGCTCTTCAACTCCTGCTCGACCCTCTTCACGGTGGACATCTACGAGAAGATTCGGCCGAACGCATCGGAGCGTGAGTTGGTGCGGGTGGGGCGCATCGCCACGGCGGCCGTGGTGGTGTTGGGGATCCTGTGGATCCCCGTGATGAAGCTCGTGTCGGGAGTTCTCTACCAGTATCTCCAGACCGTGCAGGCCTACCTGGCGCCACCGATCACGGCGGTGTTCTTCCTCGGAGTCTTCTGGCGCCGGATCAACGGCACGGGCGCGGTCACGGGGCTCATCGTGGGCTTCGTGCTCGGCATGGCCAAGCTGGCCTTCCAGATCCTGGCCGGCATCGAGACGATCGCGCCCAGCCTGCCCAAGGTCCTCGTGGCTTTTGGCACGTTCCAGTGGCTCTACTTCTGCCTGGCGCTCTTCGCTGTGTGCGTGGTCACGGTAGTCGTGGTGAGCCTGCTCACGCCGCTTCCGTCGCCGGAGAAACTCGCCGGATTGACCTATGCCACCGTCTCGGTCCAGGGCAGAGAGGAGACTCGGCGCTCGTGGAGTGCGTGGGACGTTGTGCACACGGTGATCATCCTCTCGGTCATCGCGGCGGTCTACCTCTACTTCACGGGCTGAGGGCTGTGGGAGCAGGACGATGGGCAAGCGCGGCACGGCGTGGAGTCGGCGGCAGTTCCTCGCACGCGCGGCGGCTGGCGCGGTGGCGGCTCCCGCGGTCGTTGCGTCCACGGCGCTGGGCGCCGACGGGCGGGCGCCGGCCAGCGACCGCATCGCCATGGGCTTCGTGGGCAACGGCGGGCGCGGCAACGTGAACCTGCGGCTGCTCATCGCCTCGAAGGACGTGCAGGTGCTCACCGTGTGCGACGTGGACGCGAAGGCACGCGAGCGCACCAAGAAGGTGGTGGACGAGCGATACGGCAACACCGATTGCCTGGCCTGCGACGACTTCCGCGACGTGGTGACCCGCGAGGACATCGACGCGGTGGATGTGTCCACCCCCGACCACTGGCACGCCATCCCGACGATTCTGGCGGCGGTGCACGGGAAGGACATCCACGTGGAGAAGCCGCTGTCGCTCACGATCCGCGAGGGTCGCGAGATGGTCGAGGCGGTGCGTCGGCACGGGCGGGTGTGCCAGACGGGCAGCGAGGGTCGGTCGAACCCGCGGTGCCGCCTTGCCTGCGAGCTGGTGCGCAACAAGCGTGCGGGGAAGGTGCGTGAGGTCTACGTGACCGGCGTGGGCGGACCGCCGGGCAGAGGCGTGCTCCCCGGCGAGCCCGTGCCGCCGGGCCTCGACTGGGATGCATGGCTCGGCCCCGCACCGTGGCGGCCCTATAACAAGGCTTACCATCCCTTCCGCTGGCGCGCGTTCCACGACTTCTCGGGCGGCGGCATGACCGACTGGGGCGCCCACCACTTCGACCTCGCCCAGTGGGCGCTGGGGATGGACGACACCGGCCCCGTCGAGATCATTCCCCCCGACGGCAAAGCCCACAAGTGGCTCACCTACAAGTACGCCAACGGCGTCGTGATGTACCACGTGTTGGGCGGCGGCGACGTGTCGGCGCTGAAGCTCGGCCGCGGCGTCACGGTGGTGGGCACGGAGGGGCGCATCAGCTTCTGGTATGGCGGGCTGGAGAAAACCGACCCGCCGTCGATTGCGAAGGAGCCGATCGGCCCTGGCGACATCCACCTCCATCGCTGCCCGCCCGGCGGACACGAACGCGGCGACTTCCTCCGCTCCATCCGCACCCGCGAGAAGCCCGGGGCCGACGTCGAGATCGGCCATCGCACCGTGAGCGTGTGCCACCTGGGCAACATCGCCTACTGGCTGCGTCGGCCCCTCAAGTGGGACCCGGTGAACGAGGAGTTCATCGGCGACGAAGGAGCGAACCGCCTGGTCGACCGCCCCAAGCGCGAGCCGTGGGCGCTGTGACGGGCATGGCCCCCCCGAGCTATCTCAAGAGCGCATTGAAGCCTGCCTGCTCGAAGTGATGGTCTGCCGTGAGAGCGGCGGTCAAGTGCCGTCCCTCTTGGGCAGACCGTACAGGTAGTGGTCGTGGTTCAGGGCAGCATCGGGCGGCAGGCCCTCAGCGATGCCGATCACATCCTTGAGCTGCTCGTAGAGCGTGGGAGCGTCGGCTTCTGTTTCTGGCCCCCGCCGCGTGACCTCAACGCTTACCTCATCACCCTCTCGCAGGTCCACCGGCTCGTCGAGAACAACCACCCCGTTCCTCACGTGTCCCTTGTATGTCATCTCGGAATCCCCTATCAGGTAGCCTACCCGCTTCAGGATACCGCGCGAGGAGCCTCTCGTCAAGGCGCAGCCGAGCCGGTTGCACGCGTCCGTCGGGAGGGCTGCGACGGTTGACAGCAATCGGGCGCGCTGGTACCGTAGCTGCCTGAGCGAGGCGACCAACATCCGGGCTCCATGGAAAGGCACACACGATGACGAAGATGCTGCTCACCCTCTGGCCGGTCGCAGCGGTGCTGGCGGCGACGGCGCTGGGCGGCACGGCGGCCAAGCTCTCCGCGGTGAAGTTCACCGACGTGACGATTGAGGATGAGTTCTGGGCTTCCAAGCTGGAGGCGAACCGTACGAACTCCATCCCGCACAACCTGGAGACATGCGAGAAGACGGGCCGGCTCCACAACTTCGCCTACGTGGCGGGTGTCTCCAAGGAGCCGTTCCGAGGGCATATCTTCCACGACTCGGACGTCTACAAGGTGCTCGAGGGCGTGGCCTACTCGCTCGCGAACCACCCGGACAAGGAGCTCCAGGCACGGCTCGAGAAGATCATCGGCTGGATCGCCAAGTGCCAGCAGCCAGACGGCTACGTGAACACGTGGTTCACGGCGAAGCAGCCCGACAAGCGCTGGACGGGCCTCCAGCACGCCCACGAGCTCTACTGCGCGGGACACATGTTCGAGGCGGCCGTGGCCCACTACCGGGCGACGGGCAAGCGGACGTTCCTGGACGTGGCCTGTAAGTTCGCGGACTACATCGGCACAGTGTTCGGTCCGGACAAGCGTCACGGCATCGCGGGCCACCCCGAGATCGAGCTGGCGCTGGTGAAGCTGTGGAAGGCCACGGGGGAGGAGCGCTATCTGAAGCTCTCCCAGTTTTTCGTCGAGGAGCACGGCCAGGCGAAGACCCACAAGCTCTTCGGCCGCTACTGCCAGGACCACGAGCCCGTGCGCCAACAGACCGAGCCCGCCGGCCACGCCGTGCGCTTCCTCTACTTCTACAGCGGCGTGGCCGACCTGGCGGCGGTGGACGGCGATAAGGGCTTCATCGACGCGATGGAACGCCTGTGGCAGTTCATCGTGCAGAAGAAGATGTATGTGACGGGCGGCGTGGGCGTGCAGCGCCACGGCGAGGGCTTCGCCAGGGAGTACTTCCTGCCCAACTACGAAGCCTACTGCGAGACCTGCGCGTCGATTGCCATGGTCTTCTGGAACCACCGTCTCCTGCTGCTGCACGGGGAGGGGCGGTTCGCCGACCTCACGGAGCGCCTGCTCTACAACGGAGCCATCTCGGGGGTCTCGCTCGATGGGCTGAAGTACTTCTACGTGAACCCTCTGGCCAGCCGCGGCAACCACCACCGCCAGCCGTGGTATGGCTGTGCGTGCTGCCCGACGAACGTGGTGCGGTTCCTGCCCGCCATCGGCGGCTACGCCTATGCCGCCTCGGGGGACGGCAGCGACGCGTATGTGATCCACTACCTCGGCGGCACGGGCACGATCGCGCTGAAGAGCGGCGAGGTGAAGCTGCGCCAGAAAACGCGCTATCCGTGGGACGGTGGGGTGCAGATCGCCGTCGAGGCCGCTCCATCCAAGGCGTTCGGCCTGTGCCTGCGCATCCCCGCGTGGTGCGAGGGGGCCTCGGTGAAGGTCAACGGCGATCCCATCGAGGCGGTGAAGCCCGACAAGGGGTTCGTGAAGATCGCGCGGCAGTGGAAGAAGGGCGACGTGATCGAGCTGAACCTGCCGATGCCCGTGCGGCGGGTGGCGTCGGATCCAAAGGTCGAGGCGAACAAGGGGCGGCTGGCCATCCTCCGCGGCCCGGTGGTCTACTGCCTGGAGGGGGTGGACCACACGCGCCCCGTCTCCCAGATCGCCATTGCGCCCGACGCGAAGCTGGAGCCGAAGTTCGAGCCCGACCTGCTCAACGGCGTCGTGGTGCTGCGGGGCAAGGGGAAGGGATGGGGGCTGGTGGAAACGGACGACGGCGACGTTGGCCAGGAGGCCGGCGAGGTGGACGTGACGGCCGTGCCCTACTACGCGTGGGACAACCGTGCACCGGGCGAGATGGTGGTGTGGGTGCCCACGGAGCTTCCGAGCGCGGGGCCTGGCTCGAAGCTCACGCTGGCCGCGCTGGCACGAGCCACGGCGTCGCACTGCAACCCAAGAGACGGCGATGCAGCTCTCAACGACGGCGTGCTGCCGAAGAACTCGATCGACCACGACATTCCCCGGTTCACCTGGTGGGACCACCGCGGCACAAAGGAATGGGTGGCCTACGAGTTCGCGAAGCCGAAGAAGCTCTCGAAGGCCGAGGTCTACTGGTTCGACGACACGGGCCGCGGGCAATGCCGCGTGCCGAAGGCCTGGCGGCTCCTCTGGCAGGACGGCAAGGACTGGAAGGCGGTCGAGGCGGCGGGCGCCTATGGCGTGGACAAGGACAAGCTCAACGCCGTGGCCTTCAAGCCCGTCACCACGAAGGCGATCCGCCTGGAGGTGGAGCTTCAGCCCAAGTTCTCCGGCGGCATCCTCGAGTGGCGGGTCTCGAAGTAGGCGAAAGGGGCGAGGAGAGAGGATGACTCGCGTCCTTTCCGTGGCGCTCACGGCAGCGTTGGCGGGCGCGGCGCGAGCCGGTCCACATGCCATGCTCATTCCCGTGCCCTTCACCGACGTGACTATCGACGACACGTTCTGGTCGCCGCGGCTGGAGGCGAACCGCGAGGCGTCGCTGCCCCACTGCTTCGAGATGTGCGAGCAGACGGGCCGCCTCAGCAACTTCGCGAAGGCCGCCGGCCTGGCGAAGGGGGAGTACCAGGGCGCCCACTTCAACGACTCCGACGTGTTCAAGATCATCGAGGGCGCCGCCTGCTCGCTGGCCACACACCCCGATGCGAAGCTCCAGAAGCAAGTCGACGCCGCCATCGCTCTGATCGCGGCCGCTCAGCAGCCCGACGGCTATCTGAACAGCTACATCACACTTGCCGCGCCGGCGGATCGCTGGAAGCACATCGTGCACCCGGCGCGCCACGAGCTCTACTGCGCCGGCCACCTGATCGAGGCTGGCGTTGCCCACTGGCAGATGACCGGCAAGAGGGTGCTGCTCGACGTTGCCAGGAAGCTCGCCGATCACATCGGCTCCGTCTTCGGCCCCGGCAGGCGTGGCGACGTGCCTGAGCACCAGGGCATCGAGCTCGCGCTCATTCGCCTGTATCGGGCAACCCGGGAGGCGCGCTACCTCGAGCTTGCGGCGTTCTTCCTCGAGCAGCGCGGGAATGCCAAAGGCCACGCGCTCTACGGGTCGTACAGCCAGGACCACCTGCCCGTCCGCGAGCAGAGCGAGGTGATGGGGCATGCGGTGCGGGCTATGTACTTCTGTGCCGGCGCCGCCGATCTGGCGGCGGAATCGGGCGACCAGAGCCTGAAGGCGGCGTGCCGTCGGCTCTGGGAGAGCGCGACGGCGAGGAAGATGTACGTGACCGGCGGGGTGGGCGCCCGCCGACAGGGCGAGGCCTTCGGCGCCGACTACGAGCTGCCCAATGAGACCGCCTACGCCGAAACCTGCGCGGCCATCGGGCTGATCTTCTTCGCCCACCGCATGCTCCTCCTCGAGGGCAACGCCCAGTATGCCGACGTGATGGAGCGGGCGCTCTACAACGCATTGCCCGCCAGCACGAGCCTCGACGGGAGGCGTTTCTTCTACGTCAACCCCCTCGCCAGCCGCGGCGCGCATCACCGTCGGCCGTGGTACGGCTGTGCCTGTTGCCCGAGCAACGTCGTCCGCGTCTTTCCCACGGTCGGCGGCTATATCTACGCTCGGTCCGAGGACGCCGTGTATGTGAACCTCTACGTGGCGGGCCGCGCGAAGGTGGCCGTTGCCGGCACATCGGTCGAGATCACGCAAGCGACGCGCTACCCGTGGGACGGCGCTGTGAAGATCGGCGTAAGCCCACACAAGCCTGCCTCGTTCGCCGTCTGCCTGCGCATCCCGGGTTGGTGCAAGGGAGCACGGCTCGCGGTGAATGGCCGAGCGGTCGAGGAACCGACGATCCGCAAGGGTTTTGCCCGCCTCCACCGTACGTGGCGGCGCGGCGACGTCGTGGATCTGCAACTCCCGATGCCGATCGAACGGGTGCGAGCGGATCCGCGGGTCCAGGCAGACGCGGGGCGGGTGGCGCTTCAGCGGGGGCCGGTCGTCTATTGTGTCGAGGCTGCGGACCATGGCGGGAGGGTCCGCCACCTGTCGCTCCCGCCCGATGCGCAGGTCGAGCCCGAGCACCGCGCCGATCTCCTCGGCGGGGTCACCGTGCTCAAAGCGAAGGGTCTGGCCCACTTCGCCCCGCACGAGGACGGGAAGCCGGCGAGCGCCGCTGCACAGGCGGAGGCGAAGCCCGTCGATCTCACGGCTGTGCCGTACGCGGTGTGGGATAACCGCGAGCCGGGGGAGATGGTGGTGTGGCTCCCGGAGAGGCCGGCTCTCGCGGAGCCTGCGCCGCCACCGACGATCGCCAGCCAGAGCAAAGCCTCGGCTTCCCACTGCTGGCCGAGCGACAGCGTGGCCGCGGTCAACGACCAGATCGACCCGCCGAACTCGCACGACCTTGGCCCGCCTCGCCTCACGTGGTGGGACCACCGGGGCACGACCGAGTGGGTCCAGTACGACTTCAGGGGGCGTCACACCGTGTCGGCCGTCCAGGTCTACTGGTTCGACGACACGGGCCGAGGGCAATGCCGCGTGCCGAAGGCGTGGCGGCTCCTCTGGCAGGACGGCAAGGACTGGAAGCCGGTGGAGGCGGCGGGCGCCTACGGCGTGGAGAGGGGCAAGTTCAACGTCGTGGCCTTCAAGCCCGTCACCACGAAGGCCATCCGCCTGGAGGTGGAGCTTCAGCCCGAGTTCTCCGGCGGGATACTGGAGTGGCGAGTCTCGAAGTGAAGCCAGAGACGCGGTCGCGGCTATGTGCACCGGAGCTTCTTGCGGCGCGCGAGCGGCATTTGGGACGGCTCGATGCGCTCTTCGCGGGTCGGGAGTTGGACTCTCCCTTCGTTCTCAGTGGCGTCGGCGGTACCTCGCAGGCGGACCCCTACTCCGAGCCGGAACGCTGGGTGGAGGAGGCCCTCGATTCGCTTGCCGGGCAGGCGGAGCGGGCGATGGACCCCGACGTGTTCCGCCCGCTTGTGCTCGAGTGCGGCCCTTACGGCGTGCACTTCATCGACCGCATGTTCGGCGCGCGGGTCTACCGCCAGGACGGGCAGTGGTGGTCGGAGCCGCTGGCGTCGCCCGTGGGGGAGCTGGAGCCGCCCGACCTGGGGCGGGACGAGACGTGGGCTCTGGCCCGCCGGATCGCGGAGGCCTTCCTCGGCAGCCGCGCGAGCGTGCCGCTCTTCGGGCTGCCGACCATCGCGAGCGCGTTGAACGTGGGCGTGAACCTCTACGGCGAGGCTCTGCTGGTCGCCTTGCTGGAACGCCCCGATGCGGCGCGGCACGATCTGGCAGTGATCAACGACCTCCTGTGCGAACTCCACCGCTGGTACCTCACGCGCATCCCGAGCGAGCAGCTTCAGCCCGTGGTCGCGGCGGGGCGGTGCCAGCCGCGGGGATTCGGGCAGCTCTGCGGCTGCACGACCCACCTCCTCTCGGCGGCGCAGTACCGGGAGTTCATCGCGC
>Ga0272441_10014978_pt1 | contig 10911 bp, 8 predicted proteins | sample SSMProp6N_FD_193582 | JGI IMG/M metagenome (GOLD analysis project Ga0272441, IMG submission 193582) | Marine sediment archaeal communities from Little Sippewissett salt marsh, Falmouth, MA, United States - SSM-Prop-6N | ecosystem: Environmental > Aquatic > Marine > Wetlands > Sediment ...
TTCCAAATCCTTGTACAGGTCACCGATGCTCGCCAGGGAATAGCCCTCCATTCTCTGGTTGCCAGTTGCCTGAGCGTACCGCATGGATTTTTCCAGACTGATAAAGCTGCTGCTGAATTCCCCGGTTGAGTGCTGGAGCACCCCAAGGTTGTTTAAGATTGTTGGAACCCATATGCTGTCACCAACTGACTGCCAGTAGTCAAGAGATTCCCGGTATGCTTTTTCCGCGTCATCAAAAAGTCCGAGGGATTCCGATACAGCGCCAATTTCGACCAGAACCCTTGCTGCGTCTTCCCGCTGGTTTTCGGCTTCATAGACCGACAATGCCTGCTGCAGATGACCCAAACCCTCATTGAGCTTGCCCATCTGGTAGTGAAGGATACCTTTTGCCCGCATTGCTTCCGCAAAAAGCAATTTCAAATTGCTTCGATTAGCGGTCAGACCAATCGCCTTTTCGGCGTCATCCATGGCTGAACTGTAATCACCCAGAACCCTCAGGATGGAGGAACGTCGAATGAGATTATCGGCAAGAGCATTATTATCCTCACTGGCAATATTCATTTCAATTGCCCTGTCAATAAGGCTTTTCCCTTCCTGGAATTGGCCCTTGTTGATGAGGCAAATTGCCTTGATTGATATGAGCTTTGGATTGGAATGGACAATTTCTTCCCCGATTTCCTCAAACCAAAGCGCCAGCTTTTTCGTCTTGCCCCGTGCCGTATAGGATGTGCCAACTTTTTCCAACAAGTCTGCAATTAGATAAGGTTTTCTGAGTGACCGGTAGATTTCAAAAACCTTATCCCAATCCTTCTTCTCTGAGTAATAATCTGCAAGGCTCAGATTGATTTTTTCAGTTGCGTCCGGTTTTAATTCAAGTAGCTTTGACTGAAGGAAATCGCGGAACAGGTGGTGGTAGCGAAGCCAGCGGAATTCATCATCCACAGGAAGAATAAACAGGTTGTTCTGTACGATTGTTTTGAAAATCCGGTTCCAGTCTTTATGGATGCCAAGCGCTTTACCCAGGACCTTTTCGCACATTTCAACGTCAAATTCCTCAAGAAGTGAGGAGTGGAGCAAAAATTCACTAATTTCATCTGATTGCTGGTCAAGGACCTGCTGGGCAAGATAATCATACAGCCCAATTCCGGATGCCCTGGTAATTTTTACTGGCTGCCCCAAACCCGTTTTTAACATCGGTGATGTCACCAACAATCCGGTTATCCAGCCCTCCGTTCGGGCTGCAATTTCCCTGGCTTGCTGTAAATTGATATCGCGACTGAAAACCTTGTTGTAAAGATCCCTAATTTCCTCCGGTAGAAAGGTCAATTCCTCTATAGAAAGGCCTCCAACCTGGGATCTCGCGACCATCAGAGGAAGATCGGGCAGGGTAAGAAGGCGCCGGGACATCATGACAAGATGGCAGTTATCATCTGTGCGCTGGATAAATTCGCTGAGGAACTTGTCGATTTCCTGGTTGGCATCAAGCAGGTGGTAGTCGTCCAGAACAACCACAAAATGTTCCGTGATTTTATCGAAGATGTCATTGGCAAGGACGGAAACCAGATGGTCCAGGTTAATCTGGTCGGCCGGGCTTGACCTGATCAGATTCTCCGCTTCAACACCGAAATCAGGAAATTTGATTTTTATGGTGCGGATGAAATGGGAAAGGAAACGCTGCAGGTCGCTATCCAGCGGATCCAGGGCATACCAGCATACCGGCCAGTCAAAATTGGAAGCAAAGTCAATCATCAAGGAGGTTTTGCCGTAACCCGCGGGCGCAGCGATAATGATCAGGCGGTAATCCAGAAGATCGCTCAAGAGATCCAGCAGCCGGGGCCGCGTCAGAAGTTCCTTTCGGCGCTGGGGAACAATTAATTTGGTCTTTGACAGAAGCAGTTCTTCAGGCATGCTTTCTTTTATTCTATCAGCAACCTTAAAAAATTATTCTGCCTGATAAAAATTTTTTACTGATGGAAAAAGCAATCCCTGATATGTGTTAAAATTTGCGCGATTTATGAAACTCCTTCACATAGTTGGGGCACGCCCCCAATTTATCAAGGCCGCCATGGTCTCAAAGGCGTGGGCGGGGCGCGGCAGTGAATTTTTCATCCATACCGGGCAGCATTATGACGATAATATGTCGCGGCTCTTTTTTGACGAATTAAACCTGAAAGAACCGGATGTTAATCTCGAAATCGGCAGCGGACCGCACGCGCAGCAAACCGCACAGATGCTGTCTGGCATTGGTGATATTCTCGGTCAGGAAAATCCGGATAGCGTCCTAATTTACGGGGATACAAATTCGACACTGGCGGGCGCGGTTGCAGCGGCGAAAGAAAATATTCCCTTGGCACACGTGGAAGCCGGACTACGTTCATACAACCGCAGGATGCCGGAAGAGATAAACCGGGTGGTGAGCGACCATATTTCCGATTTCCTGTTCTGCCCAACCAGCCAGGCGATTCAGAATCTTGAAAGAGAGGGCATTTCACACGGCGTCCATCTTGTCGGTGATGTTATGGCTGACTCACTCAAATTTTTTTCTGAAGAAGCCCGGAAACGGTCAGATGTTCTGGACAGTCTTGGCCTTGATCCAAAAACCTTTGCGCTTGTTACCCTTCATCGAAGCGGAAACGTGGACAATAAACAAAAATTAACATCTATTCTGAAAGAACTGGCACAAATTGATTTTAAGCTTGTTTTCCCAGTTCACCCTCGTACAGCGAAGATGGCGATGGAATTTGGTCTCGATTTTCCCGAAAACATACAGGTCATTGAACCGGTGGGCTACCTGGATATGATTATGCTGGAGGAGAATGCTGAGTGCATCCTGACAGATTCGGGCGGAATACAGAAAGAGGCATATCTGCTGGGGGTACGCTGTATCACGATCCGGGATGAAACCGAATGGGTAGAGACTGTAAAAGCGGGCTGGAACTGCCTGGTCGGAGCAGAGAGCGGCCTGATCGCCAGGCGGTTCAACGATTTTCATCCCCATTTAGACCGCCCTTACATCTTTGGTGACGGTCATGCTTCTGATAAAATCATTGAAGTTTTAATTTCTTCCACATAGGAGGTCCGAATTGGCACCGTATATCCACGCAACCGCAGAGGTTGCAGAATCAGCAGAAATCGGAGAAGGTACACGCATCTGGCACCAATGCCAGGTGAGGCCGGAAGCTAAAATTGGAAAAAACTGCAATATCGGCAAGGGCGTGTATATTGATGCAGGTGTTGAAATAGGGGACAACGTAAAGATCCAAAATTATGTATCTGTGTATCACGGCGTGACGGTGGAAGAGGGTGTTTTCATCGGGCCGCATGCGTGTTTCACCAACGATATACGCCCGAGGGCAATTAATGTGGACGGAACGCCCAAGGATGCGGAAGACTGGGTTTTGAGCAAGACTGTTGTCAAAAAAGGTGCCGCGGTCGGAGCAAATTCAACTATACGCTGCGGTATCTCCCTGGGAGAATGGTCCATGGTCGGGTCGGGCAGTGTGGTAACAAAAGATGTCCCGGATTACGGGCTTGTTTACGGAAATCCGGCCAGGTTAAAGGGTTTTGTGTGCCCATGCGGAAACCAGCTGGAAAAAGTAAGGGAAAGCGGCAATGAGATCCTTTTGAAATGCCCGGCGTGCGAGCATGAAATTCAAATTCTGAGTGAGACTTATATGGAGATCAAATGATATCAATTGCAAAACCGGTAATCGGACAGGAAGAAAAAGATGCTGTGCTAGAGGTCCTTGATTCAGGGATCCTGGCGCAGGGTCCCAGGGTAGCAGCATTCGAAGAGGCATTTGCCGGGATGTGCGGCGTCAAGTATGCGATCGCTACTTCATCCGGGACAACGGCTCTTCACCTGGCACTTCTTGCGCACGGTATCGGTCCGGGAGATGAGGTCATCACGTCTCCCTTTACATTTATCGCTTCAGCCAATTCGGCCCTGTTTGTGGGGGCGAAGCCGGTTTTTGTGGATATCGATCCACGGACATTCAATCTGGACCCGGAAAAAATTGAAGATGCGGTCACAATAAATACCAAAGCGATCCTGCCGGTGCATCTCTACGGATTATGCTGTGATATGGATCCCATCATGGAAATTGCGGACAAGCACGGGTTGGTCATCATAGAAGATGCCTGCCAGTCACACGCTGCAGAATATAAAGGAAAAAAGGCCGGATCATTCGGAACCGGCACATTTTCACTGTATCCGACAAAAAACATGACCAGCGCAGAAGGCGGGATGATCACGACCGATGATGACGTAATTAATGAAAATAGCCGGGTTGTCCGCAACCACGGCATGCGTCGTCGATATTACCATGATGAGCTGGGTTACAATCTGCGCATGACGGATTTGCACGCGGCTATCGGCAAAGCCCAGCTTGCCAAGCTTGAAACCTTCAACCGCAAACGGGCAGAAACTGCCGCGTATTTTGATGCCAACCTTGAAGGCGTAGAAACGCCCTATGTCCCGGAAGGTTTCAAACATGTCTATCACCAATACACCATCCGTGTTCCCGGCGGGAAAAGGGACGCGCTCCGTGACCACATGAAAGCAAATGAAATTGGGTCAGAAATATATTATCCTGTTCCCATCCACCAGCAGGGATTTTATGTTGACATGTTCGGGGAACAAAGCATGCCGGAAGCTGAAGATGCATCAGGCGAGGTCCTTTCTATACCGGTGCATCCCTCCCTTTCGCAGGCAGACCGGGAAAAAATTGTATCGACAATCAATGACTTTATGGCGGGCAGCTGAAATGCGGGTTGGTGTAATTGGCATCGGTTCCATGGGATTCAACCATCTCCGTGTTTACACGGAGATTGACGGCATTGAGGTTGCCGGTGCAGCGGATGTGAGCAAGGAGCGCCTGCATTTCATCGAAGAACGGTTCCCTGTTCCCACTTATACAGATTACAGGGAAATGATCGAAAAAGAAAAGCCCGACGCAGTTTCCATCACCGTTCCTACTTCCGAACATGAATCGGTGGGGAGTTTTGCGCTGGAGCGAGGGCTGCATGTCCTTGTGGAAAAACCAATTGCCGCGACAGTCGAAGAGGGAAAAAGGCTGATTGAACTTGCACGAAAAGTAAACAGGCAGCTCATGGTGGGACACATCATACGTTTCAACCCGGCTATGCAGGAACTTAAGAAGAAATTGAAAGAAGGGGAATTAGGCAAAATTTTTCAGATATTCTGCAGGCGGGCGGGACCTTTCCCTGCAAGAATCCGGGATGTGGGCGTTGTGGTTGATCTCGCGCCACATGATGTGGACACGATGCGGTATCTGACCGGGATGGATCCGGTCAGGGTTTTTGCGGAAACGGAACAGCAAATTCATACCGCACACGAGGACCTACTTTTCGGAATGCTGCGGTTTCCTGAGGGCATTACGGGTGCATTGGAGATCAACTGGCTGACCCCAACAAAAATACGAGAGACGATGGTATTGGGTGAAAAAGGGATGTTCCGGGTGGATGATCTGATGCAGAATCTTTACTTTTATGAGAATTCACAAGCCGCCGGTGATTTGTGGTCTCCCTTACGGACCATCCGCGGTGTGAGCGAGGGGAGCATGACGCGTTATGCCCTCACCAGGCAGGAACCGCTGAAAGCAGAATTGAAGGCTTTCCTGGATTCAATTTCAAACGGCCAGGAAGTGCCTGTTAAAGGAGAGGACGGGCTGCAAGCGCTGCGCATATCCCTGGCGTTGGTGGAATCGGGTATTACCCACCAGGTTGTTGAGGTCTAGTATGGGGCTGGAGGCTCTCCGAAAGAAGATTGACGATCAATCCTGTAAAGCGGCAGTAATCGGCCTTGGTTATGTCGGGCTGCCAGTAGCCGCCATGCTGGCGGATGCCGGTTTTGATGTTCTCGGGATTGAAATCAAAAAAGACAGGGTTGAGATGATCAATTCAGGGAAGTCTCCGATTGAAGGGGATGAACCGGGGCTGGAGGTAATGCTTGCAAAGGCCGTCCAGAGCAAAAAACTGAAAGCGACGGATCAATTTCATCATTTATCTGACCGGGATGTTATTCTTGTAAATGTAGAGACTCCTGTTAATAAGGAACATGTACCCGAATACCAGGCCCTGCGGTCAGCAGTTAAATCCATTGCGGAAAACATGAAGGAAGGCGCCCTGGTTATTGTTGAATCTACCATTATGCCCGGGACGATGAATAATATTGTCCTTCCAATCATCGAGGATGCAAGCGGAAAGAAATGCGGGGAAGGCTTTTTCCTCGGCAACTGCCCGGAACGTGTGATGCCCGGCAGACTGCTCGCCAACCTGAGGGAAATGAGCAGGGTGGTGGGCGGGGATTCACCCGAAACGGCTTCCGTGATGAAAGCATTTTATGAGCACATCGTAGATGCGGATATTGATGAGGGCGACTGGATAACGGCAGAATTGGTAAAGACTGTCGAAAATACCTACCGGGATGTGCAGATTGCATTTGCCAATGAGGTTGCGCTGATTTGTGAGGAGCTTGGAGCAGATGTCTGGCGTGTACGCGAACTGGTCAGGAAATCACCCGGGCGCGAAATGCTCAAACCCGGAGCCGGCGTTGGAGGGCACTGCATTCCGAAGGACCCCTGGCTGTTGGCCAGCAGTGTGCGTGAGAAGGATATTGAGGTTAAACTTATTCCTGCCGCCCGAGGCGTCAACAGCTCGATGCCGGGCCATATCGTTACTTTGCTTAAAAAAGAATATCCCGACCTAAAAGGAAAGAAAATCCTGATCATGGGAATCGCTTACCTGGAGAATTCAGACGATACCAGGAATTCCCCGGGGGAAGCGCTTGAAAAGCTGTTGGATCATTCAGGAGCAAAAACGGTCAAACACGATCCCTATGTAGAAAATTTCAAAGGGGATATTTATAAAGCGGCCAAGGGATGCGATGCGGCTGTGCTGGTGACTGCGCATTCCGATTATGCGGATGTTGATTTCGAAAAATTCAAAAATAATATGAAAAAGCCGGTTTTGATTGACGGAAGGAACCTCTGGGAAAGAGAAAAAGCCGAAAACGCCGGAATAACATTTATCCGGTTGGGTGACGCCAGCTGAGAGTTTTGATATGATCTGGATTCTTCTTCCCGCCTATAACGAACAGGAGGATTTGCCAACCCTCCTTGAAAAACTGCAGCGCGCCCTGGCCGGCAAGCAATACAAGCTCGTTGTCATCAACGACGGCAGTACGGATAAGACGGGGGAGATACTTGAACGCAGCCAGGAAGAGCTGAACCTGGAAGTTGTTGAGCACCCCATCAACAGGGGGCTTGGCGAGACGGAAAGGGACGGTTTTGAACATATCGCCTGGCAGGCGGATGATGAGGATTTTATTGTCCGGATCGAAGGGGATGACACCCACGAACCAAAGTATTTGTTTGAATTAATCAATAAACTGGAAGAGGGATATGATGTAGTCAATACATCCCGCTTCCAGCCGGGAGGCGGGCAGAAGGGCGTCAATTCATACCGTGCCTTTATCAGCCGCTCGGCAAACCTTTTTATGAAAATGCTGTTTGGCATTCACGGGGTCACGGATTATTCCTGCGGCTACCGGGCTTACAGGGCAAGCGTGGTGAAGGATGCGCTGGCGATTTACGGTAATAACCTCATTCAAATGAAAGGAATGGGATTTACCTCAACTCTGGAAATCATCGTTAAGCTCCATATGATGGGATGCCGGTTTGGGGAAGTGCCCTTTGTGCTGCGGTATGACCAGAAACGCGGGGGAAGCAAAATGATCGGCAGCATCACCATGCTTGGATATTTCACCATGGCGCTGCTTTACTGGTGGCCGTTCGGCGGGTGGCGCTCCCAGTACCGGGGCCTGAGTGAGCATTACCGAAAAGATCCAGAAAAAGCAGTAGAAGCGTACCAGCTCAATGCACTCAAGGGAAGAAAATTCCCCTCAAGGATTAATTCCTAAATACGATGTGCGGCATCTGCGGTGTTCTGAATTTTGAAAAGGAACACAGGGTTCAAAAACCTGTGATCGACCGGATGATGGACCAGCTTCGCCATAGGGGTCCGGATGATTCGGGGATGTTCCTTGATAAAAACCTGGGGCTTGGGCACCTGCGCTTAAGCATCATTGACCTATCTGATGCAGCCCATCAGCCCATGTTTGATGAATCCAGCCGCTACTGCATTATTTACAACGGCGAAATTTACAACTATGTGGAACTAAGGCAGCAGCTGGCAGCCAAAGGGTTCCAGTTATTTTCAAATTCCGATACGGAAGTGATCCTGAAATTGTTCATGGATGAAGGCCCGGACGCGGTCAAGAAATTAAACGGGATGTTCTCGTTTGTCATCTGGGACAAGGAAGACAGGACTTTATTCGCTGCCCGAGACCGTTTGGGAATCAAACCTTTTTATTTCCACCACGATAAAGACCAGTTTGTTTTTGCCTCAGAAATTAAAGCGATCTTTGCTTCCAGGATTGTCCAGCCGCAAATGAACATTGAAGGAATGTCTGATTACCTCACGTTCCAGTTCTGCCTGGAGGAAAAGACATTATTCCAGGGAATTGAAAAACTTCCACCCGGTTGCTGGCTGAAGGTGGATGGAAACGGAAAGATGGAGATCAGGAAATACTGGCAGCTGGATTTTTCCGTGGATACGGAGCATGACCAGGAATATTTTGAATACAAACTGCTGTGGCTGCTTGAAGATGCAGTCCGCATTCAGCTGCGGGCAGATGTTCCGGTGGGCGCGCACCTGAGCGGGGGTCTGGATTCCTCAACTGTAACCTGTATGTCGGCTTCCCAGCTGGATGCCCCGATCCATACTTTTTCAGGCGGTTTCAGGGAAGATCCCAGGTATGATGAGACAGAATATGCAAGGATGACCGCGGCGCATGCCGGCAGCATTCATCATGAAATTTACCCGGACGAAAAACAGTTTGTGGATCTCCTTCCAGGCCTGATGCGCTCAATGGATGAACCAGCAGCCGGTCCAGGGATTTTCCCGCAGCTGATCGTTTCACAAAATGCGAAAGAGTATGTCAGGGTTGTGCTGGGCGGACAGGGCGCTGATGAGGTTTTCGGAGGGTACACACGCTACCTGGTAGCTTACCTGGAAGAATGCATCCGCGGTGGAATCCAGGGCACACAGGAAGATGAGAAATATGTTGTCCGGTTCGATACTATTCTACCCAACCTCACCCAGCTGCAGGGGTACGAGCCAATGCTGCGGAATTTCTGGAGTGATGGGCTATTCGGCAACCAGGCATCGCGATATTTCCGGCTGGTAAACCGCGGCCGGGAGCTATTCGAAATGGCGACCCCCGCATTTTCGGACCGTCTGAGGGGATATGATCCATTCGAAGCATTTTCAGATGTTTTCAATTCCGGCGGACTGGGTTCCTATATCAACAAGATGACCCGTTTTGATATTCTCACCCTCCTGCCGGCACTTTTGCATGTTGAGGACCGAACCAGTATGCAGGTGTCGCTTGAATCCAGAGTCCCCCTGCTGGACCACCGGATTGTTGAGCTGGCAGCGAGCATGCCGCCCAAAATCAAATTCGAAGGCGGCCGGTCGAAATTCATCTTCCGAAAAGTTGTTTCCCATTTACTGCCGAAGGGCGTGGTGGAAAGGGAGGACAAAATGGGATTCCCCGTGCCGCTGTCCGAATGGTATGGCAGGGAACCAGTATGTTCATTTGTCCGGGATATTTTAACCAGCAAATCTGCAAGAGAGCGGGGCTGGTTTCATGTTGAGAAAGTGGAACCCCTCCTTAACACGGAACGCGCGTTCGGAAGAAGCATCTGGGGTATGCTGTGCCTGGAGTTGTGGGCCCAGGCCTACCTGGACTGATTGCCTAAATCTCCAGTTCAGCGATATTTGATTGAAGCAATTCCGCAGATTCCATCAACAGATCATGCTCATCCTCAGCGAGCGGCAGTTCCAGGATGTTGCGCACGCCGTTTTGGCCGATGACGGCGGGCAAACTTAGAAAAACGTCATCAATTTCGTAATAGTTCACAACCAGGTTAGAGACTGTTAGGATGCTGTTCTGGTTGCGCAGGATGCTTTCGATGATCCGCAGCAGCCCGACTGCGACAGCATAAAATGTCGCTCCCTTGCGGGAGATTATTTCGTATGCTGCATTGCGGACCTGCTTTGCAATTTTTTGCCGGTCCTTTTCTTCGATCTGGCAGCCGGTTGAGCGGCAGTATTCGTCAAGGGGCATACCAGCCACATTTGCCAGGCTCCAAACGGGAACCTCGGAATCCCCGTGTTCGCCAATAATGTACGCGTGAACATTGCGCGCATCCAGGCCCAGGCGGCTGCTGAGCATGGAACGGAACCGGGCTGTATCCAGGACTGTTCCTGAACCGATCACACGGCTGGCGGGAAGCCCGGAAACTTTCCAGGTCACGTAGCTCAAGATATCCACAGGATTGGTGGCAATCAACAAGATACCACCATCATTGTTAGCGGTTACCTGGGGAATAATTTCCTTAAATATGGATGTGTTCCTCTGGAGAAGATCCAGGCGCGTTTCTCCGTCACGCTGGGCTGTTCCCGCAGAAATTACAATTACATCCGCTCCACGGCAGTCTTTATATTCTCCCTGCCAAATCCGCACGGGATTCGCGAGCGGTACGGCATGGTTGAGGTCCATCACTTCTCCCTCCGTGCGTTCTTTGTCCACATCAATGAGGACAATCTCCCCAACGAGACCATTCAGAACGAGCGCGTAGGCCAGGGTGGAACCGACATTTCCGGCACCAATGATCGCGACTTTGAAGGCCAGCGAATCATTCCCGCCGGAGCTACTCATATTCTTCTTCTGCGTATGCTTCGTCACATTTGGCAGCCATTACAAAGTCATTTTTGTGCAGACCGTCAATTTTATGCGTCCACCACGTTACCGTAACCTCGCCC
>Ga0272441_10014979_pt1 | contig 10911 bp, 4 predicted proteins | sample SSMProp6N_FD_193582 | JGI IMG/M metagenome (GOLD analysis project Ga0272441, IMG submission 193582) | Marine sediment archaeal communities from Little Sippewissett salt marsh, Falmouth, MA, United States - SSM-Prop-6N | ecosystem: Environmental > Aquatic > Marine > Wetlands > Sediment ...
GCCTTTTCCTGCGGAGGTGTTTTCCCTTTTTGGGGGACTGCTGTTTCGAGCCATCCATGAGCTCCTTCCAGCGTAAGACAAGTTCCTGGCCTTCCGAGGAGCCGGCCGCGACGATCTCGAAAAGTTTGAAGGCATCGTTAAAGTAGGATTTCCGAAGAAGGGTTCCGGTGCGAAATCGTCCGGCGCCGAGGCTAAAAAGGCGGACCTGGGCTGCGAAGACCTGGCGAACGCGGTCCTGGATCTTCCGGGGAATCTGAAGACGGTTCGCGGGTCCCGATACCACTTCCTTTGCCAGGTGAACGAGGTCCGTTTTACCGGAAGATCTCACCGAGGAATCAAAAAGAGGGTAAAGGAGACAGGAAAGGATAAGCCACGGCTCAGGTTCTGATCCTTCCAGGAAACGGGCATCGAGACGCCCGAGAAGGTCCTGGTAGGGAACGGCCCCTTCCCGCTGGTTGTAGGTGGTGACTTCGGGGAGAAGGGTCTCTAATAGCCCCAGTTTTTCCAGAAGTAAAAAGGCACTCCTGGCTGTTCCTCTCGCCATCATCCTCACGATCTCTTCCAGGATCCTGGGCATGGCCCCCTTCCAGATCTCCTCCCCTGACGTCTGGATCTGGCAGGTGCTTTCCCCGTCAAGATCGAACCCGAGGAGGGACGCGAAACGAACCCCCCGAAGGATGCGGATGGGGTCTTCCCGGAAGCGGACAGCCGGGTCCCCGATGCAGCGGACGATCCCTTCCTCGAGATCCTTGAGGCCCCCTACATAGTCGATAACGGAAAAATCTGTGATGTTGTAGAAAAGGGCGTTGATGGTGAAATCCCTGCGAAAGGCATCTTCCCAGGGGGTGCCGAAGGTATTGTCGGAGACCAGGGGGCCATCCTCCACACCGAACTCTGAAATGGTTCGGAATGTGGAGACCTCAATGGTTTTCCCTCCCCGAAAAAAGATGTGCGCCAGCCGGAAGCGCCGGCCAATGAGCCGGCAGTTCCCGAACAACGCCTTTATCTCGTGGGGGTGGGCGGAGGTGCTTATGTCAAAGTCCTTGGGCTGCCGGCCGAGGAGAAGGTCGCGGACGCCTCCCCCGACGAGGTAGGCCGTGTGGCCGTGACGGTTGAGCCGGTAAAGGATCTTGAGAGCGTCGGGATCAATAAGGGAACGTGAAATGGGATGTTCCCTGCGTGGGACCGTGAGGGGCTCGAAGCCAGGTGTAGGATCAGACAATTTCTCGCGCATGTGCTTTCAGTTAATAATGCCGATCCCTGTCCCGCGTCAAGGGGGAAGGGAAAAGAACGTCCAATGTCCAACGTCCAACGTCCAACGAAAAATCAGTCCGGAGACCAGATTCCAAAAGTAACGGCGCATATTCCGGATTGAGCATTTAGAATTGAGAATAGGACCTGCCCTGGCAGAGACCTCTGATCCTCAATTCTCAATTTTCAATTCTCAATCCTCAATTCTCAATCTTTATTCCCAACGGCACTGGTGCGCTGGCGCACTGCAGTTCCCGTTTGCCGTTGACAGACCCTGGTTCGTGGTTATTTTTACCAAAGTTGATGAGTTCGAAAAAGCTGTCAACGCGCCCCGGGCGGGGCGCCCGAATCAATGACCGGCGTCGCAAGTCATTGATTCGTGAGGAAAGCGAAAATGACACTTTTCGCTTTCCGTGGATAAAAAAGTCCTGCCTGGACTTTTTGCGACCCTGTAAAAGTTAAGGGAAAAAGGTTTTTTTTATAAATTTTATAAGGAGTTAAGGAGGAATATAAAATGTCAAAAGTGATCGGGATCGATCTCGGGACGACCAACTCCGCTGTTGCGGTCATGGAAGGAGGGAGCCCGAAGATCATCCCCAACGAGGAAGGCGGGCGCACGACTCCATCCGTGGTCGCTTTTACCAAGGAGAAGGATCGTCTCGTCGGCCAGGTAGCCAAGCGCCAGGCTGTCACCAACCCGAAGAACACCGTCTACTCCATCAAGCGGTTCATGGGCAGGCGCCGGGAGGAGATCCCCGAGGAAATCCGGATCGTCCCCTTCGAGATCGCCAGCGATAACTCCGGCAACGCCATCGTCAAGATCGAGGGGAAGGATTATACCCCCCCGGAGATCTCGGCCATGATCCTTCAAAAACTGAAGAAGGCGGCAGAGGACCATCTCGGGCAGAAGGTCACCCAGGCGGTGATCACCGTTCCAGCCTATTTCAACGACAGCCAGAGGCAGGCCACCAAGGATGCCGGCAAGATCGCCGGCCTCGAGGTGCTCCGGATCGTCAACGAGCCCACAGCGGCTGCCCTTGCCTACGGCCTTGACAAGAAGAAGGACGAGAAGATCGCCGTTTACGACTTCGGGGGCGGGACCTTCGATATTTCCATCCTGGAAGTCGGCGATAACGTCGTCGAGGTCAAGAGCACCAACGGGGACACTCATCTCGGCGGGGACAACATCGATCAGCTCATTATCGAGTACCTTGTGACCGAGTTCAAGAAGGACCAGGGCATCGACCTGTCCGGGGACGCCATGGCCATGCAGAGACTGAGGGAGGCCGCCGAGAAGGCCAAAATCGAACTGTCCTCGACCCAGGAGACCGATATCAACCTTCCCTTCGTCACCGCCGATCAGAGCGGTCCGAAGCACATGAACATCAAGCTCAGCAGGGCAAAATTCGAGCAGATGATCGGCGATCTCGTCAAGAAGACCGTCGGGCCGTGCAAGCAGGCTCTCAAGGACGCCGGTTTGAAGCCCGCGGATGTGGATGAGGTGATCCTGGTGGGCGGATCAACCCGGATCCCCCTCGTTCAGAAGAGCGTCCAGGAACTCTTCGACAAGGAACCCCACAAAGGGGTCAACCCCGACGAGGTCGTGGCTCTCGGCGCCGCAGTCCAGGCAGGCGTCCTGGCCGGAGAGGTCAAGGATGTCCTCCTTCTGGACGTCACCCCCCTTTCCATGGGGATCGAAACGTTAGGCGGCGTCATGACGACACTGATCGCGAGGAACACCACGATCCCGACCCGCAAATCCGAATCTTTCACCACCGCCGAGGACAACCAGACCCAGGTCGAGATCCACGTCCTCCAGGGCGAGAGGCAAATGGCCGTCGACAACAGGACCCTTGGGAAATTCCACCTCATCGGGCTCCCGCCCGCACGCCGTGGCATTCCCAAGATCGAGGTCACTTTCAACATCGACGCCGACGGCATCGTCCACGTGTCCGCAAAGGATACGGCCACGGGCAAGGAACAATCCATCCGCATCGAGGCTTCCAGCGGGATCTCCGGCGAGGAGATCGAACGGATGGTTAATGACGCCCAGTCCCACAGCGACGAAGACCGCAAAAAGAAGGAGACCGTGGAAACCCGGAACAGGCTCGATTCCCTCATCTACGAGGTTGACCGGAACCTGAAGGAAAACCGGGACAAGTTGTCCGAAGATGATGCCTCCAACATCGAGGCGGCCCTCGAGAAGGGCCGGGAAGCCATGAAGGGTTCCGACAAGGCCGAGATGGAAAAGGCCGTAGAGGAAATCGGCACCGCTTCAAACAAACTCGCGGAGATCCTTTATGCCGCACAGTCCGCCGCTGGAGACGGTGAACAGGGGGAACCGCAGCAGCCCTCCGACCAGCAGGAAAATCCGCCGGACGAGGACGTTGTGGACGCCGAGTACACCGACGAACAATAAAAACAAGGGGGCCCGTGCCCCTTTTTAACAAGAAGCCCGGCAGGGAACACTTCCTGCCGGGTTTCTTTTGAGGATTCGAAACCGGGAAAACAGGTCAGGTCCCGGGAATGGTTGTCCTCGTTGGACGTTAGACGTTAGACGTTGGACCTTCTTTCCCTCTTCCCCCTTTTCCCCTGATAAGGTAAAATCCGCCATTATGGTTATCGCGGAAATCACCGTTACCCCTCTGGGCACCGGCAGTCCAAGCCTGAGCAAGTACGTCGCCGCCTGCGCCAAAGTCCTCAATGAATCAGGTGTGAACCACACCCTGACCCCCATGGGCAGCGTCATCGAGGGCACCCTTGACGAAATCCTGGAGGTGATCCGGAAAGTGCACAGCGTTCCCTTTGCCGAAGGGGCCCAGCGCGTTTCCACCAGGATCGTCATCGACGAAAGGCGCGACAAGGACGTCACCGGCAAGGACAAGATCGCTTCGGTCCAGAGCAAGCTGGCGGGCAAGTAGAACAGACCCGATCAGAGACCCATTTTTTTGGAGCTCTTGACTTAACCGCACGGCGGTGATAGCGGAAGTTTATTCAAGGCCCCCAGGGGCCTTTTAAAATTGCGCGACTAGCTCAGCTGGATAGAGCGTCGGCCTCCGGAGCCGAAGGTCGTGGGTTCGAATCCCGCGTCGCGCGCCAGTAAACACAAAGGGCTGCAGGAATTTCCTGCAGCCCTTTTTTTACCATTTAAGGCGGTTCCGGGTTCAGGCGCACTCAAGAAGGATCGCTGTTTTTAAAACGCACCTGAAACTTGCGTGGTGAGTTAATTGCTGCCGTCAATTATTGCGCCACATTGGCAGGGAACTCCGGCGACATGATGCGGCGGAACCAGATATCGCTGCCTTCCTCGCCTTCCTCCAGCCAGGTGGCGTAGAACCGCTCACCGTTCGGTGTCATGCGCAGCTGTGCCTCGCCCTGCTCGGGATCGCCCTTGGCCAGGTAATCCCAGCGGTAGATCGTTTCCCCGGCGAAGTTCCCATCGCTGTCCGGGTTGACGTCCCAGGCAACCTCCACGTAGCTTTCCCCCCGGTCGGTGCTGAAACTGTAGTACAGGTCCGCGGGAACCGGTGCTTCCTGTTCGCCGGTTTCGGGATCCTTCTTCGGGTTGGTGCTGGTACCGTAACTGACATAGAAGCAATTCGGATCCTGCTTGTCCTCGGCGATGCCGGTCCAGACACCTCCCACTTTAATGGTCCCCGGTGCTTTGACGATGCGGGGCTCGATGACGCTCTCCTTGTTGTTGGGGAGCTGGGAGAGATTGCGGGCCTCTTCGAACTCACCGGCTGAATAGAAAGTACATACTTCCTTCTTTTCCTTGGTCTCGGGATCCGTCCAGGTCTTGCAGTGCTCAACCCCGCTGCCGGCCGGATCGGTGGTCCAGGTCTGGCCGCCGTCGAAGGATCGGCGCACGAGGAAGTCGTATTTGTCGTTGCCGTTGCGGGCCGCGGCCCAGTTGGGAGTATAGGAGTAGCCCATCACCACGAAGTCGCCGTTGATGCCGCCCCGGTGGGCGCGGGCGTCGTCGTAGGGGTTGAGCCAGGACGGGTCGCTCAAGTTCTCAACCGTCTGCGCCCATTCCACCACCTTGACGGCCCCGTAGGGGTCTTCCGATTGCGGGTCGCCCATGGAGTCGGTGGTAACGGTGGGGGTGACGCTGCTCACGTTCTGGGCACCGTCCACGCAGACCTCCACCCCGTTGTCAGCCCATTCGGTCGCATTACACACAAAGTTCGTGAAGGCATACGGGTTGCCAGGGGTCGTGGAAACAACGCGCCTCAGCATGATGTCCGACGGGCGTCCCATGCCCTCCAGGCCTTCCTTGTAGAGAACCAGCATGACAGTCTTTGACGCTCCTGCGGCGCTCTTGCCCTGCATGATGAACCGCGGCCGACGGGCGTTCTCGTAGGCGATCTGCGGTTGACCCAGATAGTCGAGGATCAAATTGCCCTCTTCGTCCTTGACGTAAGAGATGTCGCCAATGACGTTGCCGTCGGCGTCCACTTCCTTTTCGGCCAGGTTGATGATATTGCCGGCGCTCACCAGGTCGGGATTCTTAAAGTCGAAGCTGTGGTAGATGGCGTTCTTGCCCGATTCTGCCGCGTAGTCATCGCCGTAGGGACCGCCCTCCGGCTCATGGTCCGGCGCGCCGCCTCCCATGCCCTTGGTCTCCTCGTAGGCCAGGATGGCCCAGGCGCTCTTGGTCCCGTCCGGCTTGGTGTAGGTCTGCAGGAACAGGTTGGGGCGGGATGCCCCGGTGTCGCCGTCTAAAAGACGGTTGTCGGTGGTAATGCAGACCTGCTTGGTCTCTCCCTGTTCGTTGACCTTCTCGTACCAGCCCTCGCACAGGCCGTCGATCGCCCAGCCGTAGGCGTGGGTTCCGTCGCCGTCCCCGTCCGTGTTCGGGTTGGTGACCGTGGTCCAGGTTGAGAAATCCGACGTGGTGGCCATGATGTTGTCGCTGTTGACCACGTCATTGTCGGACAGCCGGACCGGCAGGGACATAGGCACCAGGGCCTTGGGGCGCCCGATGATATCCGGATCTTCATGCTGGGGATCGCCGCCTGAGACGAAATCGGTGTCCACCCTGCTGAAATCCGCCATGGTGACGTAGCTGTACCAGATGTCGGTCTTGTGGTTGGTGGTGGCGCCGCCCCAGCCCGGTCCGGGACCCAGCGCGCTTCCGGGCCGCAGCCCCTCGGGGTCCTCCTGCCAGGCGATGGCAAAACCGGCGCCGTCGGCCGCACCCATGAAAACCTGGTTGGCATCGCGGCGTGCCGAGGTGAGCCGCTCGGGCTTGAACCAGACGATCTCGCCCACCGGATACTGTGCCCAGAAACCGCCGCTGTTGATCATAGCCTGGGTGACGATGGTTCCCCTGGCCACCCAGACCGCGCTGTAGGGCACCTCCCCCACCTCCGGGAATCCGTCTTCCGTGTAGTCGTGGCTGCGCTGGGGGCCAGCCACGCCCCAGATGTCCTCGGTGTAATAATTGTCGTCCGTAGTGTACTCATCCTCGAGGCTGACGGCGTAGAGCGGCTTGCCACCGTTAGCGTACTTGCTGGTCCAGGCCACAAGGATGTTGTTGCCCTTGACCTGGAAAACCGGCTTTTTCGCGTGGCCACAGTAGGGAAAACCGTTGGCCAGAGAAAAGGATGACTTGTCGGCCGCGCGAGAGAGATTCTTGCGCTTGAAGGTGTTGCCGTCGTCGCGGGAAATAGCGGCGAAGATGTCCTCGCAGCCGGTTTCCGGCACTGCGTCTGTGTATACGGCGACTATGGGTTTGGCTTCGGTCTCCGTCCGGATCAGGTTGCCGTCTTCATCGTAGTACTCAATTTCAGTTGGTTCGCCGTTGGCCCTCAAGGCCGGAAACCATACGCCCATGATGTTGAGCTTGGACTTGGAGCTGGTCAGCTCCGGAGTCCGGGAGATGTTCTTGCGGAACATGTTGCTGTCGAGAGTCTTGTCCAGATTGGCCTTGGCATCCGCTGCGGAAACTTCCACCAGGTAATCGGGTGAACATGCGATGGTCGCCTCGATCACGTTCTCGATCTGTCCATCATCGTAAAAATCGAGATACGGCCAGCTCAACCCCTGGACCGCCTGCTCCAGGCAGCTCCCGGTTTCCGGGCTGATGATGATTCCGTCTTCGGGGCTGGCATCCACGTCCAGGCTCTGAAGGAGCCGGGCCATGTTGATGACCTCCGGGTCATCCGTATCGCTGCTCTGGAAGATGTCCAGGGGCGATATCTTGTGGTCGGCCAAAGCTTCGCCCAACACCACCCCTCCGACATTCAGCAAAACTCCTTCCCCGGGGAAATAGTCAAAGCCGCCGCCTTCGTCGGTTTTGCCCCGGTTCGTGGACGTCTCATAGGCCAGACCTTCCACGGGGGAGTCGATGAAATGTCCCCTCCGTGGGTGAACGAACCCGGTCGTGAAATACCCGGCATAATTTGAACGGGGCCAGGTGAAATATTCACCCAGTTCTTCGTAACCATCCTCATCCACGTACAAAGGCAGGGCCCAGGCATCATTGTACCCATCGTAGTATCTATTTCTTTTTAGAGCATCCTTTTCCCCCACGTATCTACTGCTTGTCTGAACCCTGACCAGATCCATGTGGATGGCCACGATACGTTCCCGCCTCGGCCCCCAGCGGAAGCCAGATTCGGGGAGGCTGCAGCGGATCGTCGTGGAAGCCTCGAAAGGGTCGAATTCCCTATGATAGGTGAACTCCCTGAAGTCAGGCTTCCCGTTTTTCATGGTGGGCGGCACAATGTCCGTGGGTCCGAGATAGACCTGGGCATCCTTCAGGACCCACCCCTCTTCATCGAAAAAAAATTCCACGACAAATTCATCCCGGGTGTTCCAATATTCGGCTATGCCGATCTCCATTCCCTCTTTATCAATGAGAAGAGCCCGGTTTTTCTGGTATTGAATGCTGAACGGGCTCTGGATGTCCGCGAGTGCCGGTGCCGCGACGCAAAGCATCAGAGCCAGCGTTATTGATAATAACAGCGGCCGTTTTCCCAGCATGGAAATCATCGTCAACCTCCTTTGTTGTTTGAGCTCTTTGACAACAGATGCGCAAGAAGAGGCAGGCACGAACTTGTGGCAAAAACGGCCTGGCCGACCACTGTCATCCGCGGCGCTCGGGTCCCTGAATTTGCGGGATTGAGTATCCGAAAATACGAACGGACTTTCCGGACTGCGGTAGTTACTGGTGTTTTTCGATAAAACCTGGGCCGTGTCCTGATTAACAAAAAACATGCCAACCTATATATGGTGGTCCTTCAAAAGGAGAGTACAATATATTGTTATTTCCATTCCCTGGAATTACAACCGAACATAATTTAATAATAATTTTAGGTAAATTTTAAGCACATATGTGTAGGAGATTTCCCAGTTTTTTATTTCACATAAACATGAGGGGTTCCTTCTGGAGATCTTCGCGTCGTGAAGCATGCCATTTACGATTTCCCCCCGGATGATCGTCTACGGGGTTGGATCCTTCATTGCGCGTAAAAAAAACCACTCCAACGGGGTGGCGTTTTCAATTTCTGGCTTCTCCTTCCAAACTCTAATTCATAAAATCCATGGCTGCTTCCTCCGTCATCTAGCCGAACCATTGCCCGGCGAAATGGTATTGGTCGGACAGCTCCCACACCTCGCAGGGGACCGGTTCGGTACTTTATTCAGAACAGGTGAGGATCACAGCCCCCCTGAACTCATCTCCCCCGGTGAACCAGCTTCCGCGGTAGTATTCTTGCGCCTCGCTTCCGAAATGCGACCGGCCGCTGCAGGGACTGGTCCTGTCCCCACCCTTTATCCAGACTGTTCCCTCCGGAACAAGCCAGACTTTGGTCCAATGGTCGATACGGCTCGATCCTGAAAAATTCACCCGGTACCACCCCGCATGCGGGATCTTAATGTCCCCGGCTTCATGGATTATCTCATTGGCCCTAACAGAATTGTCGCTGATTTGGTTGATCTGCCCCGGGGTGAGTGGTTTTCCCGGCTATAATTTTCCTGGGAACCCGAAAAAGGGGATCCCCGGCTTCCTTGATGTCAGGCCCTGTGGCGGGTATATTTCAGGAAGGTAGAACCTCCGGCGTGAAAAAAAGGAGAGAAGACGATGCACAGGCCAAAGGCTGTCTTTTCAGTGCTTTATATTTTTCTGCTTTTCCTTCCTTCCGTTGCCTTGGCGGACTATCAGTTCACGGGTTCGTCCGGCATGCAGCTCTTTGCGGTCCAGGAACCGGCCACCCCGGATGCCCTCTTCCGTTCGTGGACCGGCAGGATTCAGGAGGCAGGACCCGCGAATTTCGGAGCGTCCATTGATTTTCTCCGCAACGCCGAGGACTCCACGGACTGGGATGTGATCCTTTCTGCCACTGGTTCCTTCCGCCGGGGAAAAAATTTTCTTTTCGGAGTAAGCCTCCCCTATATCATCAGGGACCCCGATTTCAATGAATCGGACCTCCTGGATCTGCGTGCCTTCGCGCGCATGGGGCTGGTGGACTCTCCTTCAGGTTTCGGGGTTTCCGGGGAGCTTTCCACCATCCTTCCCACCGCCAAAAGCGGAACAACGGCCTACCCGTTTTCCCTGGACACCCCGGTGGTGGGCGTCCGACTGGCCTTTTTCGGAGGAAAGGGGGACACGAAAGCGGGAGCAGGGATCGGGTACCAGACTTACCTGCAGTCCGAATCAGGGGACGACGCCGATCTGATTTTCAACCTCTGGATGGAAAAACTCCTGGAGGGTCCCTGGAGCCTGGTGGCCGAGTACGCAGGATCAAGGCATGACCACTCAGGAGCGCCCGGAGATGATTCGGTGACGGATGGAACCCTTCTCGTGGGCCTGCTCAGGGCCCATTCCTCCAGGACAACCCTGGGGGTTGCGATGGGAACAGGAATGGGGGAGGACAAGTTTGCCGATGTCCTGGTTACGGCGCGGGCCACTGTCAGGTTCGGGGCGGTCAAGGAGGCAAAAGTCAAAAGGAAACCCGTACCCAAACCGGCCCCTGAACCTCCGGAACGGGAAGTCACAGCTCCTGCACCGCCTCCTCCCGCCAAGAAGGCTCCCTCACCGGGCGCTGTTACCGTTGTCATGATGGCCGAGAAGGTGGGAACCCCTGAAGCCCGGAGACGGGTCGTCCTGGCTCTCAGGGCCAAAGGTTACGCCACGGGAATGGATCCTGACCCCGGGGTCAAGAGTACCGGACAAAACATCCTTTACTACATGCCAGGGATGAAGGAAAAAGCCATAGAAGTTGCCAACATCCTGGCTCTGGGAGGACCTCTGAAGGAAGTCCGGGTCAGGCAAAGCGAGGTAAGGATACCGGCGAACTGGCTCCTTCTTGTTCTCGGGGGAGAGAAATAAGTAAAGGGTTGGGGCGTAATGGCGTGAGGGAGTGAAGAAGACCCCTGTACGGCTGCCCGGTCAGATGAACCGGTGCACATGTGCACTAGTGCACTAAAGTTTCTTCATCTGGAAATTGAAATTATATTGATGTAGAGTCCTCCTTCGGTCCGGGGCGTGGCGCAGCCTGGTAGCGCATCTGCTTTGGGAGCAGAGGGTCGGAGGTTCAAATCCTCTCGCCCCGACCAGAAAAACCGTTCAAAGTCCAAAAACCAGGGTCCAAAGATCCTTCCTCTCGGATTTAAAACGCTGGACATTGGACGTTGGACGTGGGCCTCCCT
>Ga0272441_10014980_pt1 | contig 10910 bp, 8 predicted proteins | sample SSMProp6N_FD_193582 | JGI IMG/M metagenome (GOLD analysis project Ga0272441, IMG submission 193582) | Marine sediment archaeal communities from Little Sippewissett salt marsh, Falmouth, MA, United States - SSM-Prop-6N | ecosystem: Environmental > Aquatic > Marine > Wetlands > Sediment ...
ATGTGCTATTTTATTATATTCATTAGAAAATTGATCTGGCATAAAATATTTATCCGGATGATTTTCAAGCAGTTCTCTTGCTTTAATAATTGCCCCATCGGTTCCCAGTTCTGCAGGAGTAAGAATGATCTTTGCTCCATATGCTTGTAAAATTTTCCTCCGTTCATTAGAGACTGCCTCACTCATTACAATTTCAATGGGATATCCCTTTACCACACTAACCATTGCAAGGCCAATACCCGTATTACCTGAGGTAGGTTCCAAAATGGTTTTTCCATTTCTTAATTTCCCTTCCAGTTCAGCTTGCTCGATCATCCGCAATGCAATTCTATCTTTAATACTGCCACCAGGATTATTTCCTTCTAATTTTGCATAAAGAGTTACCTGGGGATTTGGATTCAACCGGTTTATTTTTACAAGAGGAGTGTTTCCAATTAATTTGAGCACATTGGTTCCAACATTTTCTTCACTAGCCATTATATATCACCAAAAAATTATGTCATTTAAAAATTTAGTGATACTTTCAAGTAATTAACAACAGCAACAACAAGCATGGGTTAATGAAAGTATCAACATGTGTATATACTATTTTTTTAATAATATTTAAATTTTTCTTTTAATAACATTGCACCCATTTTAGTAACTTTTGAAATGCAATTTTTTTTCATATATTTCAAATTAGATGCATAAAATATTTATTCATTTATGGAAAATAATTATAATTTTATTAGAAAATGTTATTATGTGCATATATAAAAGGATAATCAGGTGCAAAAAAGACTATTAAACGCAAAAAATATTCTTTGATTGTAAACTGTGGTTGGGAAGGAAAGTTACCCAATTATTATCTTATTTGAGTACCCATTCAAATACCCCTCCAAATCACCTCTTTTCCTTCCCAGTATACCCTTTTTCTTTGATATACAATGCTTTTTTTCGACCAATTAAAAATACGGCTAAATATAAAGGAACAGAACAGGTACCTTTAGATAAATGAAACGATTCATTATTAAGAACCACATCACTATTTGAACGAATATCAACAACAATCGGCTCATCTGAAAGCACTACGGTATCAATCAAAGGATCAAATGATGGGAGCGTATCAAGCGTAACAGGGGTGACACAAAAACCAGTTTTTCCATGCAGGGAACCTGGAAGACGAATTAATCGTTTCACATCGCAAGTTACCGGTTCATCCGTTTCTCCACTTGCAAAGGATACAGCGGTTTTTCTTAATGCATTATTTAAAAAAAACTTCCGAATCGTTTTTGTTTGATCCAATTTTCCTTCTTTTATTCTCATTATCCGCTCTTGTGATAAATCTTTTAACAGTTTTTTAGCTGTGGATTCATTCACACCATATTCCATTAATTTTTGAACCGGATCATCACTTTTCATAATTTCTTCAAGAATCTCAATTAATCCCCGACTTATCCTTCCTCGCCATCCGGGTTCATTAATGGAAGGCATCTCAAGTTTCTTTCCACTTGCATAACTTTTTCCCAGGTACTGTTTTGTTCCTGTTGCAGACTCATGAAAAATAATCGTATCCATAAGATCTCTACCGATGATATAATCAACAATTTCTCTTCTATCGCCACTATCTAATTGTAGAATCTTTGGATCTTTGACATGGCAGTGGTATCCTCGCCCGCCACTAAAATATAATTCCAAATATTTTTCTTCAAATCCAAAATCTTTCATTAAAAAATCTTCAACAAGTTTAATAAATTCTTCTTTTACCATCTCCAGTTGTTTCTCATAAGGAATAGTATCAACGTTTGGAAGATGATCTGCATCAAGATCAAATATTAACTCTGCTCCCATCCATTTTTTATCATTCATTTTTTGCGCATCAGGATACTGGTAATATGCAGTAGAATAATAGCAGTGAGATGGTGTTTTTCTCTTAAGAAACTCTTGAAAATCTTGCTTTTTTGAAAAAGAAATATGGCGAAACATACCTTTTCCATTAAAAAACATAAATGCAAACTCTCGACGGCTAAATCGATCAGGCAGTATTGGCGTATGCTTAGAGTAATAGTTTTTAAATTGCTGGTGAAGAAATTCCAGGGATTGTTGAATACGCGTTGTTTCTTCCATACCTCATATTGATAATATGTTTTTATTGTTAAAAATTGCTCTTAATACCTTCAATGAACTTGGATAAAGTTTTAACTAGGAAACATCATACCAGATACTGATGGTTGATATTATCGAGGATGAATTATTTTCATCATCAGTTATTAAAGATATAAGAGTACTTGATTTTGATTATATTCCAAACACCCTTCTGCATAGAGATTCACAATTGCAGATGCTAGCTCAATTGTTCAAACCACTCTTAGCAAATATTGCGCAAAATGCGGTTATCCATGGTCCCGTGGGAACTGGAAAAACCGTGATGGCAAAAACATTCTGTCAGAAACTTGTATCCGCTGCAAGAGCAAAAGGGACCATCATTGAATATGTTCATATCAATTGCCGTAAACGATCAACAGATGCAATGGCACTTTTAGGTATTTTGAACCATTTCGATTCTCGTTTTCCAGATAGAGGGTTTTCCGTTCAAGAAATGCTTGAAGTATTGCGAAAACAGTTACAACGGAGAAATGCCCAACTTCTTGTTGTTTTTGATGAAGCTGATGCATTACTTACAAAAAACAGATCTGATTTAATATATGATCTCACTCGCTTTTCAGATGAAACCTCTCAAGAAAGAACACCAGTTTCCTTGCTCCTTATCTCTCAAAAACCGGTATTATCAATGATGGATGAAGCATCGTTAAGCACGTTTAAAAGAAGTAATGTGGTTAATCTAGGCAAATACAATCGTGGTGAACTCTATGATATTATCCAACAACGTGTTGAACTTGCCTTTACTCCGGGAATTGTTCAAGAGGACAGTATTGATCTGATTGCTGATATTGCAGAAGAGTGGGGTGATGCACGATTTGCTATTGAATTATTATGGAAAGCAGGGGTATCTGCTGATTCCAGACATGAAAAACAAGTTGTACCTGAATATGTTCGCGCTGCAAAAGCAGAAACATATTCTGTGGTCACAGAAACAAAACTTCGAAACCTTGAGCGTCATCAACTTCTCACACTCAAAGCAATTGCAAAGCGATTACAAAATGATGGAACCGCATATGTAAACACAGGTGAGGTTGAAAAAACATATGCACTAGTATGTGAAGAATATGATGAAACACCACGAGCCCATACTATGTTTTGGCATTATTTAAAAGATATTGAAAGTGCGGGTTTTATTACCTTAAAAATGTCGGGAAAAGGACACTTAGGAACAACACAACTTATTTCACTGCCGGATATTCCTGCAGAAATTGTGCAACATAAAGTTCAAGAATTACTCTAAAGTATCATTGATAGGAACACAGGTTCTGTATTGGACAAAGCATGCATTGGGGTTTTTGTTTCCGACAGTATTGTTTTGCTAATTCAACAATGGCTGCATGATATTCATTATACACTTGTGATAACTGTGATTTTGGATATGTCTTTTCCAATGATTGTTGAAAATATGATTGAATCATATCATAAGAAGTGGAATCTACTGATAATGGTATTCGTTTACACAATCGTTTTGTATAGGAATCAACGACAAAAATTGGTTTGTTACCCGCATATAAGAGAATGGAATCTGCGGTTTCAGGTCCAATCCCATTAAGCTTGAGCAGTTCATTTCGAATATTTGATATTGGTTGGGAAAACAATGCATCAAGATCTCCTTTATACTGTTCCAGTAAAAAAGAACAAATGATCTTTAGTCGATTGGCTTTTTGATTAAAAAAACCAGACGGTTTGATAAATGATTTTAATGATTCAATATCCATATGGTTGATGGTATGAAGATCAAGGTTGTTTTCATTTTTTAAATTCACCAGTGCTTTTTCAACATTTGACCAAGCAGTGTTCTGTGTGAGGATTGCTCCAATTATCACTTCAAAACGAGGGTCACTTCCATTTTTTATATGGTAGGTATGATCCATTGGCCACCAGTGCAATGGTCCGAAGAAAGTAGCTAATTGGTTATAAATAAGTATAGTCTTAGCAGCCATAATGAAAAGGGTAAAAGGCATGAATGTTATAGAAATTTTCTGTTGATTTATACTGCATATGATATATTTTTCATATTAGTATAGTATTGGTTTAAAATATGCAAAGAATTATAAATTGAATTTTGTTAAGCATTTGAAAGGATGGTGTAAAGTTGGGATTGGATCCAATTGCAGATGTATTAGATGATTTGCTTAAACTTGATGATGTTCTTGCATGTATGGTTGCTCGGCAAAATATGATAAGTGTGATGCCATCAGAAGGAACAGATGGTTTTAAACCCGAAGTGTATGAAACATGGGATATTATTCATCGAGCCATGGATGATGTATTTACTGTCATTCGAGAATATTCTCAAGCAGGACTTGCTGAAATGGAATTCAGTTTGCAAAAGTATATCGCTTTATTTTATGTGTTTCCAGATACAGAAAATGCACTTGTTGCAATCATTCCTTCCCTTTCAAATAAAGGATTAATTGCTGTTGAAATGGAAAATGCTAGAAGAGAAATTATCAAAAGTCTTGAAACAGCTGAAAGGGAACAAATGGCAACTGCTTAGTATTATTATACATAAAAGAAAATTAGGTGAATAGAATTGAGCTCAGTCAATTCAGAAATGAAAGCATCCGTCTGTATGACTCGGGAATGGGATGCATATAAAGCAGGTGTAGATCTAGCAAAAGATATTGTAGAAAACCTTGCCTTCAAGTCAAATGTTATTCTTCTTTTTTCAACAATTCATTATCAAGATAATGGAGGATTACAATCATTACTTGATGGGGTTTATTCAATTATTCCAGAAGAGATCCCATTAATAGGTGGAACAGTACGAGGTTTTTCAAATAATTATGGATGCTATGTAAGAGGAGCAACAGCACTTGTTGTTTCATCTGATAAGATGGATATTGCCTTAGGAATTGGACATAACACAAAAAGAAATCCAAAAAAAGCAGCGCAAAAATCTGCTGATATGTTACAAGAAAAACTAAGCAAGAGTCCATATAAAAATGGGTTTTTATTAAATGTGATTGCAGGGGCAGAAATCCCAAATATCCCACCCATCGGAAGACAAAAGATCATTGAACCGGGTGCAGCACCAAAAGCACTCATGAAACTGTTTTCTGTTTCTCAGAAAACATTGCAGATGGGATCCGCACGAGATGAAGATGTTGTTGAAGAAATGGTTTCACTTTTTCCTGATTTTTCAATGATCGGTGGGGCAACATTAGATGATGGACCCGGGTTTAAAAGTTATCAGTTTCATAATAAGAATGTATTAAAGAATTCTCTTATCACTCTTGGTATAAAAACAGATTTTAATATCTTTGTCAAATCAACACATAATATGAAAAAAACGGATATCACATTTGAAGTTACAAAAATGAGTAGTGATAGAAGAATCATTCATGAAATAAATGGCAAACCTGCATTAGATGAATTATTACGGTTATTACAATGGCCTAAAGAAATATTAAATGAGGAAACATGGTTGAAAACAACCTTTTATTTTCCAATTGGTGGAAAATGTTGCTCCAACTCATCAGATGAAAATGTACCACATGTTATTGGAATAATCCTTGGGAAATCACTTGTTCTCACCTGCAAATTACAAGGAGCACACGCATCAATTTTAACAATAGATGGAAAACGTTTATTTGATGCAGTCGATGAGAATTTTTCTACTATACCATTTAAGACTCCTGAATTTGGCATTATTTCTTCCTGCACAACAAGACTTGAAACGCTTGGCAATAAAATTTATCATGTGAAAGATCAGGTTCAACATGTGTTACAAAATCAACCTTTCATTATCTTTTATGTTGGTGGAGAATCCACGTATTCTCCTGAAAATGGATTAGATTATGCAAATATGTCGTTTAATACTGCAATTTTCTGGGAGAAGCAGTAATTTTTATTCCTACTCTATTTTAACATTTATTTCTTCTTTCTAATGGTAAATACTTCGCGAGCTGCATCAAAAGGATCCATTTTCATATCATATAATGATAAAGCAACAGAGGTACACTTGGCAATCCACTTTCCGATGAGATGCGCTTGAATAGTGGTTCCGTAGTCTTGAAATGAAAAATCGTTTGTTTGAAATGCATTGATAATACTTTTTGCCGATACTTCCCCATATGATAAAGCAAAATGAATTCCTCCGCCAAACGCAGGTTCTATACCAACTGCATCACCTGCTAAAAGGATATTTGGAATAGAAATAGTGTCTTCTTTTGCATACCAGCGAATTGGATGACCGACCCAACTTTTTTGATCAATAGCGATATTTCTTGATTGGAGGACTTGGTTAAAGATGTTGGTCATACTTGCTTTTGGTTTCTTTTTATGAATAGGAAAATTTGCCATACCATGTCCAACAAAAGATTTTCCATTTTTTATACAAGGAACATGCCAAATATAACCTTGTAAACCCTTCTTTATAAAAGTAAGATCAACAGTTATTTTTTTTTCATCAAATTCATGATCAAATGCATTATTGGCAGGTGAAAAAACCTCAAGAGTGGATGCAATATGGGGAATATTTGAAAGATTCATGGATCTTCTAACACTACTTAATGCGCCATCAGCACCGATAAGAACCTTTACTTTGTATGTACCCTCAGTTGTGTTTACTAAAAGATTACGATGGTTACGAGTGAAATGAAGAAACAGTTCATCTTCATGTAACATAAGTCCTCTTGATACTGCAAGTTTCATCAGTGCATGATCAAATTCAATTCGTCGCACCATTTCAAAACAATTTGGTTGGTGAAGGATAAATGTTTTTTCTCCATTTATAAATTCTATATCTGATATGTGTAAGGATGGAATGTCAAGATGTACATCAAGATTTTGTAAGATTACTCCACTCCAACCGCCAATTCCACCCCCACATATTTTTTCCCGCGGAAATATTTCTTTTTCTATGAGAACTGTTTTAGCTGCCAGCTCAGGAGCATATTTATTGAGATGTAACCAAGTTGATACACCTGCAGGTCCTCCACCGACAATCATTATATCGTAATCATTAATTGTTTTTTGATTAGCTGGAAGGGAACTCATACTCAATCACTTTTTATTGGTACTCCAAAATTGGTCATCTCATGTAAAGTGAATCCATATTTTTCTGCCCACTCTTCGGTTTTTTTCAGATGATGTAAATCAATTGATCCTACATGATCTTTTTTTTCATTTTCAAATGCCTGCATTATTACTTCTGCAACACATGAAAAAATTTTACCTTTAGGAAGAGCAGGTATCTGGTATGGAATCTGTTTTGGTAAATCTACAAACCCTCCATCAACTCTGAAAACATCTGGACGTTTTTGACAAATAGCATATGATAAATTAGGGGGCTGAGATACGTCAACAACAATAGCATTTTCTTTCAAATGTGCAGATGAAAGAAGTGCTGTAGGATGACTGGTCGCTGTGAGGATAACATCTGCTTTACGGGTAGATAAATACGTCGTTGTTTCAAAATCACCTTTTACGTTTTCACGAAGGTTTTTGAGTTTATGACGATTCCTTCCAATAAGAATTGAATGGTTAAATTGAGGAACCAATATTTTTGAAATAGCTTCGCCAATGATTCCATAGGCACCAATTACAGCAATCGTACATTCTGAGGGAACCTTATGACATATTTTTAATGATTTCATCACTCCTTGACAGGTAACTGCAGCAGTATAACTATCTCCATGATTTACAAAACCAGAAAAACTTGTATTATCTGCAAGCCATTTCCCGCCACTTGTTACAGAAGTTGTTAATGCACCCAATTGAATAAGTTCAACATTGAATTCATCTTGAATAAAAACTGCTAAATCAAGGATGTTTTGCCTTATTTCTTCAATTGGCGATTCCATCATTTCTTTTGCAGTCAGTAGCAAACCAGTTATATGACCTTTTGTTCCCTTTACATTCAACTCAGGAGAATATATCCAGGAATCATGAATCCAATCCTTAGGCATATCTCTAATATTTTCTTTTATCATTAAATGGCCAAGTGTGGCAAATTTCATCGTCCCACTACCTCATTTTTTATGAAACAATAATTGATTTGGATATCATGAATAATGAAAAATGAATTAATTATTGCCGTCCAAAAAGTCTGACACCAGTATATGCTTTTGCTTCAATAGGTTCACGGGGTTTATATAAGATTTTTACATGACTGATATATCGTACAATTGCCTTTGAAAAATTAGTATCTGGTAGTTTAACAGAGGGCATATACGAATCAAAATCAAACTCATTTTCACTATTTTCTTGATCAACACCAGGAAAATCAAGTAATGCATTTTTAATATTAGGGTTGCAAGCCTTTTTTTCCACTAAGTATGTTAAAAAATCATCCCAGCCTTGGCCTTCATGATATTTATCGGGTGATATGAAACATTCTAAACCAATTTGGGGATTAATGGTATCTCCAATATCAATGTGAAGGCGTATGCAATCAGAATATTTTTTAATTTCATCAATCAGAGCAGATAAGCCTTCTTCGTCATCAGACCATCCGAGAGATTTTAAATATGGAACAATATCGTTGGGTTGCATTCTTTTTATGATAAGTCTGATACTATCTGTATTTCGAGAAAGCATTGATGCAACATGAAATACTGATGCACCTAAAGGCAATTTTTCGAGAGCTGAAATAAAACCTTTTTCAATATTTTCTTTTACTGCATGTCCTGTAAGAAGAGGTATTGCAGTTTGCGTGATCCATTTGCATTGTCTCTTGTCGCTGGGATTATCGATTCTTAAAGGAATGGTTTGAAGAAAAACACTTGGAATGGGTATATCCATAGCATTATCTGCCGTATCAAACTCTAACCAAAGGCCAAGAATCTTATCGTGCAATTCCGATGTTGGATCCACCCATTTTTCAGTTAAAGCACCAACATTTTTCCATTCCGGAAGTTTTAATAAATTTTTAGGTATATTTTTATTATTAATAAGATTTAATAATGCTTCTCGTTCTCCGTTTTGAGATGAAACCGCAATTAAGTAATCAGATCGTGCGTTTGTAGATGTAAGTCTAGATTCAAAACCAAAAAAACTTGTAAAATTACTGTTTAGAAAATTTGCAAGGTTTTTAATTTCAATAAAGTTTTTTGATGATATTAGATCTTTTGAAATATGAGGTGCTATAAAGGACAGATACTCCGAGGGATTATTATAGGAGCTCTTCACTTGAGATTTGTACATTATCGAATGGTTTTGTTTTTTATCCCGTGTAAAATTAGCATCGATATTTCTGCTCACAAGAGTAGATGGAACCTCTGTTTGGTTAGATGGAATGGAATGATTCATCAATTGTTTGTTGCCCCCATTTTTTTTTCTAATCTTATTAAAATAATATATACCTTTTTTGTAGGTAGGCATATAATTGGATATGCAGATGCTTGAGAAATTTTCTATATTCATGTCTTTTTTCATTTTTTTCCCCTGATTAAAAAATAAAAATTGTATAGTTAAAGCCCCCTTCCTAGTAATTCCTACAAAATCAAAAATTCGCAATTTTTTCTTATTTTTGTAGGAAAATTGAATTTTCCCCATAAAATATAAGTAAAAAAGGTAGCATCATACCACCTGAATATCTTCTAGTAACTTCTCATTTATATCTATTTCATTAGAATAAAATCGAGAATTTAATTGGATGGGTAGGGATAAATATTGATCGTTTTCCTTGAAACAAATCTGTTGTTCAACAAAAGAAGATAATATATTTTTTACTTCTTCTTCAGAAATATTATAGAATAATTCCTTTAATTTATTAAATGATATTGCTTCTTGACATGCAAGAAAAATTTTTCTTTCTATGCTATTCAATGTATAAAGATCAATTTGTTCACCAAATCGTTTATCATAAATTTTCAGAAATTCTTTCCCATCGATATAAAAAAATACCATATGATCATATGATTTATCTGAGCTCCAACATTGTTGTTCATGATATTTTTTTTCTTTTTTCCAGTTTTCAATTAAAGCTATCCAATCATTGCTAGGGGTATCTGATTCTTTTTCAAATTGATAGTAAAACATGAAATTTTTTTGTAAAATATGAGCTGGAAATTTCAATGAGTCCGTTTTGGTTGGTTTTAATTTTTTAATATTATACAACTCAGGATGGTTGTAAATAGTACTACCATAGGTTATGATAAATTTGCTGATTTGAGGAGGATCCAGATATTGTTGAAAGGCATCAATTGTTTTTTTTGTCTCATGAAAATCATTTTCATCTTCATTTGGATATTGGGTAATAATATTGTAATGATTTTGTATATGCTGTTCTTTACAATATTTTAATACTGCAATATTATCAATAAGATTGACTCCTTTATTCATTTTTTTTAAATACGCTGAACTAAATGCTTCGATCCCTGTTTGTATATGATGAAATCCTGCTTTTTTTAATAAGCTATAATCAATACGGTGTAATCTTCCGGCTCTTGCTTCTATATACAGGTTGAAATCTTTTTTCAGAGCAATCAATTGATGACATAACTGTCTATAATCATGGAGTGGTAATGTATTTGCAATTACTTGAAAGGTAAGCATTTTATATGTGTTTGAGAGAAATTCTAATTCATTACAAAACCGATCAATATTTTTTTCCCGATATTTCTTATGCTGTACGTTTAGATTGCAAAAACTACATTTATTCCACCAGCAACCGCGAGATAATTCAATAGGAATTCTTCCATAAAGGTGATAATATTGTTGAATTTCGGGATGACAGGTATTTAACAATTGAAAATAAGAAGTAAAGTCAGGAAAGGGTAGTGTGTTTAGGTCAATATATTCTGCCGAATTGTTTTTTA
>Ga0272441_10014981_pt1 | contig 10910 bp, 14 predicted proteins | sample SSMProp6N_FD_193582 | JGI IMG/M metagenome (GOLD analysis project Ga0272441, IMG submission 193582) | Marine sediment archaeal communities from Little Sippewissett salt marsh, Falmouth, MA, United States - SSM-Prop-6N | ecosystem: Environmental > Aquatic > Marine > Wetlands > Sediment ...
AAATTTTTTTAGTAATTCATTAATTTCGAATTTTTTATTGTTATAATAATCAATCTTAATCATGGAACTATATGATTCCTCTAGATGTTTTAGAAATGAATGAAATACCTCAGGTTTATTCTTTTCAATAAAACCTAAAAGATAATCTAGACGAGCAAGTGAAGATAATTCTGCAACCTCTAATGGTTTTATTTCTTGTAGCTCAGCTAAAACTTCAGGAGCATAAGAACCAAGCTGCTGAAAATCTCGCTGAAATTGTCTATCATCTTTTGATTGCACTTCATCTTTTCCTTTTGTTTGCCATTCCTTCAAAGGCCAGATATTATCCCAGAATTCTTTGGGAGGGTGAGTTAAATCCCAATCAATTCTAGTATCATGAATTACACAGCTGCAATAGGGATCTCCTCTTACTATTGAAGAATCCATTGTAAGAATGAAGTTTTTGTTCCAATTAATTCTAGTTCCTTGATAATCTTTGTAACAAGCTACTAGATACCTGAAATCTTCATCTGGTAGTTCTTTAATTGATTCAGCTAATAAACAAGTATCTCTTCTATGATATAACTTACCATTCTCTACGGTACTCTCTATACGGAGCCAACCAGGATAAGGATTTTCTTTGAAATCTCTGATCTCATCTTCTCTCTGCTCTTCAAGTGTTTCGTATTTCTCTTTAGTTTCTTTTCCTCTGAAAGATATATATTCTGACACAAATATCTTGTAAAGTTCGATGGCTTCATCTTTTCCCACAGTATCCGATAAAGATACAAGATATTGATAAATTGGAAATGCATATGATTTGAAAGAATTCCTATTTGTAACATCTTGTTTATCATATTCCCAATTACTATTCAAGGGTAGTACTAATAAGCTTAGAAAATAATTCAGATAATTTTTGATTAGGTTTTTATAGAGTTTTAAATTAACCAATTCATCTATTATTGTTGATACATCGAATTTCTTATTCTCAACATAGTCTCTTTCTATCAAACCAGCAAAATTATCTTCAAGATTCTTAACAAAAGAATCGAATATTTCTGGTTTTTCTTTTTTAATGAATCCTAAAAGATAGTCCATCTGACGTACATGTACGTTTTTAGCGTATTTTAATGGTTCAACTCCCTTTAGATAATCCAAAGCTTTCTCATCATATGACCCTAATTCTATAAATTTCATTTATTCTCACAATCCTTTAATTTTCAATTCTAACATTTGGAAATCCTCTTCCTGGAAAAGAGAAATGAACTTGCCTAATTTTCCAGCCTTCACCTTCATCTATCAATCCCAGAGTTATCCTAATAGGCCATACAAAAACATCTCCTCTCTCATACTGGGTCAAAATCATGCTTGCATCGTAAATCACTTCATATAAAACTCGTGTTGAAGTCCACTCTTTCTCAGTATACTCTTTAATCCTTTGTAGAGACCGTTTTCTGCTTGCTTCGGAAGATCGAGTATCTGATTCTGCTGTGTTTCTCGTAACAGTAGCATAGAGTGCTACCCAAGCAACGTTATCTACTATGTCCACTTCAGCTTCATCTAAATCCATCTTCACATCCCCCCAATTCTTCCAATCATTTTCGAACATTTGTTTTGCCGATTCCAACCCTTTTTTCCATTCAAAATCTCCAGGTCTTACCGCATTTGTTCCAATAATTGTAACCTCTTTATGAAACAATTGATCAACCCAACTATCAATAGTGGATTCATCTCTACTAGTATATCCTTTCTGTATTTGTTCCAATAACATCTTTATTTTCTTCATAGATTCATTTTCATTAGGTCTACTCATTTTCATTCCTCTTTCTTAATTGGTGTTCAGCTAAAGGCCACATATTATCAAAAAATTCCATAGATGGATGATTTAAATCATCATTAATTCTTGTATCGTGTAAAACACATGAACAGTAAGGATCACCAGCAACTATTGTGTGTTCCATAGTAAGAATGAAATGCTTGTTGTTATTGTTGTAACTTTGAAAATCGCCATAACAAGCTGCAAGGTACTTTAACTCTGTATCAGGTAACTCTACTATTGCATCATGCCATATACATGTATCCTTTCTTTGTGGAAATTTTCCATTCTCGATAATTCCTTGAACTGTTACCCATCCAATATTCGGAGGATTCTCTTTCTTGGGTTTTCTAGCCTCTCTAAATTCCTCTAAAGATTCATATGGAGGTATTTCTGGAGCTAAAGTCTTAACATAAGAGGTTAGGTAATTTTTGTACAACTCCACAGCTTTATTTCTTTCAATCACTTCAGTTAAAGCCTGAGCATTGTAATATCTTTGATTGAGAAATGATTGAATATAGTCTTTGTTTGTAAGTTTAACTTTTGCCTTTGTCCAGTCTTTAGTATAATCAAAGTTCAAAAGCTGAAGATAGTAAGCTATAGAGCTTTGCATTAGCTCAGGATATACCTTCAGATGCATGAATTGATTTGAAAGTTTTGTGGGAATCTTAAATTGAGATATCTTATAAGGTCGCTTTAAGAAACTTACAAATTTATTGTTTAATCTTACGACATAGCTGGGGAGAAGTCCTGGTGTCTCTTTCTTAAGGAAACCAATTAAATAGTTTAATCTCTTTAGAATAGTTTTTTCTGCATATTCTAATGGTTGAATTTCCCTTGTTTTATCTAAATCACTTATTTGATATTGACCTGTAACAAATGGTTCCATTTTAAATCACCCTATCTCTCCTTGAACATACTTTGTCCAAATATCATCGAGAAACTCTCTTGATGGAAAATCATTATTTGTTGATATTCTCCTATCAAGATATATGTATGTACAATAATCTTTACCAGATTTTGCTTTTGAATCTAATAACAGATGAAAGTGTTTATTCCAGACATTGGCTAGAGTGATGTGCATGTAACATATAATATGATATAACATTTCCTTATCTGTAAATCCTGCATTATATAAAGTATCAAATTTCTCACAATTTGCACAGAAACGTATTAATCTACCATCTTCAACTTGACCGAATATTCTTACTCGACCATAGGGATTATTTTCTAACCATCTTATTTGTTTCTCTCGAAATTCCTCTAAATTTTCATCAATCTGACTTTGATTTCTAGCATTTACTCTGTAATTATAATTATCGACGTAATCTCTATATAAACTAAAAGCTTCTTCTCTCCCAATCAATTGAGTAAGTATTTGCAACCTAGTATAGAATAAATGAAAAATAGTTTCCAAGAATTCTTTAGCAGGATAACTAATCTTAGGATTTTCCCAAAGTTGAGATTCTGAGATGTTCAAAGCTTTTAAGAGGAAAGTAATATTACTCCTTACTAATTCAACAGAATTTTGTAGATATTTATGTTCAGAGATTTCTTTAGAAAAATCAGAATTTAATTCTAACAATTTAATATCATTGATGAGAGATTTAGATTTTTCAAGAAGAAGACTCTCAAAAGTTTGAAAGATTGATGGATATGTCTTTTGGATTTCTTCGAAAAGCAAATTCAGTGTTTCTAAAATATCACTACGAGCTAAATCCAGAGGAGGTAAAGTCACTGTTTTATCAGCTCTTTCTCTTCCTGCAATAGCAAAATTCATTTTATCATCACCTCTTACATTACATTTCTTTACCAATTTTAGCAGTAAAAACCAAATCAGGTTGCTCTGCATCAGGATAAACAAGATTATTCCAGTAAAATTCATCGCAAAATTCTGAATGCTGTAGAGTTTGAGTTCTTCTCATATGAATAACTCTATCTTTTGTCCACTCTGGATGATCTCCAATATAGCAAGATGCAAGATAAGCTAAGTCTGGGTCATTGTACTTTCTCAGGACCTCTGGTATCATACATTTATCAAACCTATAGATCACTCTATAATCATCCAAAATACAGTAGGCAAAATCAGCCATGCCTATGTCGCACCAGGATTTGATGGCTCCTTCAACCATTTCATGAACAGTCTTGGTTTTTGGATCTTCTGGCAACTTCTCTGGATTCTTCTTCTTCATATCTCTTACAAAATATGGTACAAGTTCCTTATAGAGTTCAATACCATCTTCTCTTCCATACACATCTGTAAATGATTTAACTATGTGATAGGTTACTGTTTCGACAGCTTTAATCCTATTGAAAAATAGTAGTTCTATCTCACCTTGTTCAGGAGTATAATCTTCAGGAATTTCCAAAGTTTTGCAAGTGTAAAGAAAGACATATTTTTCCAAATCTGGAAAATTAGGTAGAATTTCTAAACCTTCTCTGATTTCCTTCCAATCAAATAGTGTGTATTGTATTGAGTAATTGCCTGTAGCTTCTTTGTAATTCTCTAACAGTTTTGCTGTTAAAACAGGCAATTCATCCGGCCTAAGCTCCTTCATTCCTTGAAGTGCAACGTTTACACGTCCTAATCGAGCTTTAAAATGTAACATTGGATTTGAAGGACCCTTTTTCGTTTCACAATAACACTTAAAATTTTCACATTTCATTTTTTTACTTCTTCTTCTAATCTTTCTAATTTGAAAACAACTGGTTTAGTTCCATCCCTACATGTTGTAAAGGTCATTTTTGGTTCAGTATGCACAAAATCCCCTCCTAAAGATAAAACAGATAAATCCTTCCAAAGATCCATCCATGCCCAGGAACATGGCCAATCAGATGGTAGATCAGTATACACATGATCTACTACTATCTCTTGCCCTTCTTCAAAGTGAGGACATGTTATCGATTTTCTCCCATCTGGATAATGATACTCATGTCCGAATACTTCTTCCGAACTGAATTTTCTAATGATTGTTATTTTTACAGGATAGTGTTTTGACATTTAGTTCTCAACCTTATTTAATTTCTCATAAAACTCCCTTGGGGGATGTTCAATCTTTTCAACATACCTAGTATCGTGACAACAAAAATCACAATAAGGGCCATCCATCAAAGTTGATGTTCGTGTGAGTACGAAGTTTTTATTAGTATTTCTTACAATTGCATGATCAGCTGAACAGCAAACTATATGCTTGATCTCAGAATCATTATAGTCCGTAAGTGCTTCTGGAGCCATACATCTATCCACACGAGATGCATAAATTTTGTTATCAATAAGAACAGATACACCCAAATTGTTATCGTTCTTTCTTCCACCTTCAATATCTGATTCGAAAACAGAATTAAGATCTTCGTGTTTTGCTATTTTCCTATGATTATTTGCATAGTAAACAAAGTAATCCTTAAGGAATTGAATTGCCTCATCCCTGTTTATCATCTCAGCAAGAAGTTCAGAGAAATATATACGAGACAATAACCAAGCACGAGAAATCTCTAATTGTGTTCTTTTTATTTCTAAATTTTCTTCATAATAATCTATATTCACTTTTAGAACAGAAAAAACCAATGATACTACTGTCTTTGCAAGATTTATGTTGTTTTTCAATATCAAGGACTTTTCGAGAGTTTCTTTGAAAATTATTGTGTTTATTTTCTCCATACCAGACGATATTAGAGATTTATATTTTGATGTAAGATTAACTATAAAATCTCCTAGAATACTTCTTTTGTGTTCTTCTAAATAGACTAGAAATCGATCTACAATGATCAAATTTCCAGAAACTATATTGGCTACATTCACGCTTACTTCTTTATTTGGTAGGAAGCTGTCAAGTTTTTCTATTCGCATAAATATGCACCTAGTTGATTCTTTTTTCCTTTTCTGATATTACAGAATTCTTTAGTTGGGTTTTAACTTAACTTGTTGTCTTCAAAATTTGTTAAACAACACCCTCAAACACTGGGCACTTATTAAGCTTTCTCCTCGCTTGAGAAAGCCTCTACTTTGTTAAGAACGTCTACAGGGGTATTTACAGCAGGTATAGGTTTCTTAAAGAGGTTTTTTTATCAAATATCACAATCACTGCTAGAATTATTAGATATACTAGACCACTCCATATCGGTTTATGATAATTTATGTAGACTCTATTTGACAAATTATGCATCACATGGAAAATTACCATCAAGGGAACACTTTCAGTCTTCATATAGATCCAAGTATAGATACATGAGATGACTATTACAGTAAAACAAATAGAGGAAATGTAACTCATGGTCGCTCACCATAGATATAGAGTAATAGATGCTAAACTGCCAGAAGAATCCGATTATTACACCAGACACAATGGGATGGTATTTCTCATTCATGTTTGGGACTGCATACCCCCTCCATCCAGTTTCTTCAGCTATACCAGAAAAGACTATATTTGTTAGGATCACAAATAGATTAATGTCCCACAAGTTGAAATCTAAATACGTGAGATTATATGGATTACCAAAAATCAAATTGATCATTATTGGTATCAAATAGACAATTATTGGTAGGAAAAACACTAACAAATACCAATAGTATTTCGCTTTAACATTCACTAGTCTTTTCCCCCAATTTCTTTAAACCCTCTTTTCCTTCTGAATAACAAATAGTTAATACGGCTGCTATTGCTGGTCCAAATGACTGCAATCCAGTAAAAAGGTTACATAAAACACCGATAAAATTATCCCAACTTCTTAGTTGATAAATGAAATTCAGAGGATAGATGAACAATAATGCAAGTCCCCAACTAATAAAAAAAGTTAGAATAAAGAAAATAGGAAGAGGAGAAAACTTTGTTCTTACCAAAGTAGCACTAATTTCAGTGTTTTCAGACATTATTCTCAGCAACTAGTATCAATGAAACCAGAAATTTCTAAACTCTTATCAATTTTCGTGCAGATTTAGGTAGGAGAGGAAAGAAGTTCCTACTCCTAAATAGAATTGATAGCAGATACTAATTCATATGGTTCGTTTGTACCTACAAAAAATGCTTTATTGTCTTTAAAACTAAATTTGACTGCACCGGAATTTGCAACATTGAAGAACCAACCTTCGGAAGTTAATCTGGGACCAAATCCATACCCGCCTTTGTAAGATATAGCTTGCCAATTGTCTAAGTCTTTAATCTGGAATTTCTTTTTAATCAGGCCTATCCCATATTTAATAGAAATATAATCCTCTTTTACTGTTATTGTTAATGTTGAGAATAACATGAGGCAAATCAGTAGAATTCCAGATATACTAAATATTATTATTATAGGTGCTAATTCTAAGTATTCAAGAGCTAAAACACCCGCTAAGCCAGTTATAAGTGCAGTAATACCTACTACACTCACCAGCATCTTTCCGATTTGTGTGTGTTTGTACATTTCTTTACCTCACTTTGTTGTGATAAATTGAATCAAAGATTTATCCTTGATTCGGCGTTTAAGATTAGACAAAAATAAACGTCAAGTTGATTTTGATAAAGGACTCTTTTATATGTTTACAATTAAATTACAGCCATACTTCAGGATAAAATTCTGGAGTTATACAATAATCATCACCATAGGGGGATTTTTCGAACTCTATATCCAATGTTTGAAGATAATTATCGATGGATTTTGTTCTTTCAAAAGTGTCAGCTGTAAGAGCAAAAGGATCATCTTTTATTCCAATAATAGCTATTTCTAGATACCCCACTATCTCATTTATGGTAATATGACAGTTTATGTTTTTTATTGAAGCTTCTCCTGAGATAAGTTTCTCATTTGTTTGTTGAAGATAACTCATTATATCTTTTTCAAAGAAACTGAGCTTAATTTCTTTAATAATATTCACTAGTTCTTCTCTTTCTTTGAAGTGTATTAAAGCAATAAATCTATCTGGTGTTAGATCATCAGGATAGGGATGAGACTTGCAGAACCTAAAGATTTCTAGAGATCTGCACCACTTCAAAAACCTCTTTTCTCCATACTCTTCAAATAATCCGTGCAACCGAATTTCTTTTTTCATCATTATTCTATTTGTAAGATTTTTTAAATTAGTATCGCTAAAATAACTTAATGAAGTTCTGTTGTAAGAAATGTGAAACAAAGTTTGATGATGATTACGAAACATTATTTGATATAATTAAATGTCCGAATTGTAAGCACAAAGATCTTGTTTTAAACTTTATAGTTCAAGGTGTTCATCCGCCTGAAGAAGGACTGGGGATATCATATTTAGAATTTGAAGATGTACTCGAAGAGGGAAAAATTAGTTATTTACAACAATTCTTTGAGGAGGAGTTTAACCTTCAATATTCCAGAGCAGATGGGGATTTTTCTCTACAAGACAATTCTGGAAAATCTGTTGATATAGAAGAGATTTATAAAAAAACACAACAAGATGGCAAACTTCAGAGATTAATTTACAATATTTTCTATGTGCTATTACAAGGAGCTTAAGAATTATAGACAATATTTCGTAAATATACATTGCTACCAAGCAAATACTTTATTAGTATGTAACATAGGTTGTAAGTTAATTAAGAAGTGTTTGTTAGATTTTGAGTAGTCCGTTAAAAGGTTAGTAAATTTCTGATTAGCAGTTTTTAATTTGCGAGTAAGTTCTGTAGAACTTTATCGCACACATAATTAAGGAGGAATCCTTGTGAAAGGTACAATTAAACGAATTTGGTACGACCGTAATTACGGTTTTATTAGTGTTGAAGATGAAGAGAAAGACATTTTCTTCCATAGATCGGGAGTTGAGGGAGAGTTCCACGATCTAAGAGAAGGTGTTGAAATCGAATTCGAACTTGAAGAAACCGAAAAAGGTAAACAAGCGATTAAAGTAACAATTGTATAATTAGATACATAAGCTTATCAGAAAGTTAGTAATAATCAAAGGATTTATCGGTTGGAGCAGCTGATAAATTCTTTGAAAATTATTTTTTATTATATTAATTTAATACGGATATAGAGGTCTATTTCCTTGTTGTTCTTTGTAACTCCACTAACATATAAAGTCTCATGATTCCTTATCCCTTGTTCTCCTAGAGTAAGGTTCAGTTTTACTTCACTTGGATCCTTCATATCCATTCTCCATAAAGAAGGAAGGAATTCTGGATCATAGTCATATCCTTTAGTCTTGATAATCGAGAGAATATTTTCTACAGTTGTGGTTCTTGGAAGTTTAAACTTTTCAATAGGGGCGGCATTTTTTCCACAGAGCAGACATTTTTTATTAGCAGGTTTCTCAAAATAAAAGAATTTTCCAATCAAACCATTGTAAATAGCATATTCAGAATTGACTGTACCTAACTCTATTCCTTTTAAGTGGTGGAGCAATTTCAAAGCTTCTTGAGATTGTAGTGAAGCTATCACAGCATTAATTGTTATGATTGTTGGATCATGTTGATCTACCATTTTGACTACTTCATCTATTGTAAATAGAGATTCTTTAGGAAAATGTTGTTTTGCTAAATCATTCGCATAGTTAAGCACAAAATCCATTTCTTCTTTCACTGTTGTATCTGGCGGACGGTTATTTTTTGATTCAAAGAAGAGTTGTCCTTTTAACAAACAATGTGAGCGTTTCCTTGGTATACCAACCAGTGTGCAAGCAGCTAATGTTTCTCTTTCTCTCTCTGTTTGAGGATCACAATGCAAACATGCATTTATGCCTGGTAAGTAAGTATAAACATGACCATAATAGGTAACTGTTCCTCCATCAATCAAGGGTTTTTTGTAGTGAACAGCTCTTCTGTTTAATTCGCTTCTTGCTGTTACAGAATCTAAACCTGAAATAAATAAATCAGCTGAAACATATATTTCTGGGTCAACGTCTTCAAGATTGGAATGGTGCCAGATGTATCTACTATAAGGGTTTATGCTCTTCAATGTTCTTGCAGCAACCTTAGATTTGGGTTCTCCTTCATTAGCGTTAGAGAACAAAATTTGTCTGTTTAGGTTTGAATATTCAATAATATCAAGATCGATTAAGTGAAGTGTCCCTACACCAGCCATAGCTAGATTCTTAGCCACTTCAGTTCCCAACCCACCTATACCCACTATAACCACAGTCGATTCCTTTAATGCCTTCTGATTCCATCCAGGTAATCTAAGTTGTCGATCAAATCTTTGTCTTTCTTTAGCTGAAAAGGACTCATCAAAAAAGTTAGAATCTGTTTTTGTATTTTTTTTCATTGTTTACATCTCATAGCAATTAATATGAACCAACGTTTTTTATTCAAAAAATAAAAAGAAGGGAGAACTATTTTTGGATTAGAAAAATAGTATTCTATTATCCAGCTGTTGAAACTGGAATAAGTAAGATTGTATCTCCGTCTTCTACTCCATAGTCGTCCAAGTTGTCGTCTGGATCACAAGTTCTTCCAGCATGTGACAAGTGGAATTCATCTGGAGGTAAACCAAAGATTTGGCTTACTGTATATTTAATATCACCAATGGGTGCATCAGTAGCAACAACAAGTTTTTCTTGTTTTGGATTTGGTCCAATAGTACTCTGGAAGTAAACACTAATTTTCTTACTTGCAGGAGTCTTGGATTTTGCTGGAGTCTTAGAGATAATTTCTTCTTCAAATACCTCTTCTTCTTCCTCTTCTTCGTCAAAAGATAATTCTTCGAATTCTTCACTCATTGTAATCAATCCTTTTTAATTCAAGATATACATATTGAAATGTAATATTAAAAAATTATCTATGGTTGTATAAAAAACGTTGTTATTTGGAAATTTAAAGATGAAAACATAGCGTTTTATTTTCAACTAGTTAAACATTAATATAAGAGATTGTGAAATTAAAAATATATAAGTGAAATTTTAGCTATATGATGAAAGGAAACTTATGAGTGTGACTTACAGATGGGCCCAAAAGTTAAGAAAAAGAAACCTTCTTCAAAGAGACCTAAGCAGAAAAAACCTGTTAAATCAAAAATACCAAATCAGAAGAAACCCTCAACAAAGATACCTAAGCAACAAATTAGCGAGGAGATGATATTACCTCCGAAAAAACAGAAAAATAAAAAGGAATCCGTTGTACCCAGCAAATCTAGACTCAAACAAGAAGAAATTAGAAAATCAAACAAGGGAATATCTAAG
>Ga0272441_10014982_pt1 | contig 10909 bp, 8 predicted proteins | sample SSMProp6N_FD_193582 | JGI IMG/M metagenome (GOLD analysis project Ga0272441, IMG submission 193582) | Marine sediment archaeal communities from Little Sippewissett salt marsh, Falmouth, MA, United States - SSM-Prop-6N | ecosystem: Environmental > Aquatic > Marine > Wetlands > Sediment ...
ATCTTCACCTGCTGCTCGCACCTTCCACCTATGAGGCACATGATTTCATCGGCGGAAAAACTCCCGTTATTGTCGACTCCAAATGCACAGGATGCGGCCTATGCGCCGAGAAGTGTCATTTTGATGCGATTTTTCCAGGCGGCCCTTCCAATGATCTCACGGAGGCAACCTACAGAATAGACGAGCTGGCTTGCGAAGGCTGCGGCCTATGCGGATATGTATGTCCCGTCGGCGCAATCGATTTTCATGACAATACTACGGGAAGGTGGTTTGTCTCCGAAACGAGATACGGACCCATGACCCATGCACGTCTGGGGATCGCCGAAGAAAACTCCGGCAAGCTTGTTACCCAGGTTCGTAATCGGGCATCACAGCTGGCGCGGGAACAAGGCTTCGATAAGATCCTTTCCGACGGCCCTCCTGGAACCGGCTGCCCCGTGATTGCTTCGGTTTCAGGAACAGATTTGGTGTTGATCGTAACAGAACCTACGGTTTCAGGCGTTCACGATTTGGAACGGGTTCTCAAACTTTCAGCCCATTTCGGCGTTCCCTCCCTGGTGATTATCAACAAGGCGGACCTGAACGCGGAGCAGGCTCAAAAGATAAACCGGCTGGCTGAGGAAGAAGGTTCGCGCGTAATTGGGGAAATTCCCTTTGACCACAACGTGAATGAAGCCCTCATGAACGGCAAAACCATCATTGAACATGGAAAGGGTCCGGCCCTGAAAGCGGTTCGGACATTGTGGGATGTTCTTAGGAAAGAAGTATTCGAAGAGATAGCATAGGGAGAGCATTATCTACAACGCGGCAGCGCAATAGCTCCGGTCTTACGGACAATCTCCGATGCCATCGAGGCTTCTGGGGCTTCTTCACAGCCATGCTGATGAGAAAGACTGTGGCGAAACCGAAAAGCACGTAGGTTGCGGCGTAGTAGAGGACAGAGGCCACAATCACCATTTTCCTTCCGATTCTGCCGCAAAGAGAGCCGAGGATGGGAGACGATAATGTACACGCACCGCTGTAGACCACCCAGAGTATGGGAATGAGGTAAACGGGGATCTATCGTTCCCGCGCCTTGACTCTCAGTCTACCAACCCGGAATCAGCTGCTCCGCGTTGGCGTGATAGAGTTTTTCCAATACATCCGAGGGCAGATGCAGGGCATCGAAGCGCTCCTTCCCGGTTATCGGTTCGGGACGCAGCATTTGCTTTTCATCTGATTCGAAATAGCGCCACTGCGCTTCGAAGTACGTGTTGCAGTCATCCAAAGTTTTTTCCGTGCCGTCCCCGACGCCGAGCCAAAAGATCCCGGCCTTGGGCAGCGGACCCACTCCAAAATCCGTACCGAAGAGAATTCGATCCTGATATTTGACAAAGAACTCCCGCACCTCCTCGGAGGGATGGGTACCCAGGAAGGCCACCCTTGCAGCCGTGTCGACGTAGGCATTTGGACAATCGTCCAAAAGCTTGGCTACATAAGTAAGATCTTCAGAGGCGTTCCCGAAGTGGACACAGACGAAATTCGTGCCCCGATACCTGGCTACCAGCTCTCGCTGCTCCTGGAGAAGCTGCTCCCAGCTCGGGTAATCGCCGCCGTAGAAACTCCATTCCGGAAATATCCGGAGAATCTCGTATTCGGGATTGTCTTCCCCCGGCGGGGTGAAAAACGCCCTCGGGTCCGCGGTGTGCATGGAAACGGGCACGCCCAGTTCCCCGGCTTTGCTCCATAGTCGATCGAGCCGTGGATCAAGAACGGAAACACGCCTGCCGGATGAGTCCTTCACGGTCAACCCGAGAGATTTGAAAATCTTCAACCCCCGGGCACCCCGTTCAACGGCCCGTTCAAGCTCATCGGCGGTATTGCCGGCAAAGTCTTTTGCATCGATATCGGAGAGGTTGGGAGTAAAAAAAACGGCAAAACGGTCGGCCGGAAAACTCCCCAAGGCTTCCTCCAGCCGATAGGCGATCCTCTCGGATTCCTGTTTTCTCAACATCGCGGACAGAATCGACTCATCGTAGCGTTGCATACCCAGGTTGATCACCCTGTATATGTTATTTCTGTCCATCACCTCGAGGATCGTGTCCATGTACTGAGGAAACAAATGCGTGTGGTAGTCGATAACGGTATATTTTGTCGGCATAAAACCGCCTAACCCTTGGTGGCGCCCATGGTGATGCCCTCGATCATACGTTCGGAAAGAACGATATACAGAATTATGGTCGGCACAATAACAATCACCGCACCGGCGTACAAACCGACCCAGTCTCCGGTGTACTGCATCGAGTTGGACAACGAGTACAGTCCCAGCGACAGCGGTCTGCGGTCGGGCTCGCTGATATAAACCAGAGCCAGCATATACTCCTTCCACAAGGTGATGAAGTTGAAAATGGCGGCGGTAATGATCCCGGGAGTAGCAAGAGGCATCATGACTCTCGAGAAGATGGTGAACTCCGAGGCGCCGTCTATAACCGCCGATTCCTCCAACTCCGAAGGAAGGGTGACGAAAAAACCGGTCAGCAAATACACCGTAAAGGGTATCGACAGGCTGGTGTAAATCACAATCAAACCGGGCAATGTATTGATCAGGTGCAAAAAACTCATAATGGCAAACAGGGGGATAAACAGAAGCGGCGTGGGCACACCCATACCGGCAATGAAAATATTGGTCACCAGTTTCCGCCCGACAAAGGTAAAGCGGCTCAGTACGTAAGAGGCGGGAGTCGAAATCGCCAGGATCAGGGCGACGGAGGCGAACACCACGATGATGCTGTTGATGAAGTAATCGCCCATGCGAACGACTTGCCAGGCTTTCACATAGTTTTCGAAAACGAAACGTGTCGGAAGCGCCCATACATTGGCAAAGAGTTCACGATTTGTCTTGAAGGAGGTGAAGATAATCCAGAGGACACAAAAAATGGCGAAGGCCGCCCAAAGAGAAAGAAACACATAGGTCGGTATTCGCCTGATCCATCTCAGCGGCCCTCTTCGTGTTGTTCTGATTGCTCGTTCCATTGCAGACGATCCTCCCTTTTCAGTACTCGATCGTTTCTCTTCGCAGAAGCCGTTGAGCCACCGCCGCCAGGATGATCACGATGATCAGCATCAGTACTCCGATGGCCGTGGCGTAGCCGAGCCGGTAAACCGGATTTCGTTTGCCGAAACCCATGATGAACAGATAAATGCCGACGGTCCATATCTCCCGGGGAGGATTGATCCCCGAAATAGCATAGGGAAACTCAAAGACCTTGAGCGCGCCGATAGTCCAAAGAACGATTGCCACCGCGATTACATCCCAGATAAGGGGGATGGTAATCCTGGTGAACAGTTGAAAGCGATTCGCTCCTTCGATTCTCCCTGCTTCGTACAGACTTTTCGGAATTTTCTCGGTTCCGGCCAGAAGAAGAACGGTGTAGAAACCGATCCACACCCAGACCATGGCAACCAGCACGGACCACATGGCTTTGTCGGGTGCCATCCAGGTGGTTTTGCTCAGCTTCTCCATGCCCAGCACCTGGAAGAATCCATGAAGCAGCCCGAAACGTGGGTTGTAAATATAGCCCCAGATCGTCGCCACCGCCACCGCCGCGATCGTGTTCGGGAGAAACACCATGGCCCGGTAGAAGCGTTTGCCTTTGATTCCCGAGCTCAACAGCGCGGTCATCAAAAAAGCAAAGGCGAATGTCAGTACGCCGCCGACGGTAAGTACCACTAGATTCATGCGCAGGCTGAACCAGAAGTTTTCATCGCGGGTGATGAGCTCTACAAAATTCCCGAGCCCGACAAAAACCTTTGTGTCGCTGAAACCCCGCCAGCTGAACAGGCTGTACCAGAAAGCCTGGACGGCTGGCAGGAGAAACAGTCCGCTGTAGAAGATGGCTGCCGGCAATAGAAACAGGATGATGATTGGCACTTTCTTTTTTGCACGTCGGTACATATTGAACCGCCTTGTTCTCAAAATGGGTAACAGCCTGGCGGCTGCTACCCATTGCCGTAATTCACAGCAGGATTCTTGTTTTTGACCAAGGCACTCGACTGCCTCGCTGATTTCTGACCTAACGGGTTTCCCAGTATTTTTTTGTCTGAGCCTTCATTTCGGAGATGAACTTTTCCGGCGTGATCTGCCTGAGCCAGAACTCACGTAACGTGGGCCGGAAAATCGTAGTGAAATACTCGGAGTATGTTGACTGCATCCAGTCCAGACCTTCGAAAGTGGCGGTGGCCTTGGCAAACATCTGCTCACCATCCTTGATGACATCCGGCCAGGCCAGACCCTTCCGCGCCGAAGCGTTCAGGGATTCATTAACCATCTTGACCTGGTTTTCCTTCATCATGCAGAAATTGATGAAGTGAAATGCATCCTCCGGATGTGGTGCGTCCTTCAAGACCAGCCAGGACAGCAGATACGCCTCCATATCGGTACGTTTCCCCTTTCCGCCGGAAACAGACGGGAAGGCGAATCCGCCCCACTCGAATTCCGGATCCGCGGATGCTTTCAACTCGTTGGGCAGCCAGCTGCCGCACAGCTCCATTCCTGCATTCCCGACTGCCAGTTCCATCTGTCCGGCAGGCCAGACAAATCCTTCCCAACCCTCGATGAAGTATTTATCCCGGATCTCGGCACAGCGATCGAGAGACTTCATGAAGCTTGGATGGACCCAGGCTTCACCGCTTCTGTCCTCCACCGCCCCAAGCAGGAATCCCGAGCCTTCGAAGCGTTGTGTCAAATGGTAGAAGTACATCTCCAGATACTGATCCGCCTGTCCGTCGGCAGCGACCGCTGCAATCCCACTCTTCTCGATTTTCTCGCAGACCTGCATGAGATCCTGCCAGGTTTCAGGGTCGCTGACACCTGCATTGTCAAAGGTCCGGTTATCGTGCCAGAAGGCGACCGTGATCAGGATGTAAGGGATCAGGTAGATATTGCCGTCCTCACCAACGTTCTGCTCCAGCGTCCCCGGTACAAAGATGTCGGCGAACGGTGTCTGATCGTCGAGGGCTTTCGCGTCAGCAATCAAATCATTCAGCGCGTAGCCCATGCCGTCCACCATCAGGCCCCCGGCGACCTGCAGGGCGTCCTGGTCCATCAGATCGACTTTGGTACCGCCGGCAAGCGCCGTTCTCAACTTGGTTTGATTCTCCCGGCCGTTGAAAACCACTTTTACTTTGGTTCCCGGCCGCGCCTTCTCGTAGTCCCGAATCCACTCTCTGAATACGGCTGAAGAAGGCTCACCCTCGTTCCACATGGACCAGAAGGTCAACTCGACAGTCTCTCCTGCTTCTCCGCCGCCTCCGCCCATCACGGGCAAAACCGTAAACATTGCGAATACAATAACAATCAAGAAGAACCTCGACCCTCTTTTCACGTTCACCTTTTCCTCCTCTTACAAAATAGCGATGAAAGTATTCTAACAGTGCACACCCGCAATCGTAATGACAATTCCGGTAAATCTATGTACTTTTCCGCTATAACGCTGCATAATAGAACCCGTCCTTAGCCATGGCGACTTTTCCTGCGTAGGATGCGAAAACAGCGGCGCTCGGGTGTATGGACATTTCCGCACACCCAAAATCGAGGGACAGTCGGAGTGAGCGGATGAATCGATCGCTGCAGATCATCATCAAAGACGAACTCCAAAATATTTTCGATCACTTCTGCGCCTGTTTTAACCTGAGAATCGTGTTCTCTTCACTGGACGGAAAGGAATTGGAGATCGGAGCCCACTATCCAAACTCACAATTCTGTTGTCTGCTGCAAAGGTACATCTACTGCGAGGACAAATGCCTGACTCTGAACGAAAAGATGCGGCGAGAGGCGGAGCAAGCGGAGAGGATGGTTTGCTACACCTGCCACGGGGGCCTTATCGAGGCGATCTACCCGATTTTTATCGAACAACAGATAATGGGATTCGCCATGCTCGGCTGGATTCGCTCCAGCAAGACGTTGCTTTCCGAACTTCGAGACCAATGGCCTGCAAAACGGGATCCCGCCGAGTTGGAAAGAGCTTTTTCCTCGGTGCCGTTCTATTCGAATATCGTGGTCCGGCATATCCTCGGACTTGTTTCTCTGCTCATCGACTATGCCATATCCAAGGAGGTCATCACCGCAAAGGGGAATCTGGTACTGGCCAAGATTGTATCCTATCTCGAGCAACACGCGGACGCACCGCATGTCCCGTTGAAAGGCGTGGCTCAATACGTCGGCAAGAGTCCGTCCACGATCTCTCATCTTGTAAAAAAAAGCCTGGGAATTTCGTTCAAGCATCTGCAGGTCGACACAAAACTGAACAAGGCGGAAGAGTATTTCAGAACCGTACCCGGCATTACTGTGGGCGAGGTTTCCGAACGGCTGGGATATACCGACCAATTTTATTTTTCCAGAATCTATAAGAAATACCGCAAAATGTCTCCGAGCTCATACGGCAGACGGCACGATTTCACCAACAATCACGATAATTCCAAGAGATCCAGAGGGAGGCAAAACCGACCATGGCCGACAGTTCAACAGAACGAATCGAGTATATTTTAAATATCCTCTGCCGCGACATCGGTGTTCGACTGGCCGGCAGCGATGCCGATCGACGAACCATCGAGTTTGTCCGCACGGAAATGGCTGCAGCCGGCGCCGCTGTTACTGTCGAAGAGTTTCCCGCTTACGAGAGGCGGGTTGAGGAGGAAAAACTCGAAATTTTTGCGGGGGAGTCCTGGCAAACATTTGGTTGTTCGCTTTTCAGCTCGACCCCCGGTACCGAAGGGCGGCCGGTGGAAGCACCGCTGGTCTTCTTCGCCTCGCCTACGGATTACAAGCGCAGGGATCTTTCGCACCTTACCGGAAAAGCGGTCGTTCACCTGGGCTGTCATATCGAATCACGCGAGCAGTATCGCAGGCTCATAACGGCTCGACCAGCGTTTCTTCTCATGACGGATATCCGCTATCCCGGAGCGGCTCCGCTGGCTGACGGGATGTTCCCCTCCTACGCGAGGGATATCGGGACCGTGCCGACCGTCAACGTTGCTTACCAGGATGCCTGGAGGTGGAAGACCCAGGGTGCGCAGAGAGCTCGTCTGTTGGTGAGAGGAGGAATGCACGACAGCAGCTCGGGGAATGTGATCGCCGAGCTGGCAGGTAAGGATTCACTGTCCGAGATCCTCTATGTCGGTGGCCATCACGATACCCAGGCGGGCAGTCCGGGAGCCGATGACAACGCCAGCGGCACCGCCGCGGTGATCGAGTTGACGCGCCTGCTGGCGAAACAGGCTCCCTTTCGCCGCACGATCCGCCTGATCAGCTTCGGTGCGGAGGAACAGCTGTCCGTGGGCAGCGCGGACTACGTACGGCGACATCGCAGCGAGCTTTCCACACAATCGGGATTCATGCAGAATTTCGATTCATTCGGCTCGCACCTGGGTTGGTTCGAATTGACGGCAAACGGTTCGCCTGAAATGGCTGAGTATCTGATAAAGTTTTACGAAAATCACGACTTGTTTATGCGACTCACAACCGACACGGTTCCGTACGCGGACCACTTTCCCTTTGTCGCCGCGGGCATCCCGGGAGCCTACATCGGACGCAGCAACTGCACGGCCGGGCGTTTTTTCCACCACCGGTTCGACGACGACATCGAGAGAGTATCCCCCGCGCTAATGGCCGAAGTCATCGGCGCGTCCGCCGAGCTTCTGGCCGATTTGGCGGCTCGAGAAACCCTGCCGTTTCCCCCCTCCATTCCAAAACAGCAATCCGCCAAAATCGAGCAAATATGGAATGATTTATTCGGCGGCTGGAGCCAAACTTGAAAATCTTTGGATAGCGGCAGTTATACGTCCAGCTGCTCTTGCACGGTTTCGATGAAGGCAAGCATGTTCTCCAGCGGGACATCGCCTTCCACATCGTGGGCCGGCGCGAGGACGTAGCTGCCTTTCCGTCCCTCCCGGATCAGCCGCTCGGTGGCCCGGCGGACCTCCTGCGGAGTGCCGTAGGGGAGAGTCTTCTGAGTAGACAAGCCGCCGAAAAACGACAGCCGCCCCCGATACTTCTGCATCAGGCCGAAGACGTCCATCACCTCCGGCTGGAAGGGATTGAAGCAGTCCAGTCCGATCCGTATGAGTTCGTCGAACAGCTCATCCACATCTCCGCAGGAGTGAATCATGACGTACTTTCCCTCATCCTTTGCCGCACGAAACATCTTCTCTAAAGCGGGCTGGAGGAACTCTCGCCACACAGCCGGGCCCATCTGCAATCCGTGCTGCTGCCCCCAATCATCGCCGAAATACACGGCATCGATCTCATATTCCATGGCTTTCTCAATCTGGGCTATGTTGTATTCGGCGATAGTGTCGAGCAGGGAGCGGACAAAATCCGGATGATCGTAGAAATCCATCATCAGATTTTCCCAGCCTCGCAGGGTCCAGGCCCTTTCGAACAGAGAAAACCCGATCTCGAAGACACGAAAGCGGTCCCCGTACTGCTGGAGACGCCCAGGGATGTCCTCGAAGAATCGCTCATCCAGAGGATCCGGGAAACTATAGCCGCTCAATGTGGGGCGCGGCAGGACGCAATTCACCACTACACCGATATCCTTGTCGACCGTGCGGTCCCAGATTACACCGAACACATCCTGATACAGGTCATCTCCCAGCTCGGTAAAAAACCCGATATCGTTGCCCAGCCTCAGCAGATGATCGTCCAAGGCTTCCTCAAAATTTCTCTCGTTTTTGTAGTGTCGAATCAGTTTGTCCCTTGCTTCCTTGGTGAAACCGAACGACCAGGGAACGTACGCCGCTACCCGATGCTCGAACACCGTCTGAACGATTTCTCTCTTGGTCATCACCGCTGCCCGCCTTTCTTGATCCAATGCTCCGTGTATCATTTCTCAGCAGTCGTTCACAGTTCCACCTGTTGAAATTGATCCATAATAGGAAACGTATAACAGCTGCACTGTTTTCCTCAATAGCCGGAACTCGATCGCTTCAACGCTTGGATTGGGAAAAAGAGTTTCTTTGCACTGTCAGGAAGAATACCATACAATAGCAATCAGTCTGACCTTCGGCGCCGCTCCGTGAGGATCTTCCGGTAATCGTGTTGGCGGAACGCTTTGAAAAGGATCGAGACGGCTATGAACAGGAGAACCTTGCTCGTGATTCTCTGCGGTATTACCCTATCGTTGCCTTCCTGCACCAGTTTTTATCTGGGCCGGGTGATCTGCTGGGGTTCTCCGACCAACCACGATTACCAGCGCTTCCCGACCAGGAGTATTGCGGCCGCCCCGGAGGCTTTCCGGTTTACCCGTGATCCGGATGCCGAACGCCGCTTCCTCCGGGAGCTCACCCCGCTTCACTACAGCTACAAAGGCAAGACCATGACCGCCGACCTGGAAACGCTGCTGCAGGAAACCGGGACCACGGCCTTTATCATCATCCGGGACGATTATATCCTCTTCGAGCGCTACTTCGGCGGCTACCGGCGTGACTCGCTCAATACCTCGGCCTCCCTGGCCAAATCCTTTACCGCCACCTTGGTGGGCGTGGCCGTGGCCGAGGGTTTGATCTTCAGCATCGAGGATCCGATTCTCCGCTATCTTCCGGAGCTCGAAGGTCGGGATGTCGAGGGAATCACGATCCGCCAACTGCTGACCATGTCCTCCGGTTTGAAGCATACATGGGGGATGACACCCTGGCATGACGTGGTCAGGTCCTACTACTCCCCGGATGTTCGGAAAATGGTGCTGCGCGTTCGGGTGATCGAACCGCCGGACCGCCATTACAACTACAACAATTGCCACACGCAACTTTTGGGGATCATTCTGGAAAGGGTGACTGGTATGAGCGCCTCCGCCTATCTCGAGTCCCGAATCTGGATTCCGCTTGGAATGGAATATCCGGCCTCCTGGTGCCTGGACAGCGACGCCGGCGGCTTCGAGTTGATGATGAGCGGTTTGAACGCGAGGGCCATCGACTTTGCTAAATTGGGACGGCTGTATCTCAACCGGGGTTCCTGGCAGGGCCGCCAAATCCTGCCGCCGCGGTGGGTGGGGCGCTGCACCTCCCCGGTCGAAGCTACGGCGAACATCGAGGATTTTTACGCCGGGCAGGAAGGAGCCTTTGCCGAGTTTTTCGATAGCGAGGGTTACTACAGCCATCACTGGTGGGGATACCGGAAAAAGCCGGGTCGCGATGATTTCTTCGCTCTGGGATTTCTCGGACAGTTCATCTATGTGTGTCCCGAGAGCCAGACGATCATCATCCGGATGAGCGAGCGATGGGGCAAGATCGACTGGTGGCCGGCGGTGTTCCGCGAGCTGGCCGGGAGCCTGCGTTGAGGGAACTCTTCGCATGTACCCTAATCCCTTGCAGGGGGGAGTGCAGTATCTGCAGAAACAGAACGTTTTCCCTGAACGATTTCATACTTGTTTATTCCCATTCAAGCGATAGCCGAGAAATCTTGACTTCTCATTATTTGTAACGAACCAACACTCGTTCGATTACAATCCACGCCACCCCTCCGGTAATGTGATAGCTGATGCTGACGGCCCCGAAGATTCCGGTGATTCCGAAGAGCTGCGAGCCCAGAAGCGCCAATGATATGGCGAGACCGAACAATTCCAGAATACTGAGGCCGGTGGCATGAAAGGGACGTTTGAGGATATTGAGACCGGCACTCACCACGAAATAGAAACCTTGGGCGGCGAACGACAAGGATACCATTCGCAGGTATAGTTCGGCTGTAGAAACCACCAGCGGATCCTCATTGAAAAGTGCAGCGACTTTTCCTGCCAAAAACAGACACACGAAAAACACTCCCATCCCAACGTAGAGGGAGAAGCGCCTGCTCACGGCGAAGCCCTCTCGCACCCGGTCAAGCTTTCCGGCGCCGATGTTCTGCCCGACAAACGGACCAATCACCGACGAAAGGGCA
>Ga0272441_10014984_pt1 | contig 10907 bp, 9 predicted proteins | sample SSMProp6N_FD_193582 | JGI IMG/M metagenome (GOLD analysis project Ga0272441, IMG submission 193582) | Marine sediment archaeal communities from Little Sippewissett salt marsh, Falmouth, MA, United States - SSM-Prop-6N | ecosystem: Environmental > Aquatic > Marine > Wetlands > Sediment ...
GACGTACTCTCCTTCTCCGTTCAAGACGAACTCAGGGGTGCCTTTTCCTGCAGAATCATGCAGGGTAATAAAAGGGCCGTGGGTAATATACATTTTGTATATGTCTGACCAATACCTCCATTTCTTTTTTTTCCTGCAAAGCATAGGTTTTAAATTTGGTTCTGAAGAATTTATTCAAAGGTTTTAGTCGGAGTGACCCTACCACCCTCGAATCCTTGATTCTCTATCCATTTCATGGTACTAACTCAAAAATTTTACTAATCAATATTACTATAATAGGAAATACCCATGATGAAAAAAGTCTTACTTCTCACATGTATAATTACACTTATCCTAACAACCCTCTCTTTTGCCAGTGTTATCGATGTTAATATCAAAGGAATTGATGATGGCAGAAGGACTAATAAACAACGAGATTACAAAGAAGCAGTGCTCTTTGCTAAGAGAGAAGCAATAGAGAGAGCTGGTGTTAAAATTAAATCTATCACCACTGTTAAAGATTTAATGATCAATTCAGACTATATTGAATCCAAGGCAGAGGCAGCACTACTTCCTGGATATCAGATAATGGATATTGGGTATCAATCTGATGGTACTTATCTGGTTATCTTGATTGGAAAAGTAAAAGTGAAAGGTAGTGACGATAATCAAGGTAGAAGAGCTGTTGATAATTCTAAACAGCTATTTAACAAAGCTAAAATTGCTCAGGCAATGGGAAATAAGTCAAAGCATACAAGTCAAATAAAGGCCAACTACAGAAAAGCTCTTTCTTTGTATAAGAAAATCATAAAAAATAATCCATCTTCCAATGAATCTTTAGAAATCATTGAAGGATCTTTAATAGAAAACTTAGAAAAGAAATTAAAAATACTGAAAAATAAAGTTCAGCTAAGAAGTGAGTGTCGTACTCTTTCTTGGGATGAATTAAAAGCAATGCCAAAGAAATATAATTTTTATGAAAAGAAAATTAATCCAGGAGGACATTTTGAAAACTATTTTGTCGATATCGATGAGTATACCTTTGTTGACTTGGTGACTGGATTAATGTGGCAAAAAATACCATCTGATAAAAGAATCGAATGGATGGATGATGATGTGAAAAACTATGTCAATAATCTCAACCAAAGTAAGTTTGCTGGATATTCAGATTGGCGTCTTCCAACTACAGAAGAAATTAATTCTATCATAAAGTTAAACAAAGAATATAGAGATCAAGATTGGTTCTGGACTTGTGATCCAGAAAAACGTAATGATTATGAACTATATCTGTTCTTTTTGAATGCCTATCCTTACCGTAGCTATTTTGGTCGTATGCATACTGATACAATAACAGGTAACGCTAAAGTAAGAGTTGTCAGGAAATACCAAGACAAGTAGATATAGTCACAATATCATTGTGAGAAATCTATCAATGTGGAGTTGATAAGAACGAGAAAATATACTATGGCACTTCAACATTACTCTTGGCTCTTCTTGATAATTATAATCTACGACGAATAATCCAATTCAAGTTTTACATGTTACCGGAAGAAATTAAATGATCTTTTTCTGAATCCATTATTCAACAGTTTTACTTCGATTATTCGCTCATTTTTTTACCAATTCTTTACCAGACCCTTCGAAAACTCAATACTAGTAAGGGTATTAACAGGTTCAAATCCTGCTGCCCCGACCAAAATAAATCCTTAAATCAAGTAGTTACATTTATTCTGAGAAGTATGGGAGCTATTATTATTGCTTGAGAAAATCACCCACATATATTAGGACCAGATTTGTTTCTTCCTCTTGGGAAGTTTTGGATATTATGTCTTTAAGCTTTCCAATGATTACCTTTTCTTTCTTTGGATCACCGATGAAATAACACACAGCTATAGGAGTATCTTCATTATAGCTTTCACTTAAATCATCAACCAAACTCTTCATCATTCCACCAGCCATGAAAAAAACCATAGTAACTTGATGTTTCGCCAAATCTCTCGTGGTTGGACCCTTAAACCTATTTTCATTTATAGGAGAATGTATTATTATCGTACTACCATATGCTCTTCTGTCGACTTTTGATATCTCCTTTTTCAAAAGTGCATTACCAGCATTAAAAGCGCTCACTCCCGGTATAACAATGTAATCGTCCTCATTCAAAAACCGCGTAAGAGGATAGAAGGCTCCGTAAATACACGGGTCCCCTCCCTCCAAGAACGCCACTGATTTTCCTTTCTTGGCTTCTGAATCTAGTTCTTTAGCCATTTCTCTGATCCACCTCCGTAACCTTTTCCTAAATTCTTTCCACTCTGAAGCTTTATCAAATGAGGTATAGCTTTTGCCACTCGGGTGATAAACGGCTTTTAACCGATCGGATCTGACATCTTTATTTTTTAAATATTCTCTAAACCACAGCTTTCGTCTCTCGTTCACATAGATAACATCAGCCTCTTGTATCACCTTTATTGCTTGCAACGTGCAAAGATCTGGTCCCATAGGCCCAACACCAACAAAATAGATTTTTCCACGCTCGGGTTGAGTATAAGATGGGAATGTTTGACCGACGCACCCGCAAAGGATAGTAGATAGTACAATAACAATTATAGTTGGACAAAAAACTATTAATCGTCTTTTCTTTTCCATTATTATTGCCCTCCTTGAGAATCACACATATTGACGATACCAAAGAGAAATAAATCTTGTCCATAAAAAATGTATTGGGTGAAAATTGTCTTCTTATTCAAAATTGGTGAGTGGCTGTTTTTTGTAGCTATTAGGTTTTGACGATTTAGGATGAAGTGTATCCCGTAGTATTATAAACAAACTCCCATTAATGCATCGAATGCCAATGGTACCTGTCAATGGTACGAGTGTTGTCGAATATCTTTAAGACAAGTCTAATTTTTTATCTAAATATGGAGTTGATAAAAACGAAAGAATATACTACCGCACTTCCAACGTTCACAATACGGTCGTACGTGTGATTCAGAAATTCGGCATACGGATAATAAGATATAAAATAAACTTTCCCCCTATAGAGTACCAATAGTGATGGCTCATCTATTTTAGAGAAAGCTATAGTAGACGTTACAACATATTTGCCAGTGTTCTTGTATTGTTTTATCAATAATTACAGAGAATTATAAGGGTTAAAGTCTTAAGATTTCTATAGAAATATTATATAAAATTATCTCTAAATATATCAGTATAGAGGGATTATAAAGTACTTATTGATATGTAAAAATGATATACCTTTTCGTACGAACGTTTCCGAACCTACGGTACGGCTAGCATACCTGAATGATGTCAAAATATCTTACTATTTGATTTATATATGAAAAATATTTAAAAGCTTTCCATATTGGTAAATTCTACTATGAAATGAATGATCTCCGTAAATTATGGCGACCAGAAGTGATATGCCAAATTACAATTTCTTCAATCACCGAGGAGCAGTGGTATCCAGGGCATAGCCTTGACTGGATGTGATCTCGGATCTGTAGGATCGGTTCCTTCCTCATATTCTTCAAAGTTCGTATATCCATCGTTATCTTTATCTCCCGAAGCATCATCTACCAATGGATTGAGTTCGTATTGAGTTTCCCAGGTATCCGGCATCCCGTCATTATCGTCGTCTGTATCGGCATTGTTGCCGATGCCATCACCGTCAGTATCCATTGATTCTTGCGGATCTATCGGAAAGGCATCATAGACATTTGGTATACCGTCACCGTCGGAGTCTAAATATTGGACAGGTCCATCTGTTTTGGTCAACAAAATCCGACCTCCTCCACTACACGGCCAATCATACCAAAGAACCGTCCCGGCACCGTTTCCAGTCGATGTAATATCAAAATCAGCAATAACTACGTCTCCACCATTTATAATGTGGAGATCATAGGTAGTTCCTCCAACGGTTCCTGTCCACGTAGCTTCACCTTCGACATCATTGCATATAATATTACTGCCAGATTGTGTTATAATAAAAGTACCTGAACTATCCTCTAGGATTCCACACCCGGCTACGGGATCAGTCCAATTATCTAAAACAACATAGCTCCATGTTCCCGTCGCATCATAAGCAGGAAGCTTATTATTGGCATATTTCAACCGTTCATGTTTTAAAGGATAACTAGAATAGTCAAATAATGTCTGATATCCGATATGGATGTTTTTCAATGAGTCAATGGCGATTGAGGTGTAGCTACAAGGTGAATAAAAACTGGATGGGAATCCACTTGATACGGCACTGTCCACAGTGGTTATATTCCATGTGCTGGTCACATTAGTAATGTAGTTTACGTTTGTTCCGTGCACATAGGAAATATGGACCTTGTCTTTCGAATCAATAACAATCGAGGAAGCCATAGCTTCGGTGTCTAATGTTACAATATTCCAGGTGCCAGATTCATTTGTGGCATATTTGAGGGCTTGATTTTCACTAACATAGCAAACATGCACTTTATCTTTTGAGTCAACGGCGATAGAAGGGTTTGTGCCGTCCTCACTGTCAATTGTTACAATTTCCCAACTTCCCGAAGCATTTGTAGCGTACTTAAGAGCTAGGCTATAATAAGGGTTTGTTTGTATAGTCGAATAATCGCCGTACGTTATATGCACGTTATTTTTAGAGTCAACGGCAATTGATGTATAGATTACATAACTATTTATATCTATAGTATTTATTTCCCACGTGCCAGAAGCATTAGTAGCATATTTGAGACCATCGTTCGGAGAACCTTCTCGGTAACTAATATGGATTTTATCTAAGGAATCTACATCAATTGCATTATATCCACCTGCATAACCAGTGTTGTCAAGTATCGTTGTCGACCATGTTCCGGAAGCATTCGTGGCATATTTTAATGCATTACTGGAGCTGCCTGAAACATCTTGATAGCTAATATGAATCTTATCGTTTGAGTCTATGGCAAGGGAGCTGTGGGATCCTATTCTTTCATCAGCACTATCTATAATGGTAGTTACCCAGATCCCAGAGGTATTCGTTAAATATCTAACAGTCTCATTCGATATATCGGTATGACACAGATGCACCTTATCTTTTGAGTCGATTTTAACAGTAGTTCCATACCCTACAAACCTGCCAGATTCGTCAAGGATCGTTGTAACCCATGCATCAGCGTTAAAACTTGATATAGAGGTGAAAATGATAATCAACAAAAACGAAAAAGTTATTCTATGATTCATCATTACTTACTCCCTGAGGATTGAGCTACACAGTAATCAAATGAAATACTTACATGCACACAACGAAATATTAATGATTAACTCTTCGTCAAGTATCTATTTTTATGTCTTTATTTGTTGAAAAAAGATGTGACTATTAATTGAAGTTGAGTGTAGAGATTGTGAATTTCCCATTTTTTACATCTTGCCCCAGAAGTCTGTATCCTAAAAAAGGTAAAAAATCAAGTGACTAAAATGCGTTATGATGTCGAATCTTAGGCAACTCAATGTTTTTGTCCTGTACCTTCCAATCTACGTGCCATGTACGAATGAAAATTCAACTCGGTAAAATTCGACATGTTTTTGCTGTATATTATAAAAATCTCAAATCGACGATTGCCATAGCACCTACTAGACGTAATAAAATTAGGTAATTGACCCATAGAAATTTTTTCTTATTTGTCTTTCTTCTCTTATTTCTCACTGTATGAATTTTAATTCTTTGCTAAGACTTAAAATCCATCATCCTTCCATATATTTCATTATTACAAGTACTTATCTAATAAATGCCGTATAGTGCATTCTTCTGTTGATTTCTAATAGTAAGTATCTGACGTGCTCCTCCATGAAGTTACTATTCAATGAAAGGAGAAAAAAGGGCATGAGAGAAGAAAGCGAAATAAGAGAAATGAGGAATCCTAATCATCCGAAGAAGGGGTCGTCCATCAAGGTTGATCCGATACGCTCGAAAAAGGACATAAAAGCTATTATAAAACTTCTGTCTGATAGTCCGAGAGACCGGTTATTGTCCGTCATGGGTATCAATAACGGTCTCCGGGTCGGTGATCTCCTGAAACTGAGGGTTTCCGATGTGAGAGGTCTGAAGGTCGGTGATACGGTATCAATTCGTGAGGGTAAGACCGGTAAACAGAATATACTCGTTATTAACAAGCCGGTGTACGACGCACTGAAGACATATCTTGAGTGTAAGAAACCGGAGGATGAGGACTATCTCTTTGAGAGTAGGAAAGGGAAGGGAGCATTAACGATTCAGGCTGTTAACAATAAAGTAAAGAAATGGACAGCAAGTATAAATCTCAAGGGAAACTATGGAGTTCATTCGTTGAGGAAAACGTGGGGATACTTTCAGAGAACGGTATATGGTGTCGGATTCGAGCTGATATGTAAGAGGTTCAATCATTCGAGTCCATCGATTACGATGAGGTATCTTGGGATTGAAGACAGAGAAGTGCAGGATTTACTCATGAATGAGGTGGGATAATATGATAAGAAACGGAAGGTACTATGAAAGTATGTAAGATGTGTTATCGAGAATTCGAAGAAGATGGTCAGTATATCAGTCCTGCAGAGGAACTTGCTGATATCTTTCTTCAGGATATAGGAGTAGAGGATATCAACGATCTCTGTCCTCAGTGCAGAGAAGAGCTGGGTGTAGTGAATCTGCTTGGGTTTGATTAGTATTACCTATCATAGAAAAAGGAATTAACGTGACAGTGGAAAAGTGTTGTTACCCTACCTAAGGCAACATTTCTATCGATAGTAATTGCACGTTTTTGAATTATTTGCCCTGAAAATAATTGACATCTTTCATCAAAAGTGATTTCTTGACAATGCTTCATAGGCGGGATCAATCAAGGGCGTTATAAGGCAACTTTCACTAAAAAGAATAATTGTTCTGACACGTTAAAAACTTCTATTAAATACCTATAATTACAAGTGAATATGCATTTCTTGTTGCTGATAAAGCAAAGCAGAAAAAAGATAGCTTTTAACGGTAAGTAAGCAACTACCTGATATAATTACTAATGTAATTACTTGTTATAAAGCATCTTATAAAATTCGGAATAAAGGGGGGGTAATATGTTCGGCAGATACTTGCAATCGATATTCTTGGTTATTTTTTTAGTTTTCCTTCAGGCTTGTGCCTCTTCAGTGCAGACCATATACAAACCGACATCACTGACAGATAAGGCACCATATGCTTTGGTAAAAGTAAAAAATGCGGATTACACTACTGGGACTATTGAAAAGCTCTCAACACAACCAGATTTTGCAGTATCAAAATGGGAAAAAGTATGTAGCCAGGACACATCGGGTAAATGGGCAGCAAAGAATGTGTGGGCTGTTACACCGTATGGAATGGTTGCAAACTTGATTCACAATGGACAATTTTTTGGAACGGACAGTGTGTATCATGTTCCTGCCGGTGAGATCCAACTTCTGGTCCTGAACATGTATCGCCGTACTGGGAAGAAAGTCTCCGATATAGTTGATAACCCGGAGGATGAAAAAGTAATAAATTTGTGTCCGGGGGCTGACTTCTTCGCACTAAAGAATGTGTGTGCAGACGAATTTACTGTATGGGTCACCACCCTGAAAGCAAACCTAAAACCGGATGAGGAATATTATCTTTGTGCCTGCGAAGAAAGCACTGATAAAAGCCGTTTCGGTAAAGTGAACTCTTATTTTCAGTTGCTCGATAACCACGATAATAATGTGGTGACAGAATACGAATACCTTATTCCTTTGAACAGTGTCGATATGAAAAAAATGGTTTACAAAGAGAGTGTTTTTGTTCTCTTTGGTGGCCCTGCTGCAACAGGGAGTATAGCCGGAAGCGAAACGTCAGCTACGATGAAACCACAACTGGAAGATTTGAACAGATTATTACTCGACATTGAACAGGGAAAATATGATCAACTGTCATCTCGTCGTGAAAGTGCAGAAATCTCCCCAATAATATCAACATCTGAATAAAAATTATAATCCTAAATTAGGATTTTAAGGTTATTCCCAATGTCTAGACAAAAAATAGGGTTGTTTCAGGTGCATCTCGATTCATTCTATTTTTCTCTTTTCATATCTATTATCAATGAAAATCAATCATTCGTGCTGATAGACAATTGTAGGAATATGCCATGAACCCCGACATTAATGCAATAAGCCTGATAATAACTGATGTAAGAATAAATTTTTAAGCATCTTAAAAAGGGGGCAGAAAAGTGAAGAAAAGGATGCAGTATCTGTCTGTCGTGTTATGCTTCATATTCATGTCAGGTTGTTCAGGGCTCAAAATAGAACGGAACGTGAGCAACAATGTGTTCTATTCATCGGCAAATCCTTCGGTACGTATTAAAATAAGTCCTGAATTCAGATATGTGGGTACGGCGGAAGAAAGAAAACATAACGCATACTCCGACGGAACAGTAGGAGGAGTCACAGTAGATTGCACATCATATATATTCGTGCAGAAGGACAGATATAATTACCTTAAAAAGGCAATCTCTATACGATTCTATAGTACCCAGGGGTCGGGCTACTGGCAATCCGACATCTTCTCGTGGCTGAAAAACATGATAGATTCGGGAATTATGAACATTCATGGAGAAAACTATCAGTTCTCTGTCATTGCCGATCCCCACCCTTTCACAATAACGGAATTAACGACTATCAACAGTAATGGGTGCATCGTGCCGAATTGCCTGCTTGCAAAGGGGTTTGGCAGGAGGGTCAGCACTGATAACAAGACTAAAATGATAATTTTATATGCAGAAGATGCGCAATTTAAGGGAAGCAACAATTACGGTTACCGACAATGGCTAAATGTTGAGGCATTCACTGACGAACAGCGTGAATTCCTAAGAGAATTCATGGTAAGAAGCGAGGGAAATATTAAGATAGTGGACTGAAGAAGCACATTCTTAGTTTTTCATCGTGACTTTTGATATCTTTGATATGAGAGAGACTGCACAAGATCGTTCATATCTTGATAGCTGATAACTCGATCTAACTGTGCCGATTGATGATAGTAACATAGGATATCGAAAGAATATTGACAAAAAATTCGAGGAAAGCATTTACTGTACGTAACAAAATGGTCATATAGCCGACTGACGACACCTTGCCAGTCCTTTATGTCGTGCATAAAATTTAATTTAGAAGCCTTCCCCTATAGAGAGCCCAGTTAACTAATTTTATGGATGGGCTATTCTTAAAATGTACCGTAGCAGGTGGTGTGCAGTTCTCGCTAATCAAGCTTTCTCCTAGTGAGGTATGCTATACGACAATTTATATCCCGAAATTTCTGGTTCTACATACAATAGGACATACTTGCGGACGCCGTTGATACATCACTGGATAATTTTCACATTTATGGCTCGCTTGTTCTGTTCACTCTTATCAAAATCAAAGTTTACGCGCCGACCTTCCCATAGTCGATAGTAGTCGATTTCTTTCATAACACCGTAGTGAAAATAAACAATACCACCTTCATCATTTTCGATGAATCCGTATCCCTTTTGATAATCGAACCATCGTATTGTCCCCGTTGACACTTTTTTCACCTCGCTTTCAAGAACGGCATTCCTTTCATCGATTTCTTCCTCAATTCAATGGAAGAAATAAAGATGAACCGTGTTCTGGGATGTCATTGAGATCAAAGCCTTAAAAATTAGGCAATAATATCAAATTAATATACAATATTCCCTCTGGCAAAAAAATCTCTACATTAAAAACACAGCAATTACTGTACCATAAGTCTATCTTGTTGATTATATTGTTATTATGAGGGTTAACCCGTATAAGTAAGGAACAAAATTGTAAAGAATGCCGACACTTTTGTGCTTTATTGTGCAATTTCTGAGAGTTATGTGATTCATACCTTGGAGATTACTTGTATTAAAATATCAAAAAAAAGCAGGGCTATATCGTCCCTGCCTCACCAGCAAAACCATCTTTTCGGAAATTACCTGTAAACCCCGCAACAGACAAGTGTATCCTTAAATTTATAGAAATATGTTGATTTATTACCGATACTCTTTGTCATGGGATTTTCCCATTTATAGTCTATCCATCCCTCTGATTTTGTTTTTGCCATCTCGATCATGTCTTTTATTATAAATTTTCCATCTGTATCTTGGAGACTCATGAGATTTTTCCCGATCAGCTCTGCTTTTGCTCCATGAGACAGAACCGTCCCACTCATGTCAACCACAAATATGTAGAGATCTTTCATGACAAAGTCTCCGGCAGTGTCATTGAATGCCCAGATTGCTTTATCTATACCGCTTTCCTGCATCAGTGCAACGGCTTTGTCTACCAGGGCCGTTGCTTCTTCAGCCGTCCCGCCTTCAGATGCTGCATATGCAACACTTCCGAACAGCAGGCAAATACATAGTACTGCAATTAAACTCTTTTTCATGTTACTTTCCCCCTCTTTCATTTTTTTATCTACTTCCCTTACACAGGAATTCATGGCAGGGTTCGTGCACAAGTGAATAAGAGATGACTGTTTATAGAGAAGAAATCATGATGGCGAATTGAGCAAACATTATTCATAGGATCAGCAAGACCCCCAACAGAACATCGAATGTCCTGTCAGGAGCATTATGGGCATAATTTGATTTTCATCTGTACCCTCTTTTCTCTTCAAATTACTCAACATTAAAAAATCATAATGTTGAAGAAAATGAGCAATTGTGAATGTATTTTAAATGACGGTTACTTTGAAAGTTTGAAAGGGTTATTAACAAGATTGTATTGCTACTGAAAAGAAAAAAGCAGCACGTAAAACAATACTATATAACCTTAAACAATTAGTTATGCTGACCCTCACCCCAAAACTGGACACATCTTATTAGAGAAATCCGGCTGTTCGTGATTTTTTTTGTACTCCGATGGAGTCATATTGTCCAGGGAAGAATGTGGCCTGAAATCATTGT
>Ga0272441_10014985_pt1 | contig 10906 bp, 12 predicted proteins | sample SSMProp6N_FD_193582 | JGI IMG/M metagenome (GOLD analysis project Ga0272441, IMG submission 193582) | Marine sediment archaeal communities from Little Sippewissett salt marsh, Falmouth, MA, United States - SSM-Prop-6N | ecosystem: Environmental > Aquatic > Marine > Wetlands > Sediment ...
GCGCCCTTCTCCAGCCTGGTTGGTTCTGAACGAGGCAAAAAGCGTATTGTTGGTTCTGTAAATGTCTCCTGTTGCCTCCACCTCGATTTCAAGTTCGTGGGTGCCAATCTCTATTTCCGGATTGTTGGGGAGCTCGATCTCCAGGGTTTCATTCGGATTGATAATGTCATCGACCGTGTAGGAATAAGGCACTCCATCCACGAGATAATTCACCTTAAACGAACTGAGCGCATCAGTTCCGCTGTTTTTCACGGTAATTCTTGGGGTCAGTCCCGAGCATTGAACCGAATTGTTCGAATTGACCGCGAGGAGAGCGAGGTCTTTGTCGAGTTTTTCAACGTCTATCGGAGATTGCCAAACTCCACGTCCGTAGGTTCCTACAGTCAGCGTTTTATCTTCGACATTGATCTCCATGTCATAGACCGGAGCGTTGGGAAGGCCCTCATCATATCGTTCCCATTCCTCCATGTTGTCATTTATGTGATATACGCCCACGCTGGTTCCGACATAAATATCGTTTAACGGGCTCTGCGGTTGGTGTTTAACCACCAGCTTGGAGTCGGTTGGCAAATTGGCGCTGATATCGTTCCATGTCAATCCCGCATCCTCCGACAGAAAAACCTTGCCTTCAACTCCTGCCGTAGTCGCATAAACCCGGTTCTCATCAAGTGCACTGATATCAATGGATGTGATCAGGGAGGTCAGGCCCATGTCAAGCTCCTCAAAATCTGCTCCTCCGTTCACGCTTTTAAAAATTCGGTTGCTCCGGGACACATAGATCACCTGGCTGTTGGAGGGCGCCAGGGCCACATAGTTCAAATCCCCTCCGAACGTTCTTGGGGAGATGGGCTCCCAGCTGTTGTTTTCAAGTTTGTAAAGTCTAGAGTATCCTGCGAAAAGCTCCCCTTTTTCATTGGCAACCAGGGGCGTTACCCAGGCACCTCCGCTATCGGAGTCGCTGGTCTCCGCGCCGGGAGCCTCTACAACAGTTCCGCCAGGGGTATTTCCGGCATTGTAGGTCACGTTCAGCCTGCCACCGAATTGGCTGAACCCGTAATAGATATTCTCATCATTGGGGTCGACGACACAATCCATGCCGTCTCCGTCATGGTATTGGTACCAATTGTCATTGCTATAGGCAAAACCTCCATTGTCCTGCAAACCTCCCACAACGCGATTGGCATTTCGGGCGGCTGTCGAAATCCTGTAATACTGGCTGATGTTCATGGTCTCGGTCAGGTCGGTAAACGAGTTGCCATTGTCAGAAGACTCGTAGATCCCGCCATCTGTGCCTGCATAGAGCTTGTCGTTGAAATAGCGCATGAAGTGAATGTCGGCGTGTGTGTAGGCGTCATCGCTTCGATCGTACCAACGGTTCATCTGCGTAAAATTGTCACCGCCATTGGTGGAGCGCCAGATGTCCAGGACCCCTACGAACACCATGTCGGCATCATCCGGACTCACCGTGAGTGCCATGTCATACCAGGCCTGGGTGCTGCCTCCGAAAATATCTTTGGATTCACTGGTTTTGGCGAAGCTGTCGCCGCTGTTGACCGACTTGTAAACACCCTGGAAAGAATTGTCCGTGTTGGCACTCAGAAGATAGACGACCTCCGGATCGGCCGGACTCACATCGATGGCAAATCGTCCTGATTTTTCGGGAAGACCGCTGCTGATGACCTTGAAGCTGTCGCCTCCGTCTGTCGATTTATAAAATTTGGAGGGGCTCACCGCATAGATCACGTCGGGATTTCCCGGTTTCAGCTTGATGTCCTGAATATTGATCGATATGGAATAATCCCAGGTTTTGCCCGCATCTTTGGTCTTGAAGAACCCGGTGTTGGTAGCGACCCACAGAATATCAGAGTTCTCGGGATGCATGTAAATCTCATTGGAGATGGCATTGGTCTTGTCGAATTCGAGCCCGGTCTTGTTCCAGGTAAGACCGCCATCGGTTGACTTGAGCACACCAACGCTATAGGTGTCTCTTGCGTCATCATCCCCCGTGGCGATATAGATGATATCAGAATCTCGCGGATCGATCACGATACCCGATACCCCGATTTGCGGAATCTCATCCGACAAAGGGATCCAGTTGACTCCGTAATCGACCGATTTCCAAAGTCCGCCTGAAGGAGCACCCGCATAGAAGACGTTGGGTCGGTTTGGATCGATGATAAATGTGTTGATTCTTCCCTGTCCGAATTTTTGAACCGTGGTGTAGGGTCCCAGCGATCTCCATTGGGCGGTCTCGCTTTTCAACATGTCCTTTTCGGCCTCCCAGGCATTCCAGAAGTCCTCGGGTTTGGCCAGCGTGCCGTCTTTCCTCAGAAAATTTCTCCAGTGATTCTCCCACCTTTTATAGGGTTTGAAACCGCTTCCCTTCAGGTTGCGATCTCGCCCTTTCCAGTAGTTTTCGAATGCGGCGGACATATCATCCAGGGAACGTTCCTGCGACAAGGGCTTGGCAGAGCTGAGCGGGTCAATGGCACTCGCCATCCACGGAGCGGACTCGTTGTACTGTCCGAACGCAAATCCGAAGCAGATCAGGGCACAATAGAGGGATAACTTTTTCAATTGAGGGAATTGTAGCTATTTGCCAAATATACTAATTTACTTGTTTAACTATTTTCTTCGGTCGAAGCTTTTCAGCCGGTGACAAAGTATCCTTGACGGATGGTGCCACGGTATCCTTTAACACTGAAGCTTCCTGGAATGTTCCAATCTCCAGAGAATCGTTCCCAACCTCCGGTCGATCATTGAATTCAGACAATTCCCGGTTGATTTTCTCCTGCTTTCCCAGGTCGTTGATCTTGATGTTCAGGGCGGCAAAGGCGTCAAGGACATTGTTGTTTTCTGCCAGTACTTCTTCGTCGGTGATCGTCGGAATGGTCGACATGTCAGAAAGTCTTTTCGCTTCATTGTGCAGAACATTGAGTCTCATGCGCACAGAAGGGATGTCGAGTTTTTCAACGCGAATCGAATCTTTGAGATACTGGGCAAGCTCCTCCAGTTCGATGCTGTTCAAAAGGGCATCCGACTTGGTGATTTCTCGGTATTGAACGATCAGCTCGCTGAAATCCTGGTACTCTTTCCAGTTTTTGACCAATTCTTCGGATTCTTTGTTCAACCCCACCACAGGAGATTCAGACTTCAAAGCCGGGGAGAGTTCCCGATCTGTCGCGTATTCAATGGGCTCTTCCCTCTCTGAATTCTTCTTACAGGAGAAAGTGGACAAGGCAAGGAAAAGGAGAAGTGTCAATATTCGGATCATAGGATTGCATTACGGGTAAAGCATTGCACATAAAAGGGGATGGCTCCAGTTCAAAAATACGCATAATTTGCTTAGACCGGCGAAACCGATCACGGTCAATTCATTCGTTGAAATAGCTATCTTTACATCCGTAAAAATTAGAAAAATGGGCGCAAAGACATTGATACTGGGTTCCAGCGGACAGATAGGGACCGAGTTGGTTCTTCGGTTGAGAGAAATCCGGGGAAGTGAGAATGTAATCGCATCTGACATTCGAAAAGGCAGTTATGAGGTCATGGAGTCGGGGCCTTTTGAGTTTCTGGATGTGACCCACAAAGATGAAATCCTGGAGGTCATCCAAAAACACCAGGTCAGGGAAGTCTATCTTATGGTTGCAATCTTGTCAGTGATAGGAGAGAAGAACCCCAAGAAGGCCTGGGAACTCAACATGAATACCTTGTTCAATGTGCTTGAGCTCGCACGTGACGGCTACATAGAAAGGGTTTTCTGGCCCAGCAGCATCGCTGTTTTCGGCCCGGACACCCCACGGGTGAATACACCCCAGGACACCATTATCAAGCCAACTACCGTGTATGGGATCAGCAAGCAGGCCGGTGAGAACTGGTGCTCTTATTATGAGAGGAAATACGGGGTTGACGTACGAAGTCTTCGCTACCCGGGTTTGATCAGTTACAAGGCGACGCCGGGAGGAGGGACAACCGACTATGCCGTGGAGATTTTCCATGAAGCCGTCAAGCGAGGGTCCTATGTGTCTTTTCTCAAGGCAGGCACGAAACTGCCCATGATGTATATGGATGACGCGATTCGGGCGACTGTCGAGCTGATGGAGGCCGAGCGACCTGCGACATTCCATTCTTACAATGTGGGCGCACTGAGTTTTTCACCTGAAGAGCTGGCCGGCGCGATAAAAAAGCAAATGCCGGATTTCAAGATAGCCTATAATCCGGATTCCCGACAAGAGATCGCAGATACCTGGCCGGAGAGCGTTGACGATTCCCGGGCCAGGCAGGATTGGGGTTGGGAACCCAAAGTGGACCTGGATACCCTGGTAAGTTCTATGCTACTTGGATTACATTACACTAGCTAGTTAGGTTTTATTTTTGCTTCGTCTAAGACGAAGCAAGCCCTCGGGTGAAAATTGTTTCAAACACTGATTTCCATTATGAAAGATATAATAGACAAAAGCCTCAAGACGGCCCGAAGCTACCAGGATTACAAATCCCTGGTCCTCGACCTGATCAAAGAAGGAAAATCGACAGGACCGATTCAGGATGAGAACCGGGTGAACTATACCAAGTTGAACAACCAGCGCATGAAGCGCCTGGACAAGCAGACCCGCCTTTCAGAAGAAGCCCTGAGCGTTGCTGAGAAGATTAATAAGGACTTTACCTGGTTGGTGCTCACAGAAAGCTGGTGTGGTGACGCCGCCCAGACGCTACCGGTAATCAATAAATTTTCGGAGGCCAATAAGAACATCGATTTGAAGGTCGTTCTCAGAGATGAGAATGACGAGCTGATGAACCAGTTTCTTACCGATGGCAACAAGTCGATACCCAAGCTCATCGTGATTGAGAACGAAAGTAAAAAAGTGGTCAGCTCCTGGGGTCCGAGAACTGAAAAAGCTACCCGAATGATACAGGAGTACAAGCAAAAGCACGGCAAGGTTGATGATACGATCAAGAAGGATCTTCAGGTATTCTACAACAAGGACAAAGGAAAGCAAATTGAGAAAGAGATGATTTCCCTGCTCAGTCTAATCGTCAAAGTCTGATGCTGGTTCCATTCGATGCTCTTCCGGGAGCGTCTCGGGTGTACTACTATCCCTCGAGCAGAAAATTCTATCCGGATGAGTTGCCGGGAATTATTTCCAAAGTTGAGGCGTTTTGCCAGGGTCTTGACGGTTGTAAAATAGGTTATAAGCTTATCTATGACCGGTTTATAATTTTCTTTGTTTCGGAGGCTACTCCTTTCTCTATAGAATTGAATGACAAACTGGTCGAATTCGTGCTCAACCTGGAACAGGAATACGAAATAAGCCTGCTCGATAAAGTGAATGTTTGCTTCAAGCAGGGGGAATTCGTTCAGCGCAAGGAGATCAAGGAATTCAAAAAGCTGATCAAAAACCGATCGGTTTCCGGTAAAGCGATAGTCCTTGACCCGATGATCAACACAAAAGACGAGTTTTTGTCGAACTGGGAGGTTCCTTTGTCAGAGAGCTGGCTGGCCCATTTAATCTGACTTACTTTCCAGGCGATTGAGAAAGCCTTCGATGGTTTCAGCTTCTTCGACTTTGAAATCTCCGCTTCGGGTCCTTCTCAGTTGGGTGAGATGTGCCCCCGAATCCAGCTTTTTTCCAAAGTCATTTGCCAGTGACCTTATATAAGTGCCTTTGCTGCAGCGGACACGGAAGTCGACCTCCGGCATGTTGATATCGGTGATCTCGAACTCATAGATTTCAATCACTCTCTTTTTGACCTCCACCTTTTCTCCCTTTCGAGCCTTTTCGTACAGGCGCACTCCATCCTGCTTTACAGCGGAATATATCGGTGGTGTTTGTTCGATTCTCCCCATAAAATGCTCGGTGGCTTCCTCAATCATTTGGGAGGTGATGTGCCCCAATGGCCATTGTTTGTCTACAGACGTCTCCAGATCGAAAGAGGGGGTGGTTTCGCCCAAGCGCAAACGACCCGTGTACTCTTTGGTCTCTGCCTGCAGCTCGTCGATGGTTTTTGTCTTCTTCCCCGTACAGATGACCAATAAGCCCGTTGCAAGTGGGTCCAGGGTACCCGCATGCCCGACCTTTATTTTCTTGAGCCCGAACTTTTTCCGGATGGCCCATCGCAACTTGTTGACCACCTGAAAGGAGGTCCAGTTCAGTGGCTTGTCAATGAGGAGAACCTGTCCGTTTATGAAATCTTCAGCATCCATAGGTGAAACCAATTCAATGAACCATTAGAGTTTGGGTGACCTGATTTACAGGTAAAAATAGGAATAGGCAATGGCTATAATGCCCACCGCGAAACAATAGATGGAAAAGTAATAGAGCTTGCTCTTTTGAACCAGGGCAATCATCCATTTACAAGCGAGCAGCCCGGAGACAAAAGCTGCCAGAAATCCTACTGCCATGACCAAAAAGTTCTCATCCCCAAAACTGATGACTCCATCCGAAAAGTCCTTCGCGACTTTGCCGAAGATCAGGGGCACCACCATCAAAAAGGAAAATCGAGCCGCCTTGGTTCGGTCAACGCCCAACAGAACGGAAGTCGAGATCGTGGCTCCCGACCGGGAAATTCCGGGAAGCATTGCAATCGCTTGTGACAACCCAATGATGAGGGCGTTCAAATAGGACACCGGCTTATCGGTGTTTTTCGCTTTGTCGGCCAACAAAAGAAGGAGTCCCGTGATCAGCAGCATGAAGCCCACGAGAAGCACATTTCCGGTAAAAAATTCTTCCAGCTCCTCTTCGAAAAGAAGCCCCACCAGAACAGCGGGAATCATCGAAATCACGATTTTAACCGAGAATTCAAATTCTTCGTTTTTCTTGAACTGAAGCAGACCCCTGATGATCTGAAGGATTTCTTTCCAAAAGATCACAATCGTGCTCAGAGCGGTGGCAAAGTGGAGCACAACCGTAAACGTAAGGCTTTCCTGTGGGACCTTCTGATCCCCAAGTATGGCTTTCGCCAGCTCGAGATGCCCACTCGAAGACACGGGTAAAAACTCGGTCAGACCCTGGATAATGCCCAGGACTATCGCGTCGATATAATTCATGAATTGGAGGGGTTCGGATTCGCCATGATCGCGTAGACCTCTATGGCAAGCCCAATGAGAACAAGGGTAGGTGCCAGTCGAATGCGCCTGAAACTGTAAATGGCTTCGTTAAAGACTTCCGGATCGTCGCTTCCTCCACCTGCCATCAGAGCAAACCCTGCCAGGATTACGACGATGCCGATCAGCATGATGATGTAGTTCTTCTTCCCAAATAGGAATTCACCGGATTTCGACTTGTTTTCTTTGTTCTTCTTTGCCATGTCAATAGTAAAGTTCGTCGGTTCTCAAATTAAGGAATCTTTGGGTCGCCAGATAGGTGCTCAGCCAGGTGAGTACTATGCCCGCCAGAAAAACAGCTCCAAAGAGCCCGGCCAGCATCACCCGGTCGTCCATCATTCCAAAGGCGGGAAATATCTTGTCGAGATAAACCAGCAGGCCGATCAGACCGGCGATAGCTACCAGGGCGCCCACCATGCCCAGCTTGATGCTTTGCCAGATAAAGGGCCTTCGGATAAATCTTTTCGTCGCGCCCACCAGCTGCATGGTTTTTATCGTAAATCGCTTTGAATAAACGGAGAGCCTGATCGAGCTGTTGATCAGCACCACGACAACCAAAGAGGCAAGGGCGCAGAAAAGCAGGATGAAGAGGCTGATCCGCCTGACATTCTGCGTGAGCAGATCGATCAGGGGTTTGTCATAGGATATGGAGGATACGAATTGATTCTCCTTGTATTTTTTCTCGATCTCTTCCATCTTTTCGGGGGTCACATATTCTGCCTTCAGGTAGATGTCTATCGAGTTTTCCAAAGGATTGTATCCCAGGAACTCCATGAAATCTTCCCCGTTTTCTTCTTTGTACATCTCAGCGGCCTCCTCTTTGGAAATGAAAGTCGTACTTCTCGTAAAAGGCTCCTCGTCTATGGAAACCTGAAGGTTCAGTATTTTATCCTGACTCACTTCATTCTTCAGAAACAGGGTTATCGCTGCGCTTTCTTTGAAATAATCGGAAACTCTTTTCGTGTTGAGCACGAGAAGTCCGAGCACGCCGAGCAAAAAGAGCACGAGTGAGATGCTGATCACTACCGAAATGTAAGAGGATCGAAGTCTTCTTTTCTGATACTGCTCGAAGGATTTACTCATCTGGGTTCAGAAGATTTTGAAGTCTGCAAGGTAATTATTTATCCTTTATGCTCAAACTAATTTCGCTCCTGGCACAATTCGACGAGAACCCCGTTGCTGCTCTTCGGATGCACGAAGGCGACGAGTTTGTTATCGGCCCCGATCTTTGGCTCTTTGTTCAGAAGTTGGAAACCTTCCTTTTCCAGGCGCGACATCTCGCTGCGAATGTCTGACACCGCGAACGCGATATGGTGAATGCCCTCACCTTTTCTGGCGATGAATTTTGCAATTGGGCTATCTTCATTCGTGGCTTCCAAAAGCTCAATTTTGTTCGGGCCCACCTGGAAAAAAGAGGTTTTCACGCCTTCGCTGAGAACTTCTTCGATCTTGTAGTGGGGCTGGCCGAAAAGAGATTTGAAAACCGCATTTGACCTGTTGATGTCTTTGACTGCGATGCCTATGTGTTCGATCTTGTCCATGTAATTTGCGTATTGATCCAAAATTAGCGAATTTAACCCATTCGAATGGACCGTGAAATTCACAGATTCACCCTATTTTTGTACACATGGAAACAAACAGACAGAAGAAGATTGCCGGAGTATTGCAGAAAGATCTGGCAGACATACTGCAGAGTGCAGCCCGGGACGGGATGAAAGGAGTCGTGATTTCGGTCACAAAGGTGATGGTGACGGCCGATCTGAGTCAGGCCAAGGCCTACCTGAGTATTTTCCCGCCTGAGAAAAGAGAAGAAATCATGGAAGGCATTGTGGCCAATACGCCAATGATCCGTCACGCCATTGCCCTCAGAACAAAGAACCAGCTCCGAAGAATGCCGGAGATGACTTTTCTGATCGACGATTCCCTGGATTATATCGACAACATCGATCAGGCCCTCAAGGGACTTGAGGATCCCATAAAGAATCCGACCAATGGGATGAGCAAGAAAAAATAGCCGGCTTGAACTTTCCACTGTATATTGCCCGCAGGTACCTGCTCTCCAAAAGCAGCAACAATGCCATCAACATCATTACAGGGATTGCCACCATCGGCGTCATTGTGAGCACGATCGCCTTGTTTGTTGTACTCTCGGTCTTTTCAGGGTTGAAGGATTTCAGTTTGAGCTTCATCAGGACCTCAGATCCGGACCTCAAGATCACCTCCGTTGAAGGCAAGTCCTTTTATTTCAACGACTCGGTTCGCAATGCCCTTATGCTCGACAAGATCAGGGCCTACAGCAAGGTCGTCGAGGAGCGGGTGTTCCTGAGCTATGTGGACAAGTCACATGTAGCGAGCATAAAAGGAATTGACACCAATTTCCTTCATGTGAACCGACTCGACACAGCCGTTTACTTCGGCAACTGGGTGAATTACGAAGCCAAGCACACCGTCGTTGTTGGGAGTGCCATCTCGATGGCTCTGTCGATCGGGACCTATGATTTTTTGGAGGCGCTCAAGATCTATGTTCCGAAACCGGGCAAAGGGTACATTACCAATCCCAAAACCGCGTTCAACCAGGTCAATGCACAAACCATTGGAATCTTCCGGCTGACCGATGAGATCGACAGGAAGTACGTTTATGCCAATCTGGCCCTGGCCCAGGACTTGTTGAACTACGACGAGGATCAAATATCGGCGGTCGAGATCCGTCTAACTGACGAAGAGTACGAACAGGAGGTCCAGCAGGAGTTGAAGACCCGGCTCGGAAGCGGCTTCGAGGTGCGCACCCGTCAGCAGCTCAACTCAGTTTTTTATAAAATGCTCAATACCGAGAACCTGGTCTCCTATCTGGTTTTCACCCTGGTGCTCATCATTGCCCTGTTCAATGTCATCGGGGCCATTGTCATGATGATCATCGACAAAAGGGAGAATCTCAAAACCCTTTTTCACCTGGGTTCAGAGATTCGGGACATACGCCGTATCTTCGTATTCCAGGGATTTTTGTTGACCTGTTTTGGTCTGTTTACCGGTCTTCTGGTAGCCATTCCGTTGGTCGTTCTTCAGAAAAAATTCGGCTTTATCATGATCACGCAGTCTCTGGCCTACCCGGTGGAGTTCAGGGCGATCAATGTCCTTGTGGTAGTCGTGACCTTGCTGGTGCTTGGATTTATCGCCTCACAAATTGCCAGCGGACGGATTTCTAAGAAGCTCGTTGAATGAGGAATGATCCAGCGGAGTCTGAACTTTCCTAGTGCACGGAGAACTTTTCCAGGACCTCATCGAAGACTTCGAAAACCTTTTCCTTGCTTTCGGCAGTGACCATTCTCAACCTGTATTCCTTGAAATGGGGAATTCCCTTGAAGTAATTGGTATAGTGCCTTCGGGTTTCGAATAGTCCGGCATGCTCCCCGTTCCAGTCGATTGCCATCTCGAGATGCCTTCTTGCCGTTTGCACCCGTTCGTCCAGGCTTGCCGGCTCGGCGTGCTCCCCGGTTTTGAAAAAGTGTTTGACATCCTTGAAGAACCAGGGGTTTCCGATGCTGGCCCTGCCGATCATTGCCCCGTCCAAACCGTAGCGATCCCGCATGAGAACCGCTTTCTCCGGTGAGTTGACGTCTCCGTTCCCGAAGATCGGAATGTGCATCCTGGGGTTGTTCTTGACATTGGCAATGGGTTCCCAGTCGGCTTCTCCTTTGTACATCTGCGATCGGGTTCGACCGTGAATGGCCAGGGCCTGGACCCCCACATCCTGCAATCTTTCTGCCACCTCCTCGATATAGATGGAATCGTGATCCCATCACAGTC
>Ga0272441_10014986_pt1 | contig 10906 bp, 13 predicted proteins | sample SSMProp6N_FD_193582 | JGI IMG/M metagenome (GOLD analysis project Ga0272441, IMG submission 193582) | Marine sediment archaeal communities from Little Sippewissett salt marsh, Falmouth, MA, United States - SSM-Prop-6N | ecosystem: Environmental > Aquatic > Marine > Wetlands > Sediment ...
CCTACTCCAAGGAGCGGGAACCCGAGTATGAGAGCTGTCATCCCAATGATATCGCAGAGGATGTCTGTGAACTGCTGGGTGGTGTGGCCCTGGATAACGACGTGACCATGGTCCGACAATTTTCCGATCAGATTGTACCCGTGGTCATGGATCCGCGTACCGTGCACCGGTGTTTGATGAATCTGGTGACAAATGCCATCGATGCATGTATCTTTGACCCTGATGTCGACAAGGACCATCAGGTGGCGGTCGCCACCGCAAGGGAGGATGCCGGGATGGTTCGCTTCGACGTGACGGACAACGGCTGCGGTATGTCCGAAGAAGTCAGGGCCAAGCTCTTCTCCTCTTTTTTCAGTACCAAAGGAGTCAAGGGAACCGGGCTCGGTTTGTTGGTGACCGCCAAACTGGTGGAAGAACACAAAGGAACCATCGATGTGACATCCACCGAAGGGGAGGGCACCACCTTCAGCATACGATTCCCGGCCCAGGTGACGGACACCGTCAATCTGAACTGATATAGGCGTTAACCTTCAAGGAGGGCTCGAGATGAGCAAAAAAGTATTGATTGTGGACGACGATCCCGATGTAAGACTGTTTAATGCCACTGTCGTGGAAGAGAGCGGCTTTACGCCCATCGAAGCGGCCAACGGAGAAGAGGGGTTGAAAATCGTTAAAAAGGATCGGCCGGACCTGGTAATCCTGGATGTATTGATGCCCAAACAAAGTGGGATTCGCCTCTATCGTGAGTTGAAGACGGATAAGGCACTGATCGGTATTCCGGTGATCATGCTGTCCGGCGTGGCCAAACGCACCTTTCTGCGTTCCCAGAAGGCGCTTACGGAGTTCGGGGACAAGCCGGTGCCCGAACCGGAAAACTACCTGGAAAAGCCTGTCGAGCCTGAAGAACTGGCCCGTGAAATCAAGAAACTTTTAGGATAGCATCCCGGCAACCGGGATCCGGAATGATCGTTACCGCTGGCAAGGATGAGATAACATGGAGATAAAAAAACTGTTGTTTGTCACCCGTTTTGACAACCTTCGGTTCGATGCGCTGCAGTCCCTGATGGACTTGAAGAAAGCCGCCCTCAACCACGTGGTGTTCCTGAATGTCATCGAGCGTGACAAGGTGGCCATGCGGCGGGGCAAAGGCTACGAAAAGAGCACTGAAATCAGGCTTCGGGAAAAGGCCAACATCCGGTTTATCGACTGGGCGGAAACGCTTTTCGAAGAGGGCATGGAGGTGGGCGTTTATATCGTCGTCGGCAGTTTCGCCGGCCAGGTGATCCAGGCGGCCGAGAAGGAATCCGTAGATTTGATCGTCCTGAGCCCTGAAAAAAAGGGGCGCCTTGAGCAGCTCTATTCCGGATCCGACATCACCGAAATCGTTCATCGTTCCGCCACCCCCGTGCTGGTCTATAAGTATCTCGCCCAGAAGGGGCCGTTGGCCGAGAATCCATTTGAAAAACCCCTGCTGGCCACCAATTGGTCCGCGGCCAGCCAGCGGGCCATCGACTACCTGAAATCGCTCAAAACGGTGATCCGCGAAGTCGATGTGGTCCATGTGGCCAGCGAAAAAGATCTGAAGGAAACCTCGGCCATGGGCATCCAGAAGACCCGCAAGGAGAGCCGCCAAAAACTGGATGCCCTGTGCGACGAATTGGAAGATTTCGGCATAACGGCTAAACCCCACGTCTATATCGGGGGTACCGTCGCGGAGATCGACAAAGCCGCCAGAGAGTGCCAGTCTTCCATGATTATTGCCGGTTCCCCGCACAAACGCCTGTGGAAGGACCGATGGGGAACAAGCATCAGCAAAGGACTGGCGGAACAGTCAATTTTTCCGATCCTGCTCATTCCTCCCCAAGAGGGGTAGTGGCCGGCACGGCAGTGGAAAACGATCCTAACCCGCAACGAGATTGAGGAGGCACCCATGGCGGTCATCACCATTTCGAGGCAATTCGGCGCAGGCGGTATCACCCTTGGCAAAACAATTGCCGAGTCCCTGGGCTATACCTTTGCCGACAGCGACATACTGCAGCGTGTGGCCAAGGAGGCCAATGTTTCCACCCACTGGGTTGAATCCTTTGAAAAGGAGGCCGGCAGCAAGCTCTCCCGAATGATTTCCAGCATGGTTTCCAAGCGCTGGCTGGAACGGGTGCTCGCCGATGAGCGCGGGTATCTGGACGAACAGATCTATCTGGACTACCTGGTACTGATCATTGCCCAGTTCGCCGATGAAGGCGACGTGGTGATCCTTGGCCGGGGGAGCCAGTACATTCTCAACGACCATCCCGATGCCGTCCACATCCTGCTGGTGAATGAATTTGAGAACCGCGTCAAGTTCATGATGGACCGCTATGACATGTCCCGCAAGAAGGCCGAGCGCACGGTGGTCAACGAAGATCGAAGACGGGTGAGCCTTTACAAACGGCTGGGCAAGAGTGATTATGAAAACCCGCAACTCTATCACCTGGTGCTGAACATGGGCCGGCTGGAGCTCGAAACCGCCCGGGACATGGTCTGTAAACTGGTGGCGCACAAGGTGGCATTGAACCCGGCATGACATATCTTGACGACTGCCGTGAAAATGCCACCGCACGGTAACTGTCAGGCTGCGTCCCGAATCTTATTCAACACCAAGCAAAGCCGACCGCCGGCTTTGCTTTTATTCTATAACACAACGTCATCATTGACATTTGCAAACGATTCCTCTATTTCTAACCTGCCAAATTACGATTGTCCGCATTGGACCGGAATGCGCCGGAAGTCAACGATTGACTACACCGCCATCTGCGATCCTCAGACCCTGAAGGACGTGCCGGTTGTCAGCGGCCCGGTGCTTATGGCCATGGCGGTTGAGATGGAAAAACCGAGGCTCATCGACAACATGATGCTTACCCCGTGATCCATAGCGGGTTACTCATTTTGAACAAAGGAGATCTTGTATGACCAACAAATTTTTATTCACCTCCGAATCGGTAACCGAAGGCCATCCGGACAAAGTGGCCGACGCCATATCCGACGCGATACTCGATGCCATCATGGCCCAGGACAAAGCCTGCCGGGTGGCCTGCGAAACCCTGGTCACCACCGGCCTGGCCTTTATCGCCGGCGAAATCACCACCGAGTGTTACGTGGATATGCCCCAGATCGTCAGGGACACCATCAAGGATATCGGCTACCACTCCTCCCAGATGGGTTTCGACTGGCGCACCTGCTCGGTCATCACCAGCATCGACCACCAGAGCCCGGACATCGCCCAGGGTGTGAACCAGGGTGCCGGCCTTTACAAGGACCAGGGTGCCGGCGATCAGGGACTGATGTTCGGGTTCGCCACGGACGAGACCCCTGAGTTGATGCCCATGCCCATCATGTATGCCCACAAGCTGACCCGGCGCCTGACCCAGGTGAGGAAAAACGGGGCGCTGGACTTTTTGAGGCCTGACGGCAAATCCCAGGTCACTATCGAATACCACGACGGCCAGCCCAAGCGGGTGGACACCATCGTGGTCTCCAGCCAGCACAAACCGGACGTCACCCACGAAGACCTGCGTGAGGCCATCATCGAAGAGGTGATCAAAAAGGTCATCCCGGCCGGAATGATCGACGGGGACACCCGTTATTTCATCAACCCTACCGGGCGGTTCGTTGTGGGCGGCCCCATGGGTGACTGCGGTCTCACGGGGCGCAAAATTATTGTAGACACCTATGGCGGACAGGGCAGCCACGGCGGCGGATGCTTTTCCGGCAAAGACCCCTCCAAGGTGGACCGCAGTGCCTCTTATATGGGGCGTCACGTGGCCAAGAACATCGTGGCCGCCGGCTTGGCAAAAAAATGCGAAGTCCAGATCGCCTATGCCATTGGCGTGGCCGAACCGGTGTCGGTGATGATCGACCTCATGCACACGGGAAAGGTGCCCAAGGAACGGGTAGAGGAGATCGTCAGGGAGGTCTTTGACCTGCGCCCCGCGGCCATCATCGAGTACCTCGATCTGTTGCGGCCCATCTATCGCAAAACCGCTGCATACGGCCACTTCGGAAGGACCGAGCCTGAATTTTCCTGGGAACAGACCAATCAGGCAGACATTATCCGTGAAAAGGCCGGCTTGTAATCGGCGAAACGACGATTATTATAGTATCTACAGATAAAGGGGGCCAATGGCCCCCATCACTTATGGAGGAACACGCATGACACTTGCCGAAAACGTGGTGGCGATCGATGGCCCACCGGCCTATGATCCGTCACTGCCCTATAGAATTGCCGACCTGGCCCATGCCGACTTCGGTGACAAGGAGATGCAGCTGGCGGAAAACGAAATGCCCGGGCTGATGGCTGTTCGTGAAAAATACGGCCCGCAGCAGCCGCTCAAAGGCCTGAAGGTCACCGGCAGCCTGCACATGACCATCCAGACCGCCATGCTCATCGATACCCTTAAGATTCTCGGCGCCGACATCCGCTGGGCTTCCTGCAACATCTTTTCCACCCAGGATCATGCGGCTGCGGCCATCGCCCGCAAGGGGGCGGCCGCCGTATTCGCCTGGAAAGGGGAAAACCTGGCGGAGTACTGGTGGTGCACCGAACAGGCGCTGGTATGGCCGGACGGCAGTGGACCTGACCTGATCGTGGACGACGGCGGCGACGCCACCATGTTCGTCCACCAGGGGGTGGCGGTGGAAAAGGACCCGTCGCTGCTGGAAAAAGAGTACGATTCCGATGATATGCGGTTGTTGATGGCCCGCCTGAAAGCCGGCCATGCCAATGATTCCGGTTTCTGGCGCCGCATCGCCGCATCGGTCAAGGGGGTTTCCGAAGAGACCACCACCGGTGTCCATCGGCTTTACCAGCTGGCCCAGAGCGGCGACCTGCTTTTCCCGGCTTTCAACGTCAACGATTCGGTCACCAAGTCCAAATTCGACAACCTGTACGGTTGCCGCGAATCCCTGGCGGACGGCATCAAGCGGGCCACTGACGTCATGATGGCCGGTAAGGTGGTGGTGGTCTGCGGTTACGGCGACGTGGGCAAGGGCTGCGCCCATTCCATGCGCGGCTACGGATCCCGCGTGCTGGTGACGGAGGTCGATCCCATCTGCGCCCTACAGGCGGCCATGGAAGGCTTCGAAGTAACCACCATTGAAGACGCCGCGCCCCTGGGCGACATCTTCGTGACCGCCACCGGCTGCTACCAGGTGATCACCGGGGCTCATATGGAGCAGATGAAAAACGAGGCTATCGTGTGCAACATCGGCCACTTCGACAACGAGATCGAGATGGGCTACCTGGAAAAGCGTGCCGATTGCAAGAAAACCCCCATCAAACCTCAGGTGGACAAATGGACCCTCAAATCCGGGCGGTCCATCATCATCCTTGCCGAAGGGCGGCTGGTGAATCTGGGATGCGCCACCGGCCACCCCAGCTTTGTCATGAGCAACAGCTTCACCAACCAGTGCCTGGCCCAGATCGAACTGGCTTCAGGCGGCTATGAAAGAAAAGTCTATACCCTGCCGAAAAAGCTGGACGAAGAAGTCGCCCGGCTTCACCTGGCCCGGCTGGGGGTGAAACTGACCAGGCTCACCCCCGTTCAGGCCGACTATCTGGGGATCCCCGTAAACGGTCCCTTCAAACCGGACCACTACCGCTACTGAAAAAACGGGGCAGGGGTAAAATACCCCTGCCCCGTCGGTAGGCCCATTCGATTGGTCCGCCCGTTGTGTTCAATTCTGGTCGGTCGATCGCATCCCTTCCAGCGTCTCATACCCACGTTCCACAGATCTGACTTCATCCGGCGTGGCCGCTATCCCTCGGGCCTTGTCCAGCGTTTCAAATCCACCCTCAATATCGCCTTGATGACCCTGAACCAAAGCAAGACCGACGTAGGCCGGGGCAAAGCCATCGTCCAGACTTTTTGCCCGAACAAATTCGGCATTGGCTGCATCGATTTTGCCGCGCGTTAATAGGCTGTGCCCATTTTTTACATGCTGGGCCGGTGTATCCAATGCCGGTCGGAGGAAAATGGTGTCCGGACCGCAGGCCACGAAAAGAACCAAAGAAAGAATCGACAAGGCAAGATAGTTGCGTCGGGCCATGGTGTCTCCTCATTTGCCAACGAGTGGCATTTCATAAATATTATAATTCTGATTACTGACCGGCCTCCGGATCCATGACGATGCTCACCCGGCATGCTTTTAGAAAATTCAGGTGAACCACCGAACTTCGCAGCCGAGCCCCATCGGCGCTGGAGATGACCAGGTCCGTCTCGCCCGTGGACCGGGTTCTGATGGCCTTGACAACCAGCGGCCGCGGGCCCACCCGTTTGTCATTGCGGGCAGCAGCCAGTGTGGTGGCAAAGCCGCTCATTCCCCGGGATACGGCAAATTCGCGGCTGACAAAGGCCGGTCCGTAAACCACATCTTCCGATTCATCGACGATCACCGGTGCCAGGGATGGCTTTGCACCGATGCCGGTGGCATCGATGATCAGCCCCGTATAAGCATCGCCAACGATTCCCTCCACTGGTTTTACAGGTTTATCCGCATCCGATTCAGCAGCCGTCATGGTAACCACCGAGTCCACCTGGCGAATTTCTTCGGGCAGCACGAATTGGCTGAACCCGCCTGTCAGATTCATGGTCAATTCAATTTCCACGGTACCGTCGGATAAATACTCCTGGCGGGTGAGGGATGCATTTCTGGCCAGTGAGATCAAGCCGTCTCGAAAGTCGGTGCTTTGGGCCATGCGGTCCGCTATCTGTGAAACGGCATTGATGGGAATGACACCTGCGGTTTCAATCAGGTTGAACTGAGCTATCCGCCGGGCGGTATCCAGAATTTCCGCTGGTGAATCAGGCGGCTCGCCATCATCAAAGGTGTCGGGGGCAGCAACTCCGTTAACCCTTATGGTTCCGGCACTCCAGTCGATGCAGCCCGTGTTCAATATTTGAACAAGTGGGCCGTCGGCCACACCGGATGCGGCTAAGGGCAACACGAACAGCAATGAGAGCGAAAGGATGTGAAAAAAGGTGAATTTTACTTTCAATTCTTAGTAGTTAACCCTATGCGATTGACCCACGTGATTTATATATTGTAAGAATTTGGATAAGTCAACCAATGAGCCCTCTTCCGGGTATGCTGTCCGGGGAGGTAAGCGCTGAGGCCAAATGGAAAACTTCGTTGGCGCCTTGGGCAGAAAACCATTCGATCCGTCAACCGCCTGATGCACCTGTGTGCGCTGACATACCGGCTGGCCGCCATCGCCGTGGGCCTGCCTCGCATCGGGCGGGCCCTGATCAAGCGAGTGATTGTTGAGCAGGTCTACTTTACCGCAGTTCAGGCCCTTCCCGTAATCATTCCTGTAGCCTTGATTACCGGCAGCATGCTGATCGTTCAGTTTTCCCAGTTGTCAGGTCAGGTGGATTTGGGAAAACTGTTGGTGGTGGTGGTGTTGGTGTTGCGGGAAATTGGCCCCTTGATCACCGCCATCATCGTGACCTGCCTCTACCACGGACTTGCCCGAAAAAATCAGATCACCCAGGTGCCGGTGGCCACCTCCATAGCGGCCGTGGACTGCATTTTTTCTACTGCCTGGTGATCAATATTTTCATCTCCTTTATTTTTTACGTATAAATGGAATCGATCCCGACACCGATCATTGACATCACGGGCCCGGCACTGGCGTCGCGAGGCATTTTCAGCCACTGTGACTCGAACCGGTTGGCCGTTGCCCATGGTGACGTGATCGCCGTTTTCACCGAATCGCCTGCGGATGGCAGGCATCTGCTGCGTATTCTGGCTACATTGGAACAGCCGGAACGGGGAGAATACCGATTCAATGGGGAAACGGTGGATCTGAAGGATTATCGGCATTGCCTGGCTGTCAAACGCCAGATTGGTTATGTGGCTCCCGAGGCGGCCATGCTCAGCAACCGAACCCTCCGGGAAAACTTGCTTTTGTCAAGGTTTTACTTTGAAAACAATTTGACCATTGACCTGGATAACACCCTGGATTCCCTCTGCAAGGGTGCAGGTTTATCCCGTATGCCCAACCGGCGGCCATCCGTGAAAAGGTGAACAGCCTGCTGGATGATATGCGGGCAACCTCCTCTATGGGGCCGGTCATTATGGATCAGGTTAGCGACAACCTGGCCACGATCCGGATGGCCGGCACCGGCGTGGTGGAGAATGTGCAGGCCCTGAAAGGCATTCTGGAAGAAGCCCGGGAATCCCTTATAAATGGTCCAAGCAGGTGTTGATTCGCTGGCTCGCAGTCATTCCGGTCTGCCACGGTTCGGGAATGGCCCCCATTCCGTGGGCGGCGCCCAGAACCATGCCTGATAGCATTCCCCGTGCCGACGAATCCCCGCCGGCCATCACATTTTCCACCATGGCTGTCTTGAAATCGTCCGCATAGCGGGAGATCAGGTGAACCGCTCCGGGCAGGCCGGCTTCCACGCTGCACGTCTGGCCGAATTCGGCGATGGTTTCCCGGGTGTCCCGGTCACGGCTCTCCATTCCCATGGTAATCAACATTGCAATGGGACTGTCTGAAAAATGGGCGTCCAGGGTGGCCTGCATGGCTGCCAGGGGTGGCTGCCCGCCGAGTACGGCAAAAACGGATCGGGCAAAAAAATCGGCACTTAAAAGCACCCGGTCGTCGTTGTGGGTGATGCGGGTCTGTGCCCGGGCGGCACTGACCAATTGTTCCAGGTCGTCATGATAGACAGACACCAACGCCGCCAGGCGTGAGGCCCCCGCCAGGTCGTCGGACTCCGAGGCGCTGTCGGTCAGGCCTTTGCCGGCATCCATGTTTGCCAAAGTCGATTTGGTGGCCTGATCGACGTAGCCGCCGTAATCGGAAAAAAAGGCGCGCCACCTTTCAGCAAACCGGTGGGCATCAAAACCGCCGCCGCTCACGGATTCCAGCAGCACCAGCATCTGATCCCCATAGTGGGTGAAATCGCCGGCCTTCTTACCCTTGTGGTAGGAGGTCAACGGATCGTAGTATTGCTCCACCCGACCCAATTTTTTGTCGATCACGCCGGTGTTGTACACCCAGTGCACGCCCAGGGACAGCGCATCGGCCACAAACGCACCGAAGATCGCTGCTTTGATTCGATTGTCTGTCATCTGTTCCTCCTGTTGGTTGGCTGTGGTCATTTTCACGGAATACAATAAACCACGCATCAATGGTTTTCAAATCCGAAGTCCGAAAGTGCGGTCGGTGGCCACCAGGGGCACGGCATATCCGCCCGAGAAACTGGCGTCATAAATGACTCTGTCTCGAAATGTCCAATACCTCCCGGCAGTAGCGGACGCTGCGCCGAATGGCGTCGATCTCCATGTTCATGGCCCCCTGCATGTCGTCCAACGGCGTTTCCAGCTCGGTTTCGATGTTGATCCGGTCCATGCAAGAGCGATCCCGGAACAGTTCGTAGGCCCGGCGCATGTCGATGTCTCCCTCTCCCACGGCCGTGCCCACAAGCTTGAATCCCCAGCGCTGGAATTCGATGCGGTCGTCTCGAAAATGGTTGGTAAACGCCCGGGGGGTCAGGCGCTCGATGGCGGCCATGGGGTCTTCGGTGACATGCAGGCCGTTGACCGTGTCGATGCAGGCCCCCACCACCGGGCTGTCCACCCGGTCCAGCAGCCAGAGGATCTCTTCGGAAAAGCTGTCGCAATGGTTTTCCACGGCAAGGCGGATGCCAATGTCGGCAGCCATCGGCACCGCCGCCGTCAGCAGATCCGCCACTTTCTCCATCTGTTGGATGACCTTTGGATGAAACCGGCTGGCGGCCACGGGCCGGGGTCTTCGAAGGTCCATACCCACTTTGACGATGTCTGCACCCAGGTGCCCGGCGGTCTGGATGGCCGCCTTCAAATCGTGTTGCAAACCGATGCCAAACCCGCCCCGGTCCATGGAAAAATTGTATTCCAGATACAATTCGGCCTCCCTCGCCGCCGCGCCCACCTCCTGCAGGAATCCCGCATCGAGATGTTCGAGGACCCCGTCATCCAGGTGAACCCCCTCCAGGTCCAGATCCACCAGCAGGTCAAAGAGCTGAAAGGTCGAGAGCTGCCGGGGCCAGGGGCAGGTGAAACCCGCCCAGGCCTGGCCGATGCCGTGCAGATTCAGGCTGTAGGTGTGGAGGCCGAGCTTCATTTTTTCCTCAATGGTCTTGTTTCAAGGGTGGTAAATTGGATTGCTGACAGCATTCCTACCGCATTACCATGCAGATCGCAACGATGGTTTAACCTGCAGTAATTCTTATTAGAAAAACGAGGCGGAGCAACAATCACTACTTTATGTCAAAAGAGCCCTTTATTGACAAAGCCGGCCCTTTTGACTATGGTGCCTTGTATATCATTATTCAATAAAGCTTTTATTCTCACACCCCCGTTTTGTATATTGGCACATACGGTGTCTGTCCATCACGCTGCCTTCAATGGGCACGCAATCTGGGACGTAACCGATGATGACTCATGGCGGATCTGTTTTTCTGCGGCAGGGATTGTCACTTCTTTTCAATCTCACCATTAATGCCAGCCTGTTTTGATGAATTGGGCGTTTATTGATCTTACCTACAAAGGAGGAGAATAACATGAATCAAAAGGAGAAAATCCATCCAGCGATTACGGAATTCAAAGACCAGATGGACAAGGGAAAACTATCCCGTCGGGAATTTATTCGGTACAGTGCACTTCTTGGCCTCAGCGTGACTGCCGCCGGCCAGCTTGCAGGGCTGGTGATGCCGGAAAAGGCGGTCGCCGCTCAACAAAAAATGGGCGGGGTCCTGAAATATGCTATGCAGGTTCAGGAAATGGCTGATCCAGCCACCTATTCATGGACTCAGAAATCTATCGTTTCCAGGCATATTGTCGAATATCTGGTGATAACCGGGCCGGATAATATCAC
>Ga0272441_10014987_pt1 | contig 10906 bp, 9 predicted proteins | sample SSMProp6N_FD_193582 | JGI IMG/M metagenome (GOLD analysis project Ga0272441, IMG submission 193582) | Marine sediment archaeal communities from Little Sippewissett salt marsh, Falmouth, MA, United States - SSM-Prop-6N | ecosystem: Environmental > Aquatic > Marine > Wetlands > Sediment ...
CTTCTGGACGAACCCACTAACCATCTTGACCTTGAATCTTCCGACGCATTGCTTGCAGCCATCGACAATTTCGAAGGAGCAGTGGTCATTGTAACTCACAATGAGATGTTTCTGCATGCTTTGGCCGAGCGGCTTATTGTATTTGACAACGACCATATCAGCATTCACGAGGGCAGCTATCAACGCTTTCTGGATAAGGGTGGCTGGCATGACGAGGAAGAAGATCTGCGCTCCTTAACATCTGATCATGCTGCTGAAAAAAGGGTTGAGCTCAAAGTTAACAAAAAAGATATCCGGCGCAGGAGGTCTGAAATAATCACGCAGCGCAGTAAAATACTGCGCCCGTTGGAAAAACGAATCAAGCAAATCGAGGATGAGATTGACAGGCGTGAGAAAGACCTTACCCGGGACACCATAAAAATTCAGGAAGCTTCTCAAAGGCATGATGGAGATCAGATAGAAAAACTCTCAAAATCGCTGCATATAAACCAGGAAAAAATCGATTCTCTCTTTGATGAATTAGAAACTCTGACCCTGCGCTTCGAAGATAAAAATTTATTTTTTGAAGAGCAGCTAAATCAATTCGAGCAGTCTGAATAACTGCAATTGCGCTGATTGCAGGAGTATTCAACATCATTCAGGCTTTAATTCATATTCGATCAATGTACTCAAGAAGATCCGGGGGTTTATTCAGCAGTAGCTTCGCGCCGCTTGCCAGAAGTTCCTCTCTGCCTCTGAAACCCCAAAGAACTCCGACCGGAAACATGCCGGCGGCACTGGCGGTGATCATATCGACATTTGTGTCACCAAGAAAAAAACACCGGCCCGGGTTCACTCCAAGTTGTCCGGCGATTTCAAGTGCTGCCTGTGGGTCGGGCTTTCCGGGAATACTGGGTTTTTGTCCTGCCACAACATCAAATGTCCACAACCCCAGCAGTTTCCCAGCCATTATTTTGGTGAAATCGTCAGGTTTGTTGGATAGGATAGCCATTTTGGTATTGTTCATTGTGAGTCCATTGAGCAACTCGGGAATTCCAACGTAGGTCTTTGTCTTGTCCGCCCAGTGCTTGCTGTATACCTCACGCATATGCTCTACACAGTTTTCGATTACCTTTTCATCACGAATCTCTTCAGGAAGAACTCTTCTGACAAGCACACCGATACCGTTACCTACAAACTTTCGGTAGTCAGCGACTTTGTGGATCGGAAATCCCATCGATTCAAGAACAAAATTCATTGAATCGGCAATATCACTGAGAGAGTCCAGCAGAGTACCGTCCATGTCAAAGATCACTGCTTCACATTTCATAGTGTATCATTATCTCATACTCTGAGGTCTTGCAAGACAACGCTCACCGGTTTCAAGATTTGTCGTGGTACTTCATCAAAGCCTGGGCCATATGGACCACCCCTTCTATGCTATGAGAAACCGGCACACCGTTTATCTCGAAGCCCTCGATGATCATGCGGTATTTTTCAAGCCGCGGTACATACCCTATCATTGGCTTGTGGTATCTTTGATATACCCGGCCAAGCATGCCCCCGATGTCTGCGGACAACCCTGGGGCATACGGCAGGCATAAAAGCATAATACAATCAATATCATCATTGGTACTCAGCAGTTTGGTCACCTCGACAAAATCATCATCGTTGGCAGAGCCGGAAAGGTCTATCGGATTGGAGCAGGTAGCTATTGGCTTGACCGTCGGCGAAAGCACATTCCTTATTTGGTCCTGTTCATATTCACTCAATACTGGAACTTGCATGCCATACTCAGAACACAGATCGGTAACCATAGCCCCATGTCCTCCACTGATTGAGACAATTGCCACCCTGCCCTGGTTTGATATCTGGTAGTTGCTCAGGGCCTTGCTGAAATAAATAAGCTCGGAAGGGGTCTTGGCCTCCACCACGCCATGTTGGGCCAACACAGAAGAAAAAACCTTGTAATCTCCAGCCAGGGCCGCGGTATGGCTGGATACCGCCCGGCTTCCGCCGGGGCTCTTGCCGGCCTTTAGCATCACAATGGGTTTAGAGCATTTGCCGGCTGCCGTCAGAAATACACGTCCCTCATCTTGGCCAAAACCCTCAATGTAAAATGAAATGACCTTTGTCTGGGGATCATTTTGCAGATACTCAATGAGTTCACTCTCGCCAATAACCGCTTTGTTACCAATGCTCACCCCCAGAGAAAGACCGACGCTTTCGCCCGCGAACCGGATCAACTGGTCTGCAAGCAAACCTCCGCTCTGACTCAGCAGGGCTACATTGCCGATATCGGGCAGGCTGGTTCTCTCTGTCGGGATGAAAAATCCATCAAAATGTTGTGGGGAATAGATCCCCAGACAATTGGGGCCGACAAACGGAAAATCATTTTCACGGGCTATATCTACGATACGATTATGCAATTCAAGATTCCCGACCTCGGCAAAGCCCCCCGAAATTATCACTGCACCTCCTACTTGCGCTTTGATACAGTCCTCCAGGATACTTGGAACATAATCGGCCCGGGCCACAATAATAGCCAGGTCAATCTTTCGGGGAATATCCAAAACGGACGAAAAAGCCCTCTGCCCTTTTAAAAGTACTGCCTTGGGATTTACAGGAAAAACCTCTACCGGATAACGCAGCAGGTTTTTGTAATAGATAATGTTTGCCGGATGCAGGTCGTTGTGTAGAGATACTCCAATGACTGCTATGGTCTTGGGTTTAAAGAGCGGATTCAGATTCATAAGGACTCCTTCCTGTATCATTATACCACTTATTTATAAGTAGTATCCCGGATATCTGTCAATGGTTAGCTGATGTAAGTTTTTCTTGCCAAATCCGATCGACCAGAATCACTCACGAACGCTTTCTATCCAATATGTCTGTTTGTGGTAACCCTCCTCATATTGACGATATCGGGCCCATGCATCAACTTCCGAAGAGAACACCCCCACCATAAATTTGTGCCCGTTGTCATCCTGGCGCCATAAACACCATTTTTCTTCGTTCTCCGGGTTTGTGTGCATATTTCTCATCTGTTATACTTGGTGGTTCTCCAGTGAAAAATTATGAATTGTCGATATCGAATCTGTCATCGGAACGAATGCATGCAGAAGTGTCTGAACTCTTTTCCAGCCAGCCATTACGACATGGTTCCTGATGATCGAAATCCGGCACGTAAGGTTTGATGTCCAAAAGCGGGGTACCATCGAGCATATCAACATTCATGATATGAACAGTGGTATCCTCAATCTCGAGGAGTTCAACAACAGACATCCCGAGAGCATTAGGTCTTCTTGGCGCCCTGGTGGCAAAAAGGCCCCGCGGTTTCTCATCAAGAAACGGGATAACTTCGAGCGAATAGCCTTTTGATTTGTGGAAATGGTATAAAAGAATTATGTGTGAGAATCCATCCAAATCCTGTAAACCGTCTAAGCAATCTTCTCTTATCTCAATCGTCCCGCATACTCCCTGAGCCCCACCCGGCTGAATAGGCATTCCCTTTAGCTTATGAAAAGGAGTGTGGATTATTCCGATTGGCCTGTATATGACCTGTTCCATATTGCTCCTTTTCTGCTATTCCCCACTCGATTCCTGGAGTGCTTTTAAAAATATATGGAACGAAGATCCTACAAAATATAATATCTCTTCCTTTGAATAACGCCGACCTTTGCCTATACCCGGGCATTGTTTTTTCACCGCGCGCCACATGTTTTCAGACCTGAGATTCTGAAACCAGAACGGATATGACCGGCACTGCATAGGTCTGACAGGATAAATGGCGCATCCGTTTTCATAGAATATGCACCGGCCGTCTTCGGCTTCGCGAATACTGTAGCTATCCTGAAAAGGATACAAACAACGCTCTACAAAAACGTCCTCTGAAATATCCAGGAACTGTGCGATCGGCCCTATTTCCCCGGGAGTTACATAGATAATACCAGGCTCGCCTGTACAACACTCACCACAACGCTGGCATTCAAAGCATAGGCCTCCATCAAAAAAATACGGCCTGTCTTTTAACACCTTTAGAATTTTTTCTTCCGACATTTTCTTTCACTCTTTCTACGATCTATCAGCAAAATATTTTATCGCTATGCTCTGAATTATTTTCCTATGTCCATTTACATGCATCTGCAACAATTTGCTTACAATCATCCATACGTTGTGGTCAAGGTATCATTATGAATTTTGTATGGGACCCATGACCGGCCGTCAACTTAAAAACAATTAATAAATCGCGAAATACCATGTATCATAAAGCAAAATATCGTTTTTCATAAATATTTAGCAATTATCACAGTATCTGGATGAATAAAGTGCTTGCCATTTGATATTAATTCCTATACCAAGCATTTCACAAAGAAAGGAGTCCAACGATGGCATATGTGATTACTGATGAATGTATTTCCTGTGGGACATGTGTTGATGAATGTCCTGTTAGTGCTATAAGCGAAGGCGACGATAAGTACGTTATAGATTCCGAACTCTGTACTGATTGCGGAGCCTGTGCCGATGTTTGCCCTACAGAGGCAATAGAACCGGGAGACTGATACAACTCCATAAACCCGAATACCGACATCAGCCCGTTAATTTTTATCGGGCTGATTCAAAAACAACGCAATAAATACTTATTTTCTTAATAAGTATACGGGTTTTTTCTAAATCAGATTTGGCATTCCTGCATACAGTAAAAATACTTATAAAGTCTGGTCTGGAACAAGAAGTTATTATTCAGGCCGGATCAATTCGGAATTAAGCCCTTTTCTTTAGAAACCCAAACGACATATTCAGCCATAAATATTAAAGAGTTTCTCTCACCTCAATCCAATATAAAAATATTGACCTTACAGTGGAGAACGGGATCTCATTAACAATTATCTTTTACCGTCACTAAATTTGGCTCTCAGTACATTCGACAAAGAGAATGAAACTACTCTACGTGGAGTAATGGTTATCTCTTCGCCGGTCTGAGGGTTACGCCCTCTTCTGGCAGCCTTTTCTCTGACTTTCCATTTTCCAAACCCGGAAATACTTACAGGGTTTCCTTGTTCAAGTTCATACTTGATAATTTCAATGAACATCTCGATGGCATCGCTTGCCTCTTTACGCGGGAGACCTGTATTCAAAACGATCTCATCGATTATCCCACTCTTCGTCAAAGTACCCATACGTACCTCCTTCAATCTAACTATATAGAATTATTAATTCCATTACCACTGTATGTCAATACCCCAATGTCATAAATCTACAAATAGTTTTCATTTTTTTTAACGTTTTTCTCAACCCCAATGCTTGCATTCTGATTTTATCATTATAATCAGACACCTTAATATGTTGTATATATCTTATTTCATTGATGTTATTCGTTCTCAGGAAAAGAATCCTTATTGGTTGCCGATCAGCAATATCAATTCTGCAAAATGAACAATCTTTTGCCTTAATAATGATCCAGGATTATTTATCCCGATCCGGAATTGATCCAAACTCAAGATTCGAAAATACTCAGCGCATCTCTCAAAGCGGAAAGGCCTTTCAGTTTTATACCCTTAAACCGTGGCAGGCTTTCCTGATTTGCTTTTGGAAGCAAAATTTGCGAGAATCCCATGCGTCTGGACTCCTTGATGCGGGTCTCCATGTGAGTCACAGGACGAAGTTCACCATTAAGACCTATCTCTCCTATGCAAACCACGCCTTTCGGAACTGGTCTTTCCAGAGCAGATGATGCCACTGCCAAAAATGTTGCCAGATCTACAGCAGGTTCGCCTACTTTGATTCCGCCGGCAACATTGACAACCACATCTGAGGATGAAATGAAAATGCCCGACCTTTTTTCCATCACAGCCAGCAAAACAGAGAGCTTGGTTGCATCAATTCCGATGGATATACGTTTTGGCATACTGAAGCTGGTCTTGCTTACCAGGGACTGCACCTCAACCAGAAATGCCCTGCTGCCTTCGATAGTAGCAGCTACAGAGCTTCCCGGAATCTCTTCACCATTTCCATGCACAAAAATACCGGAGGGATCCTCTATTTCTTCCAGACCGGAATCCTTCATTTCAAACACTCCGATCTCGCCCGTAGGTCCGAAACGGTTCTTTACCGCCCGTAACACCCGAAACGCACCGGTAGTATGACCTTCGAAATACAACACGGTATCAACCATGTGCTCGAGCATCTTGGGACCTGCAATCCATCCATCTTTCGTTACATGACCGGTAAGAAATACCGGCTTATTCTTAGTTTTAGCAATCTCCATGAACACTCCGGCACAGTAGCGTATTTGCGAAACACTGCCGGGAGGAGAATCTATCTGGTGAGAAAATATCGACTGGATCGAATCGATAATTACGATTTCTGGCGACCTGCTCAATATCTGCTCTTTGACATGCTCCAGCATCACTTCGGGGTATATTAAAATCGAATTTCCACTCACCCCGAGCCTGTCCCCCCTGATCTTGAGTTGTAAGGCCGACTCTTCACCACTTACATAGAGAACATTCATGCCCTTCAGCGAAAGGTTATGCGCCATTTGGAGCATGATGGTAGACTTTCCTACACCAGGATCGCCACCGACCAGGACCAGCGAACCATCAACCACTCCTCCACCCAGTACACGATCCAACTCACCGATCGAACTCTTTTTTCTGGATACATCTATGGCTTCAATGGCATCATACGGAATCGGCTGAATTTCACGCGAGTGCTGTAGAGGTAGTTTTTCCTCGATCAGTAATTCCTCTACAAGGGTATTCCACTGACCGCATTGGGGACATTTCCCCATCCACTTCTCCATTGTATGGGAACATGTAGAGCATCGATAAACGTGTTTGGGCCTGGCCATTACTGCTGGGTAATCCGCAACACTTCTTCGATGGTTGTGATCCCGTCTTCCACTTTTCTGGCGCCATCTTCCCGAAGCGTGTGCAAACCTTCCTTAATGGCCTCGTGCTTGATAATATTGGAATCAGAGGTCTTGAGAACCGTAGACTTGATCGAATCGTTCAGAACCAGAATTTCATAAATGGCTGTCCTGCCCCGATAACCGGTCTCGAGACATTCGGCACAACCTGCTCCACGATAGAGAAAACCATCCTTGTCAAGCATTTCCTTGGACAGCCCGATTTCCAATAAACTTTCATCTTCGGGGTAGTAGGCCTGTTTACAGTTCGGGCAAATTTTGCGGGCAAGCCTCTGAGCCAATATCGCATTAACCGATGACGTTACCAGGAATGGCTCGATTCCCATGTCGATTAACCGTGTAATTGCACTGGCAGAGTCATTGGTGTGCAAGGTTGAAAATACCAGATGGCCGGTAAGAGCGGCCTGGATAGATATCTCAGCGGTTTCCAGATCACGGATCTCTCCCACGAGGATAACATCCGGGTCCTGCCTCACGATGGAGCGCAACCCAGAAGCAAAGGACAGCCCGACCTTGGTATTCACCGGTATTTGACCAATTCCCTTTAGTTGATATTCTATAGGATCTTCAATGGTAAGGATGTTTTTATCGGGTGAATTTATACAGCTCAACATGGAATACAAGGATGTGGTTTTGCCCGAACCGGTAGGCCCGGTCATAAGGATAATGCCGTGTTCCTGTTTTATCAATTGTTCTATAATTTTCAGATCGTCAGGGTATAGACCGAGTTCTTCAAGCCCAAGGAGAACAGATGATTTGTCGAGAATTCTCATCACTACCCGTTCTCCATTGACTGTAGGTACGGTTGATATTCGCATGTCAACTGAATGATCGCCGAGTTTGATTCCGATCCGGCCGTCTTGAGGAAGTCTTTTCTCGGCAATATTCAGCATTGCCATGACCTTAATACGCGAAACAACGGCAGAATGGATACGTTTGGGTAATGTGATGACATCATGAAGAATTCCGTCAACCCGGTATCTAACCTTTGTATCAGACTGATATGGCTCGACATGTATATCCGAGGCCCGCTCTCTGAATGCCTGTACCATCAGCTTGTTAACAAGCCGGATAATCGGGGCTTCAGTCTCCATTACAGTGATATCCTGGATACTTTCGAGATCCTTTAATATCTCGTCTTCTTCCACGATATCATCCATGATATCCTTGGCACTCTCAGCCTTCATCTCGTTGAGACGATTGATCGCAGCCAGAATCTCCTGCTTGGGTGTCAAAACCCGTTTGATGTCCGACACTCCTACAATTGCGGAGATGTCAAACATCGGATCCTGATCCAGGGGATCGTGAGCGGCTACAACCAGGCTATCTTCGAGCCACTTTACTGGAACAATGGTATATTTCCTCAGAAACGTTACCGGAAGTTTGTCCAGTATCACAGGATCAACCTCAATATCTCCGATAATCGGCTGGAACTCTATGCCCCACTGCCTGGCCTGGACCTGCGTCATATCATGATCACTTACAGCGCCTGCCTGAACCAGGGCCTCGGGCAGGGATATACCCTTTTCCCGCTGGATGGTTTTAGCCTTTTCCAGCAAGGCAGGATCTACGGTGTTATTTTCGAGCAGCAGTTCCTCAAGGTTCGAGACTCTCATCATGTTTTTCCTTGGTCATTTCTTTCTCAAAAGATTTATATTCGCCGTACTTCTCTTTATAAAGGGCATTTGTCTTTTCATCGGAGTCAATAATGGCGGGGGTAAGGAAAATATACAGGTTAGTCCGGTCCCGACTTCTCGTGATTGTCTTGAACAGATAACCCAGAATCGGAATATCGCCCAGCAGTGGTACGCGGGAATTGCCAAAAGTAAGCGTGTCGCCTATAAGTCCTCCGATCACCATGGTCTGTCCGTCCCCGACATTCACCGTGGTCGTGGCGGATCGCTTCAGGGTTGTCGGCGCAAACTCCTCTTCTCCGCTGCCCTCAACAAGGGTGGTGATTTCCTGAAATAATTCCATGCGGATATAACCCTGCTGATTTATTTGTGGTGTCAACTTCAGGGTAACTCCGACATCACGGTAATCAAATGTACGCACTGTTCTGTTGATATTCGTAGAGTCCGTATCTTCCTTGGTTACGTACGGAACATTTGCGCCGACCTTTATCTCAGCCTCCTTGTTGTCCATAGTGATAATTTGCGGAGTTGAAATAATGTTCACGTCTCCGTCATCTTTCATGGCGTTTATGAAGGAAGACATATTGGGAAATGTGATTGCGGAATCCCCATCGCCAATAGTGATAGCTTGCCCGACGACACCCAGCAAGGGACCAACAGGCAAATCTCCGGGCCCGGTTACGAAACTTTGCCCTGTACGAGCAAGAGCCCCTCCGATCCTTTCTCCGCTGTCGTACGTAAAATCTTCAAAATAGGTCCATTCCACCCCAACCTTGAAATCCCTGGTCGTCTTTACCTCCATGATAATAGCCTTGACATAGACCTGTTTGCGGGGAATATCCAGAAACTTGATCGTATCGAGAATACTTTTGTAGGTGTAGGGATCGGCATAAATAATAAGCGAATTGGTCTCTTTATCGGCCGATATTTTAAAGCTCTCTTTGGTTGTTTTTGTGGTTTGTTTAGCTGCAGCAGCCTTGGCTGCTTCAGGACTTTCAGGTGCCGGAACCTCGCTGAGCACCGACGCCAGATCCTCGGCATTGGCGTACTGCAGGTAGTATACATGGATATCCTCCTTCCCTGTCGGTGTGGGGATATCCAACTCTTTGATCAGAGACTCTATTTCCTTCATATCAATGGCTGATGCCAGTACGATCAACGCATTGATCCTTTCATCGGGTATAATTTTAGTCTCAGCCTTGGCAGAAACAGTAGTAGTGGTTCTGCGGACAGTGCGTCTTGTCGGGGTCTGTTCCTCGGACAGGATTTGAGTAAGCTTTGAACTTAAATCACCGGCGGAAGCATACGTAAGAGGGAAAATACGTACTTCCTGGGCAAAACCGGTTACATCGACAACCTTTATGATGTCCTGAATTTTCCTGATATTGGACATGTTATCAGTAATGATGAGAAGATTACTCTGTGGATACGCCAGCAATTGAGAGGTTCCTTTGGAAGTCAATGGGGTCAGAAGGGTTTTCATGTCATTGGCATCGGCGTATTTCAGGGGAATGATCTGGGTGATCATTCTATCTTCACGCTGAAGCCTGCCTGCCATTTTGGTTTCAATGCTCTTGGTGATTGCGTCTGCGGATCTGACTACTTTTACTATACCATTGGAAGGAACGGTGCTGAAACCGTTTACTTCAAGCACACTTAAAAATACACTATAGGCCTCATCCAAAGAAATTTTGGTTGGTGAAATTACCGTGATCTTACCCGTGACTTTATCGTCCACGATGAAATTCTTGCCGGTAACGTCTGCAATAAATTTTATAAAGACTTTGATGTCGACACCATCAAAATCCATGGTAACATATTGTTCTTCCTCAACCGCATTTTCAGGCTGGGCTGCTTGTTCTTTTGTAATTTCTTCAGGTTGTGGCTGTATCTTTGGTACCTGCGGCGTTGTCAACTGTTTCTGGGTCGGCCTGGACGTTGTAGGATCATCGATCATCCTAACTGCCAACACGTTCGTGACAGAAAATGCGGCGATCACGATTATTAGTAGCAGCATCCTTGGTATTTTCATTTTTCCCCCTTGTCGATTATCTTCCTGCAGTAAGTTCATCAAATGCTGAATTGTTATGTAAGAGTGAAAAATCCGGATCATCAGCCGCCCACAGCTTCACCTGAGCATTAAGCTCTATTGCGGACTTAAGATAATGTAATGCTTTGGATTCATCACCTTGCCTGGCATAGGCACATGCCAGATTATAGACCGGCTCAACAAATTCCTTCGAGACCTTGTGGGCCCGCATAAAATATTCTATTGCGCTTTCTATCTCACCTTTTGCAATTAACACACTTCCCATGTTATTCAGCAGCCTGGCATCGTTTTTAAAATATCTAAGAGCCCTGG
>Ga0272441_10014989_pt1 | contig 10905 bp, 20 predicted proteins | sample SSMProp6N_FD_193582 | JGI IMG/M metagenome (GOLD analysis project Ga0272441, IMG submission 193582) | Marine sediment archaeal communities from Little Sippewissett salt marsh, Falmouth, MA, United States - SSM-Prop-6N | ecosystem: Environmental > Aquatic > Marine > Wetlands > Sediment ...
CAAATATTGTTTCATAGCCTCTTGTAAAATGCATAAATGCTTCCACAAATGTTTTTTTATTTACTGTTAGTTCAAATGGTTTTAAATATACTTTATCCTCTTCCATTTTTATTGCTCCATTAGGAGTAAAACAATGAAATTATCTTATGTTATCATATCTTATGTTATGTTATTTTACAGTATTACTCGACTTTCTGTTTGCATCTATCGCAGAAGAACATTCCATCGCAGATTTCATCATAGTTTTCCTGCAAGTCAGAATATTCTATGCACTCAAGGCAAATGTCTTTGTTACCGACAGTAATGCCTTTCACATCTTCTGATAATTTCATGTTTGTTTACCTCCTTTTTACCTAATAATTCCACCTTGGATTTATATTGTTTTGTGAAAATTTAATATTTTGTCACTTTGCCTCCATAAAAAGGTGGGAGGGAGCAGGAGGCACTTGGGGATGGGATGAGGAGATACTTGGCGAAAATATGAAAATAAGCCTCCGAGTGCTCCCATAGTGAAATTATCTCTTCCACAGAGATTTCATTTTTCTTTTTGCTTGTTCCTCTCGTTCCTTGACTTCTTGTATCCACTTTAAATTTTGGTTGAGAGTGCGTCGTTCTTCTTGCTCATATGACAAAGTTACTCCTCCACAACAAAGTGGTCTTGTTCTATTAATCTTTTAATTGCCTGTAATTTAGCATCATTCCAATCTTCTACTTCTTCTATTATGTATTCTACATCTATTTTTACAACAAAGTTTTCCATTTTATGCCTCCTTTTAACATACCTCGAAGTGTTTCATCATTACTTGGAGCAAGTGGTCATAATCTCCACTTGTTGCCTCATCGTGTATTTTGTTCCAGTCCATATTGTTGGCTTTGGCAACTCGCATTGCTTTTCCAAGTATGATGAAAGCATTGCCATCTCCTCCAATAATTTTGAGTTCTGGTTTCATTTATGCCTCCTTTTTGAGATACTTCCAAATTTTCTTTCGATAGATGAATGCCAACACTAACACACCACCAAGAAAGAGACCAATACCACCAACAGGCAGAAATCCTTCTTTGTTATCTACAGTGCTAGCATAGAAAGTAAAATCACTAATATCAGAATCATTGCTAGGAAGCTCTTGCACGTCCTCTGTCTCGTTTAACTCGTTAGTAGTAGTATTTACGCTAGTTTGGTTTTGAGGCTGTCCAGTCTCGTTTGCAGGCTCTTGTAGTAGTGTTTCGTTGGTATCTTCTGGTATTGGCTCCTCCTCGGGTTCTGGGTCTGGGTCTTGTGGTACATAGCCACCACCTCCACCACTACTGCCTCCATCGTCGTCATCATCGTCATCGTCTCCTGGTGGGTCAGGTTCATCAGGCTCTGTAGCATTTTCAACAATAATTGTTAAATCTTCTATAGTGTAGTTTAACGAGGTTGCCTGTTGGTCATTAGCAAAGATTTCCACATCAAAGAGATAGCAGATAAAATTGTCTTCGTCAGTACTATTAAAAGTTATATCGACCAGAGTGCAGTTTTCTGTTACTCCCTCTGTGCTCATTGCTTGGCTGAACAATGTAAAATTATACAAGAGCACTTCAGTAAAAGTATCGTTCCACAGCTCACCAACTTCATACGTTTCTACTGTAGCATTGTGCCACAGATAAATCTTGTACGCTCCAATATTAAAACCATTGGGAACGAGGCTTATTGTTCTATCAAACAAAGTGTAGTCATCTACTGGAGGGTCAGGTGGGTCTTGAGGGTCATAATCTTCTACCACTATAGTAAAATTAAATGGCTCGCTCCAGTTGCTCCAAAAACCATATTCTATTTGAGATTTTACACACCAGAAATATGTTTCATTTGTATCAAAAGGTGAAGTAATAAAATCAGTGTAATTCTGATTAGTAAGAGCAGAAAAACTATAGGTATCATTATACCATTTGTACTCATATTCGATACCATTATCTTCCCAAGATAGTACTGGATTAGTTTCATTAATTATGCCAGATGGAGAATACAGTTCAGGAGGATTTATTTCATCAGGTGTATCTAATGAATAGATAAATGTTCCAATATCAGACCATTCAGAAAGTTTTGGATTGTCACAGTTTTCTTTTGCCTGAACACACCATAACAAAGTAGTATTATCAGGATAGTATAATTCCATTTCGTAATAATTGTTTACTGCCTCCACAGAATACCCCAAGTCAGCTCCAAATTTTAATGTGTAAGATACATTGTTGCCAGGAACAGAACTCCAAGTAAAATTGATTAAAGAATGGTTTACTGTGACATCTACAGGATAAATTAATTCTGGAGTTTCTAGTTCATAAGTATAATCAACAACAAGATATGGAGCATAGTCACTTTCATTACTGCTGAACTTAACTTTTGCCCATCCTCCATAGGGTCGTCTCGTTACACTAAAACCAAATCCCCAATAGTTATCAGGTAACTTTGTTTCGAGGTCTTCATTTGCATTGATATTTAAGTCAAGAGAGTGCCACTGGCTGTCACCAATAAACAAGTTATCTGTTTGTCCTTCTTTATAAATTACTCCAGAACATATATCTTCAGCAAGAGTTGAATAATTGGCAGTATGTCTACAAAGTAAATCCATAAAATGATAGATGCCAGTGTATTCCTTGTAATCTATGTTGTGCCAATGAAACTCAATATTTTCTATGTGGACATTATCTGGAATAACAGAGGTGTCAAATTCTATGTAAGAAATGTATACATCAGACATAGAGCCAGTAATGAGAATATCTCTAGTTCTGTCAATTGTTCCCGTAACTAGGTATCCATCGCCATTGATAGTGTGCAGTTCCACTGTCTCTGGTTCAGCAGTAACAGTGAGTGCAAGAGCAAGAAGAGCAATAAAAGAAAGAAGAAGTATTACTGTTCGCATTGTACCAACTCAAGAATGTGCTCCAAATCGAAGGAGTCTCGTTGCAAAGTTATGTTTAACATTCTGATACTATCACCCTCTTAAAAGTCTGCATATAGCATTTGTCGCAGATACATCTAATTTCCACAGGGTTCCCATAACTGTCGTGAACTTCTTGGAAACAAACATAATTGCAAGGTTTATGACACTGGTCACATATCATTTTGTTCACCTGGAAAAATTGTGAAAGAGGACACCTTGGGGATGGGAATAATGTTCAGCTAGGTAATAGGGGAGATAATCTGGGTGTCCTCTGGTCACTCTAGATATACCCTGCTTCTTCTGGTAAGAATTCCAGTGTTACATAGTATGTGTCTTCAGGGTCGGCTGTCAAGTTTATGCTGTGCTCCAGCCAGAAAGTAAAAGTTTCTTCAGGCTCAAGGTTGATGTGGCAATTTTGGTATCTGTCAAAGGTTTCATTTACATGATAAATACTGTAGCATTCGCCCTGTCCAGTTCCAGAGCACATATTGATGGTGTAGAAAGCATCATCTCGCAGGTTTGTCAGGTTGTATGGACCAGTATACCATATGTCGCCAGCCATGTGTTCTCCTTGGTCAAAAGTGAACTCGCAAGGAGTTGGTTCTCCATTGATAAGAACAGCAGATTCCACATCGACTGTTACAGTGAACATACCAAACATCGTTAAAAGTCCAGCAGAAACTGTTAGTGTGAATGCTACAAGAGCAACACCAGCAATTGTCAGAATTGTCTTCTTTTTAGATAGTCCAATGCCTCTTCGTTGTGGTTTTGGCTGTGCAGGGGCATCAATACCATCGCAGAAACGATGGATAAAATTAATACCATGGTCAGTCATATTTATTACCTCCAATGGTGCCCATGAGGAGGGATAACCCTCCTTCATCGGCATATCTTTTTCAGTTTTGGTCCTCCACGCTTTAGAGTTTCTCGGTCGCTTCAGTTAGGAGCTCAAAGCTGTGCTCGCCTTCCATCAAGTAGATGTCGCCTGTAAATGTCATCTTGAAGTTTATGTCATCACCAGGATCGAATGTGTAAGTACCAGTGGTTGAGCCTCCATCAGTTGCATCCCAGTCAATGATGCTTACCCAGTCTGCTCCATCGAAGTATGTTACATTGATGTTTATTCCCTCTGGATCGTCAACTGACTCATCTGCAAGAGTGAATGTTACCTCGAATGCATTGTCCAAGTTGGCATTACAGAGCAGATAAAATTCTTGATTGTCGACATCATCGCCCACAAAGTTTGTGAGTTCGTATGACTTGACTAGATCTTCTGCGTTCTCCCAGGTTGCATCGTCTTCTGAATATTGGAGGACAACACCAGTATCAACAGTGGTTGTTCCAGTTAAATAGTAACCAATCACTGCTGCTGTTGCAACAAATGCTAGTGCCACAAAAATAGTCATTAAAATCGTGCCTTTTTTGCCTAATTTTATTGTTCTTAATTTTGTCATTGATTTCTACCTCTTTTGTTTTAGATGTAATGCTTCCCAGCAGATTTTGCTCCCACTTTTCTGTGGTTATTTCACTATTAGCTATCGCTCGCCTCATTGCTGTTTTTTGCAGATTTAATGCCACCTCCACACAGTAAACCAGAAGCACTGGATTTACCGAGTTAAATAAGTAAATTAGTTTTCTTTAATAAACTTTATGCTAAAATTAATATCTTTTCTTGGTCTCTAAAGAGGCAGAGAAACACAATTTTGGTAGAAAAATAGTTATATTGGTATAGTATTATAAAGCAGGCTTAAGTATGATTAAAATCAAACCTAAAACCAAGGAGAAACTTGAGGAATTGTTCGAGCACAAGGACACATTTGATTCTGTTGTCAATCGTCTAATCAAGTGCTACTATGAAGTTCCTGGATGCAAATCTTTTTACAATCAGTGTCAGTTAGATGAAATCGGCAAGTGTGTAGCAGACCACAATAGAAAGTAATTCTACATTATATACTTGTTTTTAAGTAGCAACTTATTTTTAAGTATTTTATTTTAAACTATGTCTAAATTTAATATTTTTATATGTAGAAAGTTATAAATATATGAAAAGACATATAGTTATATATATTTGGAAGGTCGTGAGACTGTGGAAAAAAGAAGAGTTTTTCATAGATATGTAGACAAGCAGAAGATTGCATACTATCAAAATGTTTTAGAAGAATACTACAAGAACAAAGGTGTTGCAGTTGCACACAAGAATCCTCGCAAGAAGTATGAACAACCTTGGTGGGATTTTGGCACTTATCACCATTGCGACTCGATGTTCGCATATGTAAGACTTTTTAAAAACAGCTTTTTGAAGAAGATAGAATTGGATAATATCATTGAGATACAACCCTATACTCCAACAGATGACCCAAACAAGACACCATATCAACCACTACTCAATAGAAATGGAGGTAATGAAAATAAGGAGTAGTGGTAAGAATGACAGATTTATGCTGTAATTGCAACAGATTTTCTTCTTGTCCTAAAAAGGATGCACACAAGTTTCCAGTTACTGGTTGTAATGAATATCAACCTGTTGCTAGTGTACTTTCTTACAAAAGTTTACGAACAGTACAAGAAGTATTTGATAAATGGTTTTATATGACTACCAAAGCAAAGTATCTGTTGGAACTTGAGTTGGCAGTTTATCTATCAAATGAGCTATACAATACACCAATATGGGTATTTGTAAAAGGAGCATCAGGAGACCTGAAAACTGCTATGATAATGTCATTTCTAAATGCTCCTAAAGTTATTCTAATGAACAAACCAAATGACAAAGCACTTGTATCTGGTCAAAAAAATGCACAAGACATTGGTTATAAACTCAATGGCAGACACCGAGTTCTCATAATACCAGATATGTCTTCTATTTTTAGTATGAGATACGATGATAAAGTACAGTTCTTTGGAGATATGAGAAATGCTTACGATGGATTTTTACAAAGAGAACTTGGTACAGGAACAAAAACGTATACAGATTTTACAGTAAGCATCATAGCAAATGCTACATATGTTATAGATGATCAATATTTGCTTGCTAATGAGCTTGGAACAAGAGAGTTTATGTTTGATACAGATGCAAACAAAAAAGACAACATTACAAAAATGAAAAAAGCATCGGAGAATGAAGAGCAAGAACAAAAATTGAAAGAGGAAATAACAGAAGCTGTACATGGTTTTCTTGCACATCACACAATCAAACAGGATATGGAAATTCCAGATGAAATAATGGAATTTTTAAGAGAACAAGCAACTATTTTAGCTGTTTTGAGAACTCATGTTCCCATAGACAAGTATAGTGGTGAGGTCATAAATATTCCTCATCCAGAGGTTCCAACAAGACTCATAAAACAGTTTAAGCGATTGTATAAAGCAATAATGAGTTTAGATGAGAATTATTCAGAGAGCAGATTTAAAAACATCGTGAGACACATTGTTATTAGCAGTTGCGACAAGATGAGGATGGAAGCATATAAAATATTTCAAAATAGCAAAAAAGAGAGAGCAAGTAAAGTTGCTCGAGGTTTAACAGATGCAGGAGAAATAAGATTCAGTATAAGACAAATAAGCGATGAATTAAGAGTGGGGTGGAAAACATCAAAAACATTATTGGACAAAATGTGGGCATTAGAAATTTTAGAGAAAGAAATAGACGATAGCAATCCTAAATATCCAAAGTACAAATATTATCTTCCAGATAGCTTTAAGTGGAGCAAATAATATGACTTTGCGTAAAATTGGTTATTGGTCGAAAGAGGGAAACGTTATACCCCTTATACCCCTATGGGGGTGTTTGTTTGTTTTTTTAACTTTCTCTTTATATCTAATAAAATTAATTTATTGTCAAATGATACTAGTCTATTATAGGGGGGGTTATAAGGGCTACTATAAAATCCAGGTAAGCAAAAACATCAATTTTACGATTGCGAAATTAATACAACAGAGGAGAGATAAACTATGGACTATGTAGACATCAAAGTTGAGCAGACATTGCAGACATTATTAAACTATCTAAATCGGGATGTAACAATTATCACAGACAACGATATTTACTATGGCGAGGTAATGGACTACGACGAACAGTATCTGTATTTGCAGAGCAGTAGGAGTTGCTTTGTTATGTCTATAGCATTAACTACTATTGAAACAGTTAAAGGATTTGCAGAGGTGAATGGGAGTGTTTAAAAAAGCTTATCATAACTATGTTACAGTTAATGCTACAAGTCGAGAACTTTTTTTGTTGATGATACTATGCAAGATAATATCTCGCAATATTGGAAATATGATAATTATGTGGAGGAAAATTTCAATGAATAAGTTAAGTCGATAGCTTAACGTAGTATAGTCCCCCCATTATATTATTAATTTCTTCCTTTAAATAATCCAATAAGAATTGAAATAAAAAATAGATGAACAATAGGAGAAAAGATGTATATGAAAACAGAATATAAATTCGAAAAAGATGAGATGAAGTATACAGAATCTATCAGATTAGATAGATTGAATGCAGGCACCGACATAGCAATCATTTTAAAGCCTCGAGGAGAGCCTCCATTCGCTCTTGGTGAACAACGAGTGAAAGCAATACTGGAAATTTTTAATGAGACAGAATTGTTTGAACAGTTTCTGGAAAACTATCAGGAGTTCGAAAGAACATTACCAATCAAGAAAAAGAAAAATCGAAGTTATGAATACAAGGTGTAGACCAATGTTGCCTGAAGAACTCAAAGAATTCGAAGGCAAGATGCTATCTGTTTTCTTGGATGATAAAAAGATCAAACCCTTCTTCGCTGTTCTAACAAAGATCGAAGGAAATAAAGCTGTTTTTACTAGCTACTACAGGAGTGAAGTGAACATTGATACCATTAACCGAGTAGAAGAAGTCCCACAATTTAAGGAGTTGGATCTGCTAAAATATTGGAAAAATAAACAGATGGAGAAATTAAATGAGACAGGTTGAGGAACTCTATCATGTCGTGCGACCCATAACAGAGATGGAATCTTTGGAGGACTTTATCCAACTTGTTTGCTATGCTGAAATGACCTTCGTTTATTACAATCAGGGATACCTCTTTTGCTTAACTTTGGACCAGGAAGTACTCGACAGAAGTGAGACTATTGAAGTGCTCTTTTTACTCAAGGAAATCACATATGTAAAATGTTCACTAGAAGACACGACAAGATACATAAAATATGGTGAGGACAAACACACTGCTCATATGATGGAACATGCACCAGATGACATCACTGGCAAAGTAAAATATGTGGTAGTGTGCAGGAAGATAGATTATGTCATCAAACGAGCGATTGATGCGATAAAGCAGGAGGAGCACTAACTTACTTTTATCAGTTAAGTAAAATAAATATGTGTGAGGAAATAAAATGGAAATTGAAATCGAGGAAGATATTTTAAAGTTCTATGTTGAGAGACACTATGATATCGAGGCACTGGTAAACCAACTGCTGAAGGAATACAAAAAGGACTACCTTCGAAGGATGAACAATGAGTAGGCAAGATCTTATTCAGCAAATTGTGGAACAATACAAGCAAAACAAAAGCCTGCAAAAAGCTCTGGAGAAGAGGTTGCAAAGTTATTCAAAACAGGAATTAAAAGAAATAATTGAAAGGAGGAAATAATATGAGCAAAGTAGTATGGACTGTGAAGGATTACATCATACTTGGGTCTGCATTTGCAGTTGTTGTGTTCTTGATAATTGCGCTCATATACAGACACTTCTTCTTGTAGGGAGGCAAAAATGTTAGGGTGGTTGATTTATCACTATTCCTTATTAGTTTTTTCATTGCCATCCTTCATTGCTATATCCTTGCAAGAGAATGTCAAGCATAAAAGTTAAGAATAGTTTAGTCATATAGTCGACTATACTATTTTTTATATGGAGTGCAAGCAAAATGGAGAGTAATACTAAACTATTTGATGCTGAACAAACTAAACTATTTTTAGAAAAACCAATTGTGAAATATTATGGGAGAGATAGATGGAACAATATTATAGGTGTCAGGATTTTGCGACCGTGGGAACTGAAGAAATTGTTAGATGCTATCCCCAAGAAGTATCATAGAATACAGTTCGAGTTCTTATTCTATACAGGTATGAGGTATGTAGAGGCACAGGAGATAAAACATCGACCTGACTTGTTTGATGGCTACAACATCCATTTAACACCAGAGTTCATCAGAAAACCAAAATGTAAGATAAGAGATCGTAACATTAAACTCAATCCAATGGGCAAAAGAGTTGCAGAGGAGTACTTTGAACTTGAAAAAACTCTCCCACAGCATTGGAACTCTTGGCGTAATAACTTAAGAAGATGGTGTGAATTGGCAAGAATTGCTCCTGATTATATGTCTGTTAAGACCACAAGAAAAACCTGGGAATCATATTTAGTGCTTACATATAAACACTTGTTAGATGAAATATTCCTTTCACAAGGACATACAGAGCTCACTGCATTAAAACATTATGTGGGATTAGCATTTAGTTCAGAGAATAAGAAAAATATGCACAAGTATGTTGCAGGCTGGGGAGATTGAAATGAAAAAATATCCAAAACTAAATAGTGATGAAAACTGTGCATATCCAGAAAGAGAGATATGTAATTATGATGATGAAACTGGAATTGCAAGATGCAAATATATGAAATATGATAATAACGAAAGTATATTTAGTTCAACAAGATGGAAGTGCACTTATAAGAAGAAAAAACATTAAAGATTTATAAACATCCAGAGACAGCATAATCATTCGATTGAGTATGCTTGGATGGACACAGCAAGAAATAGCTGATATTGTTGGTTTGGCACAAAAACAAATATCAAATGTTAGTAATAACTTTAATACTAAAGAAATTACTAATTCTTTCCAAAAAGGCAAACCTGAACTTTTATCTAACTATAGTTAGATAACTCACACAACAACAAGTCGCTGACAAGTTTGGTATTCATCAAACTGTTGTTGGCAACTATGCAAACAATTTAAGTTTTAAAATAAATTTATTATTCGACTTAAATCCCCAAGAAGCATTCACAAATCTGAGTGAAACTCCTTCACATTTGTAGGAAAATCCCCCTGAAAGATATGGATTATTGAAGTTCTACTGTGTTGGATGGAAAGAAGGAGGAGGAAGAATGATAGACCTCCCCCTTCTTGTAGGAGGGTAGGAAGACAAGCACAAAGACCTCCCTCCTGTGCCATAGAGGTGGGAGAGCAATGGTCAACTCTCCAGATTGGCAAAGAATTCGAACAGCTCTGGCTGAGACTGTTCAGGATGCTCGAAACACCCTGCTCATCGCTTCATAGATGAACCCTGATATACTACTCACCAATAGTAACACCAACTTTATCCATACATCTCTGTTTTTATGCTGTCCTCTCTCTTGCGAATATCCTTGACTTTTTCTGGATTAACTTCCTCTTCTTCTTGCGTAAAAGTTAATTCTGTTGGCGAAAACATCTCTGCCATAACAATCTTGTATGAATTGTATCGTGATTCTAAATATCGAATGTAGTCTGCCATTTTGCCCATTTCATCAAGCAATTCTTTCTTCGTGAGCGAATTTATGTCCTTGGTCATATGTTTAATCTCCCATGGTAACGAAAAATACCCCTATGTGGAAATTTCTTCATCGGTTTGTCTCCTTCTCCCCATTAATGTCGCGAAATGTGGTTTTACAAAGTGTGGTTTAAAGTTAGTTGGATTCTCGGCATAAATATCATCTCGGGTTGCATTTGGACTATTGTAATATCCAGGATTTGGATCTACACCATTTGGATTTCCGAGAAATGTTTGGAATCTGCCCACAGGTCTATACGGGACTACAGATTTCCCAAAGACTGATGTCTCCTGGTATCCTGGAGGATTGTTATGCTTGTAACCATACCTCCTCTTGTATCCCATCATTTCTATGTCTTCAGGGGAATAACCTTTTACTCGTAATTGATTCCATTCTCTGGTGCTAATAGGGATTAACTCCTCC
>Ga0272441_10014990_pt1 | contig 10905 bp, 7 predicted proteins | sample SSMProp6N_FD_193582 | JGI IMG/M metagenome (GOLD analysis project Ga0272441, IMG submission 193582) | Marine sediment archaeal communities from Little Sippewissett salt marsh, Falmouth, MA, United States - SSM-Prop-6N | ecosystem: Environmental > Aquatic > Marine > Wetlands > Sediment ...
CGGACGGTTTCAGGAACCCGACGGGATGGTCTACATCTCCTGCGACAGGAATCGCGCGACCGACGGCGAGATCTTGATGGCGCGTTTCACGGAGGAAGACATCCTCGCCAAGAAGCTGCTTGGGCCCAAATCGAAGCTTAAGATGCTGATCAGCCGGCCGTTGAAGGGCCGTCAGCCATAGGCGGCGACCAACGTACTTGAAACAGAAGGGGAGGAGCATGAACATGCTGCGAGCACTCCTGGTTGTCTTCATCCTGACCGCACTCTGCGGCATTACGAAGGCGAACGCAGAACCCACCTACCGCATTGAAAACGACATCTCCTATGTCCCGGAGGGCCAGGCCGACGTGAGCGACTATCAACGAGTGCGTTGCCGGCTGGATGTGTACTATCCGGAAGGCGAGACGGGCTTTGCCACCGTCGTGTGGTTTCACGGCGGCGGGCTTTCGGCAGGGAGCCGGCACATCCCCGAGGGGCTCAAGAAGCAGGGGCTGGCCATTGTGCCGGTCAACTACCGGCTCCACCCAAAGGTTACCTGCCCCGTCTACATTCAAGACGCCGCCGCGGCCGTCGCCTGGACCTTCCGCAACATCGAGCACTACGGGGGCGACGCCAACAAGATCTTCATCTCCGGCGCTTCGGCGGGGGGATACCTCACGAGCATGCTCGGGATGGACAAGCGCTGGCTCGCAGAGTGCGGCATCGACGCCGACCAGATTGCGGGGTTGATCCCTCTCACCGGTCACACAATCACGCACATGACCATCCGCGAAGAACGCGGCATCCCCAAGACCCAGCCCGTGGTCGACGAATTCGCTCCCCTCTACCACGTCCGCGCCGACGCCCCGCCTATTCTCCTGATGACCGGTGATCGCGAAATGGAGATGCTTGGCCGTTACGAGGAGAACGCGTATTTCATGCGGATGCTCCGAGTCGCGGGCCACAAGGACGTTACCTTTTACGAGATTCAAGGCTATCCTCACAACATGGTGGAACCTGCCGTGAAGCCAATGCTCAAATGGATACGGGAGAAGCTTGCTCAACAGGCAGATGGTGGAACAGAGGGATAGTCGGAGCGGGTAGTTCTCCGGAATCTGCGCCTGCTGCAACCGAATGTGAGGCGGCCGATACTCTTGTGTAGACCAAACGAGAAGGACCATGAGGAATGCCCCATGGACAGACGAGATTTCTTCAAGACCGGCTCCAAAGCCGCCGCGACCGGTGCCCTGGCAGGCGGCGCGGCGTCCATGTTCGCCCAATCCAGCCGCGCTGCCACCGGGTCCCCATCTGACGTGTCCGTCTCCGAGACGCCCGCGGGCGACTCCGGTGCGTCGGTTGTCATGAACGACTTCTCGGCTGAAGACCACCGGCGCCGTCTGGAGAACATCGCCACCTGCACCCGCAAGATTCGCACATGCATGAGAAAGCACCTGATTACCAACTACCTGCCTGCTCAATGCGTCTACAATCTGGGCGAGTACCCCAGTCGCGCGCCGTGGGCCCCCGGCGAATACGACGAACAGGAATTGGACCGCCTGAAGAACCACGGAATCCAGTTGATTCAGGTGATGGATGAATGGAATGACCGATACGGGCTGTTTGGCGGCAACAAGCTGACGGCCATTAATCCGGAGGGATTTCGCCGTTTTGTCGCCATGGCCCACGAGCGCGGCATCAAGATCCTTGCCTACGCATCGACGGGATACTTTGCCGGGAGTGATCCAGACTACCGCAAGGAATGGGCTCGCCCCGGAGACATCTGCGGGCCAGACTGGTGGGATTTGCCGCGGTGCTCGCCGGCCAGCCCCGGGTGGAGGGCCTATCTCCTGCCACGCATGCTCCAGATCCTCGATGATTACGAAGTTGACGGCCTCTACAACGACTGGGGCTATGTTTCCAACGCAGAGAAACGAATCAAAGAACCGGCCAAAGACGAGATCGCCGCTTTTGAGGAGACGCCGCAGCATGACGGCGCGGTGGCCGATCTGCTGCATCTTGTCTATTCGGAAGTGAAGCGGCGCGGCGGCATCTATAAGATGCACGCGGATCGTTCCAACCAGCCGAAAACAGCCGGACTCAAAGTCTACGACTACCTTTGGGTGGGCGAAAACGTCACCAATGCCGACGGCCTGCGAGAAGGGTCAAAGAACCATGGCCCTTACGTGGTGCCCTGTATCCAGGGGACGGCCGCAAGGATCGAAAGCCAGCGCGAGCACTTCCTGCACTCGATTCCCTACATGCAGTTCCCGTTGCTTCAGGGCGGACGGCCACTTACCGGAGAGCGCGCCGTGATCCCCATTCCCCGTTTGCCCGGGGCCAAAGAAAAGGGGTTCTACGCGAAGGCGTGGGAATACTATCAGGCGCACCCCGACGGCCCCTACATTTACGGCGGTTGGGATCCTATTCCACCCAATCCCGAAACGCGCCCGGCACATGCGCACTGGTTGAAACACTACCTGCCCCTGGTCGAAGAAGGCACGTGGGCATACCTGGAGGTTAGCGAGTCGGACTTGTTCGCCAAGCCGCTGCCGGAGGAGTGCGTAGCGTCCGTTTTCGCAAACCGCGACCTGCACGTGGTTCTGGCCAACTACAGCCATTCGCCCCAGCAGGTCGAGACGGCCGACGCGTATGTTCCCACGGACGACTCCTCATCTGCTCCCGCGAAACTCTGGCAGCTTCCCAAGCGCTCGCTCAGAATCCTCAAGAAGACGGTTTGAGCGTATCCCGTTCCTCAGCCAAAATGGTCCCACAGAACGTCTGAACCACAGAAAGCCAACCTGGAAGCAGTCATTATGAGCACCTCACCATTCGAACCCATGTCACGACGCCGGTTTTTCAAGACGACAGGCGCCCTATGCGCTTCCGGCAGCCTGGCTCAGGCGACGGCGGATACGACTCTCGCCGGTGAGGCTGAGGCCCCGCGACAAGTCTTCTCTTCCGATCGTGAGGACGGACGCTTCAAGAGCAGCATGGGTTTCATCCATGCCCATCTCAAGCACCTGAAGCCGAAGCTGAGGTTCAATCCAGCGATGGAGCCCAAGGACTTCCCTGTTTGGCGTGAGGCCGTTCGCGCCAAACTCCTCGAACTGATGGCTTTTCCCGAATTGGACCAGCCACAACCACCGCCAAAACGCCTCTGGAGCAAGCAGCGCGAGGGCTACGAACTGCAGAAGTGGGAGGCCTACCCCGAGCCCCACAGTGTGGTGCCTTATCTTGTGCTGGTTCCCGACGGCGTCAGCGCCCAGTCGCCTGCGCCGGGGGTCATGTGTTTTCCGGGCTCTTTTTCCAGCAAGGAGTCGATGACGGAGGAATTGGAACTGAACGGCGAACCGTGCAGCCACCGGCATGCAGCCAAGAACAAGATGGCCTGGGAATACGCCCGGAAAGGGATCGTCAGCGTAGCGGTGGAGAACCCCGCGACGAACGAAACGGCCGACACGATTCGCAAGGGCAGCTACGAATTCTCGGTACACTCCATGTGGGCGGGCCGCTCCTATGAGGGCATCTCCGTCTTCCAGAAACACCATATCCTCCAGTGGCTTAAACAGCAGCCCTATGTGGACGCCGGCCGTATCGCCGTCAGCGGGCACTCGCTCGGCGCCAAACCGGCCCTGCATATCGGTGTACTCGATCCCTCGGTCAAAGCCGTCGTCTGGAACGACGGGGTCACCAACTGGCGCGAACGGGCCGTGGCCACAAACCTCGAGCGCATCGGCACCTTTCAGTACCTGCCCGGCATGCTTGCCTGGTTCGACTACCCCGACCTGCAAGCAGCGCTGGCGCCCCGGCCTTTCCTCGTTACCGAAGGAGGCCGCACCGCGATCTTGGACGACATCCGCCGGGCGTACGAACTGCTTGGCGTAAGCGACCGATTCGAGGTCGTCTACTACCCGAAGTATGCTACGCCCGACAAGCGCCCATTCGACGACAAGGAGTTGCCCGAGGGCCTCAGCATGGAAGAGTACTTCCCTTACGCCAATTGCGACCCGCCCATGCACAACTTCAAAGGGGAGACAGCGGTGCCATGGGTCGCGAAGGTGTTGGGGACGTGAGTACAGTGGCTGCTTGCCGCGCTTCAACACTAGTGCTTCGCCATTGAACGCGAAAGGGAAACGAACATGCTGCGTTGGAACGGTATCTGTCTTCTCTGCATCTTCTCCTTGAACGGGGTGCTCGCTATTGCCGGCGAGGAAACCACAGAGGTCGTCCCCGTCGAAACACCCCGCACGTTCTACGTCGATTCGGAGACGGGACAGGATGGTGCCGACGGTCAATCCGAGGAACGGGCCTGGCGCAGCCTGGGGCACGTCAACTCGGCCGATCTGAAGCCGGGCGATACGGTCCGCTTCAAGCGGGGGTGTTTGTGGCGGGGCTCACTCGTACCGGCCAGCGGCGACGAGACCGCCCCCATCACCTACACGGCTTATGGGGAAGGTCCGAAACCCCTGTTCCTGGGTTCCGTGCCGCGTAATCGGCCCGAGGACTGGGTCCAGGTCGAGGGCAAACTCTGGGCGACCCTGCCGCTGAAGCATGAACGCGGGCCGGTGGTACTCGACCTGCAAGAAGGCCCCTGGTGGCGTCACCAGGAGGGTGGCGCCAGCGTGGCCATGCGTGTAGGAGATACCGCGGCGGGGAAAACGTTCCGATTTGAATGCGGTAACAGCGGAAGCGCCTCCAATCATGTACAGTTTTGGGGACCGGAACTGCCGGTGGAGCAGGATACCTGGCTGACCATGACCTTTCGCGCGCGCAGCAGCATACCCTTCCCTCTGCCGGCCCTGTGCCTTCGGCGGGGATCCTATCCCTGGACCCCATACGCTTCGGCGCCCTCCGGCGGTCAAGTGGCCGGTCCCGAATGGCCGGACTACGAAGTGATGCTTCGGGTCACCAAGACCGCCGATGCGGGACGGGTGCATATGTGTCTCGGCGGCCTTTTGCCGGCCGGTGCCGTCTTCGAGTTTCAGCCACAACACCTGTACACCGCCGTACCCAACGTGTCCGATCCGCTGTTGGCCGACGTGGGCAACATCATTTTCGATCACGGCAATCAATGCGGCTGGAAGAAGTGGTCCATCGATACGCTGGACAAACCCTACGATTACTTCTATGAGGCCTCCTCGCACCGGATCTATCTCTACCTCGATGCCCATCCGGCGACGCGGCACAAGAGCATCGAACTCGCTCTGAAACGTCACATCGTCAACCAGAGCGGCGTCCACTACGCAACCTTTAACGGGCTCGAACTCAGCTATGGCGCGGCCCATGGCTTCGGCGGCGGCGGCACCCACCACCTCATTATCCGAGATTGCGATCTCAGCTACATCGGTGGGGGCCACCAGCTCAGCCTATCCAGCGGGGCTCCCGTCCGCTATGGCAACGCCATCGAGTTTTGGGGGCCGGCCCACGATCACCTTGTTGAAGGCTGCCGTATTTGGGAGATCTACGACGCCGCCCTGACCAACCAGAGCCGGGGGGACAAGATTCGGCAGGAAGACATTACCTACCGCAACAACATCATCTGGAACTCCGAGTACTCCTTTGAATACTGGAACAACCCCGAGAGCGCGGTGACCAAGAACATCCACTTTGTCAACAACACCTGCGTCGATGCGGGAAAGGGGTGGGCCCATGCGCAACGGCCCACCCCCAACGGCAGCCACCTGATGTTCTACACCAACACGGCGGCCACATCGGGCTTCGAGGTCAAGTACAACGTCTTCTGCAATGTAACGGAGTGGGGAAGCCGCTATTCCGCCGGGTGGGAGTCTTTGCCCGACATGGACTACAATCTGTGGTTCAGCGAACAGGGCATCATGGCGTACTTCTTCAAGGACAGGATTGCAGGCTTTGAGGATTACAGGAAGACCACGGGGCTGGAAGAACACTCTCTCTTTGCCGATCCGTTGTTCGTGGACGCCACAGGCGGCGACTACCGGCTGTCATCCACCAGCCCGGGGCGCACCATACGGCCGAACGGCGGCCCGGTCGGCGCGGAATCATTGTGGAAGTGATCGTGTCGCCCCAACGGCGAGCATGAGGCCAGTATCCCATTCCGCGAGAATTCCATTGACGCACGCGATCTCTCACTGCATCAACACCTCACCGCAATCCTCAACGCACGAAGGGAGTTGACATGACCACGTTCCACGACCGCACGCGCATCGGCATCACCTTTGCTGTCGTCCTTACTCTTCTGACGCACTCGAGAGGTCTCCCGGCTGCCGAGCCAGTCAAGGAATCCGGTTCCGAAGAGAAGGCGCGTCAGGAAAACCTGGAATTCCGCGCTGCGATTTGTGCTCACCACATCAGCTCCGGACTGTGGGTGGTGGGGCGTGATTACCCGCGTACTCCGGAAGAAGTTGTCGCGCAGGACATCGCACCGTTCCAATACTTCGGATGGGCGCCCGATTTCAAATACCAGGTGGACGAGGAACGGCGGTTGGTCACGGTGACTGCCCCCGGCGCTCCGCCTCGAAGCGCGCGTTACACCGGTGACCAGGGCAGCACCATTCTCCCACGCGGCAGGACGGATGTCTTGTTCCAACCCGTTCGCGTTCCGCGCCGTCTTCCCGATGCCGCCGGCCAAGCCTGGCCCATGGGCGATGCCGGGGCGTCCGATCCCGTTCCCGGCGTGAACTCAAAGGCCGTGGCCGCCGCACTCGACTGGGCCATGAAGCAGGATGAGCAGAAGACGCGCGCGTTTGTGGTCGCGTACCGCGGAAAAATCATCGGCGAACGCTACGCGCCGGGCTGGACGAAGGACACCCCGCAAATCAGTTGGTCCCAGGGCAAGAGCATCACAGCGACACTGATTGGCATTCTGATTCAGCGTGGTCTGCTCGGCCTTGGTCAACCGGCCCCGATCGAGGATTGGCGGGGGGCAGACGATCCGCGCAGTGAAATCCGCATCCGCGATTTGCTGCAGATGAGCAGTGGTCTAGACTTCGCCTATCTGGGCTTCCGGAGCGAGAGGTTCTCCAAAGAGAACGAACACTTCCGCGTCTACTTCGATTCAATCGACGTGCTCGAGCACGCCGTTAATCAACCGCTGAAGGCGCCGCCCGGCACGCGCTGGAGTTACCTCAACAGTGATCCCTTGAGTCTCGGCCGGATCATTCGCGACACGGTCGAGGCCCAGGGCGAGGACTATCTCACCTTTCCGCAGCGCGCCCTCTTCGACCGGATTGGCGTTCGCAACGCCGTGCTGGAAACCGACGCCTGGGGCAACTTCATCCTGTCAGGATACGACTATGTCTCCGCCCGCGACTGGGTCCGTTTCGGTCTGCTATACCTGAACGGCGGAGTTTGGCAAGGTGAACGCGTCCTGCCCGAAGGCTGGACGGAATTCGTTTCGACGCCGGCGCCCGCCGACGCGAAGAAGAACTACGGCGGCATGTTCTGGCTCAATCTTCCTCCCCGAATGGATCGTGTGCCCAAAGACACGTACTGGTCATCAGGATTCATGGGCCAGGTCACAATGGTGATCCCGTCGCGCGATATGGTCGTTGTCCGGATGGGACCCAGCCCCGGCAATATCTATCCGTATCTGAACGAAGTCATCGGCCGCGTACTCGAGGCAGTACCGGAGAATTGACCTAGACATAGAGAACAGCGGAGACATGACGATGAGGTCGTTCGCGCCCCTGCTATTCGTGTTGCATGCAACGGTAGTCCCCGGTGATGTCGAGCCGGCGTTGCCCAGGATCCCGGACCGCGAGGTCCGTCTGGCCGAATCCGGCGGCGATAGCACTTCGGCATTCGCGAAGGCTATTGACGAGTTGCATCAAGGCGGGGGAGGACGCCTGGTTGTCCCCGCGGGGATCTGGATGACCGGGCCGATTCACTTCAAGAGCGGGGTTGAACTTCACCTTGAGGAAGGGGCCGAAATCCGCTTCAGCACACGGCACGAAGATTACCTGCCCGTCGTCTTCCAGCAGCGGGGCGGCGTCCGGTGCTACAACTACTCCCCCTTCACCTATGCTCGGGACTGCGAAGACGTGGCCGTCACCGGCAAGGGTACTCTGAACGGCCAAGGCCAGACGTGGTGGCCCTGGAAGGACAAGCAGCCCGGCATGACCCGGCTGATGGAAATGGGGCGGGCGCGAACGCCGGTGAAGGAGCGCGTCTTCGGCAGGGAAGAAGACGGTGTCCGGCCCGATTTCATTCAGTTCATCCATTGCCGCCGGGTCCTGCTGGAAGGGGTCACGGTGAAGGACGGGCCCTCCTGGAACATTCACCCGGTCTGGTGCGAGGATCTGACCGTTCGTGGCGTCACCGTGGTGGGACATGGGCCGAATAACGATGGCATCGACCCGGACGGGTGCCGCCGGGTCTTGATTGAGCACTGCCATCTGGACGTGGGCGACGACGCCATCTGCCTGAAATCGGGACGCGACCAGGAAGGATGGGATGCCGCACGCCCCTGCGAGGACGTTCGGGTCCGCCATTGCCAGATCCTGGCCGGCCACGGCGCCGTGGTCATCGGCAGCGAGATGTCCGCGGGGTGCGCAACGTATACGCCCACGACCTCACCGCACACGGCACGGACCGGGGAATCCGCCTCAAGACCCGGCGCGGCCGTGGCGGGATCGTGGAGAACATCCGGATCGAGAACGTGCGTATGCAGAAGATCGAACGGGAAGCCATTATGCTCAACATGCAATACGGCGACCGCTCGCTGGGAGAAGAGAGCGTTTCTCAACATCCCAAAGACGAGACGACACCCACACTGCGCAATATCACCATCCGAAATGTATCCTGCGAGGGCGCCAAACAAGGGATTCGAATCGTCGGTCTTCCCGAGAATCCGATCACGGGGCTGACCCTCGAGGACATCGACCTCGAAGCGACGAAACCGAACAGCGTGCGGCACGCCGAAGGGAGTTGGCCCCCCGACCTCCTGCCGTAGCTGCCGAATACGGCACCGATATCAACCGCGCGCCCGGCAGCACCCGAAGACCTTTGACGAAGCGAGTATCCCAGAAGCCGCTGAAAGGAAATCATGAACCATCGAATTGTGATCGCAGGTCTCGTCATTCCCCTCTGTGCGGTCTTGTGCTTGCTGCCCCTCCAGGCGGAAGGCGCGGAAGGGCAGCTCTGGCTCGAGGCGGAGTCGTTTGACACGCTCGGCGGGTGGTTCGTGGACCAGCAGTCCATGGACCAGATGGGGTCGGCCTACGTCATGGCCCACGGCATGGGCGTGCCGGTGGCGGATGCGGAGACAGCCTGCAACATTCCCAAAGGCGGGGAATGGACGGTGTGGGCGCGCACGCGGGACTGGACGGCGCCTTGGAGGCGCGGCACGCCCGGAGGTACGTTTCGAGTGGCCGTCAATGGGTATGTCTTGCCGGAGACGTTGGGGACAAACGGCGCAGCTTGGGGATGGCAGAAGGCAGGTACCGTGGCGTTGGACGAAGGTGAGATCGTGGTAGCGCTGCGCGACTTGACCGGATTCAACGGCCGCTGCGATGCGCTCTATCTGACCCTGGATGCCAACGCCCAGCCACCGAATAGCGAAGAGGAACTGGCCGCGTTTCGCAAAGCAGTCGCGAAGCCCGGGTACGTCGACGATCCCGTAGTTTATGACTTGGCGGTTGCGGGCGGGGGCATGTCCGGCATCTGTACGGCGATTTCCGCGATACGAACCGGTTCGACGGTTGTGCTCATCCAGGACCGGCCTGTCCTCGGCGGCAACAACAGTTCGGAGATTCGGGTTCCCCTGGGCGGCAGGATTCACGTCTTTCCTTACAGCAAGCTGGGCAATGTGGTACAGGAGATTGCGCCTATCACGGGCCGGCCCGGTGTCTTCCCTGCCGAGTATTACGAGGACCAACGGAAAGAGAACATTTTCCGCACGTGCCACCCCAAGAAGTACCGCCTCGTGATGAATACCCGGGTGATCGGCGTGGAGAAGGACAAGGATGATCCGATGAAGATCACCGCGTACATCGCACGTAATGTGCATACCGGCGCGGAAACACGGTTTCGAGCAAAGCTCTTTGCGGATTGTACGGGCGATGCCGTCATCGCTCGCATGATGGGCGCGGAGGTCATGTATGGCCGCGAATCCCGGGATACCTACAACGAGTCGCTGGCGCCGGTTGAGGGCGATAATCAGGTCATGGGGATGTCGGTCATATGGCGGTCGAAGAAGGCCGCCGAGCCAACGCCGTTCCCCGACATCGATTGGGGGCTCGAGATAACCGAAGACAACGTCTACTACGTTCGTAGCGGGGATTGGGAATGGGAGACGGGGCAGTACCGTAACCAAGCGGAGGAGACCGAATACATTCGCGACTACGGCATGATGACCATTTTCGCGAACTGGTCGTTTCTCAAGAATCACTCAGAACGGAAAGCGGAATGGGCGCGTGACACCCTCTCCTGGATCTCGCCACTTGGCGGAAAGCGGGAAAGCTATCGCGTTGTCGGCGACTATGTCTTGAATCAGAATGACATTGAGAACCATGTCATTTATCCGGACGCCACGGCATCGACCACCTGGAATCTGGATCTTCATTTCCCCGACCCTGAACATATCAAGAAGTTCGAGGAACCCTTCCGCTCTTGCGCATACCACCGCAACCTGGTCAAGCCCTATCCGCTGCCGTACCGGTGCCTGTACTCGAAAGACGTGACGAATCTCTTCCTCGCGGGCCGTCATATCAGCACGTCGCACGTGGCTTTCGGCTCGGTCCGGGTGATGCGAACGCTTGGTTTGCTGGGGGAAGTAGTAGGGATGGCCGCTAGCATTTGCGCGAAGGAAGGCGTCTATCCGAGGGATGTCTACGAGTCACACTTCGACAAGCTCAAGGCCATGATGGAAAGAGGCGTACCCGCGGCCAACACCTATCACACAGGTGGTGGCGGCTCCAAGTATGAAGGCTACCATTTCAAGGACACAGG
>Ga0272441_10014991_pt1 | contig 10904 bp, 13 predicted proteins | sample SSMProp6N_FD_193582 | JGI IMG/M metagenome (GOLD analysis project Ga0272441, IMG submission 193582) | Marine sediment archaeal communities from Little Sippewissett salt marsh, Falmouth, MA, United States - SSM-Prop-6N | ecosystem: Environmental > Aquatic > Marine > Wetlands > Sediment ...
GTCTGAATAAAGATGTAAAAATTAATGATTTGAAAAGTGAGCAGAAAAAACAACTTCAATCATTTTTGATGCTTAAACTAGTTGAAAAAGGCTGTGAAAAAAATATCCTTGATACCGTTATTAGAACACGTTATAGATCTGACATATTGGGATGCGAAATGGAGCGTTTTGCAGATCTTCTTGACAGCTGCGGTAAAGGTGGTAATCGTGCTCTCGGGCTTTCACTTTGTTTAGGTGATAAGAAATCATTGGAAGATGCATTAGTTCATGAAAAAAATTTCAAAGAAAAAGTCCTAGAGGAACTAATAAAACTTGACAGTGATGGTGCAAAAGAAAAAAAATCTATGAGATATTTTTACAGCAACGATTCATCACTAGGCGGAGTAGTCGGTGGAATCGCGATGAACTATATTTTTGATCGGGAAAAACCATTGATATCCATTGTTAAAAAGGACGATGAGCTGCATGTTTCATGTCGCGGGACACAATACCTAGTAAGTAAAGGCCTTGATCTGGGCTATGCAATGAAAGAGGCTGCAAATAAACTTGGAGGTCATGGCGGAGGTCATGCTATTGCCTCTGGTGCCACTATTGATGCATCAAAAGAAGATGAATTTTTAAAAATTGTTGATGAAATTATTGGAAAACAAATTAAGGGATAATTATGAAAGCAGAATGCTATATTGAAATCGAGTTCGACTCGGAATCAACTGCTAAAAATGTTTTAAAAGCCGTTGAAGTTGATAATTTTGATTTCGTCAAATCAGAAATCAAAGGCAAAAAACTGTTTTCTACAATTCAAAGTAATTCTGTTTCCTCTATGATTCATACAATGGATGATTACCTGGCTTGCGTAAACGTAGCTAGTAAGATTGTGGATAAAAATTAATAATCTATAAGTGTTGCTGGTTTTGCTATGAAATTTGATCTAAGTGCAGCATTTACGTTTAGCGGAGACATATCGTCGATAAAAAAAGATGTTGAAGGTTTTGTTACAAAATATAACAAGACTTTCAAAGATAAAGATGCGGGTATTAAGATTACAAAAATAAGTAAAAACCTGCTTTCCATAGATATTGTTTCAACAGGAAACTTTCGCCCGCATAATGCCCTTCTTCAAATCAAGAATACGTTTAGCAAGGAGTTTGGAAAGAAGCATCATCTTGGTATCCGTGATATCAAAATAGACGGTTACAGGATTGATTTTGAACTAGAAAAAAAACCTCTAAAAAAGGTTGAAATTCCTTTTGCTGATGTTAAAACAAAGGATAAAAACGCAACAATAGTTCTAAAGGATGTTAGCGAGGAATTTCTCAGACGCAACTATATTGATCGCATGATTAATCGTGTAAAAGAAAAAGTTGAAAACCAATATTATGAGGGAAAAGGCGAGTTTTGGAAGGCAATATGGGAATCTGGTCAGAAAAAACCTGTATGGACAAAGGATCCAACTGAGGAGATGGCAAAACGCGGATGGCTTGAACAAGGCCCAACAAAAGGCAAATGGTTTTATCGCCCTCAAGCAACGGCAATTATGAGAACAATGCGTGAAATTGCACTTAAAGAAGTGTTAAAACCTCTTGGTTTTCAGGAAATAATTGAATCAAATATTGTACCATTCAGTGTTTGGCTTAAAACAGGTCATCTTGAGGGCATGCCTGGTGAGTTTTACTATGTAGCTGAGCCTGCCAGTCGTGATGCAGAGCGATGGGAACGATTTGTCGACCTAACCAAGATTACCAAAGAAATCCCCGCTGATGAATTGAAGAAAAATATTAGCACACCAACTGCTGGCATCTGCTATGCCCAGTGTCCAGTGATATATTGGTCGTTTAAGGGAAAAACAATTTCTGAAAAATCACTGCCTATTTTTATTTATGATAATACTGCTGTCTCTGGTCGCTATGAATCTGGCGGACGACATGGCATAGAAAGAGTAGATGAATTCCACCGTATTGAACCAGTTTATATTGGAACACGTGAACAACTAATTGATCTACGCGAGAAAATGCTGGATCGATATAAGCATGTTTTCAACGATATTCTTGACCTTGAATGGCGTATGGCATGGGTTACACCTTGGTATATGCAGCAGGCTGGAAAAATCGGTGATAAAGGTACTCAAGATACTGGAACTATTGATTTTGAGGCATACATGCCATATCGTGGTGATCGAAAGAAATCTGAGTGGCTTGAGTTCCAGAACCTTAGCATTCTTGGCGACAAATACATTAAAGCATTCAATATCAAAGCTCAGAAGAGCGAGCTCTGGAGTGGTTGCTCTGGTATCGGACTGGAGCGTTGGACAACTGCATTCTTAGCTCAAAAAGGAATTGACCCTGATAAGTGGCCTGCTGGTTTCAAAAAGTATTTGAAGAAACTGCCTGAGGGTATTGAATTCTTATGAATCAGAAAAATTTGTCAGAAAATAAAAAAAAGTATCATATGGCCCGTCATCATGCCTGGGCTGGAACTGTAATTCTATCTGTTGTGTTAGCAATTAGAATTTTAATACCTACTATTCCAAATGAAATAATGTATATAATTGTCCCAATCCTTGTAATTTATATTTTGATTGCTCTTTTTTTTACATATAAATATAGATCGGGATTATCTGCACAAGATACAATAGTAAGTGCTGATTCATCTGTTGAAATCGAGAAAGAACGATTAAAAATTGAGAAGAAAAAAGCAAAAAATGAGGCAAAAAAAGCTAAAAAATCTAAAAAAACAAAATGAGAAAAACCTTTAAATAAGAACTCTATCCCACCCCGATGGCAAAAAAAAGAAAAGATCCAGATAAAGAAGATGAAGACAAGCCCTTCAAAATGCCTAAATTTGATGAAGAAGCATTCGTAAAAAAAGAAAGAAAAAACATTAAAGCAACTTTTATTGCATTCTTTTTTGCGTGTCTTGTTGCTCTTATCAGCTTTGGTTTTTGGGCTTTAATGAGTGGCGAAAGTAGTAATCTAAGATGGCCATTAGTTTTGGTATTTGGTATTTTTACAGCCTCATTTATTAGATATATATATTTGAGATTAGGTCTTGATGTATCACATTTCACTAAGAAAAACTGGTTTACAACTTATGCAATTTACATCTTTGTATGGCTAATAGTCCTAATTGTATTAGTAAATCCACCATTTTATGATGATGAAACTCCAAAAGTTGAACTAGTTGTCTTACCCGGTATGCAGGAACCCGGTGGAGACATTCTAATTATTGCAAAGATTACTGATAATACTGGTATGGATAAAAATGATATAATTCTGACAATTGATGACGTGGCAATACCTGCAGCAGATTTTGAATTTTTTGATAATGTATTTAGATATACTTATCCAAGCCCTGATAATGTAACTGATGACGAAAGTCATGATATTAAATTAATAGCAACTGACTCAAGTGGACATAAGACTGAAAAAATTGGTAATTTCGTTTATAGCAATGATACAATAACATTGGCTGAGCCAGATGTTGGAGAAGCAGTTGATGCTAATGATGATATTAGATTCAGAGTTAACACATATGTCCATAGAGTATATTACACAGTAGATGATGGTCCTGAGATTAATGCATCAAAAAAGACTGATAGCGATACAGATTATGAGACATTTCCAGAATATGAGGGATGGCCAGCAGATCTTAATGCCGAGGTAAATGTGACAGTTTATGCTGAAATAATTCATTATTTTGAAAATCATATTGCAGATGGAGATTTTGTCAAATTCAGTAATATCATACAAGATAACGACGTATATAATTTTACAATAAAAGATGATGATGATATTGGAGAAAAAGCATCAGAGGCTATAACTGTCCCAAAAGGCAGATTTGTAGGAGCTCCTGGATTTGAAGCAATAGTATTCATTGTTGCACTATTAGCAGTTGTTTTAATCTTTAAATACAAGAAGAAAGATAGAAGAAACTAGAAATGACAGAGTTATCAGAGTTCTGCAAAGATCTAAAAAAAGATTTCAGACCAAAAATTCGTAATCCAAAAAAACCTGTGAGCTTTTGGTCTGAAAAAGATATTTTAGATGGACAAGTAGTTAATGCTTTTGTAATTATTTTCAGAACAAGAGGCTGTTCATGGGCTCTAAAATCAGGATGCAGTATGTGTGGTTATTTCAATGATAGCCTATGGGAGAAAATCTCAGACGAAGATTTATTGGAACAATTTGATACGGCGATGAAAAAATACAATGGTGAAACGTTTGTTAAGATTTTTACATCTGGTAGTTTTCTTGACGATGGTGAGGTAAAACCAGCAGTTAGGAAAAAAATCCTTAGTCGTCTTGTGGAAACCGTTGATAAAATCTCTGTTGAATCCCGTCCAGAGTATATCACTGATAAAAAACTATCAGATATCAAGAAAATTTTAAATGGTAAAACCTTTGAAGTTGGAATAGGCCTTGAGACAGCAAATGACCATATTCGTAATAATTATTTGAACAAGGGTTTTAGTTTTGATGATTATAAAAAAGCTGCCAAGATTTTGAAAAAACATGGTTTTTTAGTTAAAACCTACGTTCTAATTAAACCACCTTTTATGACAGAAGAAGAATCCATAAATGATGCTGTTAATACTGTTGATAAAATTAAAAAAATAACAGATTTGGTTTCTTTTAATCCAACTAATGTTCAGCGTAATACATTTGTTAGTTATTTGTGGAATCGTAGACGATATAGGCCTGCTTGGCTATGGAGTGTAGTTGATATTTTAGAAAAAAGCAGTAAAACTACGGATGGTGTTCGCATCAAGTGCGATATTGCTGGCGGTGGAAGTATCCGTGGTGCTCATAATTGTAAATCTTGTGATCGTCAGTTTCTTAATGCAATATACAAGTTTTCACTATCTGGTGATACAAAAGTTTTTAAAAATCTAGATTGTGACTGTAAAGAAAGTTGGCTTGATCAGCTTGATATAGAAAAACATAGCTTTGGGTCAATTGTTGATATATAAGGGGTTTGATTATGAATAAGGTAAAGAAAGATGAAACAGTGGTTCTCATTGATTCAAATTATAAGAAATATTTTGTAAATACAAGTGATAAAACTGATAAATACAAGGGCGTGGGTGTTATTGATCCTTCAACTTTAGTTGGAGAGACATATGGCTCTCAACTAGATATTGGTAATAAACAGTTTTGGATCCTTCAACCATCTCTAATGGATAAACTTCAAGGTCTAAAGCGTCATGCACAAATAATCTTGCCTCGCGATGCCGCCCATATTATTACAAATTGCTCTATTGAATCAGGAAATAAAGTAATGGAAGCTGGAATTGGCTCTGGATCATTAACTATAGCGCTAGCTAGTGCAGTATGTCCAAATGGACAGGTTATTTCATATGATAAACGCGAGGATTTCATTAAACATGCAGTTGCAAATCTTAAAACTGCTAACTTAGAAAAGAATGTTAAAACCAAGGTAAAGGATGTAACTAAAGGCATTGATGAGAAAGATTTGGATGCAATAATACTTGATATGCCAGATCCATGGAAAGCAGTAGAGCATGCCTATAACGCGTTGAAGTCAGGCGGTTATTTCTGTGCTTATTCACCTCTTATTTCTCAAGTGGAAAAAACTGTTAATGAGATTAAAAAACACAGTTTTATTGAAGTTAAAACATTTGAAAACATCCAGCGAGAAATGGTAATATCAGAGCATGGTACTCGTCCTAATTTTGATATGCTAGGTCATACCGGTTATCTAACGTTTGCAAGAAAAGTATTATAATTTCAATCCACGTTGATTTTGATAATTGCCTGATTTTTTTTCATACAATTCAGATGGTACTGATTGCATGTTCTCAAAAACAATCTGGCAAAAACGATCACCAATTGGAATTTCAAGTGGCTCATCATTGCTATTAAAACAACTAATTGTAAGTGTCCCATGGAAACCTGCGTCAACCTTTCCAAAGCTAGCCATTACGCCTTTTCGAGCATAGCTGCTTCTTATCCATAGCTGGGACGTTATTTGAGGTCCCATTTTTACAAATTCTTTGGTGCTAATAGCAAACCAAGTTTGAGGAGGAATTGTAGCTATTCCTTCTTTGATATGCTCATCAGTTTTCTTAATAAATACTTCTTCAATACTTAGATCATAACCATTTGGTGTTAGATTCTTTTTTACAAATGGCTCGATTCCTAGCTCATTGTTTTTCATACTGGTTTCTATATCAATATCTGAAAGAATAGACATTTTTACTTCCCCAATTTTTTATTTTATAGTTACAGATTCAATCTTTATAGGCTGCATTGGCTTGTCATTTCTATCTCTATCAACTTTGGAAATAGATTCAACAACGTCGTAGCCTTCAATGACTTTTCCAAAGATTGCATGATGTTTATCAAGCCATGGTGTCTCGGCAACAGTTATGAAGAACTGACTTCCACCTGTATTTGGTCCTGCGTTTGCCATTGATAGGATTCCTTTTTGGTTGTGTTTTAAATCCGGATGAAATTCATCCTTGATTGTGTATCCTGGTCCACCACGACCGGTTCCCTGAGGGCATCCACCTTGTATCATAAAGTTTGGTATTACACGGTGGAAAATTAGACCATTGTAGAATCCTTCGTTTACCAGTTTGACAAAGTTTCCAGTTGTAAGTGGTGCTTTATCATTGAATAATTCGATTTTAAAATTGCCTTTATTTGTATTAAATTCTGCTATTTGATTTGCCATTTTTTTCTTATCTCCATTTTTTTTTTAATTATTTTCAATCATAATTGTATTAATTACAACATCATCATAGGGTTTATTACTTGAGTCAGTATCATCCGGATCAAGACTGACTATATCATCAACTATATCCATTCCTTCGATTACGACTCCGAAAACAGCATGTTTGTTTGCTAATGGCTCCTTATTATAATCAAGATATGAGTTATCTTTCACGTTGATGAAAAACTGACTTCCTCCAGTATTTTCCCCTCGATTTGCCATTGATATGGTGCCCCTTATATTACTTAGATCTTCATGAAACTCATCAGGAATTACCCATGTGTCAGGAATATCAGGATTACCATATCCCTCATGGTATTCTGCTGCATGTCCACCTGTTCCAGTTCCAAGTGGATCGCCGCCTTGAATCATAAAGTCATTAATTACTCTATGGAAAATCACTCCATCATAATATCCACTTTCCGCATGATCAATAAAGTTACCAGCAGTAATTGGAACCTTATCTTCATACATTTCTAAAACAATTGTACCCATTGATGTATCCATAACTGCTATTGGATTAACACCAAGGTCAACCACTATAAGATTTATTTGAGATGATGCAGAACCACCCATACCATCATCAATTGTATAATCAAGTATCTCAATGCCTGTATAATTTTCATTTGGAATATAATAGGTTACCCCATCAACAGTATTTATAACTCCATTAGTCGGGTCATCAATGTTTGTTACATTTATTTCATCATTGTCAGGGTCATTGTCATTAGATATAAAATCGATTATCGCATCAAAGGCATTTTTACCCACGACAACAAAATCTTCAACTGCTACAGGATCCTTATTTGTAACAATATCATTGCCATTATCATCAACATCTGCAGGTTTATTTCCAAACGCAAAATAGATACCCGCAGCTATAACAATAACTACAATCAGAGTCACTAGTATCATTGGCATTTTACTTCCCTTCTGCTCAGGATGGCCTCTTTTAGCCATTTTTTCTTTTTGTGCTTGCATTTCAGCTCTTTTTTGTGCGGTATATTTTTTTGATGGCATAGAGTGGGAAATAATAAACTAATAAATAAGTATTTTGAGTAGTAATGCTATACTTTCAATGAACTTGGGGGAACTTATTTAAAAAATAAGATTAATTGATACGATGTTGCGTAATAATAAACTTTTCAATTCAAAAGATCAAAAGAAGATTTCACCTGTTGTAAAACAAGAATCACCTAGCATATGTGCTTTATGTAGGGGTACAAAATTATTATGTGGGAAAAAAAGGTGCCCAATAATTGTAAAATTTCATTCTAAAAAAAAGGTAAAGCCATTGATAGACACATTAAGAATTGGAGGATCATCTCCGCCAAGTGTTTTCATTGGAAGATATGGCTATCCAAAAGTTTCCATTGGACCTATGATTCCACCAATTATGGGAGATACCTCCCTAATTGATACTCCAGAATTATGGCTTGATAGAAGCATTGATGACATTGTTGATTTCCGTTCAATGCTTGTCCGAGGAACACACAGGGCAGATGTTTACGATGTGGAAAGCACAAATAAGATAGTTGAATATACCAAAGAGCTTGCTCTTTCAAAAAATTGCGTTTTTACAGAAGCTATCTTTTCCAAGAAACCACGCGGCAAGATAGCTTTTTTTGATGAGGCACAACCACATGGCCCTTCTGCGCCTCTCAGAAAATTTGACATTACTAATCCAAAGTATGAGCAGCATATCGAAAAAGCATATTATGATACTGATCTGAAATCAAGAGAAGCAATTTTTAACCTGTATAAGGATGGTGTGAACATTTCCAAGATCCAACGTGCATTCAGTGTTGGAGCATTTGGCGTTAAAAAATTTAGAAGATTTGTTCCAACTCGTTGGAGTATCACAGCAGTTGACTCAAACATTGGTGAAACCTTGATGAAGAACACTAAGACCTATCCTTGGATCAATGAATTCAGGGTGTATTATCATAACCAGTTTGATAACCGCTGGGCTGTTCTAATGATGCCATCTGAGTGGCAATATGAGCTTATTGAAGCATGGTATCCAAACACTACATGGAACCCATATGGACGTGGTATCTCGATTTTTAACAGCTATGAGTTTTACAAAGGTCGTAAAACCTATGCAGAAATAGGAGGCTGTTATTACTCAGCCAGGCTTGCATCAAACGAACTGCTCAACAAAGAAAGAAGGCAGGCAGGAGTAGTAGTATTAAGAGAAGCTCATCCTGGCTATATTATGCCAATTGGTGTATGGAACGTGCGTGAGAGCGTTAGAAAAGCACTTCGTGAGCCATATCGCAAGTTTGACACACTTGACCAAGCATTAATGTTTGTCTCAGAAAAAATGGATATACCACTGCAGCGCTGGATTAAAAATAGTGCAGTGCTAAAAAGCATGCTTTATCAAAAAAGACTTGAGGATTTCAATTGAAAATAACTGAAGTAAAATGTAAAACAGCACTTTCAAAATCAAATCTTCCAGGACTTGATTATTCACTTAATCCATATCGCGGTTGCCAGCATAGCTGTGCTTATTGTTATGTACCAAACGTGCTAAGGATAAAGCGAGATGAGTGGGGGGATTTTGTAGACGTTAAAACAAATATTCCAGTTGTTCTTTCAAAGGAGCTAAGAAATAAGAAACCCGGTGTTGTGGCACTTTCAACTGTTACTGATCCATATCAGCCAGTTGAACAAAAATACAAACTAACTCGTTATTGCTTGGAACAACTCTTGAGAGCTGACTTCCCAGTTCATATCCAGACAAAATCATATCTTGTAATTAGAGATATCGATCTTATCTCTAAGTTTTCAGATGTCGAAGTTATGTTTAGCATTGGAACAATTAACGATACTGAAAGAAAAAAATTGGAACCATTTACTTCATCAATTAATGATAGGCTTAATTCAATGAAAAAACTTAGTGAAATCGGAATTAAGACCACTGTTTTTTTTGGCCCAGTTTATCCAACAGTTAATCAAAATGATCTACCAAGAATAATCAACATTTTTATTGAAAATGGTGCAAAAGAAATAATGGTTGACAGATTCAACATTAAACCTGGAATTTTGAATATTTTAGAAAAAAACTTTCCAAATCACATATCTTTGATAAAAGATCCAATATTTTTTAGACAGATCCTTTCTGATACAAAAAAAATATGCAAAGAAAAAAACATAACAGCTGTTTCAGCATTTTAATTTCATCCTTTTACATCGCCATTGCTTTGAACGCCAATTGTTAAAATCACTGCCCGGCAATCATTCCATGGAAAAACCATAGGGTTTCTAAGTTTTTTAGAATAATAACCAAAACAGTGAGTGCCTAGAATAGGTAAAACTTTATTGCTGCTTTTACATCTGTCTCTGATATTCCCAGCTTCTTTTCGATTTTGTACATTTTTTGTTTGTTCATTTATACATTGCCTCCATTAATTGCTGAATAGCAAGGATTCTACACGGACTAAAAAAATTTGAAGAATTGTTTTGTTCAACGATGAAGGCGATCCCGAGTTATCTGCTTGATACTCGCATCCTCCACAAAACCAGTGTTTATCAGTTCATCTTTTACTTCTTGAGGTGATAAAGTTAGTTTTGATATGTCTGCAATGATATCCCATCGTGCTTTTTTTCCTCTTTCAAAGCTTTTTGACTCTGTCATAATAAGATCTACTCTTAAGTCTGCCAGTTTTGTTGCTACTTTTGCTAGTGATCCTGGTTTGTCTTTGAATTGTATTTCCATTTTTACTAGGTATTCTTCTTCGCCGTAGATTGGGCTTATGTTTATTGTATTGGTATTAGAGTCTAGACTAAGCAAAATGTTGTCACCCTCTTTTAGGTCGAGGGTTTCTCGGAATTCGTTTGGTATTACCAAACGTCCTCTTGTGTCTAATTTTATTATTGAGTTCATATTTCACCTTGTGGGAAAATTGTGGGAATATGGTATTTGGGGTATATAAAACTTTGGATGGACAAAAAATAATCCCCAAAAATATATAAACAAAAATACTGTTGTAAACTTTTAGAGGGAGGAAAAATATGAAAAAAAATATTATGATAATTTGTCTAATATTGACAACAATATTAATTGGAGCAAGTATTTCAACACCTATAAATGCAAGAGATTTAGAAATACCTGAAATTTTAAATAATGAAACTCTTACAATTGAAACCAATCTTTATAACTAAAG
>Ga0272441_10014992_pt1 | contig 10904 bp, 9 predicted proteins | sample SSMProp6N_FD_193582 | JGI IMG/M metagenome (GOLD analysis project Ga0272441, IMG submission 193582) | Marine sediment archaeal communities from Little Sippewissett salt marsh, Falmouth, MA, United States - SSM-Prop-6N | ecosystem: Environmental > Aquatic > Marine > Wetlands > Sediment ...
GGGCGGGTGTGGGGGGGGGGCTGGAACGCTGCACGGCCTGGCGGGAGCACAGCTCGCGCAGTTGGCGGAGCGCGCGCTGGGCGCGTTTCTTGGCCGCCTCCTCCCCAATGCCCAGGGCGGCGGCCACGTCGCGGAACGACAGGTCGTGCACCACGCGCAGCGTAAGCACCGCGCGTGCGGCGTCTGGCAGGCGGGCAAGCAAATCCATGGCATCGAGTTCATGGCTTGGTGGCGCACTGCCATCGCTCGCAGTGCGGCGTGCGATCTCGGCCATGGCCTTGGCCTGTCGCGCCTGGCGGCGCAGCATGTCGGTGCACACGTTGCGAAGGATGGCGTAGAACCAGGGAGCGAAAGGCTTTGCGGCATCGTAGCGCTCGCGACCGCGCACGATGCGCAGGAAGGCCTCCTGCACCGCGTCCTCGGCCAATGCCTGTTCCGACACAAGCTGCCGGGCCACGGCCAGACCGGGCGCGAGGAAGTGCGCGACCAACTGCCTGAACGCATCGGCATCCAGGTGCTTTTGATATCGCGCCATCAGCGCTTCGCTGGTTGGCTCGCCTGTGTGCTTCACGCGCCTGCTCGCTCCGACCTCGGGTTCCGCCTCCAGATGACCACTATCCTACCGGCCAAGGCCAAACGCTTCAAGGCCCGAAGGCACGGCTCAGAACCGCCAATCGGCCGACAGGATGAAGTTGCGGCCGGGCTCGTTGAGGCCGGAGCCGTGGATGCGGTAGTCCTTGTCCAGGATGTTCTCGCACGCAGCGGTGAGGGTGAGGTCGTCGGTGACGCGGACGCCGGCACGCAGGTCGCACACGCCGTAGCCAGGGGTGCCGCTGGGCGGGATGCGTTGGGTGTCGGCCTTGTCGCGCGTGGACAGGTGGTCCTGGTCGTTGGCAATGCGGACAACGCCTTCGACCCACACGCGGCGGCTGGGGTGTTGCCAGCGTGCGCCCACGAGGCCCGTGATGGGCGGCAGGCGGTCGATGGGCTCGCGCGCCTCGACTTGGTCGGCGGTGGGGTAGGTGTCCACCTCGCCCCACACCCAGGCCATGGCGGCGAAGACGGTGACGGTGTGGGCAAGCTTGTGGTCGGCGCGGGCCTCGATGCCGTGGATGTAGCCGTCGCCGACGTTGGCCTTCTGCACCTCGTTGTCGTCGTCGATGACGGCGCCCGTGGGATAGCGGACGATCATGTCGCGGATGTCGGTGTAGAAATAGGCGATCTGGGCGCCCCATCGTGGGTGGTGGACCTTGATGCCGAGTTCGCCGGCGATGAACTTCTCGGGGTCGAGCCCGGGGCTGGGCGTCTCGATCTCGCCAGTGCGGGCGCTATCGAGGCGGGTGAGGTCGGAGAGGTTGGGGGCGCGGAAGCCCTGGGAAACGCCGCCGAATAGGTTCCAGTGCTCGCTCAGGTGGTAGATGAGGCGGGCGCTGCCCGACAGGTTGCCCCAACTGTCCTCGAGGTCCATGCGGTTGCCGGTGGCGGGGTCTTGCACCTTGTCGGCGTCGGCCTTGGCGTAGGTGTAGCGGACGCCGAGGATGGCGTCGAGTCGGTCGGTGATGGCGAATTCGTCCTGGATGTAGACGCCCAGGAGATCGTAGGTGGCGTCGTCGGCCACGGGGCCTTGGATGGCGGTGCTGGCAACCGAGCCGTCGAGGTTGTAGGTGTGTTTCCAGGAGTCGACGTTGTCGCGATAGTACTCGGCGCCGTAGGTGAGCAGGCCGATGGGGGTGTCGGAGGTGAACTGGGCGCCGAGCCCGAGTGTTCGGCAGGTGACGCCCTGGCGGTCGATGCGGTCGCGGGTGCGCAGGCGGTAGCGCTCCTCGGCCTGCACCTGGTAGGAGAGCGAGAGCTTGATGCTTTGGACGGGGCCGTCGAGGTCTTCGGCGATGTATTGCAGATAGGTCAGGTCGCGTTCCTGGTCGAGCGAGCGTTCGAGTTCGCTGCCCACGGTGGTGCCGTGCCAACCGATGCCGTAGATGGTTTTGTGGATGCGCCAGGCGTCGTCGAGTCGTACACGTTGGTGGGCGAACACCAGCCTGTGGTTCTCGTCGAATCGGTATTGGAGCTTGATGTCGCAATCGCGCTCGTCGTAGCCCGTCTTGTCGTAGGTGCCCACGCTCTTGCCGCCTTCGAGGTCGCCGAAGTCCTTGAGCGTGGTGCCGAGCATAAGGCCGAGGTGTTCGTCGACGTTGCCGCTCACTTCCATACGACCGATGACCGAGTCCTCGGCGCTCGACACGCGGGTGTAGAGGCGACGGCTCCAGTTGAAACCCTCGGGGAACTCCTCGCGACCGCGGGTAATGGCGTTGACGGTGCCGCCCACGGCGTCACTGCCGTAGAGCACCGAACTAGGGCCGCGAACCACCTCCAAGCGGTCAATGGTCAAGCCATCCACGGTGTTCCAGTATTGGTTCGGGCCGTCGCGGAAAGTCGAGTTGTTCAGGCGAATGCCGTCGATGAGGAACAGGGTTCGGAAGCCCGTGAATCCGCGAATGTAGGGCGAGCCCTGGCCGTGGCCGGTCTTTTGCACCATCACCGATGGGTCTTCGGCCAGGATCTCGGGCACGGTGCGGGGCATCTTACGGAAGAGGATGTAATCGGCATTGTAGGCGTCGGCGCTATAGGGAACATCGAAGAGCGTGCTGTCGCGGCGTGTGGCCGTGACGATGATGTCGCCAAGAGCGAATGTCTCGAGCGCCTCGTCGGCCTTCGACGGCGGCGTGGGCTCGCCCGCCTCCATGTCTCCTGCGACGATTGCGAACACGGCCAAGCAGACCAACCATCCCCGGCTCAGTGCGTGCATGTGACGGCTCCTGAGTGCAAAGCCCATTATACGGGGACGCCAGCCGTCCCCTCTCCAATGGGGATAGCAACTTGCGTGCCACAACAGACACCCCGGCGATAGCGTTGCACGGTCGTCGCCGTAAGTGACCGAGAGCGCATGCGCTCCGTCGGACGCGTTGTGTCGGGATGTGCAGGAGGGAGGCGGAAGGGCTGTACACCGGTTGTCCGGCCCAAGCGCAGCCGATGGGCAGCGGCCTTAGCTACGAAGCGCGCCGAAACGGCGCAGCAGCCACAGCAGGTCCTGCGCCATGACCGCCTCGACCGATCCGATGTCGGTGGGAAAGACGTCGAGGGTGTAGATCTCGAGTTCGAAGTGTTCGGTGCCTGCGGCCACGGCCTCGGCGAGGAAGCGATCGGTCACCTGCGAGGCGGTGGTGTGCACCGGCCCCTCGCCTTCCCAAGAGAGGGGGACATGGAAATGGACGCGCCACTCGCCCACGGCGTCGCGCCACTTGGCGAGCGCGTCAGGGAGGTCGGTGAAGAACACGTTGCCGTCGGCGGTCCGGGCGTTGACCTGGTGGAGGTAGACCTCGTCGCGGAAGCCGTCGAGTGCGGGCGGCGGGCCGTCGGGGCCGACGTCGACGCTCAGGGCGGCCCCAAGCTGGATTTTGGCGACGCGGATGCCGTTGGAGGCGAGCCAGCGCACGGCCTGGGCGGGGTCTTCGTCCATCACGCCGGTGTGTGTGGTGTCGAGGCACACGCCGATGTGGCGACGGATGGCGGCCTCGGCTTCGGTGGGGTTCAGACCAAAGTCTCGGCTCAGCACCGGGCAGCCGTGGGGCAGCAGGTGGTGGCCGAAGAAGTTCACCACGTCGTCGGCCGTTTCGAGAAGGCAGCCGGGCTCGGGCTCGAGGGCGAGGGTGATGTGCTTGCCCGAAGTGCAGGCGACGTCGTGGAGGAAGCCGGCGAATCGGGCGAGGTTCTCGGCGGCAGCCTGCACGCGCGCGGCGGTGGCCCAGGGCTTGAAGGTGACGGGCAGGGTGCTGATCGAGCCGTTGACGCCCTCGGGCAGAAGCCGGGCGAGGATGTAGGCCAACAGGTTGGTGTATTCGGTGCGGGGCTCGTCGGCCCAGTCGGGCTTGTAGACCGCCTCCTTGACGCGGGTGCCGTGGAATCGACCGTAGGGGAAGCCGTTGAAGGTAAAGGCATAGAAGCCCTCGGCATCGAGGCCGCGTTCGAAGGCAAGCAAGTGCTTTTCGTCGACCACCAGGCCCGCGGCCTCGGCCGAGAGCCAGATGCCAGGGCCGAACGGCCCGGCGATGTCGGTGGCGCGGGCGACGCGGTCAAACACCTCACGGGCGTGGATGTAGATCGCGTCCTGTGCCTCGAGCAGTGTGCTCCCCGGGTGGACGTTGAGGCAGTAGGTGAGGTGCACGTTGTCGTGGCCAGGGACTCTCATGGGAGGAGGGCCTTAGAAGGATAGGAAGAAGTCAGCAGTCGGCAGTGAAGAGAGAAGAGATCGGCGGCCTTCGCCGTCCACATCGTCCATTCCGTCCACTCCGTCCATCGTGCGTCGCCCGGCACTGTGCCGACGAGAGGCCGTGATCAGCGCAGGGCGTGCTGCCTCAGGAACTCGATGCCATCGGCCACGCGCGCGGTGTCCATTTCGTGGATCTCGATCCGCCGGCCAATGCCTTCGGGCAGGGTGACCGAGAGGCGGCCTCCGAGGTGCTCGCGGAATTGCTCGATGCCGTCGAGAACCAGCAGGTGGCCCGTCTCGTCGCGTTCCGCCAGCAATGGGTGCCACATGGGCAACCCTGCTCGGGCAAAGGCGTCGAGGATGCGATCGAGGTCGCGGCGTTCGAGCAAGCCGGTGCGCCAGGCGTAGTAGGAATCGAGCGCGATACCGATGGCCACACCCTGCCCGTGGCGGATGGCGTAGCCCGAGAGGCCTTCGAGGCGATGGCCTGCCCAGTGGCCGAAATCGAGGGGGCGGGCGTCGCCCATCTCGAAGGGATCGCGTCCCTCGCGGATGTGTTCGAGGTGCAACACGGCACTACGACGGACGGCGTGCTCGATGGCCGCTGCGTCGCCATCGCGGAGCCTCTCGGCCGATTCGCAGAGCTGGGCGAAGAACTCGGCGTCCTTGATGATGGCCACCTTGAATGCCTCGGCCACGCCGTCGAGCATCACGTCGGGCGGCAGGGTGGCGAGAAGCGCAAGGTCGTTGATCACGGCAAAGGGCGGGGCGAACGTGCCGACGAGGTTCTTGACGCCGCCGAGGTTGATGCCCGTTTTCACGCCCACGCCGCCGTCGTCCTGCGACAGGGTGGTGGATGGCAGGCGGACGAGCCGCACGCCACGGTGCACGAGCGAGGCGGCGAGGCCCACCGCATCAAGCAGTGCGCCCCCGCCGATGGCAAGCACGGTGCTGTGGCGGCAAAGCTTGTGCTCGACGATCTCCTCAAGCGCCTCGGTGGCCACGCTCCAGCCGTCCTTCGCCTGCTCACCACCTGGCAATACGTGAGGCGGCGCCAATAGGTCGATGGCGTCGGTGTGGCGGCGGGCGTAGGCGACCATGGCGTCGGCCAAACCTGGGTTGGCGGCGACGAGCCCAGAGTCGAGGTAGGCCAGGGTGCGGCCCGTGGCGTTGCCGCCGCCGACCACATCGGCCACTACAGGGTTGGCGGGGTCGAAGGCGTTGCGGGTGAAGTAGACGGGGTAGGAGAACGGGACGCTGATCTCTTCGATATACACGCGGGCGTCGTTGGCAGTGTGCTTGGTTGTGTCCATCCGGTCGCTTTCCTATGGCTCACGATTGCGTGATGAGGGTTCTGATCATGGCCGCGAGTTCGACGAGGTTCTTGGGCTGATTCGGCAGGTCGCAGGTGGCGGCCACGGCCACGTCCCTGCCCTTGCCCACTCGGCCGTGCGAGCCTTTGATGCGCGATGCGTCCGTGCTGGTGGCGAACGGCGGCGGCCAGCCGAAGAACAGCTCGCAGGGGTCGAAGCCGGGCTTGTTGTGGATGTCCACGTGGGTGGCGTAGTCGGGCTGTTGGGCTTTGCCGTCCCACCACGGATAGGCGAACCACGTGCCTTTGTCGGCCACGAGCACGATCTCGCCTGCGTTGGCGTGGGCGATGCCCAGGGGCTCGAGTTCGCGTCCCTCGAATACGCCAGCGATGCCTTCGGTGAGGCGAAGGGCCTCGGTCGCGGGGGCGATGGCCTTGGGGTCCTGCACGTAGACGTGGGCCACCTCGTGGTCGACCACGGCGAATGCGCCCGACGCGTGCAGGTCGGGGTAGAGCCGCCCCCGCACGTCGCGCACGGCCAACAGCTTGCGCTCGCGCAGCAGGCGATTGGGGTAGAGCACGCGCCGCACATCGCCAAAGGCGTAGTCGCCGAACACCACCACGTGGCAGCCCGTGCCCACGGCCTTTTCGGCAAGCGACCGCACGATCGTCTCGGTGTCGGCCAGTGCCTGCGCGGCCTTGGGGCTGCTGGGGCCGTGGCGCAACAAGGCGTAGTCGAGGTGGGGCAGGTAGGTGAACAGCAGGTCGGGCATCACCTCGGGCATGGTCAGCAACTCGGCCGTGGCGTCGGCGATCCATTGGCTCGACTTGGCCGAGGCGAGCGGCCCCCAATAGCTCATCAGCTTGAACCGCCGCCCCACGCGCCGCACCAACTCGTCGTAAAGCCCCGCCGGGCGTGAGTAGACGGCGTCGATCATCCCGCCGTGGTGCTTGTGGATGGGGGCGGGCGACAGCAACACGTCGACCTGCTCGCCCAGACTTTGCTGCCAGAAGAGCATGCCTACGCGCTTGCCCGCGGCCCGAAGCTCGTCCCACACACGCGGCCCCGCGACCAGGGCCGACGACTGTTCCCAAAACGACGGGCGGCGCAACGGGCGCGAATAGTGGCCATTGAACACCATGCCGTGCGACGACGCGGGCGCGGCAGTGCGCACGCTGGCCTGCACGGGACACGTGAGAGCGGGAAACACGCTGGCAGCGGGGCGGAATTTCAGCCCGCCCCACGCATCGCTGCCGTGGCTCGCCACAAGGAAGTCGTGGCCCAGCCCAGCAACCTGGACGACAAGCAAACGCCTCGCCATGCCATTCTACCTAGCTGCCGTAGAACCGTCTCGCGGACAGCCCGGCCAGCAGCCGCAAGAGGGCGAAGAGAATGAAGAGTTGGACGGCCAGGGAGAACGCCTGCCCAGGCACCCGCCAGATACACCACGCGGCCTGGGCAGAAAGCATCACACGCACCAGGGTGCCAATGGACGGCGGGGTTACGCGGCCTCTGCGCATCATTCGCCACCCCACCCACGCGGCCTCGCCCGCGCCAATCACCAACGCCCCGATGGCCAGGATCGCCGATGGGAACACCGGCCGCACGCTCACGCACATCAACACACCGCCAGCCGCGAGCACCGCAGCGGGGATCAGGCCGTCGATGCCCAGCTTCTGCTCGCCCGTCTCGTCCGTCTCGTTCGCCGCGAGCCCCGTGATGGCTGCGGTGTAGAGCCACGTCACGCCCACGGCGATGAGCACAGGCGTCTCGCTGATCCCGCCCACGAACGCCGCGCCCAGCACCACACTGCCCGCACGGCAACTCCCCATCACCAGCGGCCCCAGGATGCGAATCTTCTTGAACACCGCATTGTAGAGGAACGCCGCGAACGCCACTCCCACCGCCACCGCAGGCACGATCGGCCCGCCGAGCACCGCCGCCGCGATGCCCACGCCCACGGCGAACATCGCCACGCCGGCCACGAACACCGCCTTCGGGTCCACCGCGCCCGACGGGATCGGGCGGTCGGGACGCTCCCGCGCGTCCTCCACGCGGTCGAAGAAGTCGTTGAGGAACAGGCCACCGATGTAGATGAACACCACGGCAAGCGCACCGCCGGCCACGTGCCATTCGGGCCGCCCGCCCGTGGCAAGGAACAGCCCCACCATCACGTCGCCCGGCACCGTGAACAGGTTGGGCACGCGGAGCAGACGCGCCCAGCCGCTCAGCGTGGTCTTGAGGCCGCGAGGGGTGCTCAACGCTGGAACTCCCGTGGGTCGACCGGCTCGAGCGTCAGCTCGGGCTTCCAGTTGGGCGAATGCGAATAGAATGCGTCGGCCGTCTCGCGCACGAGGCTCTGGATCGTGGCGTCGCTGTGACCATCCTTCTGCATGTAGGCAACCACTTTCACCAGGCTCAACGGATCACTCACGCCCCAGTCAGCCGATCCGTTCACCATCACGCCTTCAGCGCCGAACTCACGGATGATGCCCGACACACGCTCGGGCGTGAGCTTGGAGATGGGATAGACCGTGAGCCCGAGAAACGAGCCGAAATCGCGCAGGATGGGCATCGTTTCCTCGGTGTTGTGGTCGATGAGCACCCGCTCGACGGGGATCTGCATCTCTTCCAGGATCGCACGGATGCGGCGGGCACCCTTGGGCTTCTGGAAGTGGGGCAGATGGATGAGGATTGGCATCTGCCGAGCGTTGGCGATCTCGAGCTGCTTGACGAACACCGTCTCTTCGTTGGCCGTGATGTTGTTGAAGCCGATCTCGCCGAGGGCCACGCAACGCGGGTGGTCCAGATACTCGCCCATGCCCGCCAGCACCTCGTCGGCGAGCCCCACGTCCTCGGCTTCCTTCGGATTCACCGACACACAGGCATAGTGGTCGATGCCGAACCGCCGCGCCCGCACGGTCTCGAAATCGAGCGTCAGCAGATAGTAGTCGAAAAATGTGCCCGCATAGCGGCGATTGGTGCCTAGCCAGAACGACGGCTCGACACACGCGCGGATGCCCGCCTCGTACATCCGCGTATAATCGTCCGTCGTCCGCGAGTACATATGGATATGCGGCTCGATGATCGTCACGGCCCTGCTCCTTCCTTACACGCCCTCAGGCATTCGACACAGGATGGCGAACCTCCACCATCCAATGCATGGCAATCTGCGTGCCAACGCCGCTGCCACGTCTGCCGAAATCCGTAAGCCCAATTGTAGCAGAAAACTCCAGCCATGCCAGCAAGGGAACGCGCAAAGCGATCTCCGCCCGACCGGACACCGCTTGTCCGCCCTGCGCACAACGGTTGTCCAGCCATTCGCCGTTGACTCCCATGTCCGGTCCTGATACCCTCTGAACATCATGAACATCATCGACTTCCACACTCACGCGTTCCCCGATGCGCTGGCCGAACGGGCGATGACGGTGCTGGCCAAGATGGCTAATGTGCAGCCTGTGCTCGACGGCACCGTGGCCGCGCTGGTGCGGTCGATGGACACGGCGGGGATCGAGCGTAGCGTGGTGGCGTCCATCGCCACGAGGCCGAAGCAATTCGCCTCGATCCTCGACTGGTCGAAGCAGATCGCGTCCGACCGTATCGTGCCGTTCCTGTCCGTTCACCCTGCCGATCCCGAGGCGGTGGCGCGGGTGCGGCAGGTTCGCGACGAGGGGTTCAAAGGCATCAAGCTCCACCCCTACTACCAGGAGTTCGATGCCGACGAGGAATGGGTGTTCCCCGTCTACCAAGCCATCGCCGACTGCGGCCTGGCGCTGCTACTCCACACGGGCTACGACATCGGGTATCCACGCTTCAAACGCTGCGACCCCGCCCGCATCCGCACGGTGTTCGACACGTTCCCCGATCTCAAACTCGTGACGTCGCATTTCGGAGCGTGGGACGATTGGGATGCGGTGGAGGAGCATCTGCTGGGCAAGCCGATCTACATGGACCCTTCGCACTCGATCGAGTTTATGGGCGTCGAGCGTGCCCGCAGCTTCCTGATGGCACATCCGCAGGATTATCTGGTGTTCGGCACCGACTCGCCGTGGGACGATCAAGGGGAGTCGGTGGACGTGCTGCGGGCGATGGCCCTGGGCTCGGAACGCGAGGCGGCACTGCTGGGTGGGAATGCGAAGAGGCTGCTTGAGACCTGCTGAAGGCAGGAAGCACCAAGCAGCAAATCCCAAAAGACAAACAAGCACCAAGCTCCAAATCTCAAATCACAAACGGGCTCCAGGATGGACGCGTTTGGTCATTGGGGAATTGGGACTTGATGCTTGTTTGGTATTTGTGGTCTGTGGTTTCCGCCTCTTGGTCAGGCTCCGAGCACATCCACGTCCTTCAGCACGCCGACTTCGGCCTGGAGGAGGCATTTGACGGCGGCGTTGTTGTCCTCGAACCGAAAAACAAGTGCGGCTCGGCCCGTGGTGACGGATGAGAAGGCGTACATGTATTCGACGTTGATATCGTCCTTGCTGAGGATATCGAGGATAGCGGCGAGTCCGCCCGGCTTGTCCTCGACGCCGACGGCGACAACTTCGTTGATAACGACAGTGAAGCCGGCCGCCTTGAGCGCCTCAACAGCTCCATCGGGATTGGAGACGATGAGACGCAGGATGCCGAAGTCGGCGGTGTCGGCGAGGCTGAGCGCCAGGATGTTGATGTTTCTCTCGGCGAGCGTGTGTGTGGCGCAGCCGAGGCGGCCTGAGCGGTTTTCGAGGAAGAGCGAAAGCTGCTTGACGAACATCGTGTGGCCCTCCTAGTTCTTCTTCTTGCGTTGGTCGATGACGCGCTTGGCCTTGCCCATCGAGCGTTCGATCGAGCCTGGCTCCATGAGCTTGACGCGCACGCGCAGGCCGAGGACGTTTTCGATCTTGCCCGCTACCTTGCGGCCGAAGCCCTCAAGTTCGCGCACTTTGTCGGAGAAGAAGGCTTCCTCGACTTCCACCTGCACTTCCATGTCGTCCATCGCGCCGCGCTTGTCGACCACGATTTGGTAGTGGGGCTGTGTGCCTTCCATGCCGAGGAGGATTTCCTCGATCTGCGAGGGGAAGACGTTGACGCCGCGGATGATAAGCATGTCGTCGGTGCGGCCTGTGACGCGTTCCATTCGGCAGGTGGTGCGGCCACAGGCGCAGGTGTCGCGGTGGAGACGGGTGATGTCCCGCGTGCGGTAGCGCAGGAGGGGCATGCCGCGTTTGGTGAGGTGGGTGAACACCAGTTCGCCCTCGGCATCGCCTTCGAGGGGTTCCAGGGTGTCGGGGTCGATGATCTCGGGGTCGAAGTGGTCTTCTAAGATGTGGAGGCCGCTCTGGGCCTCG
>Ga0272441_10014993_pt1 | contig 10903 bp, 8 predicted proteins | sample SSMProp6N_FD_193582 | JGI IMG/M metagenome (GOLD analysis project Ga0272441, IMG submission 193582) | Marine sediment archaeal communities from Little Sippewissett salt marsh, Falmouth, MA, United States - SSM-Prop-6N | ecosystem: Environmental > Aquatic > Marine > Wetlands > Sediment ...
CTGGTGGCGGCAGACACCTTCCCGACGGACGATTTCAGAATTGCCGTGGTCTCCTCCGCCATCTCGGTCACCCCGCGGTCACTGCGAAAGGATGCGGTAAACTGCGTCGACCGGAAGACGCTGTCGTCTTCAAACCCCTCCTTTGGGGAGAGATAGACCCGGTATATGCGTCTCCCCTGAATGACGGTGCAGACAATGAGATTGACGGCCAGCAGACCGAGGAGCGCTGTAAACCACCAGGAGTGGAAGAGATCAAAGACATCAAAAAAATCGAACAGCGCGTAGAGACCCGGATTGTAGAGTGACCGGTACTGTTCCGGCGAGAGCCCCTGCGGAACTACGGTGCCGAGAATGGACGTTACGGCCAGGGTAAAAAAGAGGAATATGGCAAGCTTTGCCGACCCGAAAGTTCTATATATAATACTGAGTTTATTGATCATTCGCGAGTACCTACCAGAGGCGACGGGATATTGTCAAGAAGATTCGCGCACCGCATCAGACCACTGTGCAGGACACTCGTCTGCTTCGATCCTCTATAGAGCAACCTATGCATCGGGGAGATTGTTGTCAATTTTCGAGAAAAATTTCTGGACACCTTCGATCGTGTCGGTCATCGGCATGGCGGGCAGTGACGAGAGGATCACCTTCCCATAGGAGCTGTTGACGATCCGCGTATCGAGTATGGCAACGACACCGTAGTCGTTTTTCCCCCGTATGAGTCTGCCGAACCCCTGTTTCAACGTCAGGATGGCCGACGGAAGGGCGAGATCAAAAAACCAGCGATCACCCAGCCGGTTGCACCGTTCCTGATAGACGGGGTCTCCGGGAGAGGCAAAGGGGAGCTTTGCGATAATGACCAGGCTCAGATCGTCGCCCCGGATGTCGACACCCTGCCAGAAGGTGGCCGTCGCCAGGAGGACGGAATTGGGCGTATCCTTGAACCACTGGATCAGCTTCGCGGGGGGCATCTCACCCTGTGATCTGAAGGGATAGGAGATGTCGATATGGTCGGCCACGTAATTGAGATGCCGGTAGGAGGTGAAGAGTACCAGGGCCCTCCCCCACGACGCATGGATCAGATCTGTGATGACGGCAAGGCTCTCCCGCTGGAAGGCTTCGTCGTTTCCACCGACAGGCCGGGGAAGTCCCCTGTTGACGTAGAGGAGAGACTGTTCCCGGTAATCGAAGGGCGAGCCGACGACCCGTTCCCCGAAATCGTCAATCCCCAGTCGCTGCTTTATGAATGCAAAATTACCCCCCGATGTGAGTGTGGCCGATGTCATGACGATCGCCTTGAAGGCTCCCCGCAGGCATGCGAAGGCCTGCCGTGAATCCACGAGACTGGTCTTGAGCGCCAGTGCATCCCTGTTTCCCTCCAGGTAATAGACCCGGTCGGCATCGTTCTGGCCGACAAAATCATCGAGATCGGCGGCAAAGGCCTCCACATAGCCGATCGTCGTCGTTATTCTGTCCTTCAGTTCATCATCGACGACATTTCCTTTGCGCTTTTTCAGCGTCGTCAGTGTCTTTTTCAGTGCCAGATCTTTCCTGAATTTTTTGAGACCCTCTATCACCGGCGGGGGGATGGGAGAAACGGCCTGAGAGGGGATGGGCGTCTTTTTGAAAAAGGAATCGGCCAGGGGGAAGAGATGATCGACGATGATCTTCAACCCCCGCAGACGATAGAGCATCCACGACGTGCGGGAATGGCTGATGGTGCTCCCCAGGACCATACTGATGACAGTATCGATATCGGACGCCTCATCGATGATGAGCTGCCCGTGAAAGGGGAGGACATTGAAATCGGAGAGGAGGTCATAGATGAGAAGGTGGTGATTGACCACCAGGATATCCACACCGTGCAGCTTTCGGTAATGGCGGTAATAGAAACAATCGTCATAGAAGGGACAGAGCCTGCCGTTGCAATCCTGTGAATCACCGCACACCTCGGACCAGAACTTCGGGACAAAGGGGAGTTCTCCCTTTTCGCCCTTCTTCGTCTTGGACATCCATGCGATGAAACGCTCGTATGTCTTCCCCGATCCATCATAGTCGCGCAACCGCTTCCGGCAGAGATAGTTGTTCTTCCCCTTCAGGAGGTCGTAGGTGAATTTCCGGGGCAGCATCCTCCGGAGAAAGACGAGATCCTTGGTGACGAGCTGATCCTGGAGTGCCAGTGACGCCGTGGAAACGACGGTCCGTTCGCCAGACATGATCGCCGGAATGAGGTAGGCAAAGGACTTCCCCACGCCGGTACCCGCCTCGATGAGGAGATTCCCTTGCTCCTTGAGACAGCGGAGGACCTCTTCGGCCATGGCCTGTTGCTGGGGGCGATCCTCATAGCCGGGCAGGTTCTTTTTCAACAGTGCGAATATCGCCGACAGTCTCTCCTCCACCATCCTTCCACTTCCTCTGCAATCTCTTCGCCAAACCGAAGGTTCCGCTCCCCTATCACTGCTCGTGCAGCGGCCAGACACCAGAACCGGGTCTCATACCCCGATACGTATCAGTATACAGTCACATACACTGAATAATCAAAGTATTTATTGGTCACTGTCGAGAAGGGGGATCCATACCATGCGTTTGTGCGTCGGTGACCTGCGCCCCCGGTTATATGCCACGGATGTCGCGGCCTCTGCCGACATCTGATAATTAGCGGTTGCATGAACACCCATTCCGGCGTATTCTTTCATCGATGGGCCGGCACCGGACCCTCTATGCCTGATCAGCACGACCTTAGTGGAAACGTTCCCCTGACGGGGCATACATCACAGAGACAGGCCGTCACCAATCACGCTGAAAGGAATGGCTTCACATGAAACCCGAACCATTCGGACTGGAACGGTACTTTGCAGAGTACGAATTCACGGCCCCCTATCTGCTGTGCTGTTCCGACTGTGAGAGTCTCTCCATTGGAGACCTGCTTGCCTTTGAAGATGGAGCGCATGAGGAATTCATGTCGCTGGTGCTCGGATACACGGAATCGCTGGGGCATCCGCACCTGAGGCACCGGGTAGCATCGCTCTACGAAACGGTGTCGCCCCAGGAAGTCATGGTGCACGCGGGGGCGGAAGAGGCGATATTCAACTTCATGCATGTCCTCCTCGACCCCGGCGATCAGATCATCGTACAGTATCCCTGCTATCAGTCCCTGGGAGAGGTGGCGCGAAGCATCGGTGCCGATGTCATCCCCTGGAGGTGCGACGCCGCCCATCAGTGGGCACTGGATCTCCGCGATCTCGAGGATTCCCTGACCGACAGGACCAGGGTGGTGGTGGTCAACCTTCCTCATAATCCCACGGGGTTTCTCCCGCCTCCCGACTTCATGCACCGACTCTCCCGGCTCTCCGATGAGCACGGTTTTATCGTATTTTCCGACGAGGTATACCGGGGGCTGGAATACGATCCTCTCCGCCGCCTGCCGGCCTTTGCCGATGTCAACAGGCGGGGAGTCTCACTGGGGGTGATGTCCAAGACCTATGGACTGGCGGGATTGCGAATCGGGTGGATTGCAACGCATAACAGGGATCTCTTCGGGGACATGGCGGCCTTCAAGGACTATACGACGATCTGCAACAGTGCCCCCAGCGAGTTTCTGGCGGCACTCGCCCTGAAGCACCGCGAGGTCATCGTTTCACGCAACCTTTCCATCATCAGAGACAACCTGGAGGTACTGAACTCCTTTTTTTCCCGGCACGGGGATATATTCGACTGGCACGAACCGCAGGCGGGCCCCATAGCCTTCCCCAGATATCTGGGAGGATCGGTGGAGGCATTCTGTCACGACCTGGTCACCGGCAGGGGGGTGCTGCTCCTTCCCGGAACCCTCTACGGCAGGGAATTTGACTCCTTCCGTATCGGTTTCGGCCGATCCAATCTGACAGAGTGCGTCAGCCACCTTGAGCGGTTCATTGACGATAACGGGTAAGCACGGGTTCCCCGGGACACCGGTAAAGTGTTCCAAGGGCCGATTTCATCACCCAGGATTTACCCATATTCCCGGTGAATCATGAAGCACCGGCGCCATCGCGGGAAAAGCAATGACCGAGATAACGATCATATTCCCCCATCAGCTCTTCGAGGACAGCCCCCTCCTCGTGCACGACGCCCCCGTCTATCTGATGGAAGAATACCTCTTCTTCCGGCAGTACTCTGTCCACAAACAAAAAATAGCCTTTCACCGGGCGAGTATGAAACAGTATGAGGCCTACCTGAAGGGACGGGTAAAGAGCGTTCACTATATCGATTCACAGGACGACCGTTCCGATATACGAACCTGCATCGACGTCCTCCACCGCGGGGGTGTAACAGCAATCAACTATATCGATCCCACCGACAACTGGCTGGAAAAACGCATGCGTCATGCGGCGCAGGAGCGGGGCATAGCGCTACGGCGACACGAGAATCCCTCATTTCTCCGGACCAGAGATGAAAACAGGGGGTTTTTCAACCCCGCGAAACAGAAATTCTCCCAGACCCGATTTTACATGGCGGAGCGGAAACGGCGTCGTATCCTGGTTGACGCTCGACTCAAACCCCTGGGTGGCTCATGGACATACGACCGGGAAAACAGAAAGCGGTATCCTGCCGGAAAGGCGCCGCCCCCGGTACAATACCCCCCTGCGACTCCCTTCCATACCGAGGCCGTGGAGTATGTACACCGGCACTTTGCCGGCAATCCGGGAGAAATCCCGGAGTCTCCGCTCTATCCGACTGCATTCGACGGTGCAAAGGAGTGGCTCCGCCGGTTCCTGACAGACCGGTTTCGTGAATTCGGACCCTATGAAGATGCCATCGTGTCCGATGAAGGCATCCTCCATCACAGCGTCATCTCGCCCCTGATGAACGCGGGGCTGATCACACCGCGATTCGTCCTGGAAGCGGCCCTGGCCCACGCGAAAGGGCACGACATTCCGATCGCCTCCACCGAGGGATTCGTCAGGCAGATTATCGGCTGGCGGGAATTCATCCGGGGGATCTACGAGTGCAGGGGGTCCGAGGAACGTACAAAAAATTACTGGGGATTCACCCGGAAGATACCGCCCCCCTTCTACAGCGGTACCACGGGCATACCCCCCGTCGACATCACCATCAGGAAGATCCTGCAAACCGGCTACTGCCACCACATTGAGCGCCTCATGGTCCTGGGGAATTTCATGGTCCTCTGCGAATTCGATCCCGATGACGTATACCGGTGGTTCATGGAACTCTTCATCGATGCCTACGACTGGGTCATGGTCCCCAATGTCTACGGTATGAGCCAGTTCGCAGACGGGGGGTTGATGGCGACGAAGCCATACATCAGCGGCAGCAACTACCTGATAAAGATGGGCGATTACACCAAGGGGGAGTGGCAGCATCTCTGGGACGCACTCTTCTGGCGGTTCATGGACAGTCACCGGGCATTTTTCCTCAAGAACCCCCGTCTCGGCATGCTCGTTCGGACATTCGATGCCTTCTCTCAGGACAGGCGGATGAAACTCATCGATACCGCCACGACATACCTGGCGAGGATGTAAGAGGCACTGCCGCCCCGGAATGTCGATCAGGCAGGTGCCGGCGACAGAGCAGGGCGGGCCGTCCGTTGGGACCTATTTACATCTGCGATATAAATTGATAGCATAGGGATATCAATTTTCATCGCAGCTATCTATTACCCTTTACCGCGTGTGGGAGGCCCGCATCGCTTCGGCCGATGAAGCGGGAGGGGACCCTTCAGGGAGAAGACGACGTGCGTACCGATCCACTGCTGGCAGTTTTCATTGCAATCATATCCCTTCTGACGGTCTCCCTCCCCGTGATGGCCACACCTCTGGAGGAACGGTACGTCGAATCCCGTGACCGCTTCACCGCACAGTTCAAGAAATCGACCGCTGCCGGTGATGAAGGTCCTGCCCTCGCCGAACTGGAACGGCAGATGAGAGCAATCATAGGACCGGCCGATATTGAAGGATTCCCCAAGCAGGGAACGATAAACCTGCCCACCCTCCGCACCGATCCCGACCTCGATCAGATCGACGGTCTCCGATTCGATGCGAAGGGAGAATCGCTCGTTATCACCACGAAATCCCTGCTCGCGCATTACCTGACCCGCCACCCATCACTGCCCAGGACCATGGGCGAACTTGCGAAAGACGGCGACTTTTATCGCCATGTCTTTCATGCTGATGCCGGTGTCACCCCCTCTGTGGAGATACCCGTCACGGGCCCGGGACATCTGTCACTGGTGCATGCATTTCTGGGCGTCAGTTCCCAGGATATCGGCCCCCTCATTCCACGGGAGTTGTTTGTCCTGCATGCAAGGGGAAACCGGATCTTTATTGTCACTGCACCTGCAACTGCAGCGGTACCCCCTATCCCCCGATGCGGGGATGAGTGGGAGCAACATGACCGGAAGAGTGCCACGGCATATGAGACCTATCGGACCTCCGGGCTCACCGACAAAAAGTCATTCGATGACTATCTCCGATACCGTGAGGAAGGATTCCAGGCCTTTCACCGCTGTTTCGCAGAGGAGGCACCGAAACGCCCCTTTTTCGAAGCACTGACACAACAGGCGCAATCCATCGTCGATCGACTGCAACGGGCTCGTGTCGCCCACGACAACGATCGGCGGTAGTTTCAACCATATCGGGGTGGCCCATGAGATACGTGAAAGACCTTTCAGTGACTGCCGGGAGTATCATGATGGTAACAGTTCGAAAAATCCATTGGTAAATCCGCAAAAACGTGTTAGAAAATCGGCAGGCACGGTCACGATGTCGCAACAGGAACGCTACAGGGGCGTTGACCCCGTTTTCCCGGGAGGGAGTCAGCATGCATGTCAAGACCATCGAGTCATGGGACGAGTTCGATACCCTGGTAAGAGACCTGGACGGCTGGGCCTTTCGCGGTCAGCGGAAGGCCTCCTGGAAGCTCTTCAGTTCCCTGTCACGGTATCTGCATGATTTCGTCCCGGACCACACATTGTGGGAGAAACGGGAGGCACGGGCCATGCGGATTTTCCGCCGGAAGGCCCACAACTTTATCAATGACACGCGGGCCCTTGAAAGCGACCTGCGCTGCCTGGCACTGATGCAGCACCACGGTGCTCCGACGCGGCTTCTCGATTTCACAAAGTCACCATACGTCGCGGCCTTTTTCGCCCTTGAGTCTGCCATCGACGACGCCAGCATTTATGCCATCAACACCCCCATCCTCTGGCACAAATCACCGACCGATCTTTCCGATCTCACCTACGAGACCATCGACCCGCGTGAACCCGGCCGTTTCAACACATTCTTCGCCACTAACAGATACGAACTGGTGTGGACCGGAGAACCGCGGGCCATGGACCGCCGCCTCCTGGCACAATCGGGGACTTTCGTGGTGCCGGGGGTTCTCGACAGACCGGTTGAGGACATCCTGCTGTCCTATCACTCCCAGGAACCGCTGATCAGGAAGTTTATCCTCCCGGCACGGAAAATCAGGAACACCTTCATGCGGTCGCTCTATCGGATGAACATTACCAATGCGACCCTCTTCCCCGACCTGGAGGGACTGGCGAAGTCCGTGGCCATTGAATTGGAAATAGAGTGGCAGGGACTGATACAGGCCTCGGAATCGGATGGTCCCGACGCCTTTACGTAGTCCCGACGGGCATCGAACCGGTCCACGTCCATGCGGCCATTTGCATTGCACTGTATGTGGCGAATCTGTATAAATAAAGGGCCATCCCTGTTTTCCAATGCACACGACTGGTGGGAGCGTTTTCATATGGTCAGGAAAATATTCTGGGAAGATCCCTATATGACGCATCTCGATGCGACTGTGACCGGTGTTTCAGGGGCGGACATCACCGTCGATCAGACCATCTTCTTCGCCTTCTCAGGAGGACAGGAGAGCGACCGGGGACGGATGGGAGAGTATCCCGTCCTCGGCGCACGGAAGGACGGCAGAGAGATCATATACACACTGGAAGAGGGGCACCGGCTCTTACCTGGAGACAGCGTCCACATGGCAATCGACTGGGACAGGCGGTACCGGCTGATGCGGCTCCATTTCGCCGCCGAGATCATCCTGGAGCTGGTCTACCAGCACACCCCGTCCATACGGAAAACGGGGGCCCACATCGCAGCGGACAAGGCCCGCCTCGATTTCGAGTGGCAGGGAAACATTGCAGAGATCTTTCCCCGTCTGCAGAAACAGGCCGATGAAATCATAGCAGCCGACCGCACAATAACGAGCGCCTTCAGCGACGAGGCGGCGGAAAAGCGCTGCTGGGAGATCAGGGGGTTCGCCCGGGTCCCCTGCGGGGGGACACATCTGCGGCGCACCGGCGAAGTCGGTGCCATTACACTGAAACGGAAGAACCCCGGCAGGGGGAGAGAACGCATCGAAATCCATCTCAGTAATACCTGACGTCACCCCTGCTGCCCCTGCGCCTGTCTCCAAAGTGAAATCCCCTTTCGGGGTATCCCGCAGGGATCACGACGGTGCAAGATGAGGGGTGGAATATTGCACTGATTGCGAGATACCCGTTGAATCCGGTACAGCAAGAATGCTATAAAGATGGTCTACACCGGTTTTTCAATCATTCGTAACGATTATACAGGGGGGCATATCGGGGAGCAGGCGTTACGCCGGGGCACAGGCTTTCTTTCACCGTCACGTGCGGTAATCATTGCCTGACAGCCTATCTCGCATATCTACACACCACAGGGAGGATCACGCGTGAACCAGTTTTTGGGTTTTCATTCGGAATGGAACATGGGCAGTCCGGGGGGATGGGACTACCAGCGTATCACCCAGATCATCGGAAAGGAAATCTGGGGAAGACACTTTGGAGGCGCCGTCGGCATCGATCTCGATTTCGACCACCCCCTGCTCCACCCGGTCAACAACTTTGTCGTCATGCTGTCGGAGGCTCACCGTTCACGGGAGGGTTCGAATCCGGGCCTCATTGCCGTGGTTGCCGAAGAAGAGACACTGGAAGACGTGGTGGAAAACAGGAATCTCGTCACACATCTCAATGCCGTCGAGGGACTGTCGGGCGCCCTCATGGCCCCCCATGAACTGGAAGAATCGGGGGGACGAGTCTGCTGGAAGGGGCAACCGGTGTCCGTCATCTTCATGGACTTCAATACCGATATCCTTCTGGAACTGCACCGAAGGGAGGGACTGACTCCCCTCCTCAGGGCCGTCAGCGAGGGAAGAGTCATCAATCCGCGGGGAACCGAACCGATCAACTCCAAGAGCATGTTTGAGGTGATCACTGATCCCGGCAACAGAGATCTGTTCCATGCGGAGACGGTCCGGAGGACACCCTGGACACGCCAGTTTTATCCCCGCCGGACCGAGGGACCCCGCGGCGAGCAGATCGAGGACCTCGTGGAATGGACCCGGTCGAACTGGGACACACTGGTATTGAAGCCGGAACGGGGCTATTCGGGGAAAGGGGTGAGTGTCGGAGGGATAAACGGCAATATCGATGAGATCATCGAAGGGGCCCTCGATAATGGTGAATACGGCGGCTATATCGTCCAGGAAAAGGTCCCCCTCGATCTGTGGACGGAAATGATTCCCGAAATCGACAGAGAGTCCGGGTCCGTGACGGCGACCCCCTGTCAGACCGATTTCCGGTGCCTCTTTGGTGCCCGGGGACTCTTCGGCTTTCTCGGCAGATACGGCGGCGTTCCCACCAACGTGGGGAGCGGCGGCGGTGTCCAGCCCCTCGCCGTGATATCCTCCCCTCTGAGCGTCGGTGAAGCGACGGAGCGGATCAATCACGTCATCGCCGATATGGACTATGACGACGTACTGACGGCTGTGGAAGATCAGGACAGGCGGGCGCTGGACGAGTCCTTCACCTATCTCCTGGGACCCATAAAGATCGCCCTTCGTCCCCGGTTGATCACGACGGGGCAGATGGATGCACTGGAGACATACTGCAGATCGATCTGGCAGGACAGCCTCACGCTGGAGCGGATGTGGCTGTCCGATGCACTGAACGTCATTGTCGACATCGATCCAGAAGAGCTTGCAATCATACGATCACAACCCTGGAAAGGATCGCCGGCCATCTTCGCCTCCGACGGTCTCTTCAGTTTTGGAGCACATCTTCGATGACAATAGCGGTAGACACCGACTGGTGGAAGCACATCTTCGATGCAACCTACCTCCTCACCGACGGGCGGTCCGTCTGTGACGACGAACTGACACGCAGTGAGGTGGACTTCATCGAGGAAACACTGCGTCCCCAACGGTCTGACCCTATTCTCGACCTCTGCGGCGGGCAGGGCCGTCATTCACTGGAGCTTTCCAGCCGCGGCTTTACCGATGTCACCGTCCTTGATTATTCACAGTACCTCATCGACTGCGGAGAAAAACAGGCGCGGCAGGAGAAGCTCGGAACCGTCTTTATCCGGGGCGACGCGAGAGACACGGGGCTGCCCCGTGAGCGGTTCAAATTCGTCATTGTCATGGCCAGTTCCTTCGGATACTTTGCCGATGACGAGGAAAACGGAAAGATTGTCGGTGAGGCCTTTCGCGTATTAATGGACGGAGGGACATTGCTCCTCGATCTGCCCAACAGGGACTATGTACTGCGGAACTTCAAACCGTCCTCACAACACCGCATCACCGATGATATCGTTGTCAGGCGGGAACGGGAGCTTTCAGACGATGTAATCTACAGCCGTGAGATCGTCATGTCGGAACGGCGCGGCTGCATCCGTGACCAGCAGTACCTGACCTGCCTCTACAGCGCGGAACGGATCTCGGCACTGCTGCATGGAGCGGGCTTTTCATCGGTGACCTGCCGGAAGGACTTCATGAATCGTGACGCCACCGGTGACTACGGGAGTATGACCAACCGCATGGTCGTCACGGCACAAAAATAGGGACATCCATGATAAGTAAAGTC
>Ga0272441_10014994_pt1 | contig 10903 bp, 5 predicted proteins | sample SSMProp6N_FD_193582 | JGI IMG/M metagenome (GOLD analysis project Ga0272441, IMG submission 193582) | Marine sediment archaeal communities from Little Sippewissett salt marsh, Falmouth, MA, United States - SSM-Prop-6N | ecosystem: Environmental > Aquatic > Marine > Wetlands > Sediment ...
ATGGGCTTCCCTGACTCTGAATGACTGTCCAGGTACCTGTGCCAACTGTTGGTTCATCTGCATCCAGTGTATATTCGAACTGATAGGGCATTAACTGCACATCCTCCCCTGCGTATGCCGTAGATGGCGCCTCCCAGAAAGTAATATCAACCGAAGCTGAATCCACACATTCCCAGTTAACTTCTTTCCACCAGAAAGTATGTGTTCCATAAGTGCCTACAGTAATGCTATTTGACGAGCTATATATATCTGCTGCCGATACTATTGCTCCTCCATAATCGAGCCAGGTCCCGGCACCAACACTGGGATTAGCCTGCAGGGTATAGTCAAGGCCACAGGTCTCATCGTCTGACCCCGGATCTGCCACCGGTACTTCATATACAACAACCTCATGTAAACCACTCATTGATGTTGCTTCACACGAATTAGCATCGGTAATAGAAGTATAGGTATAGTCACTTGTATATACCGGGGTATGGCTGAAAACATAATTTGCGCTGGTAACTTCAAAAGAAGGCAGGTCTGCAGAACCGTCATTAAGTACCACCGTCCAGGGTGAAGCACCGGTAAGGCTCAGGGAAACAGTAATTTCTGTCCCGGCACAGGTAGTATCCTCTGCGGCTGTAATAGTTCCTGTGGGAAGAGAATATATGTCTATAGTTGTTACATTGCTTATATCCTGGCAGCAATCGGATAATCCTGAGAATGCTATTCTCCTGTAATAAGTTATATCCGTCAGGCTCCCGGGCTGGTAATCTATACCTGTGTTATCACCAGTTGCCGGCGACCATACAGCATTATCGGGGCTTTCCTCCCAGAGGTATGTATACACATCATTGCCCCCTGTGGGTTGACTTCCTGTAATAACATCAGGTGGTGTATTATAGCATGTGTTAGGAACAGATGAAATAGTATTTCCTGCTATGGATGGAAGAACGGTTATTTTAACCGAGTTACTTTCCACAGCACATTCACCTGAAATAACTTTTCGTCTGTACCATGTGTCCTCTGTTAACTGAGGGGGAGTGTAATCAGACATATTGTTTGCTCCGGGGGCCGGTGACCAGGAGGCTTCCTGATCAGTACTGAATTCCCACTCAAATATGTATATACCACTGCCACCGGCAGGTGCTTCGCCTGCTAAAACATTGGGCAGCTGATCCGAACAAATGGTTGTATCAACAGCACCTGACAATGTGCTTATTGTATTATTCATGATAGTGGGATGTACATTTATAACCACCACATTACTAGTATCATCACATACGGATGAAAGGATTATCCTTCTGTACCATGTTGTGTCTGACATAGCCGGGGGATTATAATCTTCCAGATTTGCACCGGCAATCAGGTTCCATGTCCCTGCCCTGGTACTATCTTCCCACAGATAGGTATAATTATTCCCGTCACCACCGGCCGGGATATCTCCAAGCAGAGGATCCGGAACAGAATCCTGGCAAACAGTCTGGTCAGCGGAGATGGTATTATTTTCAATAGCAGGAATACTTGAAAGGAGGACCTGCGCTGAAGTATCAACACAGCAGTCCAGATATCCTGATTTTACTATTCTCCTGTAATATTGATCGCCGGGATAATTAACGGATCCTTCGTCAGGGTTATAATCTTTACCGTCGTTTGTTCCTTCTGCAGGGATCCAATTGATCTGGTCGGTGCTGCTTATCCATTCATAGTTGTAAGTTCCATCACCATTGAGGGGATCTGAGCCTTCCAGGTCCTCAAAAAGATTATCATAACATATGAATTGGTCAGCTGCAATGGTATTATTCGTTAAAACCGGCAATACTTCAACTGTCACTCTGTTGCTTGTGTCCACACACACACCGGAAACAATTACTCTTGAATAATATGTTGTGGCTGTGAGGGCAGGAGGATCATAATCTTCATTATTTCCCGAACCCGGTGCAATTTGCCATGTATACGTCGTTGTACTATCGATCCATTGGTAACTGTAGATATTATTACCACCTTCGGGCCCTCCACTTTGCGGAATCAGTAATTCGGGATCCTGCCCTGCACAAATAACAGTGTCATACCCAACAATATTATTACTGATAGCCGGTTGCACTATTATGGTAACTGCCTTACTTGTATCGGATGCCGGTGTAGCATTACTGTCGGTGATCACCCTTCTGAACTGTACGGTGTCTGTTTCAGGATCAGTAGGTGTGAGGTAAAGAGTACTGCCTGAGCCAGGCACGAGTGACCAGTTATTATCTTCATCAACTTTCCTCTCCCACCTGAATGTATAGGGTGCCACACCGCCAACAGGTATTGTTCCAATTATCATAGGTGGCACCTGACCGGCGCAAATAGAATCGATCTTTGTGTCTGTCGTTGATATCGTTATTGTGTTAAAAAGGAAACCGTTCAGAGTAATATTGAGGCCTGTTCTTAGCAGTCCCAGCGTTCCAGCACTACCTGCAGATGCTCCTGACGGGTAACTTATTTTACCCGGTTGGCCTCCATCATAATCAAAGCTCAGCTCAGATTCAGAACCTGTACCGTTTATCCATATGAGGCCTCCACCGCCGCCACCTCCTGTGCCAAATAATTCATATGTATGACCACCGGTCCCTCCCTTTGCCTCAAGGTTGAGGTCTGAAGAAGCATATGTTTTAACTGATAAGACTACTGAACCACCTGCACCGCCTCCTCCTGCACCACCGTTTCCGGTTGTTACTGTTGTGATTGAATCACCATTAGCCTTTATATAGTTACCATTACCTATAAGCGTGTCGGCAAGTACAAAGACAATACCTCCACCGGAGGCTCCACCTGTACCTGTACCACCGGTGTTATATCCACTACCACCTCCCCCGCTGCCCAAAACGACCCTGTCAGAAAAATCGTCCAGATCTACATGGTAACCCCCCAGTCCGGCAGCACTAAATCCTGAAGTTCTCTGCCTGTAGCCGTTACCACCGGCACCAAAGCTGGCACCACCGCCCCCACCTGAATATTCTCCTGTTGCTCCACCCCCACCGGTATATAACCGACCAATCCCTTTTGCATAATCTTCAATAATCAATGGTTCATCCGCTCCGGACCTGTGACTTACCAGGCTTTCTCCCTTTCTTCCCGGGATAGTTGATGATTCAGGATAGTAGTAATTCCCATCATTCAATGGTGATCCATCCATTACAGTTACATTACCACCAATAAAGCCCTTGCCGGTTACATTAATATCAGCATTTAATACAAGTTTCTTGTTTACGATGAGAGCCAGCACACCACCCGTCCCTGAAATACTGTCCCATGCAGGGCAAGTAAGCTCATCGGTTACTACAGCACTCTCATATGAAGGCACTTTAATAACCTGGATAAGGCCTTCAACGTCATAGCCATCATATCCAACAAGGTTATTTCTGAATATAAGCCTGTTTGGCCCCGTTTCAACCTGCTCAATAACTATAAACTCATAATATCCTACACCATAGTCTCCGGGTTGACCAAGGTAACCATCCGTGGTTCCAAAAAGGCCTGACTGTGTTGTATAGATAGAAACACCTTTCATCTGCATTACCAGTACTGTATCGCCGTCACTGAAACCGGACACATCATTAAGTATCATTGCATCAGGTGCTTCAATAGTAATAACCCTTGCATATGTGTTAATTGTTCCCGATATGTCTTCCTGGGGTGAACCTAATAAATCATTATCTGTCAGTGGAGCGACAATAATAAGTAAGGCAAACAGTAATATATTCCTAATAAAATACCGGGTCATTTATCAGATCTATAATATTGCTAAGATAATTATTTTATCGTATTAATCATTACCGCATCAAATCGAATCAGGTCTTTAATACTCTTTCCCATCTTCTGTTAGTATTATACATCTCCCTGCCTTTTATAAGACAAGACTGGATATTCGATATAAAATACCGTTCCCCTTCCAGGTTCTGAGTCAAACCATATTCTACCATCTGCTGTTTCAACCACCCTTTTTACAATAGCAAGGCCCAGTCCCATACCTGAAGATTTCGTGGTAAAATTAGGAGTGAACAGTTTATCTTTCAGATCATAAGGTATGCCAATCCCATTATCCTCAATCCTGATAAGTGCTTTCTGTTCTCTTACCGTAAGGCTCACATTGATTATACCCCTCCTACTCCCCGGTATTGCCTGTATCGCATTCCTGAATACATTCGAAAGCATGCTGTTAATCTGTTCTTTATCAGCAAATATCGTCACTTCCCTGAGACTATTAAAATTGATATTAAGATCAATATTCTTGATATCATTGTACAAATCGGCTACGGCATTTATATGACTAACAAGATCGGTCTCTCGAGGACTTGCCTTGGGCATCCGGGCAAAGTTAGAAAATTCTGATGCTATTGATGATAAATTATCAATCTGCTCTATCTGGTATTGTTTGAAATTCTTCAGGCTCTCCTCGAAGTTCTCCGGATTATCTTTCCATTTCTTATATAACTGCTGGACATTCAGTTTCATAGGTGTCAGAGGATTTTTTATTTCATGGGCTATTTGTTTGGCCATCTCCCTCCAGGCATCTTCCCTTTCAGATCGTGCCAGTTTCAATGCACTGGTCTGTAATTCATCAAGCATTTTGTTATACTGATTAACAAGCTCTGATATTTCATCATGTCCACTGTATTCAAGAGGTTTACTCTTTTCTTCCAGCCTGACTGATGCCAGCCCCTGTTGCAGCATACGCAGGGGATTAGTTATCCTGACAGAAATAAAGACAGCTATACTGAGGGATATTACGATCAGTATCATGGTAAAATTGATCATGGCAACTATCAGGTTTGATATCTCTTCAGTTATCCTGCTCTGCATGTTAAAATATGGAAGGTTAAGATATGCCAGCACTTTATTCCTGTTATTCACAAAAGGCGTATAGGCTGACAAATAATCAAGATTACCTATCCTCTCGTTATGCACATATTGTACCTGTCCCACATATTTCAACCTGGTGTATGCTTCAAAATTCATCCTTTTGCTTTTCAGGTTTTTATCATACATCTCCCTTCTCGATGTAGCAATTAGTTCAGCATTAGTATCATATAGATTAATATCCGTTCTGAATACGTTGGAGAATTTAATAAGTAAGGCATCCAAGTCGGGATAATTATCAGCACTCCAGGATAGAGTCAGAGTATCAAGTTCAGAAAATTTATCATCGAGTTCAATATATACGGATCCTATTTTTTCCTGAATATTTTCATAATGCTTACCACGGTACTGATTAATACTCAAGATAACAACCACCGTACCTATTATAACAATGCATCCCAGCAGGATGCCAACAAAGGCTACCTGCAACTTCTGGGTAAAATTCAAAGTCCCTGGTAAAATGTTTTCAGGAGGTTTCAAAATCATCAAGACTATTAGATGCAGAATAAAAAATGCAACAAACAGGTAGGTAAATGTCACGATGATATCAAGAAAAGTCAGTCTGGATCTGGCCACAACAACAGAGGTGTCATCATCAGAGTAAATGAAATATTCATCATCGGCATTGAGTGAAAAGGTACTGTATCCTGCTGAATCTTCTATAGTAAACTGTAGATGGTTCTCAAAGGGAAATTCTCCGGTCTGCAGTACCAGGGAGTCATTTATATATTTAGCTATGGAATAATTCCCCGTATTAATTCTCTTGTCATATTCTTCATCTTTAAGAAGTTCGGGATACCCTGACTGAGTGTATTTTAACAGGTTTATAAGTTCAATGAACAATCCATTTTCCCTGCCACTTCCATTTGTGAAATACAGACAGCCAAGATAATACGGCCTGCCTGAATTATTGTCAAGGAAGACAAGATTACTATCTACCAGAGGTAACCCAATCTCTCTTGCCCTTGTCTGAAAAAAATCAAAACAATTTTCCACTCTGGTTGTATCAGATTCAAAATACAGAGGTGAGTTAAACTCACAGATGGTATATATTTTATCATAATTATCCCAGTACCCGTTAAAATATTGCCTGTCGAGATAAGAATAAACTGAACTAACGTCATCAGGGCTTAAGAAATCCTTATTCATCATAACAGGCAACAGGCTGTCATTTTTTATTTCTGACCATAAATCAATCAAGAGGGCCTCTCCATATATATCATTCTGATTACTGAAATTAACGGATATAACTTTTAGCTTTTCTGTTTCTTTCTGCCAGGTAAGGCCCGGGATTATATATGCAGCATATGCAGCTGTTAGTATTGTGAAAGTTACAGAGATATTAATGAGCCTCACCTTTTCTCTTCTGAAGAACCACGACTGAATGGCCAGTAAAAGAAAGACAATTATATGTATCAAGGAATATTGTCCTGAGAACAGATTAAGCAGGTATAAAATAATCGCTGATACAAATAATGCAGGCAAAACAATCTTCAATGGCAACAACCGGCAAAATCTCACGACCCTCAACAGAAAGATACTTAATCCAACAAGTATCAAGCCTGCGGCAGCCATACTGATAAAGGTAAATAGGCTTATATCAAGAATCTCATAAATCCTGAAATGAATATTTGAATCAAGAACAAGAACATTCACGAGTCTGCTGAAGAGGAAGAAAATGAATGAAGCTATGGTGAGAAATACAGTTAACTTAAAATAATCATGCCATGATTTCTTTTCACCGCATGACGGATCAGGGAAATATTTGTAAAACTCAAGGCAGACAAATAGGAACAAAACACTAAGTAACAATAAATGCCCGGTTGATGGAACAATTGGTCCAAGATTAAAGCTGAAGGGAGAAAAGATACCCATGCTGGTAAAGATTCCGGGTTTATCTATTAAAAGGAAAATAAGATAGAAAATGATGGCTATCTGAGTAGATGCTATGAAACCAAGGTAAATAAATCCTTTCTGCACCAGCCACCTGGTAATCCTATCGGTGGCTATCAGGAAAATAAAGGTAAACAACAGCCACATTATTACGGGAATAACAGTAATTACTGAAAAAAAGTTACTTGCCTTTTTAAAAACAAGGGAAAAAAGATATTGTCCACTGGTATCATGAATTGGGTAGCCGGATTCAATGTCGGTACCGAATCCAGTGTTGTTTATTAAACCAAATTCAGGATTAAAACCAGATTTAACATCCTTATTCTGAATACTGTAATCCAGGTAAAGGGTTATAAGACATAAATAGATATCATCACCTTTTTGAAGCTCGTTTACCAGTACCCAGCGATTATTGAGCTTAATAAGTTTTTCATTAAACAGTTCATTATCGTAAGCTGACGGTAGAATAATGCTGTTATTTGTCCAGGTTGCAAGATTCCCATCGGTATATTTAAAAAGACTGTAAATATGATTTGCATGTATATCCTTGATATATTCAGGTTCGAAAAGAAGAGAATCCGCTGTCGAAATCTTATGAAGGCACTTCATACCTTCCTTTTCTGCTTTATGCAGTTTATTTTCAAATGTCCTGGCTTCGATACGGTATTTAAGATCACTTTCATTTACGATATCAGCTAACAGCGCCAGGGCAAATACTACAGCCAGTATTATAAATAGCCTGCGATTTTTAAGTAAAAGATTCATTTGCCAGCTTTTATTGTTCAGTCATGATGATAAGGTATCCCCCTGATTATTGTCAGTGCCCTGTATAGCTGTTCAGCGAACAATAACCGTACCAACTGGTGCGAAAAGGTCATGCTCGAGAGTGAAATCGTTCTGTCAGCCCGTGTTGCCAGTTCTCCGCACAAACCCCAGGCTCCTCCCGTAACAAACACGATACGCCTGGGACCTGAATTCATTATTTTTTGAATAAGTGAAGCAAAACCTCTGGAACTCATTTGCTCACCCCTTTCATCGAGCAGTATTGTAACATCTCCCTTCTTGAATCTCGAAGATATTGCATCAGCTTCTTCTTTTTTAACAACTGATTCCGGCTTACTTCCCGATTCCCTTGATTCCTTGACTGTGATCACCTCAAGAGGCATCATTTTCCTTATCCTTGAATAAAATACTGATAAGCCTTCAGCAAGGTATTTGTCATCAGTCTTTCCTACCTGTAAAAGTACCAATTTCATAATAACCCTGTTTAATCCCTCTGAGATAATGTTCTAAAGCTTAAACTTACGAATTTATACAAACAATCTGAATTTTCAGATCTTGCCTGCATAAACGATTCTATTTCATGATTTAATTAATTTCGATTATTTTTGCGATAGTACTATTTAAAAAATGAGCTTCATGAGAGTAATTACTTCAGTAATATTGTTTCTTGCATTGTCAGGTATCAATCATACCTCAGGTCAGTCTGCTGATATTCCTGATGAGATCACCCTTGCTTTCAAAGCCGGGAATGTTGAAGTACTGTCAGGATATTTAAATTCTACAGTCGAGCTTGTTTTGCTTGAAAAAGAAGATTTCTACACCAGGAATATTGCCGAAGGAATACTTAAAGATTTCTTCCGCGAACATCCCACCATTGATTTTGTCATAAAACATAAAGGTGGCAGATCAGAATCATCTTATGCAATTGGCAACCTGCGTACCCGGAATGGTAATTTCAGGGTATACTTCCTGATCAAGAAAATCGATTCAAAATCACTCATACATCAGCTTAGAATTGAGAAGGATGATACGGGAAGCTATCTGTAATCTTATTGACCTTGCACTTTCAGAAGATATAGGAGACGGAGACCATAGCTCACTTGCATGTATACCTGACAAAGCAACGGGTAAGTCCAGGCTAATTATCAAGGAAGCCGGAATCATAGCCGGTATTGATATAGCTGCATATGTTTTTCAACGTATCGATAAGAGAATAAAACTAAGTGAATGCTTAACTGACGGAAGTAAAGTTAAGCCTGGTGATACAGGTTTTATCGCCGAGGGGCCTATACAGAGCTTGCTTAAATCGGAGAGACTGGTTCTTAACATCATACAGAGGATGAGTGGTATCGCAACCACTACCAGGATGTATGTTGATGCCGTAAAGGATTACAGTGTAAAAATCCTTGATACGAGGAAAACCACACCGGGATTCAGGGTATTTGAAAAAGAAGCAGTCAGAATAGGTGGTGGTGTAAACCACCGCATGGGTCTTTTTGATATGATAATGTTAAAGGATAACCATATTGATTATGCAGGAGGTATAAGTAATGCAATCCTAAAAGCCAATGAATACCTGAAAGAAACAAACAAAGATTTGCCGGTTGTCATTGAAGCCCGTAATATGGATGAATTAAGACTGATACTGAATCAGGGTATGATTAATAGGATAATGCTTGACAATTTCAGCATCCCTGAAACAGAAATTGCCGTAAAACTCGTAAACGGAAGGTACGAAATTGAATCATCAGGAGGTATAACCCTGGAAACTGTGAGATCGTATGCAAAATGTGGGGTTGATTATATTTCAATTGGTGCTCTCACACACCATATCAATAGTATGGACATTAGCCTCAAGGCCATATGAGACTATTCAATAGAGATAAGATAGGTGAATATATCCTTAATAAGCTAAAAAACCTGGTTTTACCGGGATTCGACAAGGTACCTATGTATGATGTAATAGTATTTTTCATCAGGGGATTCAGGAAGGGTGCACTTGTTACCAGGGCATCATCCATAGCATTTAATTTGTTGCTGAGTCTCGTTCCGGCTATTTTTCTCTTATTTACCATTATTCCTTATATACCGGTCAGCGGATTCCAGGAAGAGTTAATTTTACTCTTTGAAAGCATAATGCCTGAGAGGGCATATAGCCTGCTTGAACAGGGCATAAGGGATGCCGTGAGCAACAGGAGCAATATTTTCCTCATAATAATGTTCCTGGCTGCTGCCATCATGTCAACCAACGGTATTCATGCCCTGATAAATGCGTTTGTGGTATCTGATCACAAATTTGAAACCAGGAGCTGGATAGCACAGAGAAAAATAGCTTTTTTCCTATTCTTTATTATTGGCCTGTTGATAACCGTTTCAGCGATATTATTAATCTTTGGCAGGTCAGCTGTTGAAAGGCTGGTGGAAAACAATATCATTGAAAGCGGTATTGTTTACTATATTTTGCAGATTTCAAAATGGCTGGTAATAATAAGCTTCCTGTTCCTTGCTATATCTTTCCTTTATTACCTTGCTCCTTCAAGAAAAGCAAAATTCAGGTTTATATCTGCGGGATCCTCCCTTGCCACTCTGCTCTTCATAGCCACATCATTGGGTTTCTCCGCATACGTAAATAATTTCGACCAGTATAATAAGTTATACGGTTCAATGGGAACCATACTGGTAATCTTACTCTGGCTCTATCTTAATTCAATTACATTATTGATTGGTTTCGAGCTAAATGCGAGCATAAAGACCGCGAATATAAATTCTGAAAACGGAAAGAATTAACTACAATGCAGGTATTTATTCACCAGCTCTTCCATCTCGTCCTTTTTACCATAAAGCCTTTCGCTCAAATCGTTATCATCATATGATTTCAGCTTTGTTATTATGTTGTCAATAAGACCGGAAGGGAACACATTATCCTTCTCATAATATGATCTCTGACGTTCAAGGTGTTCAGCCGATTCCCAGCAGGATGCAGGTAGTGATTTCAACTTCTCACGGAAGGATTTATTTTTTTCAGTAAACAGGTTACCCGATATATAAAGGTCATTTGCATACCCAAGGCTATTCTCCATTTCGAGTCCGTGTTGAATTGCAATGACCAGCCCAGCCATCAGCAGGTACAGATCGGCTGAGCCATCAGGCGCCCTGAATTCAACTGTCTGCCTGCTCCCGGAAAAGTCCGACTTAGATTTCTCCAACGGATTTGCATTTTTTACCATATCACTCGCTCCTGACCATCCCAGGGGCACACGCACCAGCACAGAGCGATTTCGATCACCCCAGCAAATATTTGTTGGAGCCTCCTGGTTAGGCACCAGTCGAAGGTAGGATGTAG
>Ga0272441_10014995_pt1 | contig 10902 bp, 5 predicted proteins | sample SSMProp6N_FD_193582 | JGI IMG/M metagenome (GOLD analysis project Ga0272441, IMG submission 193582) | Marine sediment archaeal communities from Little Sippewissett salt marsh, Falmouth, MA, United States - SSM-Prop-6N | ecosystem: Environmental > Aquatic > Marine > Wetlands > Sediment ...
ACGGGCGCATCCGGCTGAGCTTCTCGGCCTGGCTCGCGCCCTACGATCTGGGCGTGTATCAGCGGGTGACCCTCCGCAGCGAGCCCACGGGCGAGGAGGGCTTCGACAACGTGCTCGTGGCCATCCATCGCCAGAGCGGCGAGCTGACCACTTGGCGACGCAACAACCTGACGTTCCTCAACCAGATCCGCAAGCAGCTTCTCATCTGGCGCGCCATCGGCGCGGGGGGACGCGAGAAGTACATCACCGAGGCGGCCGAGCAGTTCGGCCAGGCCCCGCCGCCCCCGCCGAAGGCGACGGACGGCGACCCGACCCAGACGACGGCCTAGCCCGCACCTGGTGAGAAATGCGGGCTGAAACGGCCAGGCAGGTGTGCTGATGCCCGGTTTCGAAGAAGATCGCGAGATCAAAGAGTTCCGCGACCTGATGCAGCCGCCCGACGAGTTCCGGGAGGGCTTCGGCTGGCAGACGGTGGTGGGCGCGATCTTCGTCGGCGTCATCATGATGCCGGCCACGATGTATCTCACCCTGCTCGCGGGCCAGGGCATCGGCCCGGCCGCGCAGTGGGTCACCGTGATCATCTTCCTCGAGGTGGCCAAGCGCTCGTTCACCTCGCCCACCCAGCAGCAGATCTTCATCCTGTTCAGCGTGGCGGGGATGGCGCTCGGCTCGCCGTTCTCCGGCTTCCTGTGGAACCAGTACCTGGTGCAGAGCGAGGCGGCGCGCCTGCTCGGCCTCGCCGAGCAGATCCCCCACTGGGTCGCCCCCGCAGCCACCTCCGAGGCGCTCGTGCGGCGCACCTTCTTCCACGTGGACTGGCTGGTGCCCGTGGGCCTGATGATGCTCCACATGGTCATCGGGCGCATCGACCACTTCGGCCTCAGCTACGTGCTCTTCCGCATCAGCTCGGACGTCGAGCGCCTGCCCTTCCCGATGGCCCCCGTGGGCGCGATGGGTGTGCTCGCGCTCGCCGAGACCTCGGGGTCGAACAAGCAGACCTGGCGCTGGAGGATGTTCTCCACGGGCGCCATGATCGGCGTCGTGTGGGGCGCCTTCTACATCGGCCTGCCCGCCGTCACCTCGGCCCTCTTCCCCAAGCCCATCACCCTCTTCCCCATCCCCTGGGCCGACTTCACCCGCGAGACGGGCGAGATCCTGCCCGCCGTGGCCATGCCCGTGCAGTTCAACCTCGGCGTGTTCATCGTGGGCATGGTGCTCCCCTTCTGGGCCGTCGTCGGCAGCTTCCTCGGCCTCGTCTTCACCATGGTGCTCAACCCGTTCCTCCACAGTTGGGGCGTGCTGCGAAGCTGGCGGCCGGACATGGGTGCGGTGGACACGCTGTACTGGAACACGATCGACTTCTACATGAGCTTCGGCATCGGCATCGCGCTGGCCATTGCGGTGGTGGGCTTCTACCACGTGTTCCAGAGCGCGCGGAAGGCCCGGAAAGCGGGGGGCAGGCGGGGCAGCCTGTTCAAGCCCCCGAAGGGCCGGGGCGACTTCAGTATCTGGATCGGCATCGGGATCTACCTGTTCTCCACCACGAGCTACATCCTCATCTGCCGTCTGCTGGTGCCCTCGTTTCCGTGGTACTTCCTGGTGGGCTACGGCTTCGTGTACGTGCCGATCATCTCCTATGTGACCGCTCGGATGGAGGGGATTGCGGGGCAGTATGTCTCCGTGCCGTTCGTGCGCGAGGCGGGGATCATCGCCGCCTACAAGTTCCTCGGCTACAGCGGGGTGGGCATCTGGTTCGCACCCATTCCGCTCCACAACTACGGCGCGGGCACGGTGCGGTTCCGCCAGGTCGAGCTCACCGGCACGTCGATCCGCAGCCTGATCAAGACCGAGATCATCGTCACGCCCATCATCGTGGTCTCGAGCCTGTTCTTCTCCCAGTTCCTCTGGCGCCTCGCGCCGATCCCGTCGGACGCCTACCCGTTCACGCAGCAGATGTGGGACCTGCGGGCGCGCAACCAGCTCCTGTGGGTCTCGTCCACCATGGCCGGCTCGGAGAAAAGCGTGTTCTGGGAGGCGCTCAACTTCAACTGGATCGCGTGGGGCCTGGGGGCGGGGCTGGTGATGTACATCCTGCTCGCCACGTTCGGCCTGCCGATCTTCCTGATCTACGGGGTGGTCAAGGGCCTGGGGCAGGACTACCCGGGGAACCACATTCCCGGGCTGCTCGGCGCGCTGGTGGGCCGCTTCTACTTCCAGAAGCGCTTCGGGGCCATGTGGCGCAAGTACATCATCGTGGTCCTCGCCGGCTTCTCGTGTGGCCTGGGCCTCTCGAGCATGGTAGCCAGCGGCATCGCCCTGATCGCGAAGGCCGTGCAGCAGAAGCTCTACTGAGCGGGGCCGGTTTCCCCGCTTGACCTTTCCTCCCCGTTTCTGTAGCGTAGCATCGCAGGAGCATCAGGAGCCGGCGAACATGCCCGTTCTCATCGGGATCGACCTGGGCACGCAGAGCGTGAAGACCGCCGTGTTGGACGACTCGGGGGCGGTGCGCGCGGTGGCTCAGGCCGAGTATCCCATCGACACGCCGCGCGTGGGCTGGGCGGAGCAGGAGCCGCAGGCCTGGTGGCGCGCCACGTGCGAGACCACGCAGCAGGCCATCGCCGAGGCGGGCGTGGGGCCGGACGAGATCGCGGGCGTGGGCCTCTCGGGGCAGATGCACGGCACGGTGTGCATCGACCGCGAGGGCAACCCGGTGCGGCCGGCCATCATCTGGGCCGACGGGCGGAGCGCCGCCGAGGTGGACGAGCTGACGGCGGAGATCGGCCGCGACCGCCTGGCACGCCTCACCGCCAACCCCCTGGCCGCTGGATTCATGGCCGCCACGGCACGGTGGCTCGCACGCCACGAGAGCGAGACCCTGTGGCGTGCGTCCACGCTCCTGCTGCCCAAGGACTACATCCGCCTGCGCCTGACCCGCCAGATCGCCACCGACCCGAGCGACGCGGCGAGCACGCTGCTCTTCGACGTGGCGGCCCGCGAGTGGTCGGACCAGATGGTGGAGCTGGTGGGCATCGAGCGCTCGCTCCTGCCCCGCGTCGTGGCCTCGCACGAGGTGACGGGCACGGTGACGCGCCAGGCGGCTCGCGCCAGCGGCATCCCGGCCCACACGCCGGTGGTGGCCGGCGGGGGCGACCAGCCGGTGAGCGCCATCGGCAACGGCGTGATCGCACCCGGCGCGCTGCTCGCCACGCTCGGCACCGGCGGCCAGCTCTTTTCGCCCGCGGCCGAGCCCGCCCACGACCCCGACCTGCGCACCCACACCTTCTGCCACGCCGTGCCCGACTGCTGGTACGTGATGGGCGCCATCCTGAGCGCCGGCCTGTGCCTGCGATGGCTCCGCGACCAGGTGTTCGGCGGCCTCGAGCTCGACTACGCCGCCCTCTCCGAGGCCGCAGCGGCGGCCGAGCCCGGCGCCGAAGGCCTCCTCTTCCTCCCCTACCTGCTTGGCGAACGCACGCCCCACATGGACGCGCGGGCGCGCGGCGTGTTCTTCGGCCTCGCGCTCCGCCACGAGCGCCGCCACATCGTGCGCGCGGTCATGGAGGGCGTGGCCTTTGCCATGCGCGACTCGCTGGACATCTTCCGCGCGATCGGGGTGAGCCCGCGCAGAATCATCGCCGCCGGCGGCGGCGCCCACAACCCGCTGTGGCGGCAAGTCCTGGCCGACGTGTTCGGCACGCCCCTTGCCGTCGTCCACACGCGCGAGCCGGCAGCCGCGGGAGCCGCGCTGCTGGCCGGCGTGGGCGTGGGCGTCTTCCCCGATTTCCAGCAGGCCACGGAGCGGGCCGTGCAGCTCGGCGACACCGTCGAGCCCAACCGCGCCCGCGTGGCCCGCTACGACGAGCTCCACGAGCTCTTCCGCTCGCTCTATCCGCGGCTCAAGGATGCCTTCCACGACCTGGGCGCCGCGTACGAAGCGGCCCCCGAGGCCTGAGCCGCCCGACGATGCCGACCCGGCAGAGAGGACCGATTCCGTGAGCAAGAACCTCTTCCTTGGCCTCGACGTGGGTACCCAAGGTGCGCGGGCCATCGCGTGCGACGCCTCGGGCGGCGTCGTGGCCGAGTCCAGCGTGCCTTTCCCCCACCGCCGCACCTCGCGCAAGGCGAAGCGCCACGAGCAGAACCCGCAGGACTGGTGGGAGGCGGCCGTCAAGTGCCTCCACACCCTGGCGCGCCAGGCCGAGGCCGCCGGCTACCCGCGCGATGCCCTCGCACGCCTTGCCGTCACCTCCACCTCGGGCACCGTGGTGCTCACCTACGGGAGCGGCCGCGTGGTCCGCCCCGCCATCATGTACAACGACGCCCGCGCCGCGGCCGAGGCCGAGCGGGTGAACGCCGCGGCCGAGGTGTTCATCGAGAAGCTCGGCTACCGCTTCTCGGCCAGCTTCGCACTGCCCAAGATCCTGTGGCTCGCCGAGCACGAGCCCAAGAGCATCAAGGCCGCCGCACGCATCGGCCACGCGGCCGACTTCCTCGTGGGGCGCCTCACGGGCCGCTACGACGTGAGCGACACCTCGAACGTGCTCAAGACGGGCTACGACCTTGTGGACCGCCGCTGGCCTGCCTTCGTGTCCGAGACGCTCGGCATTCCGCTCGGCAAGCTCCCTGGCATCCTCTCCCCGGGCGAGACGGTGGGCCGCATCGCCACGCGCGTGGCCGACCGCACGGGCATCTCGCGCCTCGCGCTCGTATCGGCCGGCGCCACGGATGGCACGGCGGCGTTCCTGGCCTCGGGCGCGTGCCGCGTGGGGCAGTGGTGCTCGACCATCGGCACCACCCTGGTGCTGCGGGGCGTGAGCCGCACGCTCCTGCGCGACCCGCTGGGCCGCATCTACTGCCACGCCCATCCCGAGGGCCACTGGCTGCCGGGCGCAGCGTCGAACGTGGGCGGCGAGTGCCTCGAGGCCCGCTTCAAGCGCTCCGAACTGCCTGCCCTCGATGCCCAGGTGGGACGCCATATTCCGAACAAACTGCTTGTGTATCCCCTGGCGCGGCGCGGGGAGCGCTTCCCCTTCGTGGACCCGGAGGCGGAGGGCTTCGTGCGCGGCCGCGCGACCGGTCGGGCACGCCTCTACGCCGCCCACCTCGAGGCGGTGGCCTTCGTCGAGCGCTGGGGCCTCGAGATCATGGCCGGCCTGGGCGCCGGCATCCACGGCCCGATCTTCGCATCCGGTGGCGCCACGGCCAGCGACGTGTGGCTCCAGCTCCGCTCCGACGTCCTGGGCCGCCCCATCCGGGTGGCCGCCAACGCCCATTCCGCCAAGGGCGCCGCCCTGCTGGCCGCCGCGTCGTCCTTCGGCTCCCTGAGCGCCGCCATCGACCGCATGGTCCACTTCGAGAAGACCTTCGAGCCCCACACGCTGCTCCGCGACTACTTCGACGAGAAGTATGCCCGCTTCCGCAAGGCCTGCGCCCGCGCCTTCCCCGCCGCCCGAGCGTGAGCCCGGGCGCCCCCCGCGGACCGTCCGACCACCCGTCGCACCTGCCGGTCGGCGCACCTGCTCACGAGAGGAGCCCTGAGCCTTGTCGCGACTGTTGCTGACGGCGCTGGCCCTCCCATGCCTCCTGCCAGGAAGCGTCGCGGGCGGCGAGGCGGCTGCGGACGGCAAGGCCCCGCCCTCGCTCACCGTGCCGCTCGACCTGATCGTGCCGCCCGCGGCGGATGCGATCGTGGGCGGCGCCGGCGACCAGAGGCCCATCCTGCGGTTCAACCTCCCACTCCTGCGGAGGCTCCTGCTCGATCGCAGCGACCTGCGGGCCGCGACCCTCGAGCTGAGCGCCTCGCCCAATATCAGGAACATGGCGGTCGTGCGGCGCTCGCGCGTAGCGAACGGCGCGGCGGCCGACCTGGCGGACTGCCCCGAGCTCCAGGCCATCGCGCTGCGGGCGGGCGGGAAGCTGGCTCTCACCCTCTGGCGCCACGCCTGGCACTGGCACGGCGGGGGGCAGTTCACAGGTCTGAGCGTCTCGAGGCTCGCGCCGGGCCAGGCCCCGACCCGCGTGGCCGTGCCGGCGATGAGCGAGGCGCCACGAGCCACAACCCCCATCGGCACTTTCGAGCTCGTGGGCTACGGGAACCGCGACCGCTTCCCCCAGGTCGGCAAGCGGGTGCCCGTCGAGCGGGCGGAGAAGCCCGGCGTCTGGACGGTTCCCGGCGCCCGCGGATTCTCCATCGCCTCCGAGAAGGGCACGCTGAAGTTCCACACCAACGGGCGTGCCAAGTGGGGCAAGGAGTACGACTGGGCGCCCATGCTCGTCTTCACCCCCGCGCAGGAGGGCACCTACCGGATCGGCGGCAAGCTCGCGATCTACAGCGCCGGGCCGGGCACGGACGCGAACATCTCCTGGGCGGTCGTCCGCATCCCGCAGGGGGGCAAGCAGCCGCTCGCGGGGGCCACGTTCGCCCTGCACCGCATCCTGCGGCCGGGCGGAGAGAAAGGCCCCGCCGGGGGAGGCTACGCGGCCGAGCCGATTGCCTCCGCGGGGCTGGACCATGCCGCGAAAGGTAAGCTCAGCCTGTCGGGACTGGCCGAGCCGCTCCAGCGCTGGCTCGCCGGCGAGTGGCCAGACCACGGTGTGGTCGCCGCAGTGAGCGGAGCCGATGGCGCCCTGCCGCGCCTCGAGCTGTCCAAGAGATTCCGCGCAAGCGTCACCATCCGGCAGCGGCCGGCGGCGCAGGTCTTCGAGCAGCCGCTCCGGCCCGTGGACGGGACCTACGTGCAGGCCAGGGGCTCGCGGCTCACCTACGGGGACCGGCGGCTGCGGATGTGGGGGGTTGCGGGCGGCATCGGGAACGACCCAGGGGCGGCGGGCAGGATCGCGCGCCTCGGCTTCAACGCCATCCGCCTGTGGGGCCGCGGCGGCCAGGCGTCGGCGGGCTCGCCCTACTACGACGACGAGTCGGGGCCTCGCGGCCGGTTCCGCAGCCCGCCGAAGGCCCCCGGCCAACGCGACCTCCTCGACGACTACGACCGCTACTTCGCCGCCTGCCGCAACGCGGGCCTCTTCGTCATGTGCCCCATGCTGATGAACCGCATCGGCGAGAAGCACCTGCTCGAGGACGACTCGTTCGTCGCCGGCGGCGAGGACTGGCAGGAATGGAAGAAGGCCATCCAGCACAAGAACGTGAAGGCCCGGCGCTTCTGGCTCGCCTTCGACGAGCGGCTGATCAAAGCCCAGAAGCAGCACATGAAAAACGTGCTCGACCACGTGAACCCACACACCGGCAAGCGATACGCGGAAGAGGAAGCCGTCGCCATCTGGGAAATCCACAACGAGCACGGCCTCCTCAGGAACCTGCTCGAACAGGGCATCGACACCTGGCCGCAGTACTTCAGGGCGAAGCTGCGCCGCAGGTGGAACGCCACGCTGAAAGCCAGGTACGGCAACCACGCAGCACTCGCCGAGGCCTGGGGGAAGCTGCCCGACGGCGAGTCGCTCGACGGCGGCACCGTCGCCCTCGCGCCCGTCCTCTCGCAACGCACCCAGTTCCCCGCCCGCCGCGCCGAGGACTTTCTCCGCTTCCTCACCACGCTCGTGAGCGACTACTACGGGGAGCTGAAGGACTTCTGCCGGGCCCAGGCGCCCGAGGGCCGGGGCGTCCGCGTCGTCCCATTCTCCTACGACACGCAGTACCGCCCCTGCCTGCCCTGGCACTTCAGCGCCGGCGGGCAGGCGGACACGTCGACGTTCGGCATGTACTTCTTCACGCTCACCTCGGGGCTCACCGCGCCGCCCGCCTTCTACGTGATGGACTCCCAGACCGTGGCCGGCAAGCCGACGGTCATCTACGAGACCAACGCGGGACGCCCCAACCCGTTCCGCGGCGAGCTTCCGCTGCGCATCGCCGCGTTCGCAAGCTGGCAGGACTGGGATGCCGTCTTCTGGCACTACTACCACAGCTCCTTCGGGGGCGACGACGAGACCTACCTCGTCAAGGCGATGCCCTACATCTCCAGAAGCCACTACTGGACCTGCGTGGAAACCGAGCGCGACCCCCTCATGCTCTCGTGCCTGGCGATGGCCGGGCGCATGTTCCTGGGCGGCGGGGTGGCCCCCGCCCCTCATCCGGTCACGTACCGCGTCGGGAAGCAGGCGCTGTTCAGCTATCGCCGGTTCCATGGCGTCGCCACCCGCCGCGCCGCCTTCGAGACCGGCGCGGCCATCCGCTTCGAGCCCGACGCCGATATCGACGTGCAGCTCGAAGGCGCGGACGAGGCCCGTTTCGCAGCGCCCCCGAAGCCCCCGCTGCGAAGCGGCGACCAGATCGTGTGGGACTGGGCCAAGGGCAGGCTCGTCATCGATGCTCCCGCCGTGAAAGTCTACGTGGGCCCGACCGACGGCAACTGCCGCTTCCGCGACGGCATCGTGGTCGGCGGCTTCAGCACCGGCTGGGCGGCGTTCGTGATGGCGAGCGCCGACGGCCGGCCCCTGACCGGCCCGAACGCCACCCGCCGCATCTTCCTGAACGCGCGGCTCGACGCGAAGAACACAGGCTTCGCCATGGACGCCTCCGCCGCCCCGCCCGACGGCGGCTTCGTCCCACCCCTCGAACAGGCCGCGAAGATCAGGAGCGCGGGCCACGCGCCAGTACTCGAGGACGCCGTGGCCTACACCGTGTGGCTCCCCCGAACCGTCCGCGGCCTCTGGCAGGGCTACGACTTTGCCCTCCGCCGCATCGTCCAGCGCCCCGTGCGCGAGACCAACCGGCTCGTCCACGACGGAACGCCGCTCTTCATGAGCGTGCTGGACATCGAGTCGCGTGGCGAGGCTGCGGAGACCCCCGCGGCAGCCCCGCTCTCGCCCGCCCCCGCCAGGGCCCCCTCGCCCGGCCCCACCGCCCGAGCGCGAGCCCACGAGGCCCTCAAGAAACTGTGGCATCCGCTGAGCAACCTGCACTGGTCGGACGGCTACGAGGAGGCGCGCACAGCCCTCCAGGAATCGAAGACCGCCATCCGTCCCATCGCCTCCCCCGACCCTGCCACCAGGCTGATCCGCCTGGCCGAGACGGACGCGCTGTTCGCCTCGCCCGCCAATATCGACCTCCTGTTCCGCGACGGCCGGATGCAGCGAGTGGAAGCGACCTTCACTCGGCCCCCCGCGCTCAAGGAGGTCGTGACGGCATACGAAAAGCAGTTTGGCAAGCCCGCCGAGAAGAGCATCGCGGAAGCCGCCTACGCCACCAGCCGCGTCCGCTGGACGCTCAAGAGCGGGGAAGCGGCCCTCCACGTCACCGCCACCGAGACCCAGGGCAACCTGAGAATCGTCTTCGAGCCCCGCACCCCTCTGCCCTGACACCAGGCCCCACAGCCAATCCCATCGCCCCGCAGGCCGCCGCCATCGCCCAATCGCCTTAGCCCGCAGCTTCCATCAGGTCTGGGGGTGAGCGCAGCATCTTGTGGGCGGAAGGGGAATGAGGGGGGCGGGCCAGGCGGCCCGCCCCCGCGGTCCGGTCACCATGGCCGCGATCATTCGCGCGACACCTCCACCCAGATGTCGAAGAACGAGTCGACGGCCCACTGTTGTGTCCCCCTCAGCCTCGCGAGCGCGGCGTCGCGCGCGGCCTCCACCTGCGCGACCAACTCGGGATCGGCATCGAGGCGGCGCAGGTGGACGAGGGTGGTGTGGGTCGTCGAGCTGATCTTGAGCACGGTTACGTGGCCGCGGCGACGCACCCGGCGCACGCCCTGCAAGGTGAGCAGCCACGCCCGACGCAGGCGGCCCTCCGCGCGGAGCTTCTGCACTGCCGGCAGCAGAAGCCCCACCGTCTCGCGGATCTCCTCCTCCCCCGCAGACACGATGCCATCGAGCCGCTCGAGGTAGGCCTTCACGATCAGGTGCGGCTTCGAGCGGTCGAAGTTCTCCTTCGCCGCGAAGGCGCTCGTCGCGACCGAGCTGGCAACGACTGTGGCAATCAGAACGTTTCTCAGGGTATGCATCACAGGGCTCCTGTGCCTTGCCCGTCCCCCGAGGCCCATTGTAGCCCAGGGCGCGTGGCGGATGGAGCCTTTCCCTGAGAAAAGCGCGAGCCAGCACCCTGGGCCGGTCCACCACGCGCCTTGCCGGGCTCCAGCGATCACAGCAGGCTCCTGTGGCGCTCGACACGAGGCCACAAGGGCGGAAAGACACGGAGAAAGCAACGAACAGAGGAGCCAGCTCCGGTTCCCTCTTCTCTTCTTCACCTTCGCCTTGACCCCGCACCCGCAATCCGCTACAACCACCGCGCGAGCACGATGCTGGAGACCCGCTTCCGTTATGCAGGAGGCACCCGATGGCCGCCCGGCCCCTCAGTGGCTTTGCCCTTGCCGCCGTCCTTGCCGTTCTCGCTGCCGGCAGCGGATGCCGGCGGGTCGAGCCCGTGGCGAGCACGCCGACCCCGGGAGCTGGCCTGCGGCTCGAGGAGGTCGCCCGTGCAGAGGCGGCCTGCGGCATGCCCTACGACGTAGCCGTTGCGGGGCGCCGCGCATACCTCGCCAACGGGGCTGGCGGGCTGGTCATCGTGGACGTTGCCAGGCGCCCGATGAAGGTCCTCGGCCGCTACGTCACGGGCGCCATCGGCCACCACACCATCGGCCGCGCCTGGATTCACGAATATCGGGGCGAGGCCACCGCCGTCTCGGTCTCCGGCCGTTTCGCCTTCCTCCTCACCCAGAGCAAGGGCTACGACGTGGGCCGCTCGAAGGTCCTTCGGATCGACGTGTCCGACCCCGCCAATCCCGCCTTCGCGGGCGAGTACGTGCTCACGGGGCGCGCCGTGGACCTGGCGGCCATCGATGAGGCGCGCGTGTGCGTCACCCGCCGGCCGGGCGGGGTGTTCCCGCCGAACACGGAGGGCGTCCTCACGGTGCTGGACTTCGGCGAGGCCGGTCGCGCCCGGGCGATCGG